>Ga0206902_10028_pt1 | contig 40046 bp, 34 predicted proteins | sample Alteio_BWOrgHeat_44_FD_153242 | JGI IMG/M metagenome (GOLD analysis project Ga0206902, IMG submission 153242) | Enriched cells from forest soil in Barre Woods Harvard Forest LTER site, Petersham, Massachusetts, United States -... | ecosystem: Environmental > Terrestrial > Soil > Temperate forest >... | reverse complement strand
GGAGTCTTCGTGCGTTGGACGTACTTGAAGGTCTGATCGGCATTTTTGTACTGGTCATAAGCAGGGTTGCCGTTGTCAAGAACGGAATGACGCGGGTAAAACGCTGCTGCCAGCACGAAACGGTTGGTGATCCGGATCTTTGCGCCGGTCGAGAGGGCGCGAAGCATAGTTTCCTTGTTTTTCTGCGGGTCCAACGTGAATGTATTGTCCTTCAGTTTTCCGGCAAGTGAAAATACGTCGCCTTCGGTAATTCGAGTCCCGTCAGCTGTGTATACGTAGAATTCAACGCCCTCCGACCCAATCGAGCCGAACTTTGGAATGCTGGCCAACGTTACGGACGTTGGTACATTCTGAGCGTCATGCTCGATCGAAGAGACGGTTGTGAAGCCATCGACCAAAGCAGCGGAGAGATACGGAGGCGGCCTGACGCCTTCATACCCAGGCTTCGACCAGAAATCGTCTTCGTAGCTGGGGTCGTAAATGCGGATGACGTTTTGCATGGCCGTAGTCACTCTGACTAAAGGCATGCTTTCGAGAGTCTCGAATCCCCGGCGTGGGAAGCCTGCGCTGAGCACCTCATCAAGGGCGGCGCGCTCTTCGCTGTTCAACCCGGCATAGAGATCAGCGCCGCTGCCAGGAGCTGCGGCCGCCGTAATCGCCTTTCGCTTGGCCTCAGGAATTGCTAACGCTTGGAAACCGTCCCAACAAAAAGTATGCACGTTCAGGCCATCCGTCGCGATTACGATTGGGATGATCCCATCCCAAACTCCAGTGGAGCCTTCGTTGGCACCCATGGATTGCACCGATCCACCGCTCGCGCCCCAGAGATAGCCGTAGATCCGGCTGCTATTGCCATACAACTTATCTGCATAGACCTTGGCAAGCTTCGCCGCAGCGGCGATGACTCGATATCCCGCGCTGGGAGTCCCCGAGATGACACCTACGGTGAAAGCGCCATTTGTGAAGGCGAATTGACTGTCAACGACATTGAGGCTTTCAATGGGCAGCGGGTAGGTCTGCTGAAAGAATCGATTGTGCCAAAACTTCTTCTCCGGAAACCGCCAAACCACGCTGTGGTTTGCTGTGGTGGGACTTCCCTTAATACCGGCGGGAAGTTCGGCCGGTGTCCGCAATGGTGGGAAGTGGCCTTTGACTTCGGTATAGCGGATGGTCGCGCCACCCGGCATGGTGAGCACCTGTTCTTGGGTGCTGTCAATGACCAGCGTCCTGTCATTGAAGTCTGGATCGACGCAAGTGGCGTTCGCCACGATCGGGGGCTCGACTCCTCCAAATTGCGGGCCTCCAACAAATTTGCAGATCTCTGGAGCACCTGGAGCCGAAGGGTTCTCCTGCGCATTGAGCAATGGGCCCTGCGACGCGAACAACAGAACAGATCCGCCCAGGTGGTGGACCGGCTTGTCACGCCACTCATCCACATCGATGTAGGGCTCTTTGAACATGGGATCGATGGCGAGAGCCGAGCCAACATTCGACGCCGCGTCATTCTGTTGCGCAGTTGCAGGCTGGGAGTCCGCACCAATCAAGCCGAGAACCAAAATGGAGATCACCATAGAGGCCGCGGGAACACATGTCATTTGCTTTTTCATTACTTCTCCATCAGGTTTCGGGTTGCAGTGAGCCTTGTTCGCTATGTAGCAATCACAGAAACTGGTTCAAGTTGGTGCGCGGCTGAATCAATGAGATTTACGAAGCATGAGCTTTTAGAGTGCAGGGCCGGACGCGTAAATACGCAGCCGGCCCAAGGTATCCCAATCAGTCGTCCCGATTAGAACAGAAGCTTCAGCGAGAACTGAAGAATGCGAGGATCACGTGCCGAACTGATCACTCCAAAACCGCTCGGGGAATTCAAATCCGAACCTGGGCCGTAAAGATTGGGATGATTTAGCACGTTGAATGCCTCCGCACGGAACATCAAATGGAGCCGTTCGGTACCCAGGGGGAATGTCTTCATAACGGCTGGATCGATGTGGACCCAACTTGGGGAGCGGAAGCTATTTCGCTGGACATTGCCGTAGGTTCCGGGCGCATTTGCCTGGAAGGCAGCCGCGTTGAGTTTTCCGTTCACATAAACGGGCGCGCGCGTTGGATTCCAGTCGGCTCGGTCGAGCCCGAGTCCCGTTTGTGAGTTATTGGCCGAATCAGTGATGCTGAATGGCTGCCCTGCGTCAGCCACCACCAGGCCACTCACGGTCCATGAACCCGCAACGGCGCGCAAGAATGTGCCGTTTCCCTTCAGGTCGGGAGAATTCCAAACCATCGTTGTGCGAAAGGTCACATTCTGGTCGAAGTCGCAACGCCCGTATCGGACGCGAGGGAGATATCCCCCATTTGCAACCGAGTTGTCACCCACGCCCGTCGCGCCAAAAGCGCCTGCCGTGCTTGGTGGCGCCGATCCGTCATCCAGACACTTGGACCAGTTGAAGGCCGCGACAAGATCAAGAGCGCCTTTAGCTCGATGGTGGTATGTAGCGTTCAGGCCGTTGTAGTTAGAAGTCGAATTGCTGACCAGGGTCAACAGTTGACTCAAGCCTTCGGAAGCAAATGGCCGGGTGGATCCCGGATGAACAGAATCGCCGTTATAGACCGGGAGGTTAGAATCGTAGCTCTGCGAGATATGAACTCCTTGAGTGCCCACATACGCAAGTTCCATACTGTCGGAGTTCGAAAACGCGTGCTGCAGTGATAATGTCCTCTGATTCACATACGCGGGCCGGAAGTTCCGGTCAATGGCAGAAGGGGAAAACCCAATCTTCTTTGCAACGTCAAAGCTGACATCCGATGGAGGTTGATAGTTCGCGTCATAGAATCCGCCCTCGAACGGATTGGGTAATCCTTGTGACGTCCAAGGGTCATCAATCGATGTGAAACTCACCGGCTGAACTTGGAGAAAGTTCCGAACGAATGGCGGAGCCGAGAATCCCAGCAAGCTGATCAACTGGAACTGGGTGGAATACATGCCCCAACCGGCTCGGAGCGCAGTATTTCCTTTATCGTCGAGCCTGTAAGCAATCCCCAGCCTGGGCTGAATGATTCCATATTTGGAAGGGGTACCGCCAGCAGTGCAACCTTTGTCGCCAGGATAGATCAGGCCTGCCGGCGCATTTGTGAAAACGGTCGATTGCTGACCAGGATCCCAGCAATCGATATGGTTGTTCTCCGGAACGTAAGGAAGGTAGGGATCCCAACGCAATCCCCCCGTGAGCGTCATTCGGCTGGTAACGCGGTATTTGTCTTCTGCGTAGACACCAAACAGTTTGCCATTGATCTTCGAGAAGTTACCGTCGGCTTGAAGCCATTCATAGGGGCGGCCAAGAATTAGGTCCGCATAACCGTTGTTGTCGAGTGGACCGTAGCCGGTAAATAGGCTGTTGAGTCCGACGAAAACAAATGCCGGGTTCTGCCCCGTGTAGTTCTGCTGGTTCATGCCGATAAATCGGAAATCGGTCCCGAACGACAGTTCATGTTTACGCAACGGGTGCATCACATCCACGCTAAAGTCCCAACTTGTGCGGGGATTTTCAGTGTAGGAGGCCGCAGACGCAAAGAGGCCGCCAAGCGCATAAAACGTTGGTAAAGCGGGGTACACGCCGTCAGTTACGCCGGTGGCACCAAGCTTCGTGAGACTGAGGGCGGCGAGGTCCGAACCTGCGTAGCCCTTGTTATCACCCTTCGTCCATGATCCCCGTGCGTCCACGATCCAAGAACCCGCCTTCGAACTCCACGTGTCCCCCAGTGCCATGGTGTCCCAGAAGCCGGAATTGCCGCCCGCGGCCGTCAGCGCATTCTTGCCACTGGCCGTGTCACTGCTGTCTCTCATCGCATCAGCTGGGGTCGTTGTGTGCTCTGAGAAGTACCGTGCAAACAGCCTGTGCTGTCCGAGGTTGTAGTCGATCTTCGCAATCCACTGCGGGTCATTCGTATCGTTAGGGACGGACGTATTGTAATAAGCGAGGTTACCGCCAAGAGAATAGTTGGGTGGCGGGATGTACTTCATAAGGTTGGTCGTCACCGTACTCATTGGGAGTTGTACGATATCGCCGGTGATGAGACTCCTGAACTGTCCTTTCTGCATGTTTTCGGTAGGAGTGACGATCCCAACGTACGCATTAACCAGGGATTGCGCCCGGATCAGTGTTTGCTGATACGAACCGAAAGCAAACAGTTTGTTTTTTAGGATGGGACCACCAGCAGCGAAGCCGAACTGATTACGCTTCAAGGTATCAGGAGTGGTGGCAAAGTAGTTCTCCGCATTGAAGAAGCCGTTCCGGAGGAACTCAAAGACTGATCCGTGGATCTGGTTGGTACCGGATTTGGTGACAATATTGACCGCGCCTCCTGGCGCAGATACGTAGCGGGATCCATAAGATCCGCTCACAACAGAGAATTCCTGTGTCGCATCTGGATTTGGGAAAGGTCCCCCGATGACGTTGAAGGGATCAATATTCCCTGCGCCGTCCAGTGAAAAGTACGTCCCGCCAGGCCTGACACCGTTGGTCGTTGGTGCACTCTCATCGCTGAGGGCTCCCCCTGCCACAGTACTGTTCGGATTTGTGCCCTGGGGATTGAGCGTTGCATCGGTGATTCCGGGAGCCGTGTACATCAGAGCGGCGGGATTACGGCCATTTAAGGGCAAGTTGGACACAACGTTCCCGTCGACAACGGACTGAATAGTGCTATTTGTGCTCTCGACCGCGGGAGCTTCCGCGCTGACAACGACATCTTGAGTCTGAGCGCCCACAGTCATGGACACCTCAATCGTGGCAACCTGCCCTACCGTGAGGACAATCCCCTTCTGCTCATAGCGTGCAAACCCATCCTTGTTGACCCGTACGACGTACGGACCGACAGGGATCGAAGAAATCCTGAACGACCCGTCAGGCCCAGATACTGCCTCAGTCTTGAAATCCGTCTGGGTTTGAACCACGGCCACGTTAGCTCCCGGAATAACGGCTCCCGTATTGTCCTGCACGGTTCCGTTCAAGGATGCGGTTGATACCTGCGCGTGCCCTAATCCCAGGAAAAGTGTCAGCAGGCTGAAAATGAGGATTGCAACGGAATTACCTGGTCGAGGCTGAATCAATCCTCGGAAATCGCTTTTAATCATTTTCCTCTCCTTCTTTTCCTGCTCCCAGGAACAGTCCTGTCCCGCGCCACAACATATCGCGACTATTTGGCACAGTGCGTCATGAAACTTGACTATATGTATCGCATTGTGCCAATGTCAATGTGTTTTATAAGAAAAATTTCTGAGGGCAATTCGCGGAGGGTGCGAGAATAATCGCTTTTCCTACATAGTCAGCGTGCGGCGCATGCTCGAGACAGGCTCGACGAAGAGCCAGAATCAACTGATTCACGTGGTGTTTAGCGATTGTCCAAAAGCGACTTTCCGGGGGTGGGTGATGGCGTCAACTTGAAGGGTCAGGACGGGGACAGCCGGCCAAAGACACCCGTAGGATGACAGAGGGCGCCGGCACCTGTTCCCTGGCAGGAATGAGTTCTTTTCACCCACAGGGCTTAGAAGCGGGAAATCACTGGGCAACAGAGTGCCGGCGGCGCTTAGCGCCGGAGACCTTCAATTCTGACGTTCCTACGGTACTCAAAGCGGTTGCTTCGGTTGGCTCGTTCAATACGTGAGTGAGCAATGCAAACACGTGGTCTGATGCTTTCGAGCAATCGTCGAAATCACCTCTAAACCAGACCATGAGGGACAGATCTACCACGGTAAGGGTCAGAATCGCCAGCATTCTAGGCCTGAGATCATTCTTAGTTTCATGTCGTGTCCTGGTGGCGAACGCCTCGGCAAGACGGTTCTCAACATCAATTCTCCTTGAACTGTGTGCCTGCCTTGCGGAGAGGTTTCGCGCAGTAATGTCTATAATCTGGCGCGTCTTCGGATGAGCTGTCGCAAATTGCAGCCCGGCCATGACTGCGTCGTGCACGACTTGATTAGCGGAAGATTCCGCAGGGCTGGAGGCCACGGCAGAAACGAGCACGTCTCCGTGCTTCACCATGTTGTGGCCGAGCAGGTGATCCTTGGTGGTGAAGTATCGAAAGAAAGACCTCCGCGACACCCCCGCAGCTTGCGCCACGTCGTCGACGGTGGTCTCCTGAAATCCTTTGCGAACAAATAAATCTATTGCAGCTTCGAAAATCCCATCCCGCACGAACTCTTGCTTGCGAGATGTTAATGTTTTTGCCATTTCGATCCCCGAATTTGACGGTTCCTGAGAGTTTTAGAGCCGAGCCAACTATAACACAACGTGCCACTTTTTAGAGCAATAATTGTCCACCATACATTTTTTAGCTCATTATGTTGACAATGGCACATTACGCCACTAAACTCAGCTACCAGCTTGTTCTTCTAGCTTTGAAGGGACCGTTTGGGGTGGGTTCATGAAACACAGTCGCATTCTCGCGTTCAGCCTCGTCCTCACACTCGCCAACTTCGACGCTTTCTCTCAACAGATGGCGAAGCCGGTATATATGAATTCGGACGCGCCCATCGCCGATCGAGTTAAGGACGTTCTGAACAGGATGACGGTGGAAGAGAAAGTGGCCCAGCTTGAGAGCTTTACCAACAAGCCTGTTGTGCCGGGAATGCATCTCGAAACAGCGGTTGAAGGCGATCATCAGAACGATTCCGTCCTGAAGAAATACTTCGCGAACGGCATGGGCACGTATGCCTTCATGGATGAATTCTCCGGCATGTCGGGAGATGTCCTCTCGGGTGCAGAGCACAGGAACCTTCTTCAAAGTTGGGTAATCAAGAACACGCGGCTTGGCATTCCGATCATGTTCCACGGAGAGGCGCTGCATGGCGCCATGGTGAAAGGGGCAACCTCCTTCCCCGAAGCCGTTGCATTGGGCAGCACGTGGGACCCCACATTATTGCAACAGATGTTTTCAGCGGTTGCACTAGAGGAGCGAGCATTGGGTAACACGCTAGTTCTCGCTCCGGTATTCGATCTGAGTCGCGACCCGCGCTATGGACGAGTGGAAGAAATGTACTCCGAAGACCCGTATCTTGTCTCCCAGCTGGGTGTGGCAGCGGTGCTGGGCTTGCAGGGTAATGGCGATACGCTGGATGAAAATCATGTGTTCGCCACCGCGAAGCATTTTGTACACGGGCAGCCAGAAAACGGTACCAATGGTGGTCCTAGCGACTATTCCGAGCACACCATGCGCAGTATTTTTCTCTACCCGTTCGAACGTGCGGTCAAGAATGCACACATTGAGGCGGTAATGCCCTCCTACAACGAAACGCTCGGTGGACTTCCATCAAGCGCAAACCCATGGTTGTTGAGGGAAGTGCTCAGAAAAGAATGGGGCTTCAGAGGAATCACCGTCTCGGACTACTCCGCGATCGAGGAACTCAACACAGTACAAGGCATGGCGGCCGACAAAGCGGCGGCGGGAGTTCTTGCCTTTCGATCTGGGGTGGACATGGAATTGCCCGAACCTTCGACCTACCCGAGTCTTGTCGACGCAGTGAAGAACGGCAAGATCTCGGAAGCGGACTTAAACGAGACTGTCGGGCGCGTGCTCAGCGCGAAGTTCAAGGCAGGCCTGTTCGAGAACGCTCTTGTGGACACAAGACGCGCTGGCAGAGAGGTCGCAACTGCCGACCACATAAGGCTGGCACGTAAAGTCGCGGACGAAGCGATCGTGCTGCTGAAGAACGAAGGCCATCTTCTTCCGCTCAATCCATCGTCGATCAAGACCTTGGCCGTGATTGGTCCCAATGCCGATAAAGAACGACTTGGGGGCTACTCGGGACTGCCCGCGTCCTATGTCACGGTCCTCGACGGCATAAAAAAGCGAGTCGGAGACGGAACCAACGTGCTGTATGCCGAAGGCTGCAGAATCAGCGAGCCCGACGCTGCGCCCAATTCAAACGAGTACTTGCCCTACGAAGCGCCGTCGTCTGAAAAGGATCTGCAGCTAATCGACCGAGCGGTTGAAACGGCCACGCATGCAGATGTGGTGATTCTGGTCTTGGGGGGGAACGAGAGCGTATCGCGAGAGGCGACTACGAACGAGTTGAAGGGCGATTCCGATACCCTCGAGTTGCCCGGCCGTCAGGACGAACTCGTAGACAGGATCGCGAAACTTGGCAAGTCAATGGTGGCGGTTCTTCTCAACGGAAGGGCATATGCTATCGAGCCACTTTCACGGCAAGCTCCCGCCATCCTTGAAGGGTGGTATCTGGGCCAGGAAACTGGAAATGCGCTCGCCGACGTTTTGTTCGGAGACGTCAATCCTTCGGGCCATCTCCCTGTCACGATTGCCAGAAACGTCGGTCAGTTGCCGGTCTTCTACTACAAGATGCCCAAATCCCGATTCGGCTACGTGTTTAGCGATAACTCTCCACTGTACCCCTTCGGTCTCGGGCTAAGCTACACGACCTTCAATATTGGAAAGCCAACGGTGGATCAAGCGACCATTGGACACAATGGCACTGCAAAGGTTTCCGTGACGGTTAGCAACACCGGGCAGCGCGCCGGCGATCAAGTGATTCAGATGTACGTCCATCATCCGGTCAGCAGCATAGCCCAACCTCAAATCCTATTGCGTGGTTTCAAGCGTGTGCATCTCGCGCCGGGAGAATCGACGACTGTCATCTTCGATGTAGGGGCCGAGCAGTTGTCTATTCTCAATGCGCACATGGATTGGGTCGTGGAGCCTGGTCCCGTGGATCTTTTGGTCGGCGCAAATTCCGCGGAAACAAACATGGTCGAGATTGGAATCACGGAATAGAGTTCTCGGAGCAAGGAGAGTAAGTCGATGCAAAGAAGCACTGAGCGGATCCGAGTGGCAACTCTGGTTGTGATGTTCTGCGCGCTGATAACGGTCACGGATGCTTGGGGACAAGTTCCGACGCATGCTCAGCGGGTTGAACAATGGGGAATTGAGGAAGTCTCTCTTCAATCAGGACATGCCCACACGAACCCCTTCAGCGAGGTCCAACTCCAGGCGCAATTCACGTCAGGGGCAAGGTCGGTTGTTGTCGCTGGATTCTACGACGGTAGACACACATGGCGCATTCGCTTCATGCCTGATCAGCAGGGCGAATGGCAATTTACCACCAAGTCGAACGATCCAGAACTGAATGATCAATCGGGCAACTTCATCGTCGGGCCGCCCTCATCTGGCAATCACGGTCCCGTTCGAGTAGCAAAAACGTTTCACTTCTCCTACTCCGATGGAAAACCATACTTCCTGCTCGGCACAACCCTCTATAACTGGCTGAATCGCGATGAGGCATTGCAGAATGAGACTCTCGAGACTCTGAGTAAAAGCCCTTTCACAAAGGTTCGATTTGGACTCTTCCCCAAATGGTACGAGTTCAACCGGGTCGAGCCCGGGATGTATCCGTACATGGAAACCTCACCGCAGAAATTCGATTTGGATCAATTCAATCCGGAATTCTTCCGACACGTTGAGCGGCGTTTGGCAGATCTGGAGCGCCTCGGAATCGAGGCAGACATTATTCTTTTCCATCCCTACGACCATCTCGGTTTTTCCACCATGGATGCAGATCATGATGACGCCTATATCCGGTACGTAGCCGCGCGTCTGGCAGCATTCCGAAACGTCTGGTGGACCATGGCTAACGAATACGACCTCTTCGATCCGGTGATGATTCCCGGACAGAAAGTCAAGGACTGGGATCGCATGTTTCAGGTTCTTGAGAAGAGCGATCCGTATTCCCATCTTCGCGGGATCCACAATTTTGCGACATGGTATGACCATTCCAAGCCATGGGTCACACACGTGATCATTCAGGATGGGATGGGACACCCTGCTCGTCGCCTCGCCGACGCCCGGATTCGATATGGTAAGCCCACTGATGTGGACGAATACGGCTACGAGGGCAACAATGGCCAGGATTGGGGCAATCTTTCCGCCGAAGAGGAAGTGAGCCGCCATTGGGATATCACCATGGCGGGGGGGTATGCCTCGCATGGCGAAACATACGTCCATCCGGGCGGAATCCTCTGGTGGGCTGCAGGTGGAAAACTCGTAGGCGATAGCCCTGCCAGGCTTGGCTTCCTCAAGGCGATCATGATGGACGCGCCTTTTCAGGATCTTGTGCCGGCGCCAGAGATTGTGCAGGGTGGAACGGCGCTTGCCCTGAAGGGCGAGTATTATCTCGTGCGGGTCAAATCTCCCTACATGCGTCCTGGTGAGGCTACTGAAGTGAGTCTTGATGGAGACGAGCCATACAAGGTTGACCTTATCGATCCGTGGCAGATGAAGACCTACGAACTCGGGTACTCACGCGGTGGGGTGCAGGTATTCCAGACCATGGTGACACCCTGCTTGTTTCGATTCACGAAAGCGACAGGAGTCGACCCCAAATTGGTAAGCGCCGATGTGCAATCGTTGCTCGGAAAGTGGATCGGAGATCCTGCAGCGACGAAACCTCCAGCGGCCGTTCCGCTGAAGCTGGCCCCGGAGCACTATTCATCGGAATTCACGATAGGTGAGTTGCTTGACGATCCAAGGACCAGGGCTCTTGTTGTCGAGTATCTCCCGACTCTTCCGCAGAAGGGCTTCATTCGTGTCTTTACTTTAGAACAGCTCTCAAAGCACTCAGGCGGGGAGTATAGCCCGGAGAAGATTTCTGCATTGGGTGAGGCGTTGAAGAAGATTCCAGTACACCAGGAGTGATTCGGCGCGGCCATTCAAGTCGACCACGCGCACGAGTGGCCTATCCAGGTTACGCCACAGCTTGTCTGCCACCTGGATTCACACCATCCCTGAAGGACAAAATAACCTCTACAAGCGAGGAACCTGCGGAAGATTGCCGGGCGCTTGGCGATATTGGATTCGGCTTCAATCGCCTCCGTCACCGCGGAGAACTTCGTCAGCACACGCTGATCCATGAGGGCCAGAAAAAGGTCTTCCTTACTCGCGTAATGCGCGTAGATGGTTTGTTCCTTCCAGATCGGATGGATAGATCGCCGATGCCTCAGAAAACTCATGCGACTTGCTGCGGCGCAGCCGCCTCCATATTTCTTGTCGCCAGTTGCACCTCGAACTTGGCCGGAGGCAGATAGCCTAGCGCTGAGTGAAAACGCTTTTACTCCGCCACGTCACGCCGCTATCACGGCGCGATGCCGGAAGGTTCCCAAAAAGGTCCGAGAAGTTGCCGTGACAGCGAAAAGGAAGGTCGTAACTTACAGAAAACAAGCGTCACGGATGGCTTCTTTTGGCGCTGTAAGGCACGATCGGGAACCGTTATCGAACCCATATCAAACCCACGACCTCTGCCCTCTAAACCTCTGCCCACCCCGTCGAGAGTCGGGTGGCTCAAATGGTGGCGGCCAGAGCCTCACCGCTTAGATGCGGGCTGCAACTCCTTGCCTTTTGTCTCGATTGCACCCAGCAGCTTTTGCCAAGATTCATCGAAGGACTTGGCGCCCTGCGATTGCAGGTCGGCCGCCAGCTGTTCCAGATCGATTCCCGCCTTTCGAAAGTTGTCCAGAACAGTTTCACATTCTCCTCCATCGCGCGAAAGAGTTCCGGCGAGTTTGCCGTGATCAGCAAAGGCCAGAAGAGTCTTCTCAGGTATGGTATCGATCGTGTTTGGCGCGGCGAGAGCGGCAATATAAAGAACATCGGAAGCCTTTGGGTCCTTGGTACCGGTACTGGCAAACAAGAGTCTCTGGGGCCGTGCGCCAAAGTTGGCCAAACTTTGCCAGCGATCGGAGGCCAGGATATCGCGGTAGGCCTTATAGGTCTGCTCACCGATAGCGATGCCGAGCCTATTCCGCAGTTGGTCGGGGACTTTGTCCATCGTCGCACCATCCCATCGACTCAGGAAGACGGAAGCTACCGAACGAACATCGGGACTGAGGCCCGCTGCAATACGCCGTTCGAGCCCACGCATGTACGCCTCTGCCGACGCCACGTAGTGCTCGCGAGAAAAGAGAAGCGTTACGTTGATGGCCACACCACCTGCGATTGCTTCTTCGATTGCGGGATTTCCTTCCTTCGTTCCCGGAATCTTGATGAAAACGTTCGGACGATTCGCTTTCTTGTGCAGTGTAGTCGCTGCGGCCACCGAACCCTTGGTGTCATAGGCTAGAAGAGGCGACACCTCAAGCGAAACGAAGCCATCATTGCCTGCCGTGCGTTCGTGAACTGGGGCGAAAAGGTCTGCGGCACGAGTTAGGTCCTGCAGGGCCAGCTCAAAGAAAAGGTCCTCGCCTGAAAGGCCTGATGACAGCAGGCGACCAATTTCCGCGTCGTAGGATTTGCTCTTTGAGATGGCGTGCTCAAAGATGGTTGGATTCGACGTAAGCCCAGTGATGGAAAACTCATCGACATAGCGCTTAAGCGTTCCGTTGTCCAGCAAGTCGCGCGTAATGTTGTCGAGCCACAAGCTTTGTCCTAGATCATGGAGTTCCTGAGTTGCGTTCATCGTTCCTCCTGCCCACTCCTATTGTCGCCCCGCGCGTTGTTTCCGCCAAAACAAAGCCGCTTAAATGAACTCGCATAGCGAGGTCTTTGGACCATGGACTCTTGTCCTAATTACAGTGAGGAGAGCCAGGTCAGGGGTAATTTGGGACTAGCCAGTCAGTCGGGGGCGGTGCTTAGAGCCGTTAGCGGAGCATCCAGCGGGGCCTTATGGGCGCCATGGTGAAGAGCTTTCCTTCAATGGTCGTTTCAGAGAGGAAACGGAGAATCCGCTGGCATACAGCCCCCGCGCATGTGATCGCTTTTGACCGGCGCACGTATCCTGCGCTGAATAAACTTCATCTCAATGGGAGATTCGCATCAGTAGAGAGCGAGCTCTCGCAATTGCGAACTTAGGACCGGACGTGACAGATGGAGATTTTGCTCAAGAGGGCGTATGAAGAACCTAGCAACGTCGACGGTTTTCGCGTTCTCGTTGACCGCCTGTGGCCACGTGGCAAGAAGAAAGCAGATTTGCGTCTGAATGCCTGGGTGAAGGAGATCGCACCCAGCACCGAGCTAAGGAAGTGGTTTGATCACGATCCGAAGCGCTGGCTGGAATTCTGCAAGCGGTACAAAGTCGAGTTAAAGAACCCAGAGGTGAAAAAGGCAATTGCCGACACCGTGCACGCTGCACAGAGGCATTCCGCGATCACTTTGATCTACGCAGCGAAGGATACAGAACACAATGAAGCGGTCGTACTTCGAACTCTCTTCAAAAGGAAGGCGGGAGCATGACAATTCCACTTGAGGCAGATGACGGCACGATGACGGCTGATCTTGCGCAGTTTGACCTGGCACATGAAATGGCCGACTTCGATCATTACAAACCGTGGCCCAAAGGGATCCACTCCAAAACTCTTTTCAAAAAGAAGGACTTTCGGGTTGTTCTGATTTGCATGGAAGCTGCCGCCCGGATAGAAGAACACCACGCAGACGGCACAAGCTCGGTGCAAGTGTTGAAGGGCGCCCTCCGTTACAAGACACAAGGGCAAATATATGACCTGCAGACGGGAAGTCTCCTTACCGTTGGCGCTTCGATCAAGCACGACGTTGAAGCAGTCGTTGAATCGGGATTTCTCCTCACCATCTCCTGGCCAGACGATCAGGAGTTGCTCGCCATGCCGCATCGAGGTTACGGCACCTAATCCTCGTTCCATGCTGCGATTTTATGGACGTTTCTCGGGAGCCATTCAATGATCTCGTTCGATGCGGCACACGCTGCCGTTCATTATCCACCTGATCGTCGCTTTCGCATCTGGATACGGCCCTCGATCCTCATTGCTCTGGCTGTGCTGGTGGTGGTGCCTGTGCTTGCTGCATGGATAGAGCTTTTTCTTGTGGGGCTCCCTCATATTCCGCCTGTCCCACAGATCCTTCCCAACAATTTCGCCGGTCCGCATGGTTTTCCGGTGTGGGTGCGGTATTGTCACTTTTTCAACTTCCTTTTTGTTACGATGCTGATCCGAAGCGGCCTGTCGATTCTCGCCGATCATCCTCGTCTCTACTTCAACAATCACTGCACCCCGGGTAGCGAATGGATTCGGTTGACGCCGATCACGGTTCCGACTGATCGGATCTGGACCGCGAAGGACGATGCGCGCTACGTTTCGCCATTCGTTGCCACTCCCGGTTACAGACATACCATTGGCCTGGCTCGCTGTTGGCACTTTCTCAACGTCTATGGCTTCATTATCACGGGATTCTTCTTTGTCATCATGCTCTTCGATACCGAGCAATGGCGGCGGCTCGTACCCCAATCGCCGTTGGTGCTGCTGCAGGCCTGGAACACCTGGGTACACTATGCGACATTCCACCTGCCGACCGAGCTCAATGGATTTTACGGCTACAACGCGCTGCAGCAGATCGCCTATTTCTCCGTTGTCTTTGTTTTCGGCCCGACGGCAATCCTCACCGGTATAGCCATGTCGCCGGCGGCTGTCAATCGCTTTCACTGGTACGCAAAGCTGTTTGGCGGCAGGCAATCGGCGCGCTCCATTCACTTTCTCACCATGCTCAGTTTCTTTGCCTTCATCGTCGTGCATGTGACGTTGATCGTGATGACCGGCTTTGTTCGCAACATGAATCACATCGTGATGGGCACCGACGATCTGAACCACCGAGGAATGATCCTTGGCTTTGTTGGCATTGGTGTTGTCGTGCTCTCATGGGTCGCCGCGCATTACATCTCGTGGATATTCCCGCGCATTCTTCAGCATGTGCAGAAGTTCATCACCTACCCATTGATGCTGACTACACTCAACCGCCTTTCTCCGAGCGAGCATTACACCGAGGCGGATATCTCGCCACGTTTTTGGCCTAATGGCAAAATGCCAGAACGTGACGATTGGAAGCTCATGGCCAGGAATGGATTCCTGGACTACAAGCTCAGGGTGAGCGGCCTCGTGGACAACCCTGTCGAGCTTTCTCTCGCGGACATCAAGCGCCTGGCCAAGGCCGAGGAGATCACAATGCACCACTGCATCCAGGGCTGGACCGGCATTGCGAAATGGGGCGGCCTTCCGATGAAGTCCCTGGTTGAACACGTACGGCCCAGAACAAACGCCAAGGTCGTGGCATTCTTTTCCTTTGGTGGCTCGCTCTATGGCGGCGCTTACTACGATACGCAGAGCCTTGAAAATGTACTCAAGGCCCAATGCCTGCTCGCAACCGAAATGAATGGGAAGCCTCTCACCGAGGTCTATGGGGCGCCGCTGCGCCTACGCGTCGAGAATCAGCTCGGCTACAAGATGGTCAAGTGGATTGAGCGAATTGAATTCATCGAGACGGAAAAGACTGTCGGTCTCGGCGAGGGCGGCAAGAACGAAGACGATGAATACTTCGATCTCCTCCCGAACATCTGATGACCCTCGTGAATGAACATCACGATGAACGCGCCGGGCTCAACAGCTTCGAGCATGTCGCAACGCTGCTCACGCACATGCGCATGGAATGGCTCCTACTGCACCTTCCGCCCCGCCTGGTATGGGCGGTTTATGTCGGCATAAACGGCTTCATTACTATCGCACTGCTCGCTCTGCTGTCTCTTGTGACCGGCAGCCCATTTGTTTTTCCGTCGCTCGGCCCTACGGCGTTTCTCTTCTTCTTTTCCCCTTTGTCGGAATCCTCGAGCCCGCGCAACACCATCTTCGGGCACGCTATCGGGCTCGTCTGCGGCTACGCCGCATTCGTGTTCGCGGTAGCCTCCAGCGCACCTTTTGGCATGAACCCCGGTGTCCATGGCCCGCGGGTGCTGGCCGCCGCGCTCTCGCTCTCGGCTACAGGCGCGCTCATGGCTCTGCTCCGGGTAAGTCATCCGCCGGCGGGAGCGACGACTTTGATCGTTTCGCTCGGGATCATCTCTCAACCCAAGGAGCTTGTCATTATCGAGGTCGCAGTCATCCTGCTTACAATCCAGGCCTTCGCAATCAATCGGCTCGCTGGTATACCCTATCCCATTTGGAAAAAGCGAGAGGCTGCGGGAATCGCCGTTTAGCGTGGGCAGTGATTCACAGTCGAATGCGCCTTCTCACGAACGTGCCATCCTGAGCCGTCCAGCTGCAGCCAGTCTGATCTCATGACGGAGATACGGAAGCAGAATCAAGTTGGCCTTCGGAGCGGCTTCTCAAAGAGCGGCAACGCGGGGGTGTTACCGAAGGGATCGATGTGGACGACTACACCCGGTACCGCAGCCGCTCGGGCCGCCTCTCGTGGGCTGCGATCTATGCGCCAACTTTGATAACGATCTTGCCGAAGGCACCCCGCCCAAGGTGTTTATAGGCTTCGCGTGCTTGCTCGAACGCGTAAACCTTATCGATGACTGGATGGATCTCATGCTTGTTGAGGAAGTCGTTCATCCGTTCGAATGCGCGGGAGGGCGCGACAGCAATGCCGCGAATTGCGGTCTGCCGGAAGATGATGCGCGTGAGGTCGAGGTTTGATTTCTGACCCTGCAGAAAGCCAATTTGCGAGATGTGGCCGCCGACTCGAGTAGCCTCGACCGACTGGTTCAGTCCGTCTCCGCCGACAACGTCGAGCAACTGATCGACGCCCTTCCCGTCCGTCAGTTCCAGAACTGCCTTCTCCCAATCGGGACGCTTGTTGTAGTTGATTCCTTCCCAGACTCCGAGTGCCTTCATCCTGGCAAGGTTCTCGTCCTTGCTAGATGTGGCGATCACCTTTGCGCCGAAGGCTACGGCGATCTGCGCAGCGAAGACAGAAACGCCGCCAGTGCCCTGCACAAGAACACTCTGGCCTGGTCGAAGCTGACCATAGTCCATCATGGCGTACCATGCGGTCAGCGCAGCGATCGGCAGGGTCGAGGCCTCTTCGTCAGTCATTGCATCGGGAGCCTTCACCGCACTCGCCGCATATAAGGTCATGTATTCCGCCAGGCCGCCCGGCAGAGGAGCGCCATAGCAGAAGTCCGGTTCGTTGGGTGCTGGCAAACCATCCACCCAGTGTGAGTAGAGATGAGAGTTGACGCGGTCGCCTTCCTTGAGGTGCGTGACGCTCTTGCCGACAGCTACGACAACACCCACAGCGTCCGAAACCGGAATCAAGGGCTTGGGAATCATTTCCGGCTCGTAGATGCCATCCACAATCGCTTTGTCGCGGAAGTTCAGCGAAACGGCCGAGACCTTGATGAGAACCTCATCGTCCTTCGGTGTTGGCGTAGGGGCTTCGCCGAGCCGCAGGTTATCAAGTCCAAAGTTGTCGAGTTGCCATGCCTTCATGTCCAGTCTCCTTGGTTCGAATATACTCGAACAATAGTAAGATGGAAGGACGTGCCGCGAAGGTTCTCAAATTCCTGAGAAAGGACATATGGGAGCATTACAGAACGAACCCAAGAAGGCCGACCTGCGACTCACCGCTGTTCTCTACGCGCTGAGTGATGCCACACGCCTGCAGATTGTGCAGAGTCTTGCCAAAACTCCGGAGATCGCCTGCAGTTATTTCGACATCCATATGCCGAAATCTAGTCTCTCGCATCACTTTCGCGTTCTTCGAACGTCAGGAGTTATCACGACACGGAAAGAAGGAACTGCTCTTCTAAATCGCTTGCGCAGTGAAGATTTATCGGAGCGCTTTCCTGGAGTGCTTGAGTCTGTGCTTGCTGCCTCGACCGCAGCGTCTCGCCGCCGGTGAATGAAGCACGCGTTGAATCAGCCCCGATAAACGCCCTAGCCCCAAGCCATCCAGCCGACCTGAGCCGACAGATGCCATGACTCTCGCCGACTTCGCCTTACCAATATTGGCACAGGAATTGCATTTCGTTAGGTTCCCGGTCTGCGTAGAAGCCCCTTCTCAAGAGCCTTGGATAGCACCTGATGGCTATGAGCCATCTTCGCCATGCGCGCTTCGATCTTGCCTGATTCTCGTTCAATCGCGGCACGAACAAAATCATCATCGAGCGCACACTTGTTGCCCATTAGCGTGGGCAAGATTTGAGTGATTGTAGCGAGGTTCAAGCCGGACGAAAGAAGGAACTGAATCGACTTCACCCACTCGACAGACTCCTCGCCATAATTGCGGTATCCGTTCTCTCCACGCTCACTGTGAAGCATTCCAAGCTTCTCGTAATGACGCAGTGCGCGCGTGCTGACTTCGGTCCGAGTTGATAGTTCTCCGATGAGCATGTTCCAGCGTCCCTTGACATTGACATAGGTGTCAAGGTTTAGCCTTTAACCAGGGAGAATAGGCGATGAGCGGCGGAAAGATTCGGGTTGGAATTGTTGGAGCGGGTGGCTGGGCAAAATATGGACACATCCCTGCATTGAAGGCTTTGGACGAGTTCGAGATTGTGGCCGTATCGAACCGGAAAAAGGAGAAGGCAGAAGAGACCGCGAAGCAGTTCCATATTAAGCATGCTTTTGGAGGCGAGCAGTCACTCATCAGCCATCCTGATGTGGACTTGGTGTCGGTTGTAGCGCCTGCTCCCGAACACGCTCGTTTGGTGAGGCAGGCAATCGCCGGAGGCAAAGATGTGTACAGCGAGTGGCCTCTGACGACAAGCACAGCAGACTCGGAGGAGCTGCTGTCGCTGGCCGAAGCTAAGGGCGTGAGACACATCGTCGGTCTGCAACGGCGCATGGGTCCGAGCGCACGCTATACTCGCGATCTGATCATGCAGGGATACGTCGGCAGGATTCGTGGTGTCCACATGACTGTCAGCGCAGATGCATTTGTCCCGGAGATGCCTGGAAGGTACAGCTGGGCTTTCGACGCCGCGAACTTCTCGAATGTACTGTCCATTTACGCAGCGCATTTTGGAGACATGCTGTTTAACTCTGTCGGCTTCCCGAAGAAGCTGACTGCGGTCATTGAAACTCAGTTCCCGTTCTTCACAGTTGTGGAGACAGGAGAACAAATCCCGAATACCAATCCAAACGAGGTGATGGTAATCGGCACGCTTGAGAATGGCGGGTTGTTCTCGATGCAGGTGGAAGGAGCACAGAAGCATCGCACTGGAGTTCAGATCGACATTTCGGGAACGGAAGGCGTTCTCCGAATCACGAACCCGCTCGCGTTCCAGAACAAGGATGACAACGCCATTGAAGGCATGAATGGCGACGCGCAGACCTTCTCACCCCTGCCAGTTCCGGAAAAGTACCAACAGCTTGCTAAGTCTGGTCTTGACGTGAGCGTGCAGGACCTCGCTTACCTTTATTCCGCATACGCTAGCGACAAAGTGAAGGGCACGTCCGAAGCCAGCAACTTTAGAGATGCTGTGCGGCAACACCGTCTGATTGATGAAATTCATCGGAAGTCAGCAGCGTTCTTCGAAAAAGTCTCCGTAAACGCCTGACGCTCCAAGTGTATTTCCGGAATGATGCAGTTGAACTCTGCCTTTTCGCAATTACAAGTTGGCTCGCAAAGCATGTATATCGCGCATCGGAGGCTGTCCGAAGAATCGCTTGTACTCCCGATTGAACTGACTTGGACTCTCGTATCCAACCTCGAAGGCAGCGCTCGCAGCATCTAGCTCCTCTGTAAGCATTTTCTGTCTCGCCGCGTGGAGCCGAAGCTGCTTTTGAAACTGAAGAGGGCTCATAGCTGTGAGACCACGGAAGTGGTGATTTAAAGTTGATCTGCTCATACCTGTCATCAATGCGAGCTCATCCACATTCAGCGTCTTCTTGAAGTTGTCGCGCAGCCACGTAACGGCCTTCGCTGTCCGATAGCTTTGGTCAGCAAGCGTTGCGACTGAACGCAGACGATCTCCCTGTGCCCCCTGCAGAAGGCGATAGATGATTTCTCGCTGGAGCAGTTTGCTAAAGAACGGAACATCTTGTGGGGTATGGAGAAGCTGCACCATCCGCAAACATGGCGCGAGCAGTTCTCTCGTTGCTTCGCCAAGAACCATGCCGCGGGTTCCAATCGGCGGTGAAGGAATATGCACTTCTTCGGAATGAAGAACGTCGCGGACCATCTCCATGTCAAGTATAAGGAAGAACGCCAGGTAGGGCTTCTCCGCACTGGCGGCGCACACCCGGCTGATGATCGGGAGTTCAATTGATGTGAGGAGGAAGGTTGATTCGCCGAAGACATAACTCTGCTTGCCCAGGTCGACACGCTTCTTTCCCTGCGGAATGACAAGCAGACTGGGCACATAGGTGCAAGGATTTGGTGCGGTCGGAACAGTGTTTTGGTAGAGCGTGAGGACGGGAACTGCGGTTGGCACTTCTGAGGCGTGCCCCATCACTTTGCTAATTACGTCGGCCAGCTCGTGGAGCACTTGCGCGACCTGAGGATCGTCGCTCTGTCTTGATTTATGGGCCTTCATTCGATTTTCTCGACATCTCTAAGATAAGACCTACGCACGCCCATGGCAGCAGTTTTTAACTTACCTCGGCGAAATGGGCAATGATTTCAGTCGATCGGGCTACCGCCATGCGGGTTTTTCGGCCTAGCGTTGAGATGGAGAGACAATTCGTAGGAGAAGACATGAACACGAGAACACTTGGATCGCTGGAAGTATCGGAACTCGGATTTGGCTGCATGAACCTGGCCACAAATTACGGCCCTGCCGTCCCTATCGATGACGCCATCAAGGTCATTCGCGAGGCACATAGTAAGGGTGTGACATTCTTCGACACGGCCGAAGTGTACGGCCCGTATACGAGCGAGACGATCGTCGGCGGCGCGCTCGAGCCGTTTCGTAATGAGGTGAAGATTGCGACGAAGTTCGGCTTCGATCTTACCGAGAAGGGCGGTCTAAACAGCCGACCCAATCACATCAAGTGGATGGTAGACGGATGCCTCAAGCGCCTCCGGACGGACCACATTGACCTTTTCTATCAGCATCGCCTTGATCCGAATGTGCCAATCGAGGACGTTGCGGGTGCGGTGAAAGACCTTATCGATGAAGGGAAAGTATTGCATTTCGGCCTCTCGGAGGCCAGCCCCAACACCATCCGCAAAGCACACGCGGTTCAGCCGGTCGCCGCACTTCAGACGGAGTATTCGATTATCAACCGTGACCCGGAGGAGAACGGCTTGCTCTCTACCTGTGGGGAGTTGGGTATCGGCTTCGTCCCCTGGGGTCCAATCGGCATGGGCTATCTAACGCAGAACCTTGATGCGCAGACCAAATTTGATCTGAAATCGGATCTGCGTTCTGGATTTGACCGCTTCCAGCCGGAGAACATTGCGGCGAACAAGTCGTTTGTCGATCGCATCACCGAGCTTGCGAAAAGGAAAGGCGCAACGACGGCTCAGCTATCGCTCTCATGGTTGCTGGCCAAAAAGCCGTTCATCGTTCCGATCCCCGGAACGGGCAAGGTCAAGCATCTTGAGGAGAACATCGAAGCGGCTAACCTCGTATTAACCGCGGAAGACCTGAAAGAGATTGACCGTGCTCTGTCCGAATTCAGGGTTCATGGGGGTCGTATGAACGAACAACAGATGAAGGTCGTGGAGCAGTAGGGTCAGCACACATCACTACGCGCCAGGAAGGCACCGTTCTCTCAGAGAAGAGAGAAAATGGAGGAGATACCACTATGACCGCAGAAAACAACAAAATCGTTATGCACCGCTTCCTGGAGTTCATCAACACTGCCAGCGAGATTCTTGCTCAGGAACTCATTTCGCCCGATGCGATATTTCATGTACCGGGGCATCCCGAGCCGATGCGCGGTCCGGCTGGCTACCTGGCTATCATCGGGATGATGCGCGGAGGCTTCCCCGATATTCAATGGACTCTGGAGGAGCTGGTTGCTGAAGGCGACGAGGTGGCCGCAAGGTTCACAATGCGGGGCACTCATAGGGGTACATTCTTCGGCATTCCACCAACGGAAAAAATAATCGCGGTGCAGGCCATGAATATCTACCGTCTGTCGGGCGGTCAATTCGTAGAAGAACATGGCCAACCAGATATGCTTGGGCTGCTGCAGCAAATCGGCGCGGTACCAGCAGCTTAGAGAACTCCGGGCTCCAGTCAATTGACGACATCGCGATGTATCAGTTCGAGCTGCGCTGCAACGCGTCCAATGGAGCATATGTTGTGGAATCCGGCCCTCGGTTAGCTTGAAGATTTTTTATTTCACATTGTTGTAGTCCTTGTCGCTGACAGGCTCTAACCAAAACGTCTTTCCCTTTGCAGTCGGTGTAACAGCGATATAGGCGAAGCCGTCATTCGGTGTTGCACCGTGCCAGTGCTCTACACCCGGAGCGCATTTGATCACGTCTCCCTTGTGAACGATGCGCGCCGGCTTGCCTCTTTCCTGGTAGTAGCCGGTGCCCTCTGTGATGAGCAGAACCTGACCGCCCGGATGACTATGCCAGTCCAGCTTTGCACCTGCGTCGTACGTCGCCATGGCAATGCTGGGATCGAACGTGCTGTCTCCAACATTGAGCTCGCTGAGCCAGATATTGCCCGTGTGATTTTTTGCATTCGACAGTTCACCCTTGGGAAAGCCTGAAGCAGATGTTTGCGCCTGCGACTGGGGAATGAACAGCAGGCTCGCTGCGAAAGCGATGACCAGAAGTCTTATTCTCATGTCCTGTCTTCTCCTCGATACTCATTGTTCGGTGTTGCTGTCCCGTGTCTTCAGTCGGCGCGTTTGCCCGATTCGGTCGTCTTCTGCATCACGTCCAGCCGCGGCTTCCAGGGATCAGGAATCGCGCCTGCCGTGCCGTCGGGATGGAACTCAAAGATCAAATCCTTGCTGGGATCGTAACGCGGCCAGCTCGGCAATCCCGCGCTATTCGGATCGCCTGTCCGGGCGAAGTTGACCCAATAGCTCTGCGCCATTTTTGAGACCGAACGATCTTCGTCTGTCGCTGGTGGCGGTGGCGGACCAAAGCCTCCTGCGCCCAGCGTGCCAAAGACGAATGCAATTTCGCCGCCGTGCGGTGTCCCGGCCCGAAGCATTTGCCGCATGCCGGTCTGAACGTACGAGAACCGGTAGAGATAAACGGGCGAGCCGTTGGTCGCGAACTCACTCGCTGCAAAGCGGGCTGGTTCAGCTTGGCCGAAATCGTCGTTTGCCTCCGATACAAGCGTTGCAAGAGTTTTCGTTCCATCCGGATCGTAGGGAGCCTTCGCCTCGGCGCTCCACTGGCCGAAGTGAGCCCACAGTTGTTCTTTCGTCGACGCTCTGATCCGATTGCCTGCGGTATCGGCGCTGTTGCTTCCGAGCATGAGCGGAACACGAGGCTCATGGTGGGCCTTATAGGCAGTCTCGGCGGTCTCAGTCACGAGCTTCCCGTCGAGAATCGGCGTTGTCTCAAAAGACTGAGTGCTGCCGCCCTGCGGGGGGCGCGCGCCGCCAACAACTTGTTCGGCACTGAGGGCGCGCAGTTTGGCCAGCGCGGCCTGATCCGTTCCCTCGATCCCCATGGATTGCGCGAATTTGATCCCGATGGTTTCAGCCGATACCGGATAGTTCGGATCGACGCCGTCTTTGCTCATCGGGCGCGCGGTCAGCACGCTGTCACGCGATCCGCCAGACTCGACGATCGCCTTTTGGAATAGCCCGCGCGCCATGGGCGAAGCCAGCATGCTGTGCACCGAGACACCGCCTGCGGAGAATCCAAAGATGGTGACGTTCTTTGGATCGCCTCCGAAAGCGGCGATGTTCTGCTGTATCCACTTCAGTGCGGCGATCTGGTCCATATAGGCGTAGTTGCCCTTGGGATCTTCAGGATGTTCCCTGCTAAGCGCCGGGAAGGCGAAGAATCCGAAACGCCCCACGCGGTAATTGAAGGTAATCAGTATGACGCCTTGCTTGGCGAACTGCACTCCCGAATTGCTTGGTGAGGACCCGCTCCCGAATGCGAATCCGCCGCCGAAGATCCACACCATGACCGGCAGATTTGCAGCCGGCGCAGTATTCGCCGGCTTCCACACGTTTATAAAGAGGCAATCTTCAGACGATGTCGGCGACATAGCTCCGGCGCCAGGCCCGAACGCGGCTTGCGGACAGTCAGCGCCGTACTTGGAGGCATCGCGCTCGCCCTGCCACGGGGACAAAGGTTGCGGTGGCCGCCAACGATATTCACCGACGGGAGCTGCGGCGAAGGGAATGCCCTTGAAGCTCGATACGTCTCCTTCGGTCACGCCGCGTACGGCACCGAAGTGCGTTCGAACCGTTGGTGCTGCAGCTGCGTTGGGCCCGGCGGCGGCGCCTGCATGTCCCGGCTGAGCAAATGCCGCTTGAAGATTAAAGATGAAGAGACACAGTGCCAGGAGGGAGAGCTTCGATTTCATTTCGTAGTCCTTTGCATTTCACTTCTGTTGCAGTCAATTTGTCCGATTGAAGAAGAAAATAATCAGAGCCCCGTCATCTTCAACACAGCTTCAGGAAGCCGAGCTCCTTCCAGTTTCATGCTCGAAGATTCTTCGATCTGCTTGAGGTCAGCTTCACTAAGCTCCACGTTGGCTGCTCCGAGATTTTCCTCAAGCCGGTGCAGCTTGGTCGTTCCAGGGATCGGCACGATCCATGGCTTCTGTGCGAGCAGCCATGCCAACGCAATTTGCGCAGGCGTCGCTCTCTTGCGCTCCGCCACGCCCCTGACTAGATCGACCAGCACCATGTTGGCTTTTCGTGCTTCGGCTGTGAAGCGCGGCACCATGTTGCGGAAGTCAGGGGGATCAAATTTCGTGTTCGCATCAATCTTTCCCGTGAGAAACCCAGCACCCAGCGGGCTGAATGGGACGAAACCGATACTGAGTTCGTCGAGAGCCGGCAAAAGTTCCGCTTCCGGGCCACGGTAGAAGAGCGAGTATTCGCTTTGCACTGCGGTGACCGCCTGCACGGCATGTGCCCGACGAATGGTCTGAACGGCCGCCTCAGACATGCCGAAGTGCTTCACCTTGCCCTCGGCGATCAACTCCTTCACCGCACCCGCCACGTCCTCGATCGGCACGTTCGGATCAACGCGATGCTGATAGAACAGATCGATGGTGTTGGTCCGGAGGCGCCTCAACGCGAAGTCGGCTACTTGCTTGATGTGCTCGGGCCGGCTGTTGGTGCCGCCACGGCGCGCTCCCGTCTCCAGATCGATGTCGAAGCCGAACTTGGTGGCGATCGTCACCTTGTTACGGATCGGCTGGAGCGCCTCGCCTACCAGCTCTTCATTTACAAAAGGCCCGTAAGCTTCAGCCGTGTCGAAGTGCGTGACCCCAAGATCGTATGCGGCTCGGATCAACTTGATCATCTCGCCCTTGTCAGCTGCAGGGCCATAGGCCGAACTCATGCCCATGCAGCCAAGCCCGATCGCAGATACTTCAAGACCGCTCTTTCCTAGCCTTCTCTTCTCCATGCTGTCACCTCCCCGACCACACGCGTGATCGGTCGCGTATTGCCCGCATATTGCAGGTTGATTTGAGCACCAATAACTTCCAACTTAGTGGCCTGCTTCTGCGATTAGCAGTCGTCTGATTAGCTAGCGATCAATCATCTTCTGCGCACCCTCGGAATAGCGAGCACCTTGCACCGAGATCGACGCAGTAGCCTCGTTGAGGCGATGCAGATCGTCGGGTGTTAGTTCCACTGCGGTTGCGCCGAGGTTCTCTTCCAGGCGGTGCAACTTCGTGGTGCCGGGGATAGGAACGATCCAAGGCTTCTGCGCCAGAATCCACGCGAGCGCGATCTGAGCGGGAGTCGCATTCTTCTGCTGCGCAAAACTTCCGACCAGATCTACGAGTGCCTGGTTCGCCTTGCGATTCTCCTCGTTGAAACGCGGCACAGTTTTGCGGAAGTCGTTCGCGTCGAACTTTGTTTCTTCTGTGATTTTGCCCGTGAGGAATCCCTTGCCGAGCGGACTGAACGGTACGAAGCCGATTCCAAGTTCTTCCAGTGTGGGCAGGATCTCTTGTTCCGGCTCTCTCCACCACAGGGAGTATTCGCTCTGTAGCGCGGTAACGGGCTGCACGGCATGCGCGCGACGAATCGTCCGCACGCCTGCCTCAGACAGACCGAAGTGCTTCACCTTCCCTTGCTGGATCAGATCTTTCACCGCTCCGGCCACGTCCTCAATCGGCACGCTCGGATCAACACGGTGTTGATAGAAAAGGTCGATCACGTCGGTTCTGAGGCGCTTCAGCGAAGCGTCAGCCACTTGCTTGATGTGTTCGGGCCGGCTGTCCAAGCCGGCACCCTTTCCGTTTTCATCGATTTTGTAGCGATGATGACCTGGTCGCGGAACGGCTCGAGAGCTTCGCCGACAAGTTCTTCATTCGTGTAAGCGCCATAGATCTCAGCAGTATCGAAGAATGTCACACCGCGTGCGACGGCCGCACGGATGAGCGCGATCCCTACCTGCTTTTCAGTAGCCGGGCCAAATCCGAAACTTAGCCCCATGCACCCGAGGCCAAGGGCTGATACCTCAAGGCCACTGTTTCCTAATTCTCTCTTTTCCACGATTGTCCCTCCACTCCTTGTGAGGCTGCGGGAAACTTCACTTCAGCATCCCTAATGTCTTTAGCCAATTCTCAACTTCTTTGCTTGCTTCTCCTGCCCTGGCATCTTTGATGACGAGGTTGTGTCCATCGATTTCCGATCCGCCTCTCGTGGTGAACCCTGGCGGGATCGTACTTTGCGGACATAGTTCCTTGACGGTCTCGAAACTGCTGCCGACGCCATAGCCGCCATTTGTGTTGAATGGGATAACGGTCTTTCCCTTCAAGTTGTATTGGTGCAGGAAGCTCTTGATTGGTGGCGGCAGTTGCATCCCCCAGGTCGGAAAGCCGAGAAACACAAACTCGTATTGTTCGATCCGGTCGATCTTTGTTTTTTGAGGCGGCAAATAGCCGGTCTCATTCTCACGGACGACCTGTTGCACCGTTGCCCTGTAGTCCGCGGGATAAGGCGTTTCCAATTCAAGAGCGACAAGTGTGCCGCCGACCCTTTGATGAATAATTTCCGCGATGGCTTTGGTGTTGTTGGTTCGTGACAGATAGACAATCAGTGTGTTCTTTACCGTGGACACTCGCTGAGAGTTGGCCGCCGATTGCTGCGCACGCGAAGGACCAGATGCGAGACAGAGCATTGTCGAAATGGTAAGCAAAAGAACAGTTATGCGTTTCATCATCCTGAAGACCTCACCCTTGCCGCTTCATTCTTGCGCGCAACTTGGCATCGTTATGCCTTCGGCTGCTAGTTCTTAGTGCTATTCATTTTGACCGGCCTCAGCAGGTGCGAGAACGTGAGTTGGGCGAGCTTCCACTTGCCGTTTTCCTTGATATAAACCTCAGTGACCATGAAAGGATTGGTGACTTCGTGCTCACCGACTGCTGCCTGCAAATCAATGTCCTCTAGCAGGATGGCTGTGTTGCCAAATATGCGAGCGTCAACTGCGTAAACTGCAGCCTTTTTGTACCAGATGCCACCGCTCTTAATAGTCGCTAGTTCCTGCGTCTTCCCCCAGGTTCCCCCCATGTGAGTGAACATGGCTCTGTCATCAAATAGTGTTTCTAAGGTATCTACCTTCTTGTCCGCCATCCAATCCCATTTCATCTTTGAGAGGTTGATGACTTCTTGTTGCTCGGGTGTTTGAGTTTCGGCAGTTTTAATCGTTTCCGTTGGTGGCGCTGGCGATTGCTGTGCGTAGGACCATGGCGCAATCAGTGTTGAGAGAAACAGACCAAACATTAAGGTTTTCATGACTCTCCTTGAGAGGTTTCGTTGACCTTCCGGTATCCGTAGTGCATCGTTCACTTTCTATTTCTTCGCCGGCGCCTCTACGCCCGAGAGTGCGAGAATCCCGTCCGGCAGGCGTTTTCCCTGAATCTGAATACCCGATACCGAGGCGTTCAGCTCTTTGATCTCGTCAGGCGTGAACACAACCGAAGTGGCGCCGACGTTTTGGATCATGTGCGCCATCTGCGTGGTACCGGGGATTGGCACGATCCACGGTTTCTGCGCCATCAACCATGCAAGAGCAATCTGACACGGAGCGGCCTGCTTCCGTTCGGCCCATTGCTTAACGAGCTTTACGAGATCCATGTTGTGCTTCAGGTTTTCTGAGGAGAAGCGCGGTTCCATGCCCCGGATGTCGCCAGGGGCGAAACGAGTGTTTTCGTCGATAGCACCGGTCAGGAATTGCACACCCAACGGGCTCCATGGCACGAACCCAATTCCTAGTTCCTGGCACAGCGGGATAATCACTTCTTCGGGGCCGCGCCAGAGCATTGAATACTCATTCTGCACGGCGCTGACAGGAAGCGCCGCATGCGCGCGGCGAAGGGTATCCGGGCCCATTTCGCAGAGGCCCCAGTGCAGAATCTTGCCCTCGGAAATAAGGTCCTTGACCGCGCCGGCAACATCCTCGATCGGGACCTGCGGGTCAACGCGGTGCTGATACAGGAGATCGATGCGGTCGGTCCGGAGCCGTTTGAGCATCCCTTCCACAGCTCTCTTAATATGGTCAGGCTTGCTGTTCAGCCCCATTTGGAAACGGCCGGTCTCTGGGTCGATGTTCCAGCCGAACTTCGAGGTGATTGCGACCTTGTTGCGGAATGGCGCGATGCTCTCACCGAGGATTCGTTCGCATTCGAGAGGCCCATAAGCCTCAGCCGTATCAAAAAACGTCACGCCATAGTCAAAGGCTGCGCGGATGATATTGATCATCTCCGGGTGGTACGGCACGAGTGTTTCATAACTGCGGCTCATGTTCTGTACGCCGAGCCCAACGCTGGAAACTTCGAGCGAGCCCAGCTTCCGTCGCCCATTCACGTGCGCTTGTGTGGTTCGGTCTGCAGCCGCCGGAGTTGAAAGGCCGCTTGCGATTGTCGCAACAGCGACGGCTCCAGTTACGCCCAGGAAGGAGCGGCGATTGAGGCTGCTCTTTGTGCCGTTGTCATGAGAGTTCCGCATTCTCTGAACCTTTCGTCGAGCATGGAAGGGTGTTTTAAGACTGATCGGGCGACTTCACCCAGTATCGATATTCCCCACCTTAGCCCTGATGCGACCGGGGCGCTCTGCCAGACGCGCCAATATCACTTCGAATCGCGCCAATCTTCGATTGGCGCTTTCGGCTGGCATTTTGGCGCGTTCTGAATGGTGTGCAAATCGAAAATCCGATAGTCTTCTAGACGGAGGACTCCGTCATGCTGAAGCGTTTTCGGGTTCCAGGCCGTCTAGCCATTAAGTTGAAAGGACACGGCGTATCAGTTGCCACGGTGCTGCGCAAGGCGGGGCTTCCCCGAGATTTGTTCGAGCAGACACGTGTTCTCGTCTCTACCGAAGAACTTTTCGCAATCTGGCACGCGGTCGAAGTAGTCAGTTCCGATCCGCTCATTGGAATCAAACTGGGCGTTGAAACAAAGACAGAACGCTTCCACCCGATGGCTATCGCGGCGCTCTCAACTCAGAATCTCGTGACAGCCACGGAGCATTTGGCTCGCTATAAAAAGCTGACCGCGCCAGAAGAGATTGTTAACAAGCTCAGCAAAGAGGAGTTCAGGGTTTCGTTCCGGTGGCTGCTTGCTGTCGATGCCGAGCCGCAGGTGCTCACGGACTACTGTTTCTCGTGGATGATTTCTCTCGCTCGGCACGGAACCGGCACCCAGCTGACCCCGCTCCGAGTGGAGTATGTGCAGCAACGTTCGAATATGCGTGTGCTGGAGCGCAGCTTGGGCTGCAAGGTCATGAGTGGCGCACCGCACAACACGATCGTCTTCCGCGCCTCTGATGCCACCGCGTCATTTGTCACCCGGAATGTCGAACTGCTCGAATTGCTCGCTCCGCAGTTTGAAGAGCAATTGCGACAGTACAAAGAGGAGGACAGCTTCATCGAGCTGGTACGCCGCGCGATTCAGGACCGACTTACTGGACAGCGCCCCTCAATGGATATGATCTCCGAAACGCTGCACATGAGCTCTCGCACGCTGCAACGTCGCTTGCAGGAATCTGGTTCCAGCTTCCAACGCGTCTTGGATGAAGCCAGGCACCAGATGGCGCGGTATTACCTCTCAAATTCTGTCCTGGAGTTGAACGAGGCCGCATACTTGCTTGGTTTTGAAGACCCGAACTCGTTCGGTCGCGCTTTCCGCACATGGGAAGGCGTGCCGCCCAGTGATTGGCGTGAGTCTCATCGCACTGCTAGCGTCAATTGAGGCAAGTCGTGCGAGTCGAAGGAAAAGTGTACGTCTTGTAATGTTGGCGGGAGCGACGGGACTCGAACCCGCGGCCTCCTGCGTGACAGGCAGGCGTTCTAACCAGCTGAACTACGCCCCCGCATAAAACAAATTCCCACCCTTCCTGTGTGCGCCTTCCGGTGCAGGAAACTTCCCCAAAAGGTCCGAGAAGTTGCCGTGACAGGGCAGAGGGCGCTAAATGGATCTGGTAGACACTTAAACGATCACGAGTGAGTCTAGTCTCTCCCGGTCGTTCCTACATGCGTCTACAACCCTTCGGGTGATATCGCAATTCAAATCGCGGATGGGTTAACGCGCTTAAATGCAATCGCAGAAAATGAAGGAGTTCGCGACCGAATCGTTGAAGTTTCCAATTCAGCGGGAGGGGTCGAATTTGGCGAAGTTCGGCGAAGTTCGATAACCATCGAAATGACTGCTCTTCTAAGTAATTCATTTTAACGGAGATTGGCCCCTCAGGTAGGACTCGAACCTACAACCCTTCGGTTAACAGCCGAATGCTCTTCGGACAGCCCGCACGCGGCCAGGCTCAGACCCGAGTTGTGACAATGAAACCCGGGGGGCGGACAAAAGGCGGACAAAAACAGGGAAGTAAACAGCAGGACCCGCATAAACACTAGTGTTTTGCACACTAACAAGAAGGTCTGCAAAACCTCTCCCCGAGTACGTGACCGCTATTCAAAAGACCGGGAGAACACGAAATCTGAGGCTTGATCTGCGGGGGTATTTGCGGGGGTATGAAGGCCTAGCATGAATTAAGCGTAACATCACTCCAGGCAAGGATTGCCTCGGCTCTCCATCGAGTAAATACTGGTTATAAAAAGTGTTGCAGAAGATCGTGAGCTACGTGTATCAATTCCCACATGGCTATTATTCGAATCACTCTCCCTCCGCCAGTCCTTCTCCACAGCGGTCCTTAGCCGTCCATCCTGTCTCCTCTCGAGCTGCAAATCATTGAAAAACAATTCCGAGCTCTTCCAGCACCTGCGTCGTGCATCGTCTTCCTTTCTCTCGCCTCAGGTGGCGGCAGAGGCATAGAGAGAGACGAGCTGACTCACATCTCGATGACGACTTTTCCGAGCGAGCCGCTTTCTACCCGCGCATACGCTTCGTCAATGTTCGTCGGCGAGAACTGCTCATGGCTCAGCAATGGCTTCAGTTTCCCCGCCTCGGCCAGCGCTGCCGCCTGTGCGAGAATCCATCCGTGATGCGCGCGGCCTCCACCCGCGAGCAGAGGCATGAGAGTGAACACGCCCGAGTAGGTCGCCGAGCGGAACGACAGTGGTGCCAGCGAATGCGTTCCCCATCCGAGCGCACTCACGACACGACCCGTGTAGGGCTTCACCGCCACAAAAGAAGCATCGAGCGTCGTTCCCCCGACAGTATCAAAAACAACGTCGAAGCCCTCGCCGCCGGTGTGCGCCTTCACATACTCCGCCACTGAAGCGGCGCGATAGTCGATCGCCGTCGCTCCGAAACCTTCAACAATCGCCCTCTTGCCCTCTGACACGGTCGCGAAAACCTTCGCTCCATGCGCACGCGCAATCTGCACGGCAACGTGACCAACTCCACCGGTGCCGGCATGAATCAGCACCGACTGCCCCTCGTGCACCTTCGCCTGATCCATCAGGGCTTCCCACGAAGTAATCACTACAAGTGGCAAAGCGGCGGCCTCGCGCATCGACAGGTTTGTCGGCTTGTGCGCCAGCAAATCTGTGTCGGCGTCGACCGCCTGAGCAAGCGTACCCTGCAGACCGCCCACTCCACCTACCATGCCGTACACTTCATCGCCCGGCTTGAACGCCGTGACTCCTGTCCCAATTTTCTCCACGATGCCCGCCATATCCAGACCGAGCACAGCCGGGAGAGGCTGCTTTGCGTGCTCCGCCTTCCCGGCGCGAATCTTCGTGTCCAATGGATTCACGCCGGCAGCAGCGATCCTTACCCGGACATGATTGGCTCTCAAGACCGTGTGTGCCAACTCGATCTTCCTGAACGTCCCTCTCGGCTCTTCCACCACCCACGCAGCCGTGCCCATCAATACACCGCCTTGGCCAGAAACTCGCGCATTCGGTGCGCGACTTCATTAACGTGTGTCTCCAGTGCGAAGTGGCCCGTGTCGAGAAATCTTACTTCGGCGTTCGGAATGTCGCGCTTGAAGGCTTCCGCGCCTGGCGGAATGAAATACGGATCATTTTTCCCCCAGATCGCAAGCAGCGGCGGTTTCCACTTCCTGAAGTACTCATGAAACTTCGGATACAACTTCACATTGTTCGCATAATCCAAAAACAGATCGAGCTGAATATCCTGATTGCCCGGCCGCGCGAGCAGCGCCGCGTCCAGGGTGTATCCCTCCGGCGCCAGTACATCGGTATCGGCGATGCCTGCCCCGTACTCGCGCCGCATGCCATCCGCGTTCAGCGACTTGCGAATTGCCTCACGGTTCTCCGAGCTTGGCGTCGTCCAATAGCGCCGGATCGGCGCCCACGCATCGCCCAGTCCTTCCTCATATGCGTTGCCGTTCTGCGAAACGATCGCGGTTACATTTTCTGGCCGCGCCATCGCCACGCGGAGTCCCGTGGGCGCCCCGTAATCGAATACATAGAGCGCATAGCGCTTCAATCCCAGTGCATCGATAAAGGCTTCAATCGTCTTGGCAAGCGCATCAAACGTGAATGTGTACCCTCGCTTCTCGGGAATCTCAGTGAATCCAAATCCCGGCAGATCCGGCGCGATGACACGATACCTTTCCGCGAGTCGCGGTATCAGCTCCCTGTACTGAAACGACGATGTCGGAAATCCGTGCAGCAGCAACACCGTCGGCGCATCCTTCGGTCCGGCCTCGCGATAGAATATCTTCACGCCATCGGCCTCCACGCGGTGGACTGAAGTGGTCGACCACATCTTCGACCCGTCCTGATGCGCACCATCGCCGACGGCCATCTCCAAGCCCGAGAACAGCGAATTCAGTCCTTCGGCCATTGTCGGGTGGGCGAGGATGGCGTCGCGCAAGAGCGTATACGGCGCGCCCGCCTGCATCGCCATCTGCACGACGGCCATCACTTCGCCCGCCTCGGCTCCAACCATCGTGAACCCCAGAATGCGCCCATCTTCAGGGGCGATAAGGGCCTTCATGAACCCCTGCGTCTCGCTGATCGTGCGCGTCCGCAACACTGCGGCCATCGGCAAGCGCGCCACTTGCACAGCAATACCCTTGTGCTTCGCCTCCGCCTCGGTCAGGCCCACATGCGCAACCTGCGGATCGGTAAACAGACACGACGGCATCAGCCGGTCGCGCGTCGAACGGTTTCCGCCAGCCAGGTTGTCGCGGATCACGCGAAAGTCATCCAGCGAAGCGTGAGTAAATTGCGGACTTCCCGCGCACTCGCCAATCGCCCAGATATCCTGCGCCGTAGTTTCCAGCCGATCGTTCACTTTGATGTAACCGCGATGGTCCAGTTCCACCCCCGCAACGTCCAGCCCCATCCCATGCGTATTCGGAGTGCGCCCTGCAGCCACCAGCACATCGCTTGCAACAAGTGTTAGCTCTCCCTGCGGAGTGCGGATTGCGAGTTTCACCTCGGCACCGGACCTGCCGCTCACGCTCACGATCTCCGCCGATGTCACCACGTCAATTCCTTCAAAGACAAGAATCCGTTGAATATCCTCCGATACATCGTGATCCTGGTTCGCCAGCAGATGTGGCCCGTGCTGCAGAATCGTCACCTTGCTGCCAAACCTTCGCAGCGCCTGGGCAAACTCGAGGCCCACATAGCCACCGCCCACGACCAAAAGGTGTCGCGGCAGGTGACTCAGCTCGAGAAGTTCAATATGTGTCAGCGGATCGCACTCCACCAGCCCGGGCACCGCAGGAATCGAAGCATGTGTGCCAAGATTCAGAAACACGCGCTCCGCATCGATCCGGATCTCGTCCTCATCGTCGACCAGGTGAACTTCAAGCGACTTCGGTCCTACAAACTTCGCGCTGCCCATCACGAGCCGCGCTCCACTCGCCTTGTACCTGCTTCTGTGAACTTCGATCAGCCCGTCGACCATCGCGCGTTTCCGTTTTCTTACTGCCTCCATATCCACGGAAGCCTCGCCTGTCACCGAACCAAATTCACTTGCATGCTGAACGAGGTTCGCTACCTTTGCGCTCCAGATCTCGTTCTTGGTGGGCAGACAGTTAATGTTCGGGCAAGAACCGCCAACATATTTACGCTCGATCACCATCGTCGGTTCGCCCGACTGCGCCAGATGCCACGCGAGGTACTTACCGCCCTCGCCGCTGCCGATGATCACGTTCCTGCAATATTCACTGATCATTGGGGAAACCTCTCTTCAAAGCAATAGCACAGTGCGGGCTGACTCGATATAAATGGTCTCGAGATTTCATCTTGTTTTGTGCCATTGCCATGCGGACCCCGCTCATCATATTCATGAAAACGCCTGTGATATCAAATAGTTCTTCCACGCACATTGGAGCGGCCCTCGTTGGCGCAGCCATCGGCGCAGCCGCTGTCGGCTTCTTCGCCATCGGGCGCTTGCCATCGGGAGTCTCGCCGTCCGAAAAGGCCGTATCGACGACCTCTCCATCGGCAACCTCAGAATCGGCAGCCTCACGGTCGAGACACACAGGAGATCGAAGTCCTTCCTGGGTGCCGGTCGTCAGTTGATGCACGATCGCCGAGTTACCGGTCGAAATCCTTTGGCTCGTCGAGGGTTAGTGCGGCTTTGAGGGTTTCAATAGGTTTCAGACGGAAAGCGTCGCCCTCATCAGATGCGGGGTACCCCGAGTTCCACCAATTTTGGCTTTGCTTAGGAGTTTGCACTAAGCTCTCTCTATGACGGATTGGACACCGTATACGGCAAACACCCGAGGAATAGTGGTAAGCGTTGAGCCGGCTTACCTTGAGGAAAAATCATCTCCAAGCAGCTCGCAGTACTTTTGGGTTTATCGAGTGATGATCGAGAATCAGGGACTGGAAACAGTGCGTCTGGTGAGCCGGCACTGGATGATCATGAATGCGCGTGGTGAATTGACCGAGGTCAAGGGACTGGGTGTTGTTGGCGACCAACCGGTCCTCAAGCCGGGCGAGAGCTATGAGTATACAAGTGGTGCGCCCCTCGACACGCCGTCGGGGATGATGGGCGGGACTTACCAAATGGAGCGTGAGAGCGGTGAGCAGTTTAATGTTGAGATACCGACGTTCTCGCTGGATCGTCCGAATCACGGCGTATTGCTGAATTAAGTATTAGAGCTCAAGGGTTAGAGATGCGGGAAGAGAGTTCCCGCTTTGCGCGAACTGGCATTGATGCAATGGCCGAAGGTGCTCCAATGATTTCGGCTGTTCACAACAGTTGAGATTGAGCGATCGCTTGCGCTGAAACCACTTGCCGGCATTAGACTCCGATCTGACGTGGATGATGGTCGAGGTGCTGTGCGCGGGGTTCGCTCGAAACCGAAGAGTTCACCGAATGCGTTACGCGCTTCGACGACACCGTCGGTTACTACGGTCAGTTGCGCGGCGAGCTTAAGCTGAAACTGCGATTCGCAATAACCGTCTGAGGAGAAATACCAAATGGCAGTCCGCTTTCCAATGGCACTTCGGTGCCCTGAAGATAGGCGCCAAGTGCCCGGCGTTGGCCATGGCCAGGTTTCGATCGGGGTCGGCGAGGACGCGAGCGGGCAGAAGCGTCTCGATCACCGGAGCGCGAAATCCGCATCAGAATGTATAGGCACGTGACCGCCAGACACCCGCTCACACCCAAGACGAAACGAAAGGCCAAACTCCGATGAGGGGAGAAAAAGACAATGACAGCACAGATGGCAACAAGCAAGGAGAGAGACAAGGAACACGGAAAGGGCCGTCCCGCGATGAACGCGCCCCCGATCGTATCGCAGCAGGAGTGGGAGGCGGCGCGGCAGCAACTCCTCGTGAAGGAGAAGGCCTTGACCCGTTCCCGTGATGCACTGGCCGCCGAGCGTCGGCGAATGCCGTGGATGGCGGTGGAGAAGAAGTACGAGTTCGACGGGCCCAAGGGTAAGGTTAGCCTTCTCGACCTGTTCGAGGGCCGCAGGCAGTTGATCGTCTATCGCGCCTTCTTCGAGCCTGGGGTGTTCGGCTGGCCCGAGCACGCCTGCCGCGGCTGCTCCCTGGGCGCCGATCAGGTCCCCCACCTGGCCCATCTGAACGCTCGCGACACCACGCTCGCATACGCTTCACACGCCTCCCAGGCGGACATCGCGCGCCTGAAGGCACGCATGGGTTGGGAGATGCCCTGGTACACCATGACCGACAGCTTCGACACAGACTTCGGCGTGGATCAGTGGCACGGCCACAATGCATTCATCCGCGACGGCGAGCGGGTGTTCCGCACCTACTTCATCAACGGACGTGGCGACGAGTCGATGGGAACCACCTGGAGTTACCTCGATATGACGGCGCTCGGCCGTCAGGAAACCTGGGAGGATTCGCCTGAAGGTTACTCCCAGACCCCGCCTTACAAGTGGTGGAACTGGCACGACAACTACGACGCCGAGCCGACGCCTCACCCGCTGTGGGTCGATATCTTAACCGACCCTGAAGGAGCCGCTATTCGAAGGCGAGACGCAAAGGCGAATGAGGACCCCGTTCTGGCGGACGCAGAGGAGGAGGAAATCGCGGAGCTGCAGGCGGGCGACCCGGGAAATCAGGGCGCTTAGACTCAAGGTGACAAAGGACAGAAGATTTTTCCGGTCCGTCCAAGGTCCCCCAAGAGTGCCGTTCGGTAATCGATGGGAGGAAGAAGAAGCGACCGACTCCGAGGACGACTCAGCTTCCGTTGTTGTCCCGTCACCCTTCGGGAACTCCGGCCTTACGAAAGACAGCAAGTGAGCTATCGAGGCCGGCTTTCGCGGCTGCTTCGGGTGTCATGTCTTTCGTTCGCCCGAAAACTTCTACGCTGAGCGCATCGCTGTAGTGGATGCGTTGGAGCGCTTGCAAGAAGCCGGTCAAGTTGATCACACCATCGCCGGGTAGCAGACGCTGATTATCGTGGATCTGATCTGGAGGCAAGTTCGGCGAGTCATTGAAATGGACGTGCACGATGCGATCGCGGCCGGCGGCAATGATGTCCTCTGTGGTGGCTCCTGCGTGATGCCAGTGCCAGGAATCGAGCAGCAATCCGACGTTGGGACCACATTCCCCGGCGAACGCGAGCATATCGTTCATGCGCCAAATGAATTCGTATTTGTAAGCTTTGCGCAGTTCGAGCGGACCTAGAAATTCGAGGCCGAGGCGAACGTTGGAACGCGCCAAAATGCGGGCACTTTCTGTAAACCGCTGCTTATAGGTTTGGCGCAGTTCGTCTTTTGGCGTATCGCTCGACGGCATGATGTACGTGATCATGCGCGGGCAGTGGATAGCGGCAGCGAACCGGGCGGCTGCGTCGAGCTGGGAGAGCGAGGCATTGAAAGTTGCGTCGTCTTTCCGGAATTCGACCGGAAAATCGATGACGGCGGGCCTGATCTTAAGGCCGGCAAGCAGGTCGTTTGTCGCGCTGACGCCGGCTTGCATGGCCGGGAGCAGCATGATGTCCGTGCCGGGAAAACCAACTTTGGCGGCCAGGCGCGCGAAGTCAGGCCAGTGAACACGACCTTGCAACAGGACGCTGTTCAGGGAGAGGAACATGTTGCGCTCGCCGGCGAAAGCTCTAGAGAGCGAGGCAGCGGCAAGCAGCTTACCAAACGATCGTCTGGATATCAAATAAGGCACGCGCAATCGATCATATCCGAGTAGCATAGCCTTGAGGAGGCGGAAAACATGAACAGACGAGAGATGCTGGCCACCACGGGTGGCGCGACGCTTGCGGCACTTTGCATACCGAAGCTGATGAAGGCTGACGCTCCAGCGAGCCGGGTTGCGATCGTGCCTTGCCGCGATTACGCGCAGTATGGGCAGCAACTCTCTCGCGCGTTCGACCAGATCGGCGGGATCGAGAAGTTGGTGCGCGGAAAGACCGTTGCGCTCAAGCTGAATCTCACGGGAAATCCGAAGAACTTTCCCCTGACGCCCGAGCTTCCCTATCGGACGGATCCGCAGTCGGTGGCGGCGACAGTGCATCTGTTTGCCAAGGCGGGTGCGCGGCGCGTTCGCATGATTGAAAGCTTTTTCCCGGCCGATCAGGATCTCTCATTGTGGGCACGCTATGGCCTGGACGTAAACGCGATTAACAACATGGGTGTGCCGGTGGTTTGGGAGAACGTGCAGAACCTGGGCAAGTACAAGCAATATGTGCGCATGACCGTGCCCTGGGGCGGGTACGCCTATCCTGCATACCACCTGAACCCGGCGTTCTATCAGTGCGACGTATACGCCTCGATGGCGAAGCTGAAGAACCATTGGATTGCAGGCGTGACCATGACGATGAAGAACAACTTCGGCAACACACCCTGCTCGCTCTACGGCGGGGACTGCGGACCGAGCGGGAACGAGCGGCCGACGAAAGAGCGCGGACAAGTGCTGCACGACGGAACGACGCCTGCGCCCTCGGGAGTCGATGCCGAGTTGCATCCTGATTCGCCGCGCGATCCGGGCTATCGGGTTCCGCGCATTCTGGTTGATCAGAACGGTATTCGGCCAATTGATATCGCGATCGTGGATGGCGTCGAGACGGTGCGGGGAGGAGAGGGTCCGTGGCTTAATGGCCTGGAAAAGATGACACCGGGCGTGATCATTGCCGGTCGCAACGCCGTCTGCGTGGACGCTGTCGGGATGGCAGTGATGGGCTACGATCCGTATGCGGAGCGCGGCACCTCTCCGTTCATCCGAGGCGACAACTCGCTGCGTCTCGCGGAAGAAGCCGGGATCGGAACACGGGACCTGAAGCGTATCGAAGTCATCGGACTTTCGATTAAGGACGCTCACATCAATTTCGGCCCCGGCGCGGTAGGTAAGAAGCTGAGCGAATTGAACTCGTAGTACCACCCGGTGAAGCGGTTTGGGAGCGCTTGCTTACGCGCGCGTTCGGGGAGTGACGGTTTTTTGCGCGCATCGGGAAGTGGGTCCTTCGACCGCCTTCCATTCTGGGTGCTGCCCGATGTCGACTCGAAAGCCGAATGGCTTGCATTTTTCGACGACAGAGGACGCTATCGCCAACTTGACTTTGGTCTCTGCGAACAGTCCCATCGCTTCCAATCTCAACTTCTCCGTCCGTGCAGCGGTGTATGACCTCCAGCATGCCTGATCCTGCAGACTGATCTAGCGCTGGAAGGGATTCACTGAACGCAACGATGAGGAGAGCTATAGATTCTTGGATCGTAATTCGTAAACAAAAATACTTCAACAAACAGCAGTAACATCAGGCAGCTCTTAACAGGTCAACGATGTTCTCGATGGCCTTGTCGGCCTTGTGGTAGGCAGCTTCCAGTTTGCTGTTTGGTCTGCTCTTCGGTTCGGGTTTGTGATGGAAGCGGCTGTTGGCGAGCGGACCGCAAAGCCGTTTATGGAAGAACAGGAAGAGCAGCGCAACATCGAGTCCTTTGGCCGTCAAGCGGTAGGCGTAACGGCATCTATCGCGCTCCAGCAAGCCGTGCCCTTTGAGCTTGCGCAGATCGTAGCGGAGCTGGTTGAGTCCGTAGTTCTTCCCGGGGAGCTGGAACGTGGTGAGGACAGCTTCGTGGATCTGTTTGGCCGTCCAGCCGCCGACGGTGTTGCCTCCATGCAGAAGGACTTTCAGAAGGCGAATGAGCCGAGTGTCCTGGATTTTGATTCCTGGAACGCGGACTGTGCCGATGGTGACGGGCAAGGCAATCCTCTGTAGCAGAGGAAAGTCCACATGGACGTTCAGAGACTGTGCCTGGAAGCCGGCGAAGCGATCGGTGATGATGTGGAACCTTTTGCGCACGGCGTCGAGATGATCAAGCCCTTTCTTCAGGCCGAAGTCGTGCAGATTGTTGGAACAGAGTTCGTTGCGC
>Ga0206902_10027_pt1:22500-40375 | contig 40375 bp, 27 predicted proteins | sample Alteio_BWOrgHeat_44_FD_153242 | JGI IMG/M metagenome (GOLD analysis project Ga0206902, IMG submission 153242) | Enriched cells from forest soil in Barre Woods Harvard Forest LTER site, Petersham, Massachusetts, United States -... | ecosystem: Environmental > Terrestrial > Soil >... | reverse complement strand
GGGCACTTTCAAAATCCTTCAGTTCAAGCTTCGCCCGGCATTTGTCAATAATGTCTGAAGCGTCTTTAATGCGGGCTGAACCTGGGTGGGTGTTTATGAAAGCCTGCATAAAACCAATCGTTTTGGTCGTGTTTGTCTGGTCTAACTGCGCCTTAGGCGATTGTTTGTAAAAAGTGAAGGCACGCATGTATTCCATTTCCTCAGCCTTTTGACTATTGGGAAAAACCTCAACAAAACCTTTGAATAAATTTTCAGCGTTGGTATAGTCCTTCAAATAGAAAGAACAATAGGCAAACTTGTAATATAAATCCTCAAACTGTGCGCTTGCCTTGAAAATCGGGAAAAGCTCCTCGTACAACTGCTCGGCATGATTGTAGTCCTTCTTGACATAATAATTTTCTGCCATGCGGAGCTTGTACTCGTTGTCCCTGCTTTTCATGACCTTGTTGAAGCTCACATTTTTCTTATGGTTCCAAAATGCAAGGCTGTTTCCGGCACTGGATAAAAGGGAACACGAAGAAACAGAAAAAGAAGCCACCACTAAGATCAGGAATAGTCTCATAAAAGGTTGCAAAGTTACGCTTTTTGGACAAAAATGTAACTATTAACCTGTAAGCTCAAAAATAATGAGTTAATGATTACATAAAAAACCCTCCGTTTTTTTGCGGAGGGTTTTTAAGCATTATGGAAAAATTATGTTTATTTTTTCTTTCTCAGGTTCGGATGCGGAGCAGGTACCGTATTTGGTCCTTCTTCTCCCGTACCGTCTTTCAAATCAATTGTATTTTCATCCCCTCCTGTCTGAGCGTACCGGAAGATAAACCTGTCACCGCTTACACCTTCTTTTTCGATCAGATAGGTAATTACCTGATTCACGCGATCCCAGCTCAATTGCTGTGCAGCTTTGCTTGATTCGCCATAACCAACCACAGCGACTTTACAATTGGGGTTCTGACGCATTTTATCAGCTACATTGGCCAACAAGGCTTTACCATCTTTGCTCAACGTAACCGTTTTGCCTTTGAAGGTAATGCTTGGTAAGTCTCCGATATTACATTTGGATCTTGGTCCGCCGTAGTTGCCTGAGTCTAACATGGCCTTGATATCCTTGCAACATTGAGGCTCAGGGCATTTGCCCACGCCATCTGCGTCAACCGGCTGGCAGATTGTAGGAGTAATAAGTTCTTTGTCTTTGCAATCCGGAACACCGTCACCATCTGTGTCGCGGCTAACCCCATGGGTGTCAACAGGACATCCTTTCGGAGTGTTTGGTTCCAGGTCAAATTGGTCTGTAACTCCATCTCCATCTGAATCATCCAGGATGGGCTTGGGCAATTTCATGTGGCGGGGGGCGTTGATTTCGCTGTATGCATAATCCAAGGGATTCAGCCACCACAATGGTTCAACCGCTTTATTGCCAATATTATAATTTAGACCGAGGCTCAAGAAACTGTACGAATCAAAATCCCTGGTTTGAGCAGGATGGGCGAGGTCATTTTCCTGCCACTGCTGACCATCCAGCAAATCCGTTTTGATCGCTGTGAATTTGTATTCAAGCGCAACATTGAATTTGTTATTCAGTTTATATTCCGCTCCCATCCCAAGGACCATGGAAGGTTTAAAAGGCCTGCCGCCCAGCGTAGGCTGACCGGGATCCTGCTGTGCTTTTGTTTCATAGCTGCCATCCATTATGCCCTTAAGTGCTTTCTTAATTGCTTTTCTGTTTTTATAGGTAAATCCGGCCGGGCCACCAAATTGTGTAACGATGGCATTAAAATCATAGGGGGTGCTGCCATTTAAAGCATTGATATAGGTACTGTACATGGTACCAGCAATACCTCCAAAAAAGTAAATATTAAACCCTGTTTTTGCTTTATGAAAACGAATGTTGTTTAAGGTAACAACACCCTGGAGGGATAACTCATTGACAGTAGTCCTGTAATTGTAAAAAACGGCATCAGTTCCCGGAACGTATCCATTTGCTGTCCACGCAGGATTGTTGATGTAATCATCCGAAGGCTGCCAGTTAAGACCTCTCATTCTTAGCCAATTGTATTCAGCGCGAAGTGAAAAAACATAACCAACTGCTTTGCGCACATGCAAACCGAAGCCTCCGGTAGGACCAGCATAGCGGACATCGGTAGAACCAAATGGCAATCCACCTTTTACGCCTACTTCCCACTGGTTACGTGGTTTTGCAGGGAACGGATATGCGTTTTGCAAGAACTCATTATGTTGGGGTAATCGTTTTGCGGGATAAAGAGAAGAGTCCCGAAGATCATAGCTGTTTGCGCTCACCTGAGCAAAGGATACCGATGCAAACAGGCAAAACAGAACACCCAATAACACGTACTTTTTGCTTGCCATAACTGAAGTTTATTGTGAATGAATGATTTAACAGTCCAAAGATTAGGTGCAAAAATATCGAATGATGAGCAAAAACCAAATTTTTTTCCTGTAAGGGATATAATAATAAATCCCGGCAGCGAAACGCATTTAAAATTTAAAATCGAATGCCCGAATATAAAAACAGGGGCAAAATAGTAATTTGCCCCGCATTAGATTAATGAACACACCGAAAATAATATCAGAGGAGCTGTCCGTTTTTGAAAAAAAATTCAAAGAAGCCGTCAAAAGCGACACCCCATTATTAGACAGGATAATGCGTTTTATCGTAAACCGTAAAGGCAAACAATTACGGCCGATGTTTGTATTGTTGTCGGCAAAGCTTTGCGGTCAAATCAATGATTCAACCTACCGGGCGGCGTCCCTGGTGGAAATGTTGCACACAGCGAGTCTTGTTCATGATGACGTAGTCGACGAATCCTTTGAACGACGCGGTTTTTTTTCAACCTATGCGCTGTGGAAAACAAAAATTTCGGTGCTGGTAGGCGATTATCTTTTCGCGAAGGGTATGTTGCTTTCGTTGGATCATAATGATTTTAAAATATTGCAAATTCTTTCTAATCCCGTCCGGCAAATGAGTGAAGGGGAATTAATGCAATTGGAAAAATCACGGTTACTGGATATTACGGAAGAAGTCTACTTTGAAATTATCCGCAATAAAACAGCGTCTTTGCTGGGCTCAGCCTGTGCAGCCGGAGCGTATTCCACGAGCAATGACGAAAAACTCACGGAAAAACTTCGTTCTTTTGGAGAAAAAGCGGGAATCGCCTTTCAGATAAAAGATGACCTTTTTGACTATGGGAACGAATCTGTTGGAAAACCTACGGGCAACGACATCAAAGAAAAAAAAATGACCTTACCCCTGATTTATACCCTTCACCACATCAATAAATCCGATCGGAGGGAATTATTATACATTATCAAGAACAAGAACAAAGACCAGCAGCAGGTGCAGCGCGTTATCAACAGGGTGATAGAATTCGGTGGCATTGATTACGCAGAAAAGAAAATGAATGCTTACCGAGAGGAGGCTTTTGCCATCCTGTATGAATTTGAAGACAACAAAGTAAGAAATGCCCTGGAAGAACTGGTGCGTTTCACCACAGACAGAAAATATTAAAATGATGGCGGCCTGTATCCGCCAATGCTCTCACGGGACAGGGCGATTGACACTTCGAATCTTTCGTTGGAATCCGGGATTAAAATCATTACTACCAACAGGTGACCATGCAAAAAAGATGGAAAATATTATCAGCGGAAGAAAAAATAATTGAAGCCCTCCAGAAAGATTTAAAAATAAATCCGGTTTTGTGTAAAATTTTGGTGGAGCGGGGGCTCAGCACCTTCGAAGCGGCAAAAAAATATTTTCGCCCGCAGTTGAGTGAACTGCACGACCCCTGGCTCATGAAAGACATGGACAAAGCGGTAGAACGAATCGATGCTGCCGTCTCCAGCCGGGAAAAAATTCTGGTCTTCGGAGATTATGACGTGGATGGGACAACGTCAGTAGCTTGTCTGTATATGTTCCTGCAAAAAATCCATGAACCGGCCCTTGTTGAATTTTATATTCCCAACCGATACCGGGAAGGGTACGGCATTTCAAAAGCCGGGATTGATTTTGCAAATGAAAATGGATTTAGCCTAATTATTTCCCTGGATTGCGGCATCAAATCAACAGATCTAATTGCCTATGCAGGAACGCTTGGTATTGATTTCATCGTTTGCGATCACCACCTGCCGGATGAGATACTGCCACCGGCTGTTGCCATTCTTAATCCAAAACAAAAAAATTGTAATTACCCATACAAGGAATTGTGCGGCTGCGGCGTCGGTCTTAAATTAATCACGGCGCTGGCACAACATTATTCGATCGATGAAAACGAAGTATTCAAATACCTTGATTTGGTTGCTACAGCCATTGCTGCCGACATTGTTCCCATGACCGGGGAAAACAGAATACTCGCATATTACGGTCTAAAGAAAGTGAATGACAATCCGAATTTCGGAATCAAAGCATTGATTCAGTTAAGCAGTTTAAAAAAAGAATTGAGCATTAATACCGTTGTATTCATGATCGCCCCGCGGGTCAACGCGGCAGGCAGGATGGATGACGCCAGAAAAGCTGTACAAATGTTTATCGCTTCCACAGTTGAGGAGGCCATGCACTATGCCGCCATGCTGCATTCAGACAATACGGACCGAAAAGAAACCGATTTGAGTATCACCGAAGAAGCGTTGGCCATCATTGAAAAAGACGAAGTGCTCATCAAGAGGAAATCAACAGTTGTCTTTCAACCCCACTGGCATAAAGGCGTTGTAGGAATCGTAGCTTCCCGATTAATAGAAAAATATTACCGCCCCACCGTCGTATTGACCAGGAGCGGGGAGGTGCTTGCGGGCAGTGCAAGAAGCGTAAATGGGTTCAATTTGTATGAGGCGATTCATGCCTGCCGAGACTGCCTGCTCGGATACGGAGGACATTTTGCCGCCGCGGGGATGACTTTACTGCCGGAACAGGCAGAGGCATTCAGCAGAAAATTTGAGGAAATTGTTTCATCTACAATCAAACCTGATCAGCTCATTCCCGAAATTATAATTGACGCTGAAATTCAATTTTCCGACATCAGCCTTTCCTTTTATAGAATAATTTGCCAGATGGAACCATTTGGCCCCGAAAACATGCGTCCGGTTTTCATTGCAAAAAACGTATTCAATACCGGCTATTCAAAAATTGTGAAGGATTTGCACATCCGGTTTTCTTTGAAGCAACATGATGTTGTCTTTTCCGGTATCGGTTTTAATCTCGCCGATCAATTTCATTTGCTGAACCAGGATAAACCGTTGGACATCATTTTTACCATTGACGAAAATGAATGGAATGATCAAAAGCATCTCCAGCTAAAAATGATCGATTTGAGATTGACAGAATAAATGACAATAGGGAATTTGAATATATCTTTAACAATGGTTCCTAAGTAGCCGGCAAATGCAACGAAATACTTACACGATGATTCTGCTTTTCTCTTTCGCTTCAATCAATTCCACACTTCGGTTTATAAAGGCTGTAAGATTATTTCCTTTTAACAGGCCCTGAGACAACAACGCGAGGTCAGCAAGATTATGAACAATGTTCTGTTGTTTTTTTTCATCTTCCTCATGGAGAATTTTCTGAAATACCGGGTGGTTTCCATTAACGGTAAGTGTCACTTCATCGGGCATGTTTGCATAAAAACTACCCATCGGCCCACTCATGGCTGCCATGTCCTTCATGCGTCGCATAAATTCAGGGCGAGTGGCGACCACTGGTAAGGCGCCAGCAGTTAGCCCTTTTATTTCCACTGTCACATGAAGTGCAGGCATGTCCATGGTAAATAATTTTTTTAGCGTCTCTTCGTCCTCTTTGCTCAGGACGCTTTCAGCGGTATCCTGTTTGTCGACCAGATTGTCTGCAATATCGCTGTCGACCCTTGTAAAATGAACACTAACCCATTTTGTTTCCATCTGATTGATAAAACCGGCATCCACCAATGTTTCCATTTTAACAACGATAAAGCCTTTTGCTTTTGCCTGTTGAATATAACTATCCTGCTGTATGGGATTGGTAGTGTAGAGAATGACCAGCTTCCCGTCTTTGTTTTTTTGAAGGGCTTCCGCTGCTATTCTATATTCCTCCAGGGTATAAAACCTGCTTCCGTCCGCATCTTCCATAATATGAAACCTGTTCGCCTTTTCCAAAAATTTATCATCAGTCATCATTCCGTATTTCACAAACAAACCCAGGCTTTCCCATTTTTCCTCAAATTCTTTTCGTTCCTTATTAAAAATCTCCTCCAGTTTATCAGCGACTTTTTTTGTAATATGATTGTTGATCTTTTTTACGTTGGGATCACCCTGCAAATAGCTGCGACTTACGTTTAAGGGGATGTCTGGACTGTCAATTACTCCGTGCAGCAGCATTAGAAATTCCGGGACGATGTCTTTCACTTCATCGGTTACAAAAACCTGGTTGCTGTATAACTGGATTTTGTCTTTTTGGATTTCATAGCTCTGTTTGATTTTAGGGAAATATAAAATGCCCGTCAGATTAAAAGGGTAATCCACATTCAGGTGAATCCAGAATAACGGCGCCTCACCGAACGGATATAATTCTTTATAAAACTTTTCATAATCCTCTTTGGTCAGCTCGCCGGGTTTTTTTATCCAGATGGGAGCCGTATTATTGATGGGCTCAGGCTTTTCATTTTCCTTTTTTTCTTCCGCCACATCTGTAAAAAAGATCGGAACAGGTAAAAACTTGCAGAATTTTTCGAGGATTGATTTTATTCTGTACGCGTCCAAAAATTCTTTACTGTCTTCATTGATGTGAAGTATAATATCAGTTCCTCGATTTTCTTTTTCCGTTTCTTCCAGCACATATTCCGGGCTTCCATCGCATTCCCACCGCACTGCTTGCGATCCCTCCTGATAACTTTTTGTTACTACTTCCACTTTTTCGCTGACCATAAAAGCAGAATAAAATCCGAGACCAAATTTTCCGATTATGTTATTTTCGTTTTGACCCTTATATTTATTCACAAACTCTTCCGCTCCGGAAAGCGCAACCTGGTTTATGTATTTATCAACCTCTTCGGCAGTCATTCCAATCCCTTTGTCGGAAATGGTTATCGTTTTACGGGCAACATCGAGTGTAACTCCTATGCTCAAATCACCGAGTTCCCCCTTGGCTTCCCCAATCGATGAAAGCGTCTTTAATTTTTGCGTTGCATCGACGGCATTGCTGATCAATTCGCGGATAAATATTTCATGATCGCTGTATAAGAATTTTTTTATGATGGGGAATATGTTCTCCGTCTGGACCCTGATGTTACCTTTTTGCATGATTTGATTTTTAAAAACCTGCGCATTTCTATTTTTGAAAAACGCAGTTCGTGAAATTAGCTGTTATTGGCGTTATCTGCCTCAATCAAACCAAATGCCATTTGAAGAAGTCTGACAAGAAGTCTGGTAAAATGAATTTTGACGCGGCGACTATGCAGGAAACTTCAAAAGATATTGATTATCAGCCGGGTATCAAAATGTCCTGGCCGATAAGATTTGGTAAGGAGGAAGCGCTGAATTATTGATTGACCAAAAGGATTGTTCAATGGCTGCCATGCAGCACAAAATCCGGAAATGCGCAGGAAGCTTTCATACCGACGGTTGGGGCAAACAAATCTGGAAAGCTGCCCTTAATCACCCAGTTCTTTTTTGATTTTTACTCTAAAACAACTACTTTTGCAGCCCATTTTACATATTTAAAAACAAAAAAAACAGGGAAATGAACAATTATGAATTGATGGTGATTTTTACCCCTGTGCTCTCTGAAGAAGAATACAAAGCTTCTCAGAAAAAGTTTTCCGCTTTCGTCAAAGAAAATGGCGGCAAAATAGTGCACGAAAATCCCTGGGGACTAAAATCACTGGCGTATCCCATCCAGAAGAAAACCACAGGCTTGTACTGGGTTCTGGAATACGGTGCGCTATCCGACTTCAATGAGAAGCTTAAAATTCAGCTTCTGCGCGACGAAAATGTGTTGCGTTTCATGGCGACCAAACTCGATAAATACGCCGTCGAGTACAATGCCAAAAGGAGAAGTGGTGTACAAACTGCAACAGAAAAACTGGAGGCTTAATTTATGGCAAAGACGAATGAAATCAAGTATCTCACGGCGATTAAAATGGAGAAAAGAGCCAAGAAATTCTGCCGTTTTAAAAAGTACGGTATTAAATACATCGACTATAAAGACGGTGAATTTCTGAAGAAGTTCTTAAACGAGCAGGGTAAATTATTGCCGCGCAGACTTACCGGGAACTCGCTGAAATACCAGCGCAAGGTTTCTGATGCTGTCAAGAAAGCTCGTCAAATGGCAATATTGCCCTACGTAACCGATCTTTTAAAGTAAGGAGGATATCATGGAAGTAATACTAATACAAGACGTTGATAATCTTGGTGCAGCACATGAAAAAGTGAACGTAAAGAATGGTTATGCGCGCAATTTTCTCATACCCGGCAAGTTGGCTGTTGAAGCCAGTCCCGGCAACTTAAAGCAGATGGAAGAGCGCCTGAAGCAATTTAAAAAGAAGGAAGATAAGTTGCTGGCAGAAATGAATAAAGTAATTGAAGTGCTGAAGGCTTCGCCATTGAAAATAGGCGCGAAAACAGGAACTAGCGGCAAGATCTTCGGAAGTGTAACCTCTATCCAGCTTGCCCGGGCGATCCGTGACCAGAAAGGTTATGAAATTGACCGCCGGCGCATTCACATCGTAGACGAAGTCAAAGAACTGGGAACTTATAAAGCCAAAATTGATTTCGGAAACGGCAACGAAACCGAGGCAGAATTTGAGGTAATCGCTGAATAAGTTTTTTTTATTTTCAGGGCAAAATTTCTTTGAAAATTAAAAAACCCCCTATCTTTACAGAAGAAGCTCTGCTATTGTTGTATTTTTCTCTGTTCTGTTGTAGCTCATATTCGTAGTTTGCTCAGTTCATTGTATAATAGAAATGGCGGAGACCATTATTAAAATTTAATTTTTTAGAACAATGAACATTTATGTAGGAAACCTCTCCTGGCAAATGACTGACGAGGATCTTAGAAATCTTTTTGAACAACATGGTGCCGTAACATCTGCTAAAATTGTTAAAGACAAAGTTTCAGGCCGCAGCAAAGGCTTTGGCTTTGTTGAAATGGAAGACGCTGGCGAAGCTCAACAGGCTATCACCAGTCTTTATGACAGTGAAGTAATGGGACGTAAAATCATCGTTAATGAATCACAACCCAAACAGCAAGGCGGTGGTGGTGGTGGTTTCAAGAAAAGAAGCTTCGGCAGTGGTGGCGGAGGCGGTGGTTACAAAAAAGGCGGCTACAATCGCGGCGGCGGCGGTGGCGGCTACGACAGGGATTATTAATCTTTTCATTCAATATATCTCTTTTAAATCCTTCTCTTTTGGGAAGGATTTTTTATTTGGAAGACCCTAATAAAGAAACGAAAACCACTTTTCTTTGATTTCAATGATGAATTGCGGGGATTTCATGAATTCTCCGTCCAGGTGTGCCGATAAATTTTCCTGTGCGGTAACGGTTATTTTCTTTGAAGTTTGGATTTCAACAAACCGCAAAGACAGATGTCTCCCTTTCTCCACTGCAGGTAAATAAAAAAACCGAAGCATCGGAGAAATCCGTTTTATCAAAACGACGTCCAGTTTACCGTCGTTGATGATGGCGTGCGGAGCGACCAGGAACCCCCCGCCATAACGGCTGCCGTTGGCAACAGTCAGCATGAATAATTTTCCCTTCCAGATCATTTTTTCTGACTCAACGTGCACTTTTTTTTCGCGATACAGCAAGATTTTTTTTAACACAACCAGCAGGTAGGCCAAATGCCCGGATAAAATTTTTTCTGTGCCCATGGATTGCACCACATCCCCGTCAAAACCAATGCCCACCCCGTTTATAAAATATCTCCCGTTACAAATTCCGGCGTCGACTTTCTTTGGAGCACCGTTCAATGCAACATCAAAATATTCATCAACCGTGCGTTCACCATACAATTTCCACGCAAAGTCGTTGCCGGTCCCGCCCTTAAATAAAGCGATGGGAACGGAAATAGAGGGATATTTATTGATAAAGTAATTGAGAGTGCCATCTCCGCCAACCAGCCAAACCGAAGAAAAAGCCTCGAAATCTTCCGGGGATTCATCCCTGAAAACAACAAATGAAATTCCCAGACCCCGCAACTTTTCAACAAGATGCTCGACGACTGCAACTGCCTTCCCTTTACCTGCCATGGGATGGTAGACGATGGCAATGTTTTTATTTCCAGGAGGATGATTTTCCAACGGCAGCTAGGTTAATGAATCGATTTCGACTCAAGATTACAAAAGAATCCAGACAGATTATAAAATACGAGTTACAAACAATCCATATTTTTTAACTTTACGCGGGAGCTTTGGCAAACCCGCTTAACAAAAATGCTATCATGAGAAAATTATGGATTGCGTCCTTCGCGTTTTCGTTTTTTATGTCCTGCACCCATCATCAGGTAGCAGACAAAATCTATATCAATGCAAATATTTGGACGGGCGACAGCAGCAATCCCCAGGCAACCGCAATTGCCATAACAGACAGCGTTATTGTCTATGTAGGGAATGACTACAGCGCCTATAAGGGCAACAAGACTGAAATCATTGATTTGGATAAAAAAATGCTGGTGCCGGGGTTTACAGACAACCATACACACTTTCTTGGCGGGGGATTCCAGTTAACCAGTGTAAATCTTAGAAACGTCAAAAAAGTAAATGACTTTATCTCCACCCTGAAAGCTTATGCAGCATCACACAGCGATGACCGGTGGATACAGGGCGGTGATTGGGACCATGAAGCCTGGGGTGGCGAACTCCCCACAAGGCATTGGATAGACACCATTACTGCCAGCCATCCGGTATTTATCAATCGCTACGACGGGCACATGGCACTTGCCAATACCATCGCCCTGAAGTTGGCGCATATTGACAAAAGCACACCCAATCCGCCCGGAGGTGAAATCGTAAGGGACGCAAACGGAGAACCTACAGGTATTTTACGGGACAAGGCAACAGACCTCCTGTACAACGTCATTCCCATGCCTTCTCCGTCCGAATTGGATGAATACCTGCAACATGCTATCCAGGAGGCGTTTGAACACGGCGTAACGCAGGTGCATGATATGAGTAGCTATGGCGGCTGGGCAGATTTGGCGACCTACCGCAGAGCGCGGGCAAACCATACCCTTGAACTCAGAATTTATTCTTTTGTCCCCATACGCACCTGGGCCAAACTCGATTCATTTGTTAAAAAAGAGGGATGGGGCGATGATATGCTCCGTTGGGGAGGACTAAAAGGTTTTGTGGACGGCTCGCTGGGTTCAACTACCGCATGGTTTTACAGTCCCTACCTGGATGCCCCCACCAAAACAGGTTTACAAGTGACAGACACGAATCTGTTGCGGCAATGGATATTGTCAGCCGATTCCGCCGGATTGCATATTGCAACCCACGCGATCGGCGACAGGGCGAATGATTTTATTTTAAGTGTGTATGCGGAAGCAGAGAAGAAGACTCCCAAAAAAGATCACCGTTTTCGGGTAGAGCACGCACAGCACCTGACACCGCTGGCCATCCCTAGATTTGCGGCCTTACAGGTGATCCCTTCCATGCAGCCTTATCATGCGATTGATGACGGCAAATGGGCGTTCAAACGCTTAGACAGCGCAAGACTGAAAGGCACTTATGCCTTCAGGAGTCTGCTGGCCAGTGGTGCAAACGTGACGTTCGGATCTGACTGGACTGTTGCTCCCCTTGACCCCATAGCAGGAATTTATGCTGCAGTTACCCGGCGGACGCTTGATGATAAAAATCCAAACGGCTGGTACCCTGATGAAAAAATCACTGTGCAGCAAGCATTGACCTGTTACACCACAAACAATGCCTATGCGGGATTCCAGGAAAATAAACTGGGTAAACTAACCATCGGGATGCTCGCAGATTTTGTGGTCCTGTCGGATAATATTTTAGAAATTGCTCCTGAAAAAATCCGTGACATAAAGGTGCTTAGGACCATTGTCAATGGAAAAGAAGTCTTTGTCAGGAAGAATTAGTGTTGCCCGTTTGCCCGGAATACCATGAATTGATGAATGGTTTATCTTTAAGAAAAATTTTATGCTTCGCCGAAATTTTATAAAACAGACGTCCCTTGCTTCCGCTGGACTAACGATCCTCAATTTTCCGGTTTTTGGCAAAAATGCACCCAGCAATAAAGTCATCGTAGCGGTGATGGGCGTCAATAGCCGGGGAGCATATCTAGCAAAATGTTATTCCCAATTGCCCGGTGTGGACGTCGCCTACCTCTGTGACGTGGAGGATAAAGCCATTCAAAACGGATTGGGGGCTCTGAAAGACGCAGCGCGGAAGCCGACTGTATTCAAAGACATTCGAAAATTGCTGGAGCAGAAAGATTTTGATGCGCTGATCATTGCAGCACCCGATCACTGGCATGCTCCTGCCGCGATCATGGGAGTGCAACATAACAAGCATGTCTATGTGGAAAAACCATGTGGTCAAAACCCCTATGAGGGTGAGTTGCTCGCTAAGGCATTCCATACCTATGGGAAGCATATCCAAATGGGTAATCAGCGGCGATCTATGCCCACCCTCATCGATGGAGTGAAACAGGTGCGGGAAGGTATCATAGGCAATCCCTATGCTGCAAAAGCATGGTACGCGAATAACCGAAAATCCATCGGCAATGGAAAAAAAATTGCAGTTCCCCCCACCTTGGATTTTGAACTCTGGCAGGGGCCAGCGCCTCGGAGAGATTACCTGGACAATTTGGTCCATTATAACTGGCACTGGTTCTGGCATTGGGGAACTGGAGAAGCGTGCAATAACGGCACCCATGAAATTGATTGTTGCCGGTGGTTTTTGGGTGTTGATTATCCCACCAAGGTAAGTTCATCCGGCGGGCGCTATGCCTTCCATGATGACTGGCAAACGCCTGACACCCAGGTAGCAGGTTTTGAATTTGGAAATGAGAAATCAATTTTCTGGGAAAGCAGAAGTTGTAATAATTACCCCGTTGAGGATGCAGGCCGGGGATTTATCATTTATGGAGATAAAGGCACGCTTGTCAATTTGGGCGGCGGTGATTACAAAATATTTGACGAGAATAATAAAATGGTAAAAGAAGTGAAGCCGGATACAAAGGCTGATCCGGCCAACCCCGTAAGTGCCACAGGAAATCTGGACCTGTATCATTTCGAAAATTTTGTAAACACGATTCGGGGTGAAGCCACACTGAATTCTCCGGTCGATGAAGCGCAGAAAAGCGTATTGCTTTGTCACCTGGCCAATATTGCCCAGCGCTCAGGCAGAACTTTGCATTGTGATTCGAAAAATGGTCATATCATGGGCGATGAAACAGCCATGAAACTTTGGCAAAGAGAGTATGAGGCAGGCTGGGAACCAACAGTTGGTTGATGGTTGGCCTGTTGAGCATCAGCTTGCACCCAGGGCCGTGCATTCAGTTCAGGTGCTTGCACGATACCTTAATCTCACTTGAGTTCTCTGATCTTGATGCTTCTAAAGCTGGCTTCATTCCCGTGGTCCTGGAGCAGGATAAATCCTTGCGAGGCTTCGCCAAAATCTTTCCAGATCTTATATTTGCTGATGGCTACCAAACCGCGAAATTCTTTGGAACCGCGTTCATATTCCAGCACTTTTACCCCATTCAGGTAATGCTCCACATGATTGTTCGGATAAACAATTATCCTTCCTGTATTCCATTCGCCGATGGGATGAATAAAGCGTTTCTGCTTGTTCGCTTTTATCAAATCGTATAATGATGCCAGGGTGCGGTTACCATCTATGCCGAGTTTTGCATCCGGATGCAATGAATCATCGAGCAACTGGTATTCCAAGCCAATCGCAGATCCCGAATTGTGCTCGGAAAGTGTCACAAAATACTTCACCCCGCTGTTTGCACCCGGGGTAAGTTTAAAATCAAAAGAAAGGTCAAATGCCCTGAACTGTTCTGTGGTAACGATATCACCGCCATTGCCACCCTCCTTTCCTTCCGAAGCCAGCACGGTGAGCACCCCGTCATGGATTGACCATCCTTTTTCCGGAAACCCGCTTTTGTAGGCGCCCCGCCAACCTGCTGTCGTTCGGCCATTGAACAGTAATTTCCAGCCATTATCGTATTCATAACGGTTAAGGGTATTCGGAATATTATTCAGTACATAAATTCCTTTGGGAAAAGGGGTGGGTTGTAATCCACTGGTTTTAATCCGGATGTTTTTAAAGTAGACTTTTTCGCCGGCAAATTCCGGCTTGGAGATGGCATGAACCTGCAATCCGATAAACCCACGGGCATCCATGGTATCAACAATATAGGCAACCGCAACATTATTGATCCAGGTTTTTATTTCATGACCGATGCATTCAATTTTGAGGTGATTGTATTTACCGACCTTGAAAGCGCTTTGTGATTTTTCATTCAAGGATGCCGGATATAACCAATCTCTTCTTCCTTCATCGTAAATGCCGCCTGACCATCGCCGCGCGGACGGGTCGATCTCGACCTGATACCCGTATACCAGTCCTTTGCCATTGTGGCCTTGCGGGTCAACGTGGCTTCGTATCTGGATACCGGAATTGGAAGTGGTGTCATCAATTTTTACATCCATTTCCAATACGTAATCACCATACTCTTTTTCAGTGACCAAAAAACTATTTCCGGAATTGACAACGGTGGTCCCCACAATATTTCCGTGTTCTGGTTTGTAATCGGCAGTGCCCGCTACCTTTTTCCAACCGGTAAGTGTTTTTCCGTCGAATAGCGATATCCAACCCGCGTCGCTTTGCGAAAAAATGGCAGGAACAGCAATGATGAACGAGCCGGCCAAAAGGATGAGTATTTTTTTCATACAGCAGTATTTCAAAACAAATCTACAGAAAGTGAAAGAAAATTCTCCAAGGATTGGATCGGGTAGCAAATAAAAAAGCCCCAGAAAAATCTGAGGCTTTCAATAAATATGGCAGCTACCTACTCTCCCGCATTGAGGTGCAGTACCATCGGCCATGAGGGGCTTAACTTCTCTGTTCGGTATGGGAAGAGGTGAACACCCTCGGAAAAACCACCATAAGAAAATGCAAGTTGAAAGCCGCGGGCAGTTTCAAGCAAATCGTTGTTTGCCTGTCTATGCCTGTTACTTAAAACTTAATAAGATCATATTGGGAAAGTTGTAATAAAAAGTAAAAAAAATTAAAGCATACGGGTAATTAGTACTACTTGGCTTTAGTGTTACCACTTTTACACCTATAGCCTATCAACGTCATAGTCTTTGACGACCCTTAAAAGTAAACTCATCTTGTGGAAGGTTTCACGCTTAGATGCTTTCAGCGTTTATCCTGTCCGTGCGTAGCTACTCTGCACTGCACCTGGCGGCACAACAGATACACCAGCGGCACGTACGACCCGGTCCTCTCGTACTAAGGTCATGTCCACTCAATTTACTAACGCCCATCACAGATAGGGACCGAACTGTCTTGCGACGTTCTGAACCCAGTTCACGTGCCACTTTAATCGGCGAACAGCCGAACCCTTGGGACCTTCTCCAGCCCCAGGATGTGACGAACCGACATCGAGGTGCCAAACCTCCCCGTCGATATGAGCTCTTGGGGGAGATCAGCCTGTTATCCCCGGAGTACCTTTTATCCTTTGAGCGACGGCCCTTCCATGCAGAACCGCCGGATCACTTTAGCCAGCTTTCGCTCCTGCTCGGCATGTATGCCTCACAGTCAAGCACCCTTATACTAATATGCTCTATGCATGATTACCAACCATGCTGAGGGTACCTTTGCAAGCCTCCGTTACACTTTAGGAGGCGACCACCCCAGTCAAACTACCCACCATGCACTGTTTCCCGCAAGGGATTAGATCCTAAATCAAAGAAGGTTGGTATTTCAACGACCGCTCCACAATGGCTAGCGCCACTGCTTCAAAGCGTCCCAACTATTCTACACATCCGTAATTCAAAATCAATGCAAAGTTGTAGTGAAGGTTCACGGGGTCTTTCCGTCCCGTGACGGGTAACCGGCATCTTCACCGATACTACAATTTCACCGGGCTCGTGGAGGAGACAGCGTTCAACTCATTAGACCATTCGTGCAGGTCGGAACTTACCCGACAAGGAATTTCGCTACCTTAGGACCGTTATAGTTACGGCCGCCGTTTACTGGGGCTTCAGTCAGAAGCTTTGGCTTGCGCCGAACATCCTTCCTTAACCTTCCAGCACCGGGCAGGTATCAGGCTCTATACGTCATCTTTCGATTTTGCAGGGCCCTGTGTTTTTGTTAAACAGTTGGTTGAACCATTTTACTGAGACCGTCCGAAGACGGTACGCTTTATCCCGAAGTTACAGCGTCAATTTGCCGAGTTCCTTCTCCACGGCTCACCCGAGCGCCTTAGAATATTCTTCTCGTCTACCTGTGTCGGTTTGCGGTACGGGCCGCTTTAGCCACACCTTAGAGGTTTTTCTTGGGGGTTTGATTAGGGACATTATCAGCGCTGCCGAAGCTTTGCTGTACTATCAGGTTCGCCAAACCGTGCGGATTTGCCTGCACAGCCTGTAACTACACCCTTTAACGTGAACATCCGTTGCCACGCAGTCCTTTCACTACCCCGTCACCTCGTCGAAACTAAAGCGGGTACTGGAATATTAACCAGATTTCCATCAGATACCCCTTTCGGGTTTTCCTAAGGACCCGACTAACCCTGATCCGATTAACGTTGATCAGGAACCCTTAGACTTACGGCGATAAGGTTTTTCACCTTATTTATCGTTACTTATGCCTACATTTTCTTTTGAAACCGCTCCAGCATACATCGCCGTACACCTTCGCAGCAGTTTCAATGCTCCCCTACCGATCATCCACGAAGTGGAGATCTTAGAACTTCGGTTCGTAGTTTGATGCCCGATTATTTTCCGTGCCTGAACCCTCGACCAGTGAGCTGTTACGCACTCTTTAAATGAATGGCTGCTTCCAAGCCAACATCCTGGCTGTTATAGGATTCAAACTTCGTTTGTTCAACTTAACTACGTATTAGGGACCTTAGTTGCTAATCTGGGTTATTTCCCTCTCGGCCACGGACCTTAGCGCCCGCAGCCTCACTCCCGGAGATATGTGTTAGCATTCGGAGTTTGTCAGGGTTTGGCAGGCGGTGAAGCCCCCTAGCCCAATCAGTAGCTCTACCTCTAACACACTTCTTATTATCCGAGGCTGTTCCTAAAAACATTTCGGGGAGAACGAGCTATCTCTCAGTTTGATTGGCCTTTCACCCCTATCCACAAGTCATCCCATAGCTTTTCAACGCTAATGAGTTCGGTCCTCCAGGGTGTGTTACCACTCCTTCAACCTGCTCATGGATAGATCACAAAGTTTCGCGTCTACCCCCACTGACTAAGCGCCCTGTTTGGACTCGCTTTCGCTACGGCTCCGTTACTAAAGAACTTAACCTTGCCAGTGAGGAGTAACTCGTAGGCTCATTATGCAAAAGGCACGCCGTCATCCCTTGCGGGACTCCGACCGCTTGTAGGCGCACGGTTTCAGGTACTATTTCACTCCCCTGTTTGGGGTGCTTTTCACCTTTCCCTTACGGTACTGGTTCACTATCGGTCTCTGAGGAGTATTTAGCCTTACCGGATGGTGCCGGCAGATTCGGGCAGGGCGTCTCCGACCCCGCCTTACTTAGGATACTGCTCGTCGCTGTTAATTTGTGTTTACGGGGCTATCACCCGCTATGGCTCAACTTTCCAGAAGATTCAACTTGATAACAGTTTCTAAATGCAGTCCTGCAACCCCACAGCAGCACGCTGCTATGGTTTAGGCTTTTTCC
>Ga0206902_10027_pt1:0-17500 | contig 40375 bp, 27 predicted proteins | sample Alteio_BWOrgHeat_44_FD_153242 | JGI IMG/M metagenome (GOLD analysis project Ga0206902, IMG submission 153242) | Enriched cells from forest soil in Barre Woods Harvard Forest LTER site, Petersham, Massachusetts, United States -... | ecosystem: Environmental > Terrestrial > Soil > Temperate... | reverse complement strand
AATAACATACGTGGAATCGATAAGTTTTGGTATGATGAGGTGTCCTGTTGGCGTTGATTTTAAAGAACTCGCCTCAACTTTCGCATAAAATGGTTGTTTGTTTTCGGACTGGATGGCGATGAAATGATTTTTTTGTGCATTTCCGCTCATCCCCATCAGGATAAATAAAACAAGTACGCAGCTTTTCGTCATAATTTTCATACTCTATCAGCAAATCTAATTAATTGTATAGAGTGTTTGACCTTTTATACAATTTTTATGACTCTTAACCATCCCAACTATTATCTTTACGTCCCACAATAAATTTATATGAAAAAAACGCTGTTAGTATTAATCTGTTGGATTGTCGGTGCAGCTATTTATGCCCAGCCCGCACCGCAAAAAGATGAATCATGGAAAAATATTTATAGAGGATCTGCTCCAAAAATCAATGACCTGGTACACACCAAATTGGAAGTCAAATTTGACTATGATAAATCCTATCTGTATGGAAAAGAATGGGTCACGCTCAAACCCCACTTTTATCCGACGGATTCTTTATCGCTGGATGCAAAAGGTATGGATATTCATAAAATTGCCGTGGTAGAAAACGGGAACAATATCCCTCTGAAATATGATTATGATGGTATGGTTGTAAATATTCACCTTAATAAGACCTATAAGAAAGATGAAAAATATACCCTCTATCTGGATTATACCTCAAAACCGAACGAATTGAAAGTGGAAGGCAGTGCTGCGATCAACGATGCAAAAGGTCTGTATTTTATAAATCCTAAAGGCGAAGAAAAAGACAAACCGACTGAAATTTGGACCCAGGGCGAAACAGAATCAAATTCAGCATGGTTTCCTACCATTGACAAACCCGATCAAAAAACAACTGATGAAATCATTATGACTGTGCCGGATAAATATGTTACGCTTTCCAATGGTTTGCTGGTAAGTCAGAAAAAAAACGCGGATGGCACAAGGACCGATGACTGGAAAATGGAACTCCCGCACGCTCCTTACTTATTTATGATGGCCGTTGGAGATTTTGCCATTATTAAGGACCACTATAAAGACAAACCTGTGAATTATTACGTTGAAAAAGCCTATGCTCCGTATGCGCAAAAAATATTTGGCAACACACCTGAAATGATTTCTTTTTATTCAAAAACGCTGGGAATTGAATATCCTTGGCCGAAATATTCACAGGTTGTTGTTCGTGACTACGTTTCCGGAGCCATGGAAAATACAACAGCAACTTTGCACGGCGAGTTTCTAAACAAGAATAATCGTCAGTTGCTGGACGATACGTATGATTTCGACGAAGATGTTATCGCCCACGAATTATTCCACCAATGGTTTGGCGATCTAGTTACCTGTGAATCATGGAGCAACCTTACCGTTAATGAATCTTTTGCAGATTTCAGCGAGATGCTTTGGGCTGAACATAAATATGGCAAAGATGCTGCGGATGATCACAGTTACAAATCCATGGAAAGCTATATTGATGGTGCAAAACAAGGTGATGACTACGATCTTGTTCGCTTTAACTATTCAAACCGGGAAGATGTTTTTGATGGTGTAACTTATCAAAAAGGCGGCCGCATTTTAAATATGCTGCGCAATTACGTAGGAGATAGTGCTTTTTTTAAATCGTTAAACTTATACCTCACAACCAACAAATTCAAAACCGGAGAAGCACAACAGCTCCGCCTGGCCTTTGAAGAAGTAACAGGCCAGGATTTGAATTGGTACTGGAACCAATGGTACTATAATAAGGGATATCCAAAATTAAATATTGATTATGTCTATGACGATAATGCAAAAAACGTAAAAGTGATTATCAGTCAAACTCAGGACAGCAGCAACATTTTTAAATTACCTATGTCTGTAGATATATATAACGGATCAAAAAAAGAGCGTCACAAAATATGGGTTGAAAACAGGAGCGATACATTTACTTTTTCGTATAGCGAAAAACCGGACTTGGTTAACGTGGATGGCGAGAAAATCACATTGGGTGAGAAAAAAGACAACAAAACGCTTGATAATTTTATCCATCAATATAAATATGCGGGTCTGTATTTAGATCGCCGCGAAGCCATTGATTATTGTGCAAAAAATCAGGATGACCCCAAAGCAATTGACCTGTTGAAACTCGCGATGAAAGACAAGTTTTTCGGACTTAGAATGTACACAATCGGAAAACTTGATTTGAAAAAAGACGCTGTCAAACAAGCCGTAGAACCCATGCTTGCAGATATAGCCGTAAATGACGGGCGAACCGTAGTGCGTGCGAGCGCCATTGCCGCCTTGGGAAAATACAACAAACCGGAATACAAATCAATTCTCGCAAAAGCTGTTAATGATTCCTCATACAGCGTTGCAGGAAGTGCTTTAGAAGCTCTTGGAATGCTTGACAGCACCGAAGCTTTTAACGATGCAAAAAAATTATCAAAATATCCGGCTAAAGGGAAATTGAATACTGCCATCGCCAGCGTGCTTATCAAATATGGCAATGAAAGCGATTTTAACATAATCACAGACAATTTCAGCAACATGCCGCTGAGTCAGACAAAGTTTAATTTCCTCCAATCCTATAGTACGCTTCTGGGAAAAGTCAAGAATACGGATAATTTGAAACGGGGAGTTGATGAAATTGTAAAATTCCGCGATGCAATTCCGTCCCAGGCAAGGGCAAACACTGATCCTTTTATCAATGATATGATCTTAAAAAATCTGGCGATTAAGAAGGATGCTGCAGGACTGAAAGACCAGGCAGATTATATTAAATCAAAAATAGCAGGCGAGAAGAAAGGATTTTAGTTTGATGGTTTGATTTAGCGTCAGGCCAGCGGGATTACAGGAAAATATTGCAAATAATAGCAAAAGCAACCAGAATGTTCTGATTGCTTTTTTTTATTTGATTAATAAGGCAATTGCTTTGCCCACTTAACAAAACTGATTTGAAGGATTTTGACCGCTGATTATTTTCTTTATTAATCTGTCAAGGATTAATACTCGCTTATGGGCGTCATTTCTTTTTTCTGCCCAAGGAATAAAGCATTATTTCATCATCTTTGGTAATTGCCATAACTAATAGAGATTAATTCCGGCAAAGTTCCAAACACTTAGGGAAATAAGATAAACTATTTGGGTGTGATGGGGTGCATTTATGTCGTGCCTACACATAGCCCAGCTACCAGCTTCCGCCTGCGCCACCTCCACCGCCGCTTCCACCTCCGAATCCGCCAAATCCGCCGCCTCCGCCGCCAAAACCACCGCCTCCGCCACCACTGCCGCCCCTACCACCGCCGTTCATCATGGATAGTAAAATCCAGGGAAGAAAACCCCCGCCATTAAAAATTCCTCCTCCTCCGCCTCCGCCTCGTGAAATAAGAATAAGAATAATGAAAATGAAAATGATGATTCCAAAAATGCTTGCCCCACCTACACCATGATTGCCTCGTTGAGAATAACCCGCTGGTGCTTTATACTCCCCGGCTGAGGCTTTAATAATATCGTCTGCTGCGCTAACGAAGCCGCCATAGAAATCATTGCTTTTAAAATTCGGCAAAATGTCATTATCAACAATTTCTTTAGCCGTTATATCAGGGACTGAACCCTCCATTCCGTAACCAGTTGCAATAAAAACCTTACGATCCTTAATCGCCGCCAGTATAACGAGGCCGTTATTTGTTTTTTTATTTCCGACACCCCAGTCGCGCAAGATTTTTAAAGCATAATCATCTATAACGGTATCGTTTGTTGTTTCAACAGTGACTACCGCAATTTGAATAGAGGAGCTATCATCGTAGGCAACGAGTTTTTGTTCCAGGGCGTTAACCTGGTCAGATGTCATTACGTGGGCGAAATCATTTACTAGCCTGGGTGGATTGGGAGCTTTGAAAATGTTTTGTGCATTGCCATAAATGCAAGAGAAAATAAATAGTAATGATAATAGTTTCTTCATTAAAAATTTCGCTTAATTTATCTCCCAAAAACAATGTCGTCCGGCAATTGGTTTTTATCCGTATCACCGTTGTAAGGAAAATTATTATGGAGTGCTTCACCCAATTCACCAATTATTCTTACCAATCCGTCAACATAACTTTTCTCTCCGAAATGAGTCAGGATTATTCTCACTTTTTCATCCCAGAAATTATCACCGACCTTTTCGTGAATGCCTTTATCGCCGAACACGGCAAGCTGCCGGTCTTTCATCGCTACATACACCAAAACGGCGTTGCGTTCTACCGTACCATCCATTTTCAGCAAAGCAAAAACTTCAGTAGCTCTGTCAATGGGATTCACAAAGCGACAGTGACTCTCCACAAAGACCCGAATCTCACCGCTGGTGCGCTTTTCAGCATGTTGAATGGCATGCACCACTCGCTGGTTCTCGGCAGGTGTAAAGAAGGCTTTCTTTTTAAACAAGGGGAAAAAATTCACGCAATGATAAATGTCGGTTTTATAAATGTTGAATCACAAGCTACTTAATACAAATCACTTGTCATCGATATTCTTAGCTTCCAAAATCAACTTTGGTATCTTTCGCGCCTTCATCAGCTTTAAAATAAGGCTTCTCTTTATAACCAAACAATGAAGCCAGAATCCTTCCGGGAAAACGCTTGACCATTACATTATAATTCTGCACCGATTCCGACCAGTCATTGATCGCAACAGTAACACGATTTTCAGTGCCTTCAATCTGAGCCTGAAAATCCCGGAACGCCTGTGTCGTTTGTATGGTGGGATAAGCTTCCACGTTAATATTCAATATGGATCGCTTCATCTGGTCCAACTGATGATTGGCGTCGTTCAGTGTTTGTGGGTTATTGGGATCAATGGCCGGAATGCGGGAGCGCATCTGAACAATCTTGATTAATGTAGTGTCCTCATTTTTCGCAGAACCTTTTATCGTGTTCACCACATTTTCGTATAAATTCTTTTTACGCTCATATTGACTTTCGACCTTACTCCATTTTCCCTGGACATCCTGGTCAGAGGTTACAATTTTATTATAACCGCTGCAGCCCCAGAAGAAGAAAATAAGAATCAAACCAAGAACAACGATTAAGGTGAGATTTTTTGTTTGCATATTTTTTTACGTTTAGGTTAACAGGTAAAATTAACATTTTTGCAATTCCGGCAAATTAAATTTGCCGATGCAAAAATAGTTTTCAACCTAGTTCAAACAAATGTATGGTCCGTTTGTTACAATAATTTTATGAAAGCGCTTGTTTTAACAAATAAAGATCAGCCGCTGAACCTTCAAGAAGTTGATGATCTGATTGCTGGCCCAAACGAAGTTGTTGTAAAAATTTACGCTGCGGCGCTCAACCACCGCGACGCCTGGATTCAGAAAGGCCAATATGCAGGATTGAAGTATCCAATCGTTTTGGGATCCGATGGCTGCGGCGTAGTCGATTCGACGGGCTCGGAAAACGATTCGCAATGGATAGGCAAAGAAGTTATTATTTACCCTTCCCTGAACTGGGGAAATGACCAATCCTATCAACATCCGCAAAATTTCAAAATTCTCGGCCTTCCCGATAACGGGACTTTTGAAGAATATGTAAAAGTTCCTGCCAGCAATATTTTCCTAAAACCAAAACACCTGTCCTTTGAAGAGGCAGCTGCACTTCCGTTAGCCGGAGTAACGGCCTATCGAGCTTTAATGAAAAGAGGGAACCTGCAAAATGGCGAAAAAGTATTGATTACGGGTATCGGGGGCGGAGTAGCATTGTATGCTTTGCAATATGCCAAGCATACCGGCGCTGATATCTATGTGACTTCAGGAACTGAAGAAAAAATTGCAAAGGCAATTTCACTGGGAGCTTCAGGAGGAGTGAACTACAACAATGAAAATTGGGCTGCTGAATTGCAAGATCTTGCCGGTTCCTTTGATGTTATCGTTGACGGTGCTTCAGGAGACGGGCTGGACAGCTTGCTGAATCTTGCAAAACCTGGCGGCCGGGTGGTATTATACGGAAGCACAAAAGGCAATCCATCAAGCCTGGTGGCGAGGCGAATTTTTTGGAAACAATTAAATGTATTGGGTTCAACTATGGGTAGTCCTGCCGATTTCCGGGAGATGATTGATTTGGTGGAACAGGGAAACATGAAGCCCGTTATTGATACTGTTTTCGCTTTTGAGGACGGCGAATTAGCCATGCGCAGAATGAATGACAGCCTTCAATTTGGAAAAATCCTAATCCGGATCACTAATAACACAAAATAAATGCGGCTTATGGAAAAGGCTTCACCGTCTACCACCTTCCCAGTTTATCCACTTCATCGGCACTCAACCTGTTTTTGCCCGAAGCAATTACGATCCTGTATTTAAATGTAACAGACTCATTTTTCTGCAGCCTAAAATTCAATTCCTGTTTGCCATTGCTGAAAATCTTTTGCCCCAGTGGGTTTGCAGCAAATAATCCATAGCCGCGTGCATGCCAGTAGGTCGGATACCCCGGGTTTCCCTGATGATCGATGATGACAATACTGATGGTATCATTTTTAATTTTACCGTATAGCATGCACCAGGTTGCCCTTGTTCCCCACACGCTATCGCCCGTTTTTCGCTCGCTCGAAATATAATTGCCCGTTACTCCGGCATTGTTATTGGCAGCAACGGTAGTAATATTTCCCTTGTCATCAACAAACTGCCTTTCATCCTTTGATGGTAATTCCAGTTCATGGGTCACCCTAAGACCCAAAAATCCATCTTTAGCATCTTTAAACAAAACATCTTCCCGTGCAGTCAGCGTGGTAATGCGATCGATAACCCTCTCATTGGCACTGGCGGTAAAAACATAAGTAGTGGACTCCTTTAACAAAACATTCCTCTGCTGATCCGTCCAATCTGCTTTGTACTCAAAGGCGCCTTTCTCGCCATTTTTTATTTGCCCAATACTGCTGGTTCTAATCCAACCATACTTATTTTTTTTGTTCTCCGGAATGGCAAAAGAATTATTCCAGAAATCCAGGCCATTCACATTTTCATAATTAAGCCATAAGCCAATGTGGTGGGGATGATCGGCAGGTTCACCTGGTCTTGGTGCAATCGGGAAACCCCGCGTTATGACCGCACCGTCTGCCGCGATAATTGGATACAGCACAGGTTTTTCCAAACTGTCAGGGTATATGAATTCGGTGAAGGGATGCTTACCTACTTTAACCAATACCCTATGGTGCTGGGTATCCGAGGAAATATTGATGGTAAAATCATTGGGCTGTGCAAAAAGCCTGGCGGTCATTATAATGCTCAGAAATAAAATGGATGTCCCTTTCATCGTTACACTTAAATTTTTACTCCCTTAAAACAATAAAAATCGACTCAGTCTATTCTACGGTTACACTTTTTGCCAGGTTGCGGGGCTTGTCAACGTCATACCCTTTAGCCACTCCAATGTAATAAGCAAACAATTGCATTGGAATTGCATTTAGAATCGGGTAAACCAATTCATCTGCCTCTGGCATCATGATGACATCGTCAGCCAATTTTTCAATGGCTTCATCACCTTCAGTAATCACCGCAATCACTTTTCCCTTCCTTGCTTTTATTTCCTGGATATTGCTGATGATTTTTTCATGATGAGATCCTTTTGTTGCAATAAAAATAACTGGCAGGTTATCATCAACCAGAGCAATCGGTCCATGTTTCATTTCCCCGGCGGGATACCCCGCTGCCGGTATATAAGAAATTTCCTTCAGCTTCAAGGATCCTTCCAGAGCAACCGGAAAATTATACCCGCGGCCAAGATAAAGCGCATCTTTTGCATCAGCGTATTTTTCTGCAAGTTTTTTGATCGACCCATCAAGCAATAAAACTTCCTTCGTTTTTTCAGGAATGGCGTGTAATTCGTTTAGTATATGGGTGTAACGCAACAAGTCAATTGTTTTCCTTTCAAAGGCGATCTTTAATGCAATCATTATAAGGACAGCGAGCTGTCCGGTAAAAGCTTTTGTACTCGCCACTCCAATTTCAGGACCTGCATGAGAATATGCCCCTGCGTGAGAAATGCGTGAAATAGAAGAACCCACGACATTAACGACACCAAAAATAAAAGCTCCCTGCTCTTTTGCTTTTTCAATGGCGACAATAGTGTCTGCAGTTTCACCGCTTTGAGAAATTGCAATGATAATATCACCTTTCCGGACAACTGGATTCCTGTAGCGAAACTCAGAAGCGTATTCCACTTCAACAGGTATGCGGCATAATTCTTCAAAAACATATTCAGCAATCAAACCGGCATGCCAGCTGGTTCCACAGGCAACCATGATGATGCGCTCTGCTTTGACAAGTTGTTCAATACTGTTTTGAACCCCTGCCATGGTAATGGTTTCTGTACTGATGTCAAGGCGACCCCGCAAGCAATCAAAAATGGTATCGGGTTGTTCAAAAATTTCTTTAAGCATAAAGTGCTCAAAGCCCCCCTTTTCCAGCGCTGCTAGCTCCAAATCAAGTTTTTGAACAAAAGGCGTTATTTTTTCGTTGCCGAGGTTTTTTAAAACCAGTTCATCGGCCTTAATAATCGCCAGTTCGTAGTCATTTACATAAACGACTTCTTTAGTGTATTCAACTATTGGTGAAGCGTCAGAGGCGAGATAATGTTCCCCTTTACCGATGCCAATAACCAGGGGACTTCCTTTGCGGGCAGCAATTATAGTATCGGGATTATCCTTTTCGAGGAGCACAATCACATAAGCACCGACTACCCTCTTAAGAGCAATGCGGATCGCTTCTTCTAAACTGCAATTATTATTCGTCTGAATGTCTTCGATAAAATTTAACAACACTTCTGTGTCTGTATCGCTTTTGAAATCGTATCCTTTTTTTATCAGATCCGTTTTTAGCTGCGCATAATTCTCGATGATCCCGTTGTGAATCATCGCCAGTTTCCCGCTTGAGGAAGTATGGGGATGCGCATTGCGATCGCTGGGCTCGCCATGAGTTGCCCAGCGTGTATGACCGATTCCAGCGTGTGCATGCAGGTTTTTTCCAATCAGGCTTTCTTCCAATTCGGCAACCCTGCCTTTTTTCTTATACACCGTTAATCCGTCGTTCATCAACGCAACTCCTGCACTGTCGTATCCGCGATACTCCAGTCTCTTTAACCCTTTTAAAATTATTGGATACGCTTCACGCGGACCGATGTAAGCAACAATTCCACACATAGTGAATTTTATTTATTATCCGCAAATATTATAACCTTTTTTGCTAAAATCGAAATCGCTGAGGCCAAAGCCTGATCACCAGGTATTATTTCACTTCCATTTTAAACCATGGCCGGGTCGCCATCCAGGTTAATCCGCAGGCATGGAAAATAAAAAATGCTCCCGGTGAAGAGAGCATTTAAAAATTTTTGACCATCTGCTATTGATTTTTCCAGTACCCATCAATCCAAATCCAACCTTCGTCTGTATGCTTCCAATGTGCTGCAACCCACTTTCGGGATGAAGATGAGTTTCCGTTGTCTGTTGGCCCGGGGCCAAGCGTGGCAGGTTTTTGAGTGTAGATGGTATCATTGTTATAATATCCATTCTTGTCATTACTGCCATCGTACGAGTCTGCGGGCGGGTTTGACTGGCGCGGAGCTTCATCATAAGCCTGAGGGTAAGAATAGTAAGGATAATAATAAGGGTAGCCGTAATACGGATATCCGTAGTAATACGGATTGTAATACCCATATCCTAAACCAAATCCAAGACCTAAACCGAAATACAGACCGCCATACGATCGATAACCGCCGTAAGAGCGGTAACCTCCATAACCATAACCACCCCCGTGATAAGCATATCCTCCGCGAAAACCTCCTCCCCGGAAACCTGAACCCCTGCGCTGAGCGGAAGCCGATGTGATCACAAGTGCGAACAGCGACAATATCAAAATAGACCGTTTCATAGTGTGTATTTTATTTTGTGATGTTAATTATTTTCATCCCTCTTAAAGTTAGCAATTATTTAGCAGCGAAGTGTTCAATTACGCGTTTTTAACATAGCTCCGAAGAGAGGTTGGATGGGAAAAAATGAAAAAGGTTTAATTAACAATTGTTAAGCGGATGTCGTCAAATTAGGCTGAAGTCAGGACATCATAGCCTCCCACACCAGGCGGTGTCAATGCCACCGTGTTCATGGGTGCACCTTCCATTAAGCGCGAAGGGTTGGTCAAAAATTGGGGCAGTTATTTCAAATATGTTTCGAACAACCTGAAAATACGTTTGTATTCATCTGTCCAGCTGGTAGCCTCGACAAATCCATGATCTTCGACGGGGTATACTGCCAATTCCCAGTTGTCTTTCTTGAGTTCAATAAGCCTTTGAGTCAATCGAACAATGTCCTGGAAATGTACGTTCTCATCGACCATTCCATGGCACATTAATAAATGACCTTTCAATCCCGACGCAAAATATATCGGAGAGCTTTGTTTATAGGCAATGCTGTCGTTAAACGGTTCATTTAAGATATTCGAAGTATATCCATGATTATAATGGGCCCAATCTGTGACTGATCGCAATCCGGCTCCGGCCGCAAAAACGTCCGGCGTCGTAAACATTGCCATTAAGGTAATAAAGCCCCCGTATGAACCTCCATACAAACCTATGTGCTTGGGATTAACCCCAAATTTTTCGGTAAGGTATTTTGCACCATCTACCTGATCATCCAAATCTTTCCCTCCCATATGACGGTAAATTGCAGTGCGCCAGTCACGGCCATACCCTGCACTGCCGCGATAATCAATGTCCAAAACCGTATATCCATTGTCTGCCAGCAGATTGTTGAACATGAATTCGTGAAAATAATAGCTCCACCACTTGTGTGCATTTTGTAAATAGCCGGCACCGTGTACGAAGATGACAGCAGGCCTTGCAGCATTGTCCCCTGTAGGACGATACAATCTTGCGCGAACAACCGCCCCGTCCCGAGCCGTAAAAGTTACAATTTCCGGATCCCGCCAGGGATAGGATTTGAATTCCTCGGTTCGAGCCATCGCCGTGATCTGCTTTGCGCTCGTTCCACCTTTGTTTTCCTGCAGATACAATTCCCAGGGCTTATTGCTGTAAGAATTCAAGATGGCAATATGCTTTTCATCAGGGGAAATGGTCACCGCGTTGGCCCCGGTCATGGCTGTAATTCTTTCACTTTTGTTGCCGTCCACCGATAACTTATAAAACTGTTGCTCCCCCGGATCGACTTGGTTGGTGGTGATGTAGAACCATTTTTTGTCTTTGGATAGGCTGGCCTGCTGGACCTCATATTTCCCATGGGTCAATTGTTTCTTTTCTCCGGTTAAAACGTTCACTACATATAAATGAGAATATCCGCTGGCTTCACTTTGATACCAAAAAACATTTTCATCAATCCAACCAAGGTTGTTCCGGACCCCAGGACCATCGATCCATGCTTCATCCCGCTGCCGGTCCAGCAATTTTAATTTCCCTGTACTTGCGTCAAGCAACATAAGCCAACGGTCCTTATTGTCCTGCGAATAAATATCCACTACTCCGTTGTTGCCCTTGTCTGTCCAGTAAGGGCCAAAGACGATTACGCCACGATTAATTTTTTTCCTGGACGTATCCCTTACTGGGTAATACTTTACATAGTCAGGCTCATCAGCGATTCCTGGTATTTGATCAGTATTCACTGGAATCACAGTATCTTTTTCCGTATTGAAAACAAAAAACTCATAGTTTGCCTGTGCAACCCCGACCTTTTCCCGTCCCGGAATGTCCTGGGTAAAGCCCGATTCCGTTACATAATTGGGAACGATGGTATTTTTTGTACCTCCTGGATTTTTGTAGAGGTCATAGGTAACAAATTTTCCATCCGGGCTAAGCCCTACATTGAAGACGTCTTTATCCTCAACATAAATTTTAGAAAGTTGCTTTTCTTTTGGAGCCGATTTTCTTAAGGAATCGGCAAGATCGTTTTTTTGCTTCCTTTCTTTTAGCACGTCAAACAAGGCCAACTGATCTTTTTGCAACCATTTTTCCTGGGCGCTGAGGTTTTCTTTTTTTTCTTCGGGCGTTCTTGCTTGTCTCCTGCGCGGGTTCGGAGAAATATTTTCCAGCACTGGTTTTTCGCCTTTTTGGAAATCGCTTAATTGAATTGTCTCGCCGCTTTCAATATCCCAGGCATATAGGTTTTGATTTTTTGTATAGACAATTTTTGTCTCCTGGAACGAGAAAAAAGGATTACTTTCCCGTTCCCCGGTCTGAGTAATTCTTTTTATTCTTCCTGACTTCACCTCTCCAACATAAATATCACCGTTTTCGCTGTACGTAAAAGCAGTCCGCCGGCTATTATAGGTAACATTCCGTGACAATACGACAGATTCTCGAAGATGAAAATCAGTTTTCATTGGGGTAAGGTTTTCGCTGGTAATATAATACACGGAATCGCTGGGTGCCTTGTCTGGATTCCAGTTGAAGAATAAATATTTGCCATCGTTACTCCAATTAATATTTGATGGTGAAGTACCGATCCATTTCGGATCCCGCATTATTTTTTCGACGGTTAACGGACCAAGTTTTGTTTGTGCAAAATTTTGCTGGGCAATGATGATACCAAGCAAAAAGAAAACTCTTTTCATCTGTTTGATAATTTATAATTCGCAGGAATTTTTAAAAGGTAACAAAGATAGGAGATTTGCGTAAGCGTATGGTGCGCATGCTTCCAGAAGTACCCCATGCCGTATAGGTCATTCCAAAAGAAGCATCAGAATTTTTCATCAAACAAAACAGCAACTCCTGAAAAATATGAAGTTGTTCCCAGGAGAAGGGCTTTACAATAAATATCCCTTGAGCATTATGTAGGCGACACTGAAATAAATCACGATTCCTGTCACGTCGACAAGCGTAGCTACAAACGGAGCAGAAGAGGTCGCGGGATCCAGTTTAAACCTTTTAAGAACGATTGGCAGCATTGAACCAATCACACTTCCCCAAAGGACAATGCCAATGAGTGAGAAAAGAATCGTTGCGCTGATACGGACATAATATTTGCCATAATCGTAAAAATGCAAGACCTGCCAAAGGCCCACGCGAAGAAATCCCACACAACCCAATATGATACCAAGAGTCAGGCCAGACAAAATTTCGCGGCGGAGAATCCGCCACCAGTCCCGTAAAGTTATTTCACCCAATGCCATTGCCCGAATAATCAAGGTAGAAGCCTGTGACCCGCTGTTGCCGCCGGCACTGATGGTTAAGGGAATAAAAATGCCAAGCACCAAAGCTTTCCCGAGTTCCACGTTAAAATATTGCATGGCAGTAGTAGTCAGCATTTCACTGAAGAATAAAATAATCAGCCAGCCCACTCTTTTTTTTATCAGTCGTACAAAGCCAATTTCAAGATAAGGTTCATCCAATGCTTCGGCACCCCCGATTTTCTGAATGTCCTCGCTGAACTCTTCCGTAGCGACCCACAGCACATCATCGACAGTGACAATTCCCAACAATTTATTGCTGTTGCTGACTACGGGCAATGCGACGCGGTTGTTCATTTTAAAAGCCTTATAAGCTTCTTCCTGGTCTTGGTAGGCGTTGAGGGCTATCATTCGTCTGTCCATTATGTCAGAAACTTTTTTATCCGGGGGATTAAGTAAAAATTCCCTAATCCGGATATCATCAATCAATTCTCCCTTATCGTTTATTACATAAATAACATCGATCGTTTCACTGTTCTTTCCGTTTCTGCGAATATTTTCCATAACCTGGGCAATGGTATCGTTTTCAAAAACGTAGATGTAGTCGGGCGTCATGAGCCTTCCGACGCTATTTTCCGGGTAACCGAATAATGAAAGCGTTATTTTTCTTTCTTCCGGATTTAAAAGCTTTATTAATTCACGCACTATACTGCTGGGAAGTCCTTCCAAAAAATCAGTCCTGTCGTCTGGAGATAATTCATTCAATAATTCAGCGATTTTTGCCGGAGGAAGATCACGCATGACCCGTTTTTGTGTCGGGAGGTCCAGGATTTTAAAAGTGCTCGCAGCACGATGGATACTCAACGCGTCAATGATCTGGTATTCATATTCCGGGTATTCATCTACCAGGTGGGCGACATCGCTTATGTTTTGATCGTCTAAAAATTCCCTGAGCGCGGTTTGATTATCTCCCTGAACAATTTCAAGAAATTGTTCCTGCATGATGGTATTTTCAAATTCCAAAGCCATGCGGCAAATTTAATGGATCCTGATTATCCATATGTCTTTAAATGTTTTTTAAATGTTATCAAAATACACTAAAAGGACCATTCCTTTTTTTGTCCGATGTTTTCCTACATTATTTTACGAATTATGCCGTGTAATGAAAACTCCCTGGTGCCTTTAATGGATAAGGTTCTTACCCATTGATCAATCGTCATTGTCAAATCCTTTCATTTACCAAATCTTCAAAAGCAATCCTTTCGGGTTATTTGGTTAATGTCTCCTTATTTTTACAACACTAAACCACATACCTTGATGCCATGATACTTCCCGTTTTATTTATCGCGCCCTCCGGGAAAGGAGGCAAAGGGGTATACACATCGGAGCGCATCCGGAAGCAAGTGACTATTGAAGTTTCACCTGTAATCGTTATGACCAAGGCGGATAGGGAATTGCTTGATAAAACTTTATTGCACGATTATATTTTTGAATGGGGAACTAAGCGAAATCAATGTTGTCTTGCATTGGGATATGTTTCCATGTACAACCATTCTTATCAATCAAACTGCGAGTACCTGATGGATTATGACCAGCAATTGATTACTGTAAAAACGATTCGGGCGATACAACCGGGGGAAGAATTATGTATCAATTACAATGGGGACTGGGATAACGGGAAAAAAGTCTGGTTTGAGGCAAAATAATTCGAATTCAAAATTTACAACGATCCTATCTTCTACCCCGGTGCAAAATCGGTGTGTATTTTAAAGACAAACTGATTCCGTAACTGCTCAAATCCACTTTTCCAATGCCAATCCCTTTTACCGGTAGCTTCATATAGGGCTCAAACTGAAATGAAAAATTCTTATCTATGGATGTTTCAAAGCCGGCTGAGAAATTGACGATCGAAAACAAATAGTTCTTTTTCGGGGATGGCGAGGGCGCAGGCCTAACCCAGCGCTGAGACTGGATGGCTGTGACATTATTGTTGAACTGGCAGTAATAGTTGAGGCTTTCACTTTGGATGATATAAGAAGAGAATCCACCATTGACAAAAAACTTGGATTTTCCATCGGTAAAATAATTGAACCGGAGATTTATGGGAATATCTATTACATTGGTGGAACCTTCCACAAATTTAATATTCGCATCGCTGTCAGGTACATTACGCGGCGCATGAAAATCATTCTGGTCTGCCTGATAATATTTTTTTGAAAATATTATTCCGCTATTTACAGACAAACTCCCCAATAGCTGGTAGTTAAACGTTAATCCAAATCCATTGCCCACCCTGTTGTTGTTGTAGAGATATTTTACTTTTGAAAATTCTGGGCCAAATACGAGTCCAATTTCGAGAGACTGATTTACGAATGCCGTGCGGTGGTTAGGCGGCCGAATAATGTTTGCGGTTGAGCTCTTAGGATCAAATGATTTCAGCAAGGAATCATTGACTTCAGTCCCCGGTGGTTGTTGTAAAAATCCCATCCCCGGCAAAGAAGCATACTTTAGATAATCATCCTGACGGACATCGGCGGTTGGATTTGATTGACTGTATTTTTGTGTTGTCAGTCCTTCATCCGAGCTCCTATTTTTCCGGTTACCCGCATGGTTATCATGTTGTCTGCCTGCTGAAGCTGGATATCCTGGAGGGTTTGGATTATTTTGGCCCGCCTGGTCGTTTTCCGAATCATTGGTTCCCGTCGCAGCTATCAGATTACCCTGATGATTTTTGTACTGTTTGCCTGTGCCTGCACGATTGTTTTTTATTTCTTTGAAGGCTGAACCTGCCGGCTGACGATTGCTTTGCACTGCTGCTGTGCCTGGTCTGTCGTTCTGCGTTTTTCTGGTTTCATTTTCCCGTTCGTTAACTCCCGTCGGCTTTCCCGCATGCAGATTCCTTACCACGTTAATTTCACCATTATCCTTTTTATTTTTTAAGACAACCGTTTTGGAATCTGAGGCTAATTTTTTAGTCGCCGGGGCGCCGGGGTTCGCAGGGGTACTAGGGGCGTCAGCAATCTGAGATTTGTTTGTTTCCGCGATAACGGTAGCAGCGGAATCAGCAATCGCACCCGATTGAGTATGTTTTTGTTCCGGAACTGAACCAGTGCCGGCAGCACTTTTCGATTCATTCCCTCTTGAAGGCTGCTGGTTTGTTATTGATGGTGTTAGCGTAGAGTTGTGATTATTTTTGTTCGTTTTAATTAAGAAATAGGTCAAACTGACCGCAACTAAAATTGCGCCTGAGTACAGAAGTACTGTACCAGGCCTTATGGTTCGGGGGACGGGCGCAGGCTTACCAAGATTTTTGTCAAGCAATTGTTCCAGCTTATTCCATGACTGCACATTTCCTGCAGGCTCAAAATTCTCAGCAGCTTCCCGGCTTAACCTATCTAGTTCATTATCGGAAAGATTCGACATAAATTTTTACTTCGTTTTTCTTTAATAGGATTTTCCTAAGGTTTTCCCGAGCTTTTGACAAATTGGATTTTGATGCACCTACTGAAATTCCAAGTTGCTCCGAAATTTCATCGTGTTTTAGTCCTTCAATCACGAATAAATTAAATACCGTACGGTAGGCCGGGGACAACTCTCTGATGGCTTCAATGATGTCTTTGTACGATAATATATCCGCTCCGGTTTCCGACCGGTCAGCAATATTTTCAGTTTCTTCGCTAACCTGTTTTCCGTTTAAATAGGATGAATTTTTGCGGTAATGGTCGATGCAGGTATTAATAAGAATGCGTTTGAACCATCCTTTTAACGCGATGTCAATATCAACGTGCCGCGCTTCGTCAAACTGGTGAATGTTCTTGAATAATTTCAAAAAGCCCTCGTTCATAATCTCTTCCACTTCTTCAGCATGGTTTTGGTAACGGTAACATATTTTCATGGCATAGCCCTTAAGTAGTTGATACAACTCTTTTTGGCTGTTGCGATCATTGATCCGGCAGCCCGCTATGAGTGCGCTGGTGTGCTTGTTGCCTTCAGTCAAAATGTATTGTCCAGTAGATTTTAATTATTGAAGATAACGAGCGCAAACAATCTTTCTTGGCTCAAAAGACGTGAATAATTTGTTAATGGTTGCCTCTCTTCACTCGGGGGCAAGGTTTAGGGCAGGGTCTTGTTTGAGGGTAGAGTTCTTTGTCCATTTGACCTTAATCCCTAATGCTTTAGGGCTTGTTCTCCGGACTGATAAACCTATAAAAATGCAGGTTTGGTTGCTTTAGCGTTTCCAAGCCCGGGAATTATTCCTTATTCAATTTCACTGTACTTCATCGGGATCAGAAATTTCCGTTGCTGATTAATGCAAGGGTTGCGTCGGTATAAATTTGAACCTGCAACAGGTCTGCTTGGGGC
>Ga0206902_10026_pt1 | contig 40942 bp, 33 predicted proteins | sample Alteio_BWOrgHeat_44_FD_153242 | JGI IMG/M metagenome (GOLD analysis project Ga0206902, IMG submission 153242) | Enriched cells from forest soil in Barre Woods Harvard Forest LTER site, Petersham, Massachusetts, United States -... | ecosystem: Environmental > Terrestrial > Soil > Temperate forest >... | reverse complement strand
GCAGTGACTGGTCCGATTTGCCGTTTTCTTAATTCACGGTTGTCGGCCTCGGGAGGCCGCGCCAGGAGAATCAGAGATGAAAGCCGCTATTTGGCACGGCAAGGCGCGATGTACGCATCGAGAGCGTGCCCGAACCACCGCCTCCCCCCTGGGGCCAGGTACAGGTAAAGGTAGCGTGGTGCGGAATCTGCGGCACAGACTTGCATGAATACGAAGGCGGTCCGCTCTATATCCCGCTGGAGAGTCCTCATTCGCTTACGGGGGTGCAGGCGCCGGTGATTATCGGCCACGAGATGTCGGGCGAGGTTACGGCAGTCGGAGATGGCGTCGAAGGCCTTGCTCCCGGCGATCGCGTCGCCGCGTGTCCCATCATTGGATGCGGAGAATGCCGCTGGTGTCGAAGTGGATCGATGGCCCAATGCGATCGCGTCGCGTTTCTTGGAACTTCATGGACGGGTGGGGCCCTGGCGGAGCGCCTGAACCTGAACGCGTATCAGTGTTATCGCCTCGGCGATTCAATCTCCGACGAAATCGGCGCGCTGGTGGAACCGTTCTCGGCGACTGTTCGTGCGATCGTCCAAAGCGGCGCAGGTGTTCACGACAACATCGCCATCGTGGGTGCGGGTCCGATTGGCCTCATGTCGCTGATGGCGGCGCGCATCGTCGGCGTGAAACGGGTGGTAGCCTTCGAGGTTGCAGAAAGGCGCATTGAAGCGGCACGGCGTTGCGGCGCGGATGCGGTGATCAATCCAGCCGCCCAGGATGCCCTGCACGCCACGCTCGAGATGACCGACGGGCAAGGTTTCGACGTGGTGATTGAATGCGCGGGGCAGCCGGCGACCGTCCTGATGGCTGGCCGTCTCACACGGACGCGGGGCATGCTGGTCATTATGGGAGTGTTTCAAAAGCCCCCGGCTCTTGACCTGACGGATATCGTATTTCGCGAAAAGATCATCTCAGGCAGCATGAGCGGCTACGGCCTGTACGACGAGACCATTCAGATGATGACCGACCCCCGATTTCGCGGCGACGTCCTCATTTCCGATCGTATCGGACTCGATGATCTCGTTGGCAAGGGATATTACGGGCTGCTGAACGAGAAGGACCGGCACGTTAAAATACTGGTCAGGCCGGAGTAGAGCCGCTTCCAGCACCTGGATTTTGGCTTATGCCGGGTGTCAGAATCCTTATCGTGCGGACGCCTGAAGCAACAGGACCCAATCCCCATCGCCGGCATGATTTTTGCCCGGGGGACTGAACTCATGAGGTCCGCTGTTTGGGAGAGGTCCATTCGTTGCGTCCTGATAGTTTCCGGTTGAAGGATCGAACCATCTCGCTTTCGCGGCGCCCCGCAGGCTGGCCATGTTCACAGTAATGGTACGGGCAGTTGGCATATAGAAAACAGCGAGTGAGCCGTCCGTCGTCCGCGCAGCGGTGCTGTAGTCGCTTTCGCTGAGACTGGTATCCACGTCGCCGTATGTTCCGTAACCTCCAGTCAGAACCGAGTGGTCCTGGTCAGGCACAAGGTTCTGCCAGGGCAACGACGAAAGGAATTTCCTCCATATCCCCAGTTGTTCCACTCCCGGAGTGTCGATCTGATTCTTCCACCCGTCTGCGAATGACCAGGTGTACTTGTTCCCGTAAAACTGGCCGATGCCGCCAGTCAGCATTGTCCAGTAGTTTTGCTTGCGCAGCACCAGCGGGGTTCCGAAATCGGGCGGATCCCCGACATTCTCCAGGTCGTAGTGCCCTTCCATCAGGTAAGCGGGCGCAACTGGCTTCTGGTTGTAGCTGTGCAGCATCTGAATGTACGTCGGGGAATAAGTATAGGTGCCATTCAACTCGATGAGGGGAATCCAGCGCGGATCGTCGAAGGAGGAGCTGGTCCGCACGTGGAGCTCTACGCTCTGGAACTGATCTGGAGCCACGGATCGAATGCCCTTTGCCACTGCCTGCACGAGATCGTCGTCCTTGGGGATGGTCCAGAGATTGAAGTCGTTCCCGTTGAGCCAGGCTAGATTTGAAAAGCGCTTGTATCGGCTTCCAATGAATTGCCCATACGCATAAGCAGCCTTCATACCGTTGTTCCGCAACGTCGGCAGCCAGCCAATGGTCTCGATGGGGTCAAGAAAGACGAACAGATGGTGGTTGGTCGCAAGCTGAAGAATGTGATCGAGACGAACGAAGTACGCTTCATTCGGCTTGCTCAAATCGTAATGTGTGTAATCAGTGCCTCCTGCTACATAGGCCGTGAAGGGCTTGATCCCATCCGGAGTTACCGCATCCTTGTTGGTCGGGTAATCGCTGCCTGCACAGGCAACATCGATCCATCCCAAGGTATTGAACCCGTGCGCTTCGCGATCAGCGAAGTAATACTCCGCATCCTGCTCGGTCAGCCGTCCCATCAATCCCTGCGGCGTATCGCCGACCATGAGAAACGGAGTGCCATTCTGATCAACCAGGTAGCGGTGGTTCTCACTAAGCTTGAGCGGATAAACCGGCGCACCGGTGCTTTGCGCGCCGGCCCCGCCGCAGGCTGCCACAACAACAAAGAGCCACACAAACGCCTTGCGAAGCATCGACTTTCCGCGCATTGTCACCGATTCACCCGCCTCCGGTTGTCAACTCGATAGATCTGCTTCAGAATTCCACGCGAAACGTAGCCTGGCCTTGACGGTTGCTGATTTGCGAGCTCAGATTGGTAATCTGGCCGAACGTGGAATCGAGCGAATTGTTGTCCGGCGCCTGCAATTGCATGCGATTGAATGCATTGAAGTAATCGAGACGAACGCTGGCACGCACGTGCTCTCCGAAGTTGAAGCTCTTGATGGCATCGAAGCTTTCCAGTCGCAGGGGCGGCGTTCGCAGCGCGGCATACGCGCGCACCGACGAGCCAAGCGCCCATGGACCCGTGTTGGCAAAAGCGGTGGTGGTGAACTGCACCGGCTGTGTATTTGTCTTTCCGGTAAAGAAATCCACCGACTTGTTGTAGCTGTAGGTCTTGAGCGAGACACCGGAGACGATATCCGGGCGGTCAAAGCTGTTGACCAGCAGAGGATTGAAGCTGTTCTGCGCTCCGAACGCAAATCCGCCTGAGTAGTTGAGAATGCCGCTGAGTGTCCATCCTCCCGCCAGCCACGACCATACACCGCTCGTCAAATATTTCTTGTGGGGCCCGAAAGGCAATTCATAGGAACCAACCAACTTTACGCTGTAGGGCTGGTCGAGATAGGAAGGAACGTACTCAGGCGCGGGATTGTATGCGTTCATTCCGTTGGGCGAATACGGGCCCGAACCAATAGCTGTGTTGGCCGTAATTCTGGATTGCGTGTAGTTCGCGAGGTAGCTCAGGCCGCCCCTGAACCGCTTCTCTGCCTGGACCTGGAACGCGTTATAAAGTGCAGTCCCGTCCATCTCATACGTAGGAAAGTAGCCGGCGAACTGAGGGTACGGGGTCAGCGCCTGTTCCAGGATTGCAGCGCCTCCGAATTGTTGCACGTATTCCGGATAAGGTGGCGTGAAGCCCGCGGCAACTACGGCTGGGTCCAGGATATTTTTGCCGAGAAGGGAGCCATACTGCAGGACAGATGGATTGGGCTGGTTCGAGAGTTGCAGCGTGGTGGGCAGATGAATAGCGCGATTGCCCACGTATGACAGCGTCATGAACATGTCCCAGGGAAGTTCGCGCTGCACTCCGAAGCTCCACGCCTGATCGTAAGGTGCAATTCCAACCGAGCGCGCGTTGGGAAGTTCCGGGAACTTGTTGTCCTTGTTATACGGAAAGTCAAAAATCACAGCCGCATTCCCGATGGATGGCGAAAAGGGTACCTGTTGCGGGTAAGGCAGGGTCTGGGCATCCCAGCTCCCATAGCCGGGGGTGCTGGTTCCGGTCGCGGATCGAATGAACGACCCATCGGTGAGAGTCGACATGAACGAAGCCGCAAAAGAAGTCCCGTACTCGTAGGCGCCTCCGTTGAGGAACGTCAGGTAGAAGCCGCCCTGCAACACCGTCTTGCGGTTCAATTGGTAGGAAAGCCCTAGCCGAGGCTGCCAGTTCGACCAATGGATGGCAGCCCGCGTGATTCCCGCGCAGCCGGTACAGCTGCCGAATTTTGTGGCTGCGCCCGGCAGCCCCCCGGCCCCCGGATTGGGCTCCGAACGATTCACGAAGATGATGTTGTCGTGCGCCTCGGTAAACGGCACCAGGATGTCGTATCGCAGGCCGGCATTCAACGTCAGGCGATCGTTCATCTTGAAATCGTCCTGCACGTAAAAGGCGAATGCATTGTTGCGAAGCTTCGATTCGCTGGCGAAGTTGCGCTCCGTTGCATCCACCTGTCCCAGCAGGAAACTTGCAAAAGAACTTCCGTACAAGCCGAAGTTGGGATCGTTCGAATCCGGCGTCGAGGTGGTCCGCTGGCTGAAGTTGAAGGTGCCGCTGCAGAAATTGCAATTGATCACGTCCTGCGAGGTATGCCGTACCTGGAAGCCAAAGTTGATCGAATGCCGGCTCTTGGTCCACAACCAATTGTTCACTCCCACGATGCCCTGCATGCGATTGTTGTTGACCGTAAGGCCGCCGGAACAGCACTCGAGGTAGGCTCCTCCGTTCACACCCCAATTCGTGGGTCCGTTCTGCCCATCGAATGTCGTCAGGGGGAAGGTGGTTCCTCCGGCAACTGCGCCAAAATTTACGTTGTTGTTCGCATTGTGCTGGCCAATGACATTGCCGATCGCGTCCACGCCTGCCGTAACCACCAGCCTTGGGGAGATCGTATAGGCGTAATTCAGCACTAATCCGTTGCCGACATTCTCATTTGTCACCTGGCTCTGCAGCGGATTACTGGATTGGACAATGGGGGCCGAAGTGAAGAACGGCGAATTGACGCTGTCGTGCCACTGGCTGAAGTGAATGTTCTGCGAAGCGGTCAGGTTCTCGTCGATAGTGTAATCCCAGAGCGTCTGCCGGATCGGGATCGAGTGAATTGCCGGCAGTTTGTTGCTCAGCAGTCCTCCGTTGACTCCCGCCGTGTCGGGGTCCGGTATCTGCGAGAGCAATGATTGCGACAGCGCACTGAACCGCTGCTGCGGGATCTTGTTCCCCGGAAACGGCAGCCCGGTCATCGGATCGTAGATGGGAATCAGGGTGCCCGACGAATCCACAAAGTTCGAAAAGTCGCCGCTCTTCATTGCTGCTGTCGGAACGGTACCGATGGAGTTCTGCGCCTGGTTCTGGCGGAACCAGTCGGCGCTGAAATGGAAGAAGGTACGATTCCTCCCGTTGTAGACCTTGGGAATCCACACCGGGCCTCCAACCGTGAATCCATAATTGTTCTGCTGGTTGATGGGTGGCTCCGGGGTTCCTGATGGAGAAAACCGGGTGGGGAAGAATCCGGCCGAGTCGAACAACTGGTTGCGCAGAATCTCGAACGCATCCCCGTGAAAATCGTTCGTCCCCGATGCCATGCTGAAGGTGACCGCTCCCTGGCCCAACCCATATTGCGCGTTGAACGTGGACGTATTCACGCGAAACTCGTTCACCGCTTCATACGGAGGGTTAATGTTGGTCTGGTTGCCCTGGAACTGCACAAAAGCCACCGGCACGCCGTTGAACTGCACCTCGTTTTCAAACGTGACTCCGCCGTTGATGGCATGAGACGAGGCCGTGCCCTGGACACCCGGCGCCAGATAGCTGAACGAGTCAATCTGCCGAGCCATTCCCTGGATTTCGATGGGGGCAGCATCGATCAGCTCCGGCTCCAGTGTGGTTCCGATCTCCGGCGAGGTGGTATCCAGGGAGATCGATGTTCCCGTAACATTCACCGTCTCGCTGGCTGCACCCGGAACCAGCATGAAGTTAACGGTAGTCATCTTCGCGACCTCGACGACTACGTTGGTAACGCTCTTGCGGAACCCGGTGGCGTCGGCGGCCACCGAGTATTGCCCCGGGATGAGTCCAATCGCCGTAAACGTTCCCGCCGAAGAAGTCGAGGTCTGCGATACAACGCCGGTCGACGTGTTGGTAATCGCGATTTTGGCCTGGCTGATCAACGCCTGGCTCGAATCTGTCACGGTTCCGTTGATTCCACTCTGTATTTGTGCTTGCACCGGCGCGACGCGGAGAAGCAAAGCAAGGCAAACCAGAACTGGAAGGAGTGCTGCCTTTGCATAGACTCGGGTGCGGCAATGGGCACGAATCGTTCCTAGTTTCACACTCGTCTCCAGGTCGCTCGCCTGTGCACTGAACGCAGCGGAAGCCGGCGCGCAATTTTGGCTTGTCTGCGATCGATCCATTCCTCAGCGGGGAATAGCGACTTAGAACAGTCGCCTGTCTCCGAGCATGGATCTGGCTGCGGAGTGTCCACCATCGTCCGTCAATTGAGGATCGCGGTATAGTGGATTCCCATTGTTTTTTTGTGGAAACCTACGAGGAATGTGCTCAAGCAGACGGATATAACCCTTGCTAACGTTGAGAATCGATTGAAGGTCAGGAGGTGTATTGCCGGACAGCGCCGTCCGCCTCAGATGTCTGCGGTACTGCCGTTTTTACTCTGAGAGCTATATCGATTGATATAAGTGGGGAGTCTCGATGTTGTGCGTTCCACCCGTATGGTTGAAGGCCTGCGTGGCCAAGACCGACTCGACGCCGGATTCCTCCATCCGCGTTGTAACTTCCGGTGGCAGGTTCAGCACCGGAGTTTCCTGATAATTTTCGACGTTCCGGTGTAAGCCGACCCCTCAACGCCTTCGTTGTGGCGGATATGAGGCGCTGATTGGCGGCCATGCAGCCGGCCGACTAGTGGCCCTCGATGTTTCCAGGCCGCCGGCGCTTCCCGCATGCAATCGCGGCATGTGGTAAGGCTGGCGCTGGTCGGTGAGCGAATTATTACGAATTCGCCGGCGATAGTTTGCCGGCGTCATCCCGACAATCCGGCGAAACACCGTGCCGAAGTAGCTCTGATCGCAGAAGCCTACCTGCTGGCTGATGCTGGCCATTGACTCCTCAGTCTTCGCAAGCAAAGCCTGTGCGCGCTCAATCCGGAAATGGTTGAAGTAAGTCACAAACGAGAGCCCTGTAACTCTCTTGAACAGGCTCATGAAATGCGACTCGCTCATGCCGCAAGTGCGTGCCGCCTCGCGCACCTGGATGGAGTCGCCGCAGTTTTCGCCGAGATAGCGAAACAATGGGCGAAGCCGCTCGAGATTGTGCTGCTGGCGCTGAAACGTCTCTACGGTTCCCGCGTAGGGCGCGTAGTGATTCACAAGTTGGATCAGGAGCATTTTGAGGTAGGTCTTCAGAGCCAGCCGGCCGCGCGTCGACGAAGCGGGAAGCTCCGAGCGAAGGCGCAGCATCAAATCCAGGACCTGGCGAGGAACGCCAGTCTCGGCCGGTATCACATGGGGAAAATCCGCATCCTGAAGCAAGAACGGCGTCAGGTACTCCGCGCTATCGCTCGCCCCATCGCAGCGAATCAGGTCCGGCTCAAAGAACAGCGCCGCGAGCGTGACAGGAGAGGACGATTGGCACTCGATACGGTGGTAGAGCGTGCTGCCAATAATCGCAAGATCACCTTCGTTGAAAGGCAACAGGCGATCCTGTATGTGACAATTTGCGGAGCCAGAGCACAAGTAGAGCACCTCGAAATACCCATGGCGATTCATGCGCACGCGATGCCGGTCGTCGACAGTCAGGAACAGGACATCGACCGGGCACGGCACGTCGAAGGGCCAGATATGAACCCCTTCCGCATTGATCTGCGGCTCCACCAAGTCGAAGTGGTCACGGTACGAGGTCTTCGGCAGTTTCATCCGCTGCGGAAGACCGGCGCGCCGGGGCGAGGACTGTTGCGTCACGGCAACCCCGTGGGCGACCGGATCAATGTTCGATTTTGAAGACGTCTTCAAGTTCGCCATGGCGGACTCCAAACATTTGGGAATGAAGATTCACGGTCGCGTCGCTGTAATGTACCCATACTTGAACTTTTTGCCCAGGCGTCAGTTGCGGTGACACCTGCAGATCGAGCTCGACCAGGGCGTGTTCGGCATGCAGTGCCGTTACCTGCGCACCAGGCATCTCCTTAAGCGCCGGCAGACCCCTCTCGCCGCTGATTGCCTTCACACCGCAATCGAGAACGGCGTGTTGTGCCCCACGTGTACTAATCACCGTGGCCAGCACCGTGAGTGACCGTTGAAACGACGCGCCGCGGCTGAGATAGATGTTATCCATCAGCAAGTACGATCCTGCCTGGATTTCAGTGATACCGGGATAGTCGCCCGACACTGCATAGGTGCCGGTTCCTCCCGTGGAGCGGATTGTCGAGACATTGATCCCTGAGCTTTCAGCGAGGGCCGCGGATTCGACAATCGCCTTGCTCCCCTGCCGCACGATCTCGTCTCGTTCCGCACTCGGCGGCACTGCCTGCAGATGGCCGTCATATCCCATGATGCCGCGCACCACAAGTCCCTGATCGGCGGCGTAGCGGGCCAGGTCGAGGGCCGGCTGGCCTGGCCCCACTCCACATCGATTGAGGCCGATGTTGACATCCACCAGCACCTCGATCTGTGCATTTCGATTCCGCTGCGCGGATGCCAGATCACGCACCGAATGGCGGTTGTCCACCGCAACCATCACCGATGCGTGGCGGGAGAGATCGGCCAGGCGCTCCGGCTTTTCCTGACCCGCGATTTCGTTCGCTATGAGTATGCTGCCGATTCCGTGTTCCACCAGGATTTCGGCTTCGCGCAGTGTCGCGCACGTCATCCCAATGGCGCCGGCATGGATTTGCTTCCATGCCAGCAGAGGCACCTTGTGATTCTTGAAGTGTGGGCGCAGCTTGCATCGCCGGTCGCGGAAGAAATCCGCCATGCCACGCAGATTGGACTCCATGGCATCGAGGTATACGAGCAGGGCCGGCGTTTTGATCTGCTCTACGTTCATGCTTATCAGGGAAGAATCTCCTCGTAGAGTTTCACGTCAAACCGGTCCACGAGTCCGGGCCGCACATTGTTGAAAAAGTCCGTGATGTACGACGTTGCGCAGTGTTCATCGAATGCCTTCTTGTCTTTCCATTTTTCGATAAACGTAATGCCGTTGGGCTGGTCCGTTCGCTGATTCAGTTCGTAGCGGATGCAGCCTTCCTCAGCGTGCGTGGGTTTCATCAACGCGTGCAGCACGTCGATCAATTCTTCGGTCTTGCCATCCTTGGCAAAGAACTCCGCGACGCAAACCACTTGAGTAGTGTTCTTATTTAGCATATTGCCTTCTTTCTTGAATGGTTTCAGTGAGTGATGCAGATATCGGCCATCTCAAGTCTCCTCATCCTGCTTCAGGGCGGCGCTGAATCCGCGAAACAACAGAGCTATCGAGGTCGCGCCGGCGTCGGCAGACCCGCGCGTCTTCTCGCCCAGATACCTGGCCCGCCCGTATTTTGCGATCATACCCTTCGTCGCTTCGGCTCCCTTGCGGGCAGCGTCCGATGCGTACTCCATTGCGTGCGCAATCGACTCTCCGGAGTTGGCCGCTGTTGCAAATGCCTGTACGGCGGGCACCAGGGCATCCATCATGGTCTTGTCGCCGGGTTTGGCCTTCGTCTGTTTCTCGACCGCGCGCAGCCCGGCCGCAAAGCTGAGGGCCAGATGGGTGCAATCGCTCTCATGCCCCATCACCGCATCGCCCATTCCGGCGATAAACGTGCCCAGAATGGCACTCGATGCGCCGCCGTCCACGCTCAATACACTCCAGCCTGCATCCTTCAACCGTGCGTTCAGCGTTTCGTGGCAGTCTTGGGTCATCGCGCACTCGAGCATATCCATCGTGCGCAGCATGGCGGCGCCATGATCGCCGTCCCCGCCAACGCAGTCGAGCTCCGACAGCAGCTCTTGCTCCCGCCGGATTCGCCCGGCGGCCTCGGCAAACATGCACCGCAAATCGGCAATTGAGATTACGTCACTCATAGCCTGGCAAAGGACGGCGTATCCGCAGGCGCGTCCCACAGCTCGATCAGTTCCTTGTCCATGCGCGCGATCATCATCTGGAAACCCGCCTGCTCTTGCGTTGTGATAAATTCACCGATGGCGCTGCGCACAAGCTTGATTTTCCTGGCCTGCAGTACTTGTGCCACCCTGCGGAAGATGAGGTACAACTCCATAAGCGTGGTCGCGCCGGCGCCGTTCAACAGGACCAGCAGTCCCTCTCCTTCAGTTACCTTCAGATCCGCAAGTAGCTTCTCGAGCATGATGTCCGCGGTCTCGTCTGCCGTTTTCAGCTTCATGCGACCGGTTCCCGCTTCTCCGTGCTGCCCCATTCCGATCTCGATCTCATCGTCGCCAAGCTCGAAGATAGGCTGCCCTGTCGCGGGATGGGTCGCAGTACGCATGGCAACGGCCAGCGTGCGCATGTTTCGCTCCATGCGCTGCGCTACTTCGAAACACGCGTCGAGCGGCGCGCCCTTCTCCGCCGCCGCCCCGGCCACCTTATACACTCCAACGCAACCCACCAGCCCGCGCCGGTCTCCTTCTGGACTCGAAATGTCCTCCTGGGTCAACACCATCTTGACATTCAGGCCTTCACGCTCCGCTGCCTGCATGGCGATGTTCGCAGCCAGCACATCCCCGGCGTGGTTGAGCACGATGAGCAAGGCACTTTCTCCGCCTGTGCACGCGTTGCGAATGGCCTCGATGCACTTCACAGCACCCGGCGCAGCGAATATCTCGCCGGCCACGCTCGCGTCAAGCATTCCGCGGCCCACAAATCCGCTCAAACCCGGCTCATGGCCGCTACCGCCAAGCGTCACGAGCCTTACTTTGCCCGAGGCTTTCGGAGTCGCTCGCACGATCGTACTCGTTCCGTTCAGCCGCACTTTATCCGGAAACGCCAGCGCAAAGCCTTCGAGGAGTTCCGGCACCAGGTGCTTCGGGTCGTTGATGAACTTCTTCATGCGCATCTCGCGTCACTCCCTGTTACTCATAAGCCGACGGATCGCTCATCACCATCGGCTTGCGGAATCGTTCCGTATGTGCAGCCAGCACGAAGAAACCAATCACCAGCCAAACGGTTCCGGCAATTTTTGCGGGCCTGCTGAGCCCCAGCCAGATCACAGCGCAAAACAGAAAGCCTGCAGCGGGTGCTACCAAGTCAAGCAGAAGATTCCGCGCGCGGGGATGTGTGGGCCTGAGCCAGAAATTCCAGATCACAGCCGCATTTACGCCCATGAATCCGAGAAACGCGCCGAAGTTCAGCAACTCGGCGGTCAGCTCGTAGCTCATAAACTGCGCTCCGGCAAACGCCAAAACGCCCAGTAACAAAATGTTAATCCAAGGCGTATTGCGCACCGGATGAAGCCGTGCAAAAATGCGCCGCGGAATCACATTCTCTCTTCCCATCCCGAAAAGCAGCCGCGCGGCCCCCACCTGCGATGTGAGCCCCGCGCCGATGTTCGCTACCACGAGCAGGATCGCCATCGCCTGAAACAGCCACGGCCCGCCCACGCGTCCCGTTACGTCGATAAATGCAGTCTCCACATTGGTGAAGGTCGCGTAGTTGGGCCACGCCAAGTGAGCGAGATAGACCAGCAATCCACCAAACAGCCCGGTAAAGAGACAAACGAACACGGCAGCCAGCATGACATTTCGCCGCGGGTTCTTCACATCTTCGGCAAGCGTCGTAACGGCATCGAACCCTAGATAGGTAAGCGCCGCAAACGAAGTTGCCGACGCAACATCGCTGACGCGAAACGTCGCCGGATTGTAAAGCGGCTGCATGGAAAATAATCCGGCGATCCCCTGTCGAATAAAGATATACTTGACCGCCAGCACTATGAAACAGATCAAGACGCCGAACATGAAGAACAGCATTACATCGTTGGCGCGCGCGGTGTAACGGATTCCGCGCAGGTTGAACAGCGTGATTCCACCCGCAAAGAGCAATGCCCCCGCGGCAAACGGCAATGCAGGCACCGCGCGCTGCAACGAAAGGGTTCCATAGATTACGCAGAACAGCGGAATGAACACGTAGTCAAGCAGCATGGCCCAGCCGGCGAAGAACCCCAGGTATGGGTGGATACCGCGGCTCACGTAGGCATATGCCGAGCCCGCCGACGGATACAAGGCTGCCATGCGCCCGTAACTGATTGCGGTTAACACCATTGCCACCATCGCCGCCAGGATCGTTACCACTACGTGCCCGCGCGATTTCACTTCCGCGAGGCCGAAGACCGTCGCCGGAGCGCTGGGGGTGACCGCCACAATTCCATAGAAGATCAGATCCCGCAGAGACAATACCCGGTGCAGCTTTGGCGTCTCGGCGACGTCAGGCAGGTTCATGCGGCTCCTCTCGAACGTGCCGTCCTCCATCGGTATTCAAGTCTCCGCGTAGCTGTTCCGGCTCCGGCATCCGACCCCGCTCCCATGCAACGCGACCGGCCGCTCAGGATTGCAACCGTATCACGCGAAAATCATATTTCTTCTTCGTTTGGTACAAACCTCTTACACCTGGGCGGTCTGGCCACCGTCCACATGCAGGACGGCGCCCGTGACAAACGAGGCATCCTCGGAGGCCAGGAACAGTGCCGCGGCGGCAATCTCCTCCGGCCTTCCAAGCCGGCACATCGGGAAAGTCTTTGCAAATTCATCAAGCTCTTGAGGGGTAAGCGCTTTACGCAGCATGGGTGTATCGGTTGGCCCGGGGCAAATCACATTCACCCGAATTCCCTGCTTCGCGTAGTCAATGGCCATCGATCGTGTCAGCAGTGTCACTCCGCCTTTCGAACTCACGTAAGCCGCCGCATGCGCGCATGCATCGTGGGAGCCGGTGGTTGACGCCACGTTGATAATGGCGCCCCGGCCTTTTAGAACCATGTGGGACAGCGCGGCCCTGGAGCACAAAAATGTTCCAGTCAGATTCACGGCAATCATGCGGTTCCACGCGTCTTCCGTGGTTTCCAGAGCAGTTCCATAGGCCAGGATCCCTGCTCCGTTGAAGAGAATGTGCAGATCGCCTAGTTCCTGAATCGCGCTTTGTACCACTTGTTTCACGTCTTCCGGCAGCGATACATCAAGCCGTGCATAGCGGGCTGTTCCGCCATTGGCGCGTATCAATTCAACGGTCTCGGCTCCGCCGCTTTCGCTGGCGTCGGCTACCATCACTGCTGCCCCCTCCTTGGCAAAGCGAATGGCCACCGCCCGCGATATGCCGGAAGCCGCGCCGGTTACCAACGCAACCTGAGAGGGAAGCCGCATGCTATGCTCCTGTCCGGTCCCGGGGGGAAGAGGCCCGTTGAGAATGTTCCCCATGTTCCTACACAAGCGAGCCAACTGGCTATAAAGAATCCGCGCAATGAATGTTGTAAAACTCCGGTTCGGCGAAGATTTGCATGCCTGGATCGTGCTGCTTCAACAAAAGTTTCCTCAATTCTCAGAGACGTTGGCGATTTTTGACGGCTAGTATGCTGAGGCAGCATGCAAGATAGATTCCCCTCGCCAATCCCAACGCGCAAACAACGAATGGACGGAATGCATGAGACTATCTGGGAAAGTAACGATTGTGACGGGAGCATCTGTCGGTTTGGGGCGCGCAGTAGCGGCCCGCTTCGCCCAGGAAGGCGCCTCGGTGGTGGCCGCCGACACGAACGAGCCCGATGGCTCGGCGCTTGTTAGCCAACTCGTGTCCGAGGGCCTGGACGCCATGTTCGTCCCGACGGACGTGTCCCAAGAGTGTGCGGTCAAGGCTCTCTACGAAACCACATTCTCCCGCCACGGACACGTCGATGTGCTCTATAACAACGCGGCCGTCCTGCTTCCCGGGCGCGATCTCCCCGTCAACGAAGTCAGCCTTGAAACGTGGGACTACGTGATGGGAGTCAATCTGCGGGGAGCATTCCTGTGCGCCAAGTACGCCGTCTCCTCGATGCTCCAGAAGGGCGGCGGATCGGTCATCTTTCTCGGCTCGCCCACCGGCCTGGTCGGATGCGCTCCCGCGCTAACCGCTTACAGCACCAGCAAGGCCGGCATCATGGGGCTCACGCGCGTGATGGCCGCCGCCCATGCCCGCGATGGCATCCGCGTCAACTCTATCGTGCCCGGAACCATGGATACTCCTATGAACGCCTATATTCTTTCCGATCCGTCTGTTCGCGAACGGTATCGTGAAGCGGTCCCGGTGGGCAGGCTTGGCACTCCGCAGGATATCGAAGGCATTGCTGTTTTCCTGGCGTCAGACGAGTCCGCCTATTGCACGGGAGGCTTGTTTATGTGCGACGGCGGACTCACTGCAGTTTGATTTGAGCTGTTGAGTATTGCAATTCATCATGGGCTTGTTTTTTCGGTGAGTTAGAAGATTGCGATCGGATTAAAAAACGAGCCCGTTCCTCCCGGAAGCCGAAGCGGCGCTGCCACGACAAGGAAATCCCAACGCTGCTCTTTCTCGCAAACTTCGGATAGATCCTCGAGGTTCAGGCTATCGGCACAAATCATTCCCATTGCGGCGATTTGAAGAGCATGGATGGGATAGGCGACTCCTTCGACGTTACTGGGTATTGTCTCTCCGTCGCCGTCCGGAAAGAAAGCCGCGACTTTTCGTTCGTGCAGGAGCGGTATGGCCGAGGCATGCAAGCCTGCCTTGCCTTCTCCGTCGTAGCCATTGTTCCACGGTCCTAATTCCAGACGGCGACGATGATGGCCGGTTCTGAAGACAAGAATGTCTCCCTGACGAAGTTGGATACCTTGTGCCCGTTCGCAATTCTCCAATTCCTCACGATCAACAGCCTCCCCAGGTTCGAGCCACTTCACACCTCGAAGACGTGGAATGTCGATGAGCACGCCTCTCCCGGCGATTCCGTGCGCATAAGTTGTTATGTCCTGACGACACGGACCACGCGTTGTAACCTCCGAGGTAGGCTTGCCGTTGTATAGCCGGCCTTTGTACGCCACATGGCAAAGCGCATCAATGTGGGTATGGCAGTCGCCGTGAATCTCTCCGGCCATGTAATCCAGGCTGAAGCCTGGCTCTCCCGATGCGGCGTCGCCATCGAAGGCCATGGACATGTAGTGCGAAACAGGATGAGGGTTGTCAGGCCCCGCGACCTTGTTGATCGGCACCGCCATCGAAATCGTGCGCCCTGAGCGCACCAGCGCGGCCGCCGTCCGCACGCATTCGGGGGTGATGTAATTCAGTGTTCCACGCTCATCGTCGTTGCCCCAGACCCCCCAATTCGAAACTTTTTGGAACAGTTCATCAAAACCCTCTCTTGAAATCGCGGCCGGCGGAGTTCTCATCGCTTCCTTTCAACATCGGTTGATCTCGGGGGTTCATGCACGGGCAAATAGTAAAGGGACTGGAGCGTCGATAGAAGACCGGGCCGGCAACCGCTCTGCGAGCACCGGGCCTTAGAACGTGAGGCGACCAGTGAGTTCGAGGCTACGCGGGCCGGCGCCTTCCGCGGTCTGCAAGGCAGTGATGGAGCCGAAGCCGCTCGCGTCCACCTGCATATTGGGAGGCTCGTAGTTGCGGTGATTGAAGACATTGGCCGCCGCGACGCTGAATTGCAGCCTCGACTGTTCGTGAAGCGTGATGCTCTTCATCAGCGAGAGCGAGAAGTTGGCGGTGCCGGGGCCTACGACGCCACCCACCGGGGCATCGCCAAATCGGCCGATGCCGATGCCGTCGGGGTTCTGCAGATTCAGATAGGGAAATGCTGCGGGATTGAGCCACTGGGTGGTGGTGCGGTGGGGAGCGTAAAGCGGCACATTGGGGAGTTGATCGGGGCGCGCCTGGCCAATGGTGGTAAGGATGTTGGTGTTGGCAGGGTCGACCGATTGCTGATAGGGCGTGAGGAACGGGCCGGATTGCAGCACGGCGACGCCGGCCAGTTGCCAGTCACCAACTAAGCCGTTCAGTGTGCCGCCGGTCGACAGCCAGCGCCGTCCACGGCCAAAAGGCAGGTCATAAAGCCAGGTGGCCAAGAAACGGTGCTCGCGGTCGTAGACGACGTTGCCATAATCGAGGCCCGGGTGAAAGCGGTTGGTAAGATAAGTGCCACCGGCAACGGCAAAAGCATTGGGAGTGGCACCGCCGGCATTGGATAAGTCGCGCGTCCAGGTATAGCTGGCGTCGAAAGTGAGGCCGTTGCCGGTGCGCCGCGAAAGCTCCGCGGTTCCACTTCCATAGTTACTCTCCGCTGCGTTTGTAACGCTCTGAATGATGCTCCACGCGGGATAGGGAAGATCGGCGACGACGTTGGCGTAGCCGACGGTGTTGGGCTGAACCTGGTTGAGGTCCACCATGGCCTCGAGATTCTTGCCGTGGCTGCCGGCGTAGGAGAGTCGCACGCCGATGCGGCGGCCGAGGTCCTGCTCAAAGGTCAGGTTCCACTGCTGGACTGACGGGTCGCTGTAATGGATGGGGAAGGCATAGTAGAAGCCGGCGGTACCGTAGGAACTGCCTGCCGCGACGGTGTTGAATGGGTTGGTGAAATCGAGCAGAGGGGTGACGCCGTCAGATTGGAAATCCTGGTTGTAGGTGGCCACATAGCTGGATGCAACAGCCCATCCGGAGACCAGCGAGAAGCCCAGCGGTGACTCGATGAAGCGGCCCCAGCCGCCTCGAACTACGGTTGTGTCTTTGCCGTTAGGACGCCAGGCAAAACCAATGCGCGGGCCGAAGTCTGTATGGTCGGTATAGCGCAAGGCGCTCGGGATATGCGCCTGGGCAGCGGTCAGGATCGGTGTGGGCGCGATGGCTGCCGCGAAATCGGCGGACTGCTGCGACAGTCCCTTTTCGTCGGAAACGACCACGGCTCCATTCACGGTTGTCGAGCCATCGGTGCCAACGCCGGTCCAGTCGGGCATGAACGCGGCCGTGTTGGAGTGAGTCTCGCGCAGCGGCGGGTGCAGTTCATAACGCAGACCGAGATTCAGCGTGAGATTGGGCGTGATCTTCCAGTCGTCCTGCCCGTAAAAGGCGTAGGAGTAGCCGAGTCCATCCATCGTGGGGTTGTTCGTCGAACTAACCTGGGTGTAGTCGGGATAACCAAGGAGGAATGCCGTGTAGGGATCGCCAATGGCTGCGCCCACGTTGGAAGAACTATTAAATACGTACCAGCCAGAACGGTAGTTGCCGAAGACGTTGTCGTCGTGATCGGCGAGACGCTTGAAGTCGGCGCCAAATTTGAATGTGTTCTTGTGGTGGGTCCAGGTGAGGTTGTCAAGGAATTCGATAATCTGCCCGCGCTGTACGCCAGGGTTGCCCGCGCCCGTGGACATAAAGCCATTGATGAGCACCTGCGGCGCCTCGGAGTACTCAAGATTAGGCTGCGGCACGGTAATCCCGATTTGATTGAGCAGGTCCACAGTGGAGTAGCCCTGTTCCTCTGAAGTGTGCTGCTCGTTGTATCCTCCGCGGAACTCATTCATGACGTTTGCGCCGAAAATGTAGTTGTGGGCAAAGGTGAGGCCCTCGTCGATCTCGGGGGTGTTGTATGGACCCTGCAGCGGGCTCCCCGCCTCCGCGCAATAGGTAAACGTGCAGGCAGCCGAAGGCGCGGTGAGCACCTGGCGATTTTTGTAAGAGAAGCGCGCGAACACCGTTTGCCGCGAAGAAATGGTTCGATCGATGCGGATATCACCCTGGTTGGCAGAGATGGGAGAAGGAAAATTGATCTGGTAGTTGTTCGCGTAAGATCCCGGGTCACCGTAATTCGGCGCAGGGAAAAGATACTGCAAGACGTTGGCGGAAACCGGGCTCACAGGCACGTTGGAGGGGTCGATGGGAGTGATGCCGTCCGGTTGATAGATGGCGGAGACGCCCTGACCGGCGAGATAGTTGGTGAGATTGCCGTTGCGCATGTCCGCCGAAGGCACGCTCAGGAGGATAGGTGTCTCGCGAGGCAAACGAAGGCCTTCATAACCAGCGAAGAAAAAGAACGGGTTCTTGGCGTTGGAGAGTAGCGGCAAGCGCAGTGGGCCGCCGAGAGTTCCACCAAAGTCGTTCATGATGATCTTCGGCTTGGAAAGAGCGAAGGTGTCGTTGGAATTAAAGACCGTGTTTTCGAGATTTTCGAAGATGCCGCCATGGAAGTGACTCGTCCCCGCCTTCGAAACGGTGGTGATGTCGGCAACACCGGAGAATTCGGCATTGTTGTTTGACTCGCTGACACGGATCTCTTCAATGGAGTTGAAGGAGGGAAACATCTCGTTGACAGGACCGGAGTATTCAACGCCCACACTCGAGATGCCATCGATAGTGACACTGAGCATGGCCGCCGTCGTCCCCAATACCGCGAGGTTGCCGGTGTCATCCGTCTGGACTCCGGCTTCGGTCGTGAGGGTGGAGATGGGGCTTGTAGAGCCGGTCGAACGCGAATAAATGGCAATCGGCAAATCAACAAGTTCATCCCCGAGCTTGGTTGCAGCCAGGTTGGAAACCTCGGTATTGATGACGGGGAGGGCGCTGTCGTCGATGACGACCACTGTCTGCGTTTCGCCGCTCAACTTGAGGACGACATCGATGCGACGAGTCTCGCGCGCCGTGAGGGAGACGACGGGCAGCGCCTCGGTTTGAAAACCCGGCCCGGCGAAGGTTATTTCGTAGGTGCCGACGTCGATGTTTCTGAACGCGTAATTCCCATCGCCGTCGGTGGCCGCAGTGCGCGTGGCGCCGGTACCAGTGTTGAGCAGTGTCACTTGCGCGGTGGCGATGAGTGCGCCGTTGCCGTCGTGCACGGTGCCGAGAATCGCGCCAAACGTAGACTGGGCTACCAAGGGACCTGCCGAAACGCTACACAGGCAACAGGCCAGCAGCAGGCGCCAGGCGAACAGCCCGCGCAGGCGGGCTAGAAGAAAACTGTCCATCCGGATACCTTTCATGGAAAATATACAGAAATGCTGCCGTATATTCGCTTTCGAAACGGAACATTTCAAATGTATCGCTCCCTGGTAGCGCGCGACGCTCAATTTCTTGGATAAAACGAGTCCGTCCTTGTGAAACAACGGGGCCGGACTCGAGATTCGGCCCCGCGACAGTTCTCAGTTGCCGGCTGCTGGAGCGAGCTGGGCTTTGATCCAGCGGTCGACGCGCGCTTCCAGCAAGTCAAGCGGAAGGGCACCGCCGGACAGGATCTCGTCGTGAAAGGTCTTGAGGTCGAACTTGGTTCCCAACTGCTGCCTGGCGCGTTCGCGCAGCTCGCGAATCTTGAGCTGGCCAAGCTTGTAGCTGCATGCCTGGCCGGGGCCACCGATGTAGCGGTCCGTCTCTGCCTGGATCGTCGGTTCGTCGACGGCGTGGGAGTTGCGCATATACTCAACCACCTGATCGCGGCTCCAGCCCATGTCGTGAATCCCGGTGTCGACCACCAGGCGTACCGCGCGAAATAGTTCCGAGCGAAGGCGGCCGTAGTCGGAGCCAGGATCCTGGTAGAAGCCGATTTCCTTTCCCAGTTCCTCCGCATAGAGGCCCCAGCCTTCGACGTATGCGGAGTTTCCGCCATGCTTGCGGAACTCGGGCAAACCGGTCAAGGACTGCTGAATGGTGATCTGTAAGTGGTGACCTGGAACGCCCTCGTGATAGGCAACCGCCTCATCGTTGATGTAGCTACGGTTGGTGGGGTCGGAAACGGCGACCGAGACGCGGCCGGGACGCTTGCCGTCCGGCGTCCCGCCCTGGTAGTGGGTGGCGGCCGAAGCCTGGAACGGCGGGATGGGCTCGACTGTGACCGCGGTCTTGGGGAGCAGGTTAAAGAGCTCAGGCAAGTGAGGTTCCATTTGGTCGATGTACTTGCGGAAGTCATCGACGATGGCTTCCGCAGAAACGGCCTTGTATTTGGGATCGTTTTCGATGTGGTCTCGGAAACTGCCGAGGTCGGTGTAGCCGTTGGCCTTGGCCAGCGCCGTCATCTCCGCGGTGATGCGGTCGACTTCTTTCAGGCCGATCTCGTGGATCTGAGCGGCGGTGAGGTCGGTGGTGGTGAAGCGGCGAAGGGTGGTTTGATAGCGGCGCTTGCCGTCGCCAAGGGAGTTGATCGAGAGCGTGGTGCGGGTGTAGGGAATGTAGTCCGTGGTGATGAAGGCGGCGAATTGCTTGTACGCCGGGAACACCTCGTTGTTGACTGTTGCAGTGATCTGGTCAGTGAGACGCTTCTTGTCGGCCTCGGAGAAGCTGGCCGGAAATTTCTTGAGGGGCAGAATGAAGGGATCAGCGGTGATCACGCCGTCGGCCTGCCCGGGAATCTTTTCTGCGATGAAGCGGACGGGAACAAGTTTATCTTTCACGCCGGCGCGGAGGACCTCTTCGGTCTGGAGAAAGGCCTTGGGGATCTGGTGGAGGCGGGAAAGGTAATCCTCGTAGTGCTTGACCGAGTCGAAGGGCATGGAGAGGGGGAGGTCCGCGAGGTTTGCGTGGATGCCTCCTCCGCCACCGGATGCGCTGAGGGGCATCTCATACTCTTTGAGGTCGTAGTCTTCGACGCGCTGCTGCAACTGGCGAAGGAAGAGGTCGTGGGAGATGAGGTCCTGCTCGGGAAAGCCGGTCGCGTCGATCGCCTTGATCCGGGCGAGGTCGGCGAGGTCGCGCTCGTGCCGGGCGGCGGGCGCGGCGAGAGAGTAGTCCCCGAGCTGATCGTTATATCGGTAGTCGCCAACAGCCGTGGCCAGGGTGGGATTCATCTTGAGGGTGGCTTGCCAGGAGTCGTCGAAGAGGGCGTTCTGGACGCTTAGGCGTGAAGCAACCGAGGCGGGTGCCTGGGCAAAGGCGAGCGGTGAGACCGCGGCCAAACAGAGAGTTGCAGTAGCGAGCAAATGATGGCGCATGCCGACTAGTATCAATTGCGATCCGCTAAATAGTCCAACCGGCGAGAACTCTTTCGCGGCTGCCTCGACATCGAATCGGCAGTTTCATCGGTTAGATTCCCTTTTCCTCGAGTTCCCACAAATGCACATAGGATTGCTCCATCCAACCGTGGCTGATGATCGCGCACCTTCCTTGATTCAGCTCCATCACTTTGGCGCCGTCGTGGTGTTCAAATCGATCATCCAGCGGGAACCGAGCCCACGCGATCCCCTGCGGATCGGCCTGCTTGTACGCATACAGGCGGCACTGGCTGGTAGGGCTTGAAGGGATCATGTTCTCCCACGATCACTTCCAGCTTGCCGTCGCTATCCAGATCGGCCACCGAAATTGAGTGGGGCGAGCGCACCCGGTCGATGATGTGCACTTTGAATTGCCCATCCCTCAGGTTGCCGGTATTTTCGAGCCAGCCCACCAGCGAGAAGAACGACTTGTGCACGTTCCAATCCACGTCTTCAACCGTGAACAAAATGTCGGGCCGCCCGTCGCCGTTCACATCCATGATGGCGGTGCGCGAAATTGACTCCAGCCCCATCGACTTCAGAAATCCGGCGTCAATCAGCAGGTGCGGCTCAAATTGTCCGTCACCGCGGTTCTCCAGCCAATACGGCCCGGCCACCACGTCCAGTTTGCCGTCGCCATCCAGGTCGAACGCGCGCATCTCCTCCCCATAAGGGACATCCGCGATCACACGCTTGTGCCAGGGCTCGCGCGGATCGTCCGGCACTTCGAAGATCTGCGGCGGACTTCCCTTGTGCTCGTGATAGCCGCAAACCAGCGCAGCCCGGTCGCCGGGCAGTAGCGGAGCGATCACATTGCCGTGCGGCCAATCCCCGTCGCCGATTCCGATGATGTGCTCCTCCCAGCGGTCATGGGCGAGGTCAACAGCCTTCAGCCACACCAGGTGCTGCTCAGCGCGTTATAAAATCCGTCTGCGTTGGGCTTGCCTTTGATGCCGATGAACTCCAGTTTTCCATCCTTGTCGATGTCGTAGGCATTGATGATCTGCGCCACTCCCGGAAATGGATGCCGCTCCCAGGTTGGATTCTTGTACCACCAGGCTCCGCAGAGAATGTCGGCCTTGCCGTCGCCATCCACGTCGAAGGCGCGAATATCAATGCCGGTGTAAGGCTTCTGCCGATCGACAAACGTGTGTTTGTACTGCGTCAACATCGCGGGCGCCTGGCGGAGGCGAAACATGTGCACCCATCCTGTGTAACTCCCCGCCTTGGCCATCACCTGCCCCGCATGTCCCAGGATGACGTGCTCACCGGAGTCATCCAGGTCGATATAGATGCCTTCGTGCGTGCCCTCGCCCTCGTAGATAAGTTCGGTCTTGAATGACTTGCCGCTGTCGATCGGCGTGTACTTGATGAGTCGCGCGTTCCAGTTATAAGGAGCCTCCCAGCCGCCTTCATTCATCTCTCCGGCCAGAATCTGCACCTGCCTTGTCTTCGGGTCATGCCAGGCCCTCAACGTGTGGGCGAAGTTCAATGGACCATCCATCGGGTGCTCGATCCACGCATCGTCCGGATTCGATTTGATCCGGTTCTCAAACCACGCCATGCGCCCATCGGGATACTCATCTTCCACAAGCACGATGTCCAGTTGTCCGTCGCCATTCACATCGATCAGCGCGGCGCGGCACATCTCGCGATAGCCGGGAGCGATGTGGTGGGTCTTCCAGAGTTTGCCTGAAAATGGGCCCTCGGGCGGCGCGGAAAACCAGTACGGCCCGGACACGAGTTCATCCTTGCCATCGCCGTTCAGATCGCCCGCCGCGGTCCCTTCCGCGGAAAGACCGGATTGAATCGTGTAGCGCTTCCAAGGCTTCGTCGCATCGGTCGGAATTCAGTAAGCGAACAATCCCGGATGATCGCAATACATGGCATTGGCGACTAATTCCCTTTTACCGTCGCCGTCAATGTCACTGAAAAGAACGTCGTGAGGATGACCCGCCGTCTCTTCGTCCAACACATACTCGGTCCATTCACCCAGATCGGTCGTCGGCTTATACCAGCACAGAACCCACTTCTCGGCGGCATTTTTGGCTCCGGGCAAGAGCTTGCCCACCACGACCTCCTTACGCCCATCATGGTCCACATCTTCGAGCGCCATGCCGACGCCGAAACGACCCAGCGCCACCACCCCACTCTCCGCCGTCGAGGGTCGATACCAGAGCAGTGCGCCGTTACCGCATACCACCAACTCGGTTTTGCCGTCGTTATCGATATCGGCGGCCGCATCTCCAGCCGTTTCGGTCATGTGCGGAGGCGCGGCGTCCAGAATCACCAGTTCCCAAGCGCCGTTGGGGGCGCTGTGCCGCGGCGTTGCGCCCGTTGTTCCGGGCTGGCCTTGCACCTGATGCGAGGCTGGTGGAACCACTTCCGCGGTTGAACTCTGCATGCCGGCCGCCGTGACGGTTCCGGCGAAAAGCTTATTGAAGGTACGCCTGTCCACTTTGAGTGTCCTTGGCTCGTGAGAGCGAACGAAACCCTATCATCGCAGCCGAGGTTGGAGCAATCGGTGACGAATCGCACCCGAATCCCAGAGTCGATTTCGTGTTCCAGATTTGTTTCGGGGCCTTGCCAACCCGCAGACCGGCCTCGCGGTGCAAGGGCCAGGCTAGGATTTGCCAGGGACCAGGCCGGAAACGAGCTTCTCCAATTCAGCAATGCGCCCTTTCAGATCATTAACTTCGTCACTCTCCGGCGGCGCTTGAGTCTTGGGCTGAGTTCCCGAGTTCGGTGCTGACCCGTGCCCTTGTTTCCCTCGACAGGCATATCGCGATCTGTCCCAAAATTCTGCACGAAATCAAATGGATTGAAGGGCGGAGTTATGGCGCGATAGGTGTTCTGATTGATATCAAGCATCGCCTTCATATACTTCAAGGCACTTTCCTGGCTTGCGCGTCCCGACGCAATGACCATCTGGCGCAAGAGATCGAGCGGGAAACCGGAATTGGGCGCCTTGGCATCTTCGACGATGATCTGGGTCAGAATCAGTCGAGTGATGTCCTCGTTCGTGGTGGCGTCGATCACCTGCACATCATTTCCCTGCTGCAGGAGCTGCGCCACCTCTTCGAGATTGACATAGCGGCTGTTGGTGGTGTCATACAGGCGCCGGTTCTCGTATTTCCGGATCGCGACCGTTTTCTTAGCCATCATCTGGCACTTTACCCTTGACAACTCTGAAGGAAGAGCACTTAATAAACTTATGCTGCAATGCAGCAATTATTGCAGCACAGAAAGCCCCTAAAGGAGCATGATATGAAGGCAACAGAAAAAGGGCATGTGGGATCGGTTACGGCTGTCGCAGGCGAGAAGCCAGACTTTGTCGAGGCGGCCGTTCATCTGTACACAACTGGGATTGAGCGGGTGGCTGAGGCTCAGAAGAAGGCCATCGATCTGACCATCAATCACAACGCCGAGATGGTAAGCACCTGGAAGAAACAAGCTTGGGCTGGCCCTGGATTTTTCATGCTTGACCTGGCCACCACTGCTTTTGACCGCTACGCCGAGACCCAAAAGGGGATGATCGACCTGGTCGTAGAGCAGAGCCACATGCTGGCAGGAGTCGTCGAGGAACGCAAGGTGAAAGCCGGCAAGATCGTGGACGACAGCATGGCGAAAGCGCAGGAAGCCATCGATCAATCGATAGGCGCGCAGAAGACCGTGCTCGAGTTTACGACCAGGCAAACCAAGGCGGCATTCGAAACCGCCAAGAAGCAATTCGGTTATGCGGGAACGCCTGCGGGCGCGGCGGCCGACTCGGTGCAGCGCGGAATCGAAGTCGTGGTTGACGCGCAAAAGGAATTGCTGGACGTGTTGAAGGTACCTCTCAAGGTCCATTGATCTGCGGGTGGCGGGAATCCATGCGGGGCGTGGGGTAGACAACCCGATAGCGCCTTGAAGCGCCAATAAGGGAAGCCCTCGGCCCCGTACAGGTATATGCTTTGTGTGACATCAAAGTCTGGAGTTGCGACGATGGCTGCTGAACCCAAGGATGAGAGTCCTGTCGATCCGTTTGAAGCCATTCGTGGAATGCGGGATAGCTATCTCGACGCGATGTCGAAGGTGATGATCAACGCAGTGAACAGCGAGGAGCATGCTCAGGCCACGGGCGCCATGCTCAATAGCTCACTGATGGCATCTGCGCCATTCCGCGAAGTTCTCGACAAGGCCACCGCGTCAGCGTTGCAACAGGCATCGATGCCTTCGCGGCAGGAGGTGGCCGCCTTGGCGAGACGGTTCACGAATATCGAGATGCGCCTGGACGACATGGAAGCCAAGCTCGATCGAATCATCGAATTATGTTCGGTGGCGAAGCCGGCGTCCGTTGGCGCCGGCTCCCTTGAAAAAGCAAAAGCTAAAGGCAAGTCTCCGCAACGCAAGAGCCCTCGAAAAGGCTGACGGCGTTTTGGAGAAGAGGGCGATATGACGGAGGCAGCGGCATTGCCTGATCAGTGGTCGGTTCTCCAGCAGCGTTTTCAAACTCTCAACAAGGTGATGACAACTAAAGCGGCGATTGCGCAGACGCCGAAAGAGACTGTCTGGACGCTCAACAAAGCCAAACTCTATCGCTATATCCCCGTCGTCGCTCCGGAGTCACGGCATCCCATTCCACTTTTGCTTGTCTTCGCTCTCATGAACCGGCCCACGATTCTCGACCTTCGTCCCGGGCACAGTTTCATTGAATACATCGTGGGGCGAGGGTACGATGTGTACCTTCTCGATTGGGGAGTGCCGGGGCTGGAAGACAAGGATCTGAAATTAGATGATTACGTTCTCGACTACATGACGCGGGCGATCCGCAAGGTGAAAGCCCTGTCCGGATCTACGGAGTTCAGCCTTCTCGGCTGGTGTATTGGCGCGATCCTTACCACCATCTATGCATCAATGCGGCCCGATGATGGCCTGCAACCTTCTTCTTCTCACTGCGCCGCTGGATTTTTCAAAGCCGCGGGCTCTGACGTTTGCGCGCTGGACGGATGAGAAATATTTTGATGTCGACCGGGTGTTGGCGGCCTTCGGCAACATGCCGGGGGAGATGATCGACTATGGCGCCAAGGCTCTCAAGCCAATCGAAAACGACATCTCCAATTATCTGAAGCTCTGGGACAACCTGGACAATGCCAGGGCGGTGGAATCGTGGCACGCCATGAACACCTGGGTGACCGACATTTGTCCCATGGCAGGCGGAGCTTATCGCCAGCTCATTGTCGATCTTTATCGCCACAACCGGCTGATGAAAGGCGAATTGAAGATCCGTGGCGAGTTGGTGAATCTGAAACGGCTGCGCGCCAATCTGCTCACAGTGATCGCGGAGGGCGATCACATCACCCCGCCCTGCCAGTCAGAAGCGATCCTCTCGAAAATCTCCAGCAGCGACACAGAAATCTTCCGTGTCGCGGGAGGCCACATTGGCATCATGGCCGGGAGCGGCGCACAAAAGCTGACCTGGCCGCACATCGACCAGTGGTTGGCGGCTCGCTCCCGATGACGCGAATGAGCTTGACTACATATAAAGGCCGCCGTTGACGCTGATCTGCTGACCCGTGACGTAGTCGGCATCGCAGATCAGGAAAGCAGCCGCTTTTGCGATCTCCTCGGGCTCTGCCAGGCGGCGCATGGGAATTTTCTCCTTGATTTGTTCCAGGCGATCGAGCGGAACACCGCTTAGCATGTCGGTTGCCGTAAAGCCTGGCGCAATGACATTCGCCGTGATGTTAAATCGCGCCAGTTCCAGGGCCAGGACCTTGGTGAAAGCGACTAGGCCGCATTTGCTGGCAGCATAGTTCGCCTGGCCGAAGTTGCCAGCCTGGCCCGCGAAGGAAGCAACGCTCACGATGCGGCCGAATTTCTGTTCGATCATCGCCGGTATGGCTGCGCTGGTGCAGTAGAACGCGCTATTCAGATTGGTATCGATGACATCGGTCCAATCGTCGTCGGTCATCTTGCGAATGCTGCGATCGCGCGTGATTCCGGCATTGTTCACGAGAATGTCGAGCCGCTCGTAAGTCTCGAGCACTTGCCTGACGACCCCTCGGGCCTGGAGCTTATCGGAGATGTCGCCCTGAAAGATTTCGCTTGAGCTGCCCAGTTGTTCAATCTCGGTTCGCACCACGTCCGCTCCGCTAAGACCGGTACGAAAGCTGATCGCAATCGTAGCTCCACGATTGGCCAATTCAAGGGCTATCGCGCGCCCGATGCCGCGGGACGCTCCGGTGACCAATGCCACTTTGCCGGCAAGCGGTCTGGATGTTGGAATCATTGACTTCGAATAGAGTTTCTGTCGCCATTTGATTTCTTCCCTTCTGTGTCGCCTCGTTTGTCTCTCTTGCTTAGTTCATAGCTTCAAAAATGGCGGCGATGCCCTGGCCGTCTCCGATACACATGGTGACCAGCGCATACCGGCCGCCGATGCGTTGCAGTTCGTGCAGTGCTTTGACAGTGACGATCGCGCCCGTTGCTCCCGGCGGATGGCCCAGGGATATGCCGCTGCCGTTGGGGTTCGTCTTGTCCGGTGGAAGGTCCAGGTCGCGTTGAACCGCAAGTACTTGGGCGGCGAAGGCTTCATTGGCTTCGAAGACATCAATCTGGGCATTGCCAAGCCCGGTGCGCTTGTAAAGCTTCCTCACCGCCGGCACTGGGCCAATGCTTATGACTCCAGGCTCAACTCCCGCCACCGCATAGTCGACGAGACGGGCCATTGGCTTGAGTCCGCGCTCTTCTGCCGCGTGACGCTCCATCAGGACCACTGCGGCAGCCGCGTCATTGATACCGGAGGAGTTGCCGGCTGTAACAGTGCCCGCCTTGTCGAAGGCCGGCTTGAGCCGGGCGAGATTTTCTATGGTCGCATCGCTGCGCGGCGATTCATCGGTAGTGAAGAAGGTGCTACCCGAACGGCTCTTGAGTTCGACCGGTATGATCTGGCTCTGAAATCTTCCGGCGGCGATCGCACTCAAGGCGCGACGATGGCTCTCGACCGCGAGTTCGTCCTGGTCTTCACGGGATATGTTCCATTTGCGCGCGATATTCTCATCGGTAGTGCCCATGTGGATTTCGTCGAACGGGTCAGTCAAAGCGGCGACCAGGGCGTCCACTGCATTCGTATCGTTCAACCGCGCGCCCCAACGTAACGTATTCAACGAATACGGCGCCCTGCTCATCGACTCCGCGCCGCCACCAATCGCGGCATCGGTATCGCCGTGGACGACCGCATCGGCCGCCGTCACAATCGCCTGAAACCCGCTGCCGCACAGACGGTTCAGCGTGAGAGCCGGCGTGTCCACCTGGAGGCCGCCCCGCAATGCGGCTACGCGGGCAAGGTACATGTCCTTGGCGTCGGTGTGGATGACGTTGCCGAAAACCAACTGACCGATGTCGGCCGCGGACAATCCCGAGCGTCGCAGGCTCTGGCATACGACCTTGGCTGCAAGTTCACTGGGAGGAATGTCTTTGAGCGCCCCGCCGAATTTTCCAATGGGGGTTCGTACCGCGCTCAGTACTAAACTTCTCGATTTGTCATAGAGCCTGGTTCTTTCGTTCCCGGATGATGAAGGAGAGCAGATATTTGAATCGGGATCCCCTGGAGTGCATGGCGATCCTGAAAACTTGCCTGTTTGGGCAAGAGCAACGACGCACACCAGGGCCATATCTATACAGTTGCGCAGTGCAGCATTTATGATGCTGCAGCGCAGCGTAACTAGACGCTGCAAGGTGTGAGAGATGGAATTGGAAAGATTTGCATTGGAAACGGAAAGTGCGGCAGAAATGCCATTCACGCTGGAAGGAAAAACGGCGCTTGTGACCGGGGCAGGCCGGGGAATCGGACGAGCCATTGCGAGGCGTCTGGTCGCAGCCGGCGCGCGGGTCATGATCAACGACCTCGATGAGGCCATGCTCCTCGAATCCGAAGCCGAGCTGGCGCGTCCGGGGCGAGTAAGCCACGTCACTGGCGACCTGACCGATCCGATGGTACCGGAGCGGATCGTCCATACTACAGTCGCCGAATTTGATTCAATCGACATCATCGTGAACAATGCCGGCTACAGCTGGGACAATGTGATCCAAAAGACCACCGATGAGCAGTTCCAGGCAATGCTCGAAATCCACCTGGTAACTCCCTTTCGAATACTCCGCGCCGCCTCCACCTATATCCGGGAGACTGCGAAAAAAGAGATAGCGAACGACCAGCGTGTCATGCGCAAAGTGGTCAACATCACGTCAATCGCAGGCACCGACGGCAACCCGGGACAGGTGGGTTATTCATCAGGCAAGGCCGGGATTATCGGCCTGACCAAGACACTGGCCAAGGAGTGGGGCCGGTATAACGTGAACGTGAACGCCGTTGGTTTCGGCCTGATCGGCACACGGCTGGTACAGCCGCTGACCGACGCCACCGCCAACATGGAGATGCATGGTCACCAGATTCGCCTGGGCGTCCAGCCCAGTCTTTTAGATTCGGTGAAAACCGCATGTCCGCTTGGCAGGTTGGGCACTCCCGAAGAGGCCGCCGGCGCGGTGCTGTTTTTCTGCAGCCCGCTATCGGACTATGTCACCGGAGAGGTGTTGATCTGCGGCGGGGGACTACATTTCTAACGAAGCCCTCTTCGCCGTTTTTGCTAGTGCGTGACGAGGCAGTCCTCGAACACATAGCCCTCGAGTTCTTCTTCTTCGTGTTTCACAAGCCACGAAACTTCCAGCCAATGTTCGAGGCTGCACTCGTGCCCGGAGTCAAAGGACACCAGGTACGGTCTGCGTTCCGCGGGTATAGGCTGGGGTGACGGGGTGGTTGGGGGATATTGCATGCTTCCCTCCCGAGAAGGGTGAACGAGATGTGTAATTCCGGGGGAGACTTTTCCCTGGAGGTAGATGGCCCCGATATAATTAGCTAAACAGAAGCGTTATTTCTGTACCGTGACCGCCGTCACCATTCTGTCATTACCAATTAAATGAGACCTGCGTCGCGTCCCTTGGCGTCAGCGCGCCCGTGGCTACCGTCATGCGAACCCGCAGCGTGATCTCCGATGAAGGCCCGGTATATCAGTTCCTCGACTGGGTTATCGCGTTATTTGTACCGCGCGCCAACAGGCCGAACTGATCGCACTCGGTTTTGAAGTTGCTTTGCATCTGTTCGAGCCAGACCGCAAGCGCAGTGTTGATACGCCAGACGGAGATCGATTCAGCCTGTTTGCCGCGGAAGGTTGGCCTCTGGAATCATCCGTGATCAGCGGGTTGCGTGGGCTGGAAAATCCGCGAAAACAACGGGCTAACCTTCAGAACAGGCTTGACTTGACCGGGGGGGTCGGCGATACTGTTCTCGTTTTTCGAATTCCCCGGACTTACCCAATTTTGTGAAGCAGAGTGCTAGGTTGCTTCCCCCGCGCCTTCGTTTGCGAGCCATGGTTTGACTTGGCGTAAGCGCGTGCATCGATCCCTTCCGAGGTGACTGCGTGGCGACAGCGGGGCAGATGGGGCGATTGATTGCCATTGATACTCCGCTTGGCCCGGACCAGCTTTTGCTGCTCCGGTACAGCGGCTCGGAGAGTATCTCAGCTCCGTTTTCCTTTGAATTGGAGCTGCTCTCACAGCAAGCCGTCAGTTTCGAAGATGTAGTCGGCAAGCCCGTGACCATTACCGTTTCACTGGGAGGCGGTGATCGGTTTATCAATGGTGTGGTCAGCCGTTTCGGGCAGACCGGCGGGGACTTTAATTTTCGCCACTACTCCGCGCAGGTGGTGCCCTGGTTCTGGCTGCTCACGCGTCGCGCCGATTGCCGGATTTTCCAGAACAAATCGACTCCGGAAATCATCGAAGACGTCTTCAAAAGTCTCGGCTTTAGCGATTACGAGTTGAGCCTGACCAAGAGCTATCCGAAGCGGGCGTATTGCGTCCAGTACCGTGAGACCGATTTCAATTTCGTGTCGCGGCTCATGGAGTACCACGGAATCTACTACTTCTTCCGGCATGAAGCGCAGAAACACGTGATGGTGCTGGCCGATTCACCTTCCGCGGTTAAGCCCTGCCCGGTGCAGCACAAGGCGGAATACAAGGGAGTCGAGAACACCCACCAGGACGACCTCGATGTAGTGCGAACCTGGCTCTCCGAACAGGAACTGCGATCGGGTTCATGGGCGCTCACTGATTTCAACTTTGAAACGCCCTTGACGGCCGTGTCTGCTTCTGTCGACAGCCTCGTCAAAACCTGGAAGAAGGAATTGCAGGTCTACGATTATCCCGCGGGTTGCGATTCCAAAAGCGATACTGAGGCCATCACCCGGGTACGCATGGAAGCCGAGGAATCGTGGCAACAGGTGGCGCGCGCGAACACCACGTGCCGCGCCTTTCTGCCCGGTTTTAAGTTTGAACTCGTTGATCATCCTGATCAATCCCAGGACCACGAGTGGCTGATCACGCAAGTCGACCACGAAGCGACGGCCAGCGGCTACCGCGCAGGCCAGACCGACGAACCGTCGCGGTACAGCAATCAGGTCGTCTGTATTCCTTCTGACGTTCCGTTCCATCCTCTTCGTCTGGCGCGCCGGCCGTTCGTGCAAGGTCCGCAGACGGCGCTCGTGGTTGGCCCCAAGGGGGACGAGATCTACCCCGACAAGTTTGGGCGAGTGAAGGTGCAATTCCATTGGGACCGTGCCGGCAAGTACGACGCCGACAGTTCCTGCTGGATTCGCGTGTCGCAGGCGTGGGCCGGCAAGGGTTGGGGCGCCGTGTCGCTGCCGCGCATAGGACAGGAAGTCATTGTCGATTTTCTGGAAGGCGATCCCGACCAGCCGATCATCACCGGCCGGGTTTACAACGGCGAAGAGATGCCCCCTTATGCGTTGCCCGACCAGATGACTAAGACGGTGCTGAAGACCAACAGCAGCAAGGGCGGCGAAGGATTCAACGAGTTTCGCTTTGAAGATAAAAAGGGCGAGGAACAGATATTCATACACGCAGAGAAGAACCTCGATATCCGCGTGAAGAACAACGAATACGAAACCGTAACCAAGGATTTTCACCTGATCGTCGAGCAGGACAAGTTCGTACAGACCAAGAACGACCACCATGAAACCATTGAGCGCGATTACGCCCAGGCGGTGGGACGCGATCACCACCTGAAAGTGACTGGGAAGCAGGCCCTTGAAGTGGACGGCAGCCGGTCTCTGAAGGTGAGCGGGGATGTGGCCGAACAGTTCGGCCAGAACTACTCCAGCCAGGTGTCGATGGCTGCGTATCTGAAAGCCGGCATGACCATTGTGCTGGAAGCTCCCACCGGAATCACGCTTAAATGCGGCGGGAACTCGGTGGTGCTTGACCCCTCCGGTGTGACGATTGCGGCCAGCGGTCTGGTTACTATCCAGGGATCGATGGTGATGATCAATTCCGGTCCCGGCTCGCCGCCCGCCCAGGGGCAGGCCGGTTCGCTCGTTCCTCCGATGAAGCCTAAGCCGGTCGACGAAGCCGACAAGGCCGACCCGGGCGAGATGGACAAGATCAAGCAGCAGCAGATTCAGGAAGGAAAGGGGAAGTACGGCCTGGTTTCACTTACGCCATACAAGCCTCCGGCGGCCGGACAGCCAGGCGCCGGCCAACAAGGCCCTGAAGACAAAACGCATTGGATCGAGATCAAGTTGACTGACGAACAAGGCAAGCCGGTTCCCGGTGAACCCTACCGTGTAGTTCTGCCGGACGGACAGACTGCAGTCGAAGGAACCCTGGACGAGAAGGGCATGGCTCGGGTTGAGGGAATCGATAGCGGCACATGTACAGTGACCTTCCCAAATCGTGACAAGTCAGCATGGGCTCCAAAGTAGGCTAGTTCCGGACACATCTTGTTCAACCCCAAGCAGTACCCTCGCCTCAAGGTGAAGAGTCTATCTTCGACCGGAAGAGTGTGAACCGGACGCAGAACGGCAGAAGAACCACGGTCGCACGGCCGTCGAAACTTCGGAGCAACTGCTGGGGCTTGCCGCGACTTACTAGCTTTTGTTGGTAGACTGGAGGTCCGGTGAGGGACCGATCGGGAATCCTCGCGGCGACGATTGCTGCTACGGCACTACTGGCATGGCGCCCCGTATGCGGCGCGCCGCCGGCCCCCCAGAATGCGTCCATGCTGCCACCACTTGCACTTCACGCCGGCGCGACTCTTCCAGCCATCGCCGTGAACCGGCAGGGCGATGTTTTTGTTGCGTGGGCGCAGGAGACGCGCATCTACACCGCGATCTACGTAGAAGTGTTTCGCCAGGGACGCTGGGAAATGCTGGGCGCGTCGGCCACCGGCCAGGGAATCAGCAGTGATCACGGCACCGCGCTCGCGCCATCGATCGCCCTGGACTCCCGCGGCAACCCGGCAATCGCATGGCAGGACCTGAGCGCCGGAAACGATCAGGTCTATTTCCGACACTGGGACGGAACCAGCTGGGACGAACTCGATGGCTCCGCCACCGGCCTGGGTGTGAGCAATACCGTAACGCTGTACGCGCGCAACCCCTCGCTGGCGCTCGATCCACACGATTCTACGGTAATCGCATGGGAGCAGCATTACGGCTCGCGTGCGGATGTGTGGGCGCGGCGCGACGCGCAGAATCTTTTGTATCGTGGCTGGAAGGATTTCGGGGCGCATCCGGGAATCCTGCCGTATCCGGAGAAACTCAGCGTGGCCAGTCATGTAGCGTTACGCTTGAATAAAGAAGGCGACCCTTCAGTCGCTTGGATGGATACGGAAACCGGTCCGGAGCAGGTATATTTCCGTCGGTGGACCGGCCGAGAGTGGGAAGAACTGGCGGGATCGGGCTCTCCGGGCGGAGTCAGCCATGCGGCCGATGGTGCGGCGTCCGTCAATCTTGAAATCGATATGGCGGGGAATCCGATTCTGAGCTGGAAAGAGGGAGACGGGCCGAAGGCGCTGCTGCGCGTGATGCAATGGAACGGAAAGCGGTGGACCGCCGTCGGCGATCCGCCGGCCGAAGTGGGATCGAATCCTACGTGGCCGTGCTTGGCACTCGATGCTCACGGACGTCCAGTGGTAGCCTATCGCGCCGGCAAGGAGATCCGCGTGCGCCGCTGGAATGGCAAGGCGTGGGATCGGTTGGGCAGCGCCAATTGGCGCGATCCCTCGGCGTACACCATCCCTGCGAAACGGTTGCTCGCGCTGGCGACGGGCGCCGGAAAGGCGTGCGTTGCATGGGTGGAGGCAGACGCGACGCCGGAGATTCGAACGGCCTGCTTCAGCCTGGAGGAATAGCGGGCGGCTCGGCAGTCCAGACCGCGGGACGGAAGGACATCACGATCTGCAGCATGACGGACTGCATTCCACGCCAATGCATGGCCGTCCCCGTAGCAGTGACGGTATACAGCGTCTGGCCCGCCATTGAGTACAACTGATACTGGTGCAGGCGCGTGCCGGCTTCAGCGCTGTTCCATTCGTATTCCACCGAGACCATTTCGCCGAACGGCCCGGGGAATGGATCGGATTGGGCGACGAGTTGAAAGTCGGGAAGTTTCTTCTGCATCTCGTCCACCTGGATTTTTACGTGACGGCGCAGGTAGGGGTCCATCACACCGGGGCTGAACGTGACCACCACATTGGGCGTGAAACCGCCGATCTCTGTGCCGGAGACCACGTAGGTGGAGCGATCCAGCCAACCATCGGGCGTGATCAACTCCGCGGATGGAGCGCGAAAGTTCTGCATATTCGTCTAGCTTAAAACAAACTGCCGATGAGGCCGCCTATCAGTCCGCCAATCACCGCGCCGGCCACCGCTCCAATGATGCCGCCCAGAATGGCGCCACCGACGCCGCCCAACTTCGCGCCGATCAAGGCGCCGGCCACCGCTCCGGCTATCACCCCCAACACCTGCCCGATGAAGGTGCCGGTGGCTTTGGCTTTGTCTGTGCGCCAGTCTTTTTCTGACAAAACCGCCAGGTCGTCATACTTCTTTTCCAACTCCACTTTCTTTTTTTCCTGAAGACGTTGTTGCATCGTTCCCTGGTCAATGAAGCGGAGCGTGTGGCCCGTATCGTCGGGATCGGGAGTGGCCATCTGCTTCTGCCACCAGGGCTGGGAATCTACCGGTTCGGATTCCGCGGGATGCGACACGAAGTGCTGCAAGAGATGGAGCCAATCGATGGCCTGCACGTCGACGGTATTCGAGGAGCCGCCATCGGCATCGGCTGGATCGAGGTTGATGGAGCGAGCTACGGGCTTGGTGTCATGTTCCCTGGCGATCATCCGCTTGGCCACGTAGAGCGCAATCACCGACGCCACGTTGAACGTTTCGTTGCGCAGGGGATGCTTGCGGACGCTGTCCTTGGCCATCAGGGAATGCGAGCCAATGCTCTCGTTGGAGGCGCCGTTGTCGGTGGGGCAGGGAGTTTCGATCTCGATCCCGGCCGCATCGAGCTTCGACCAGACTCCCTTCGCTTTTTGCATCTCGTCCTTTGCGAGGTTCAGCAGGGTGATGACGAAGCCGGAGATGCCCAGGTCCACGCCGGAGTATTTATTCCAGAGGTTGCGGTCCATTTCGCAGGCTCTGTGTACCGCGTCGTAGGTTCTCTGGTCGATTTTCTGCTGATCGAGTCTCTTCTGCAGTATGGCTTCGTACCCGTTTGCGAACAGGAACTTCTTGTGATCAACCAACTCATCCTGGCGCAACTTGTCCTTGTCGATCTGGCCATCCTGTTCGTCCCGATCGATGTTGTTCAGCAACTCCTCACCTTCCGGAAACTCCTTCTTCAAGCCTTTGATGGCATCCATAAAGGTGTGGTAGATGTCTTTGGCGCCGAAATAGCCGGTGTACACATGGTCCGACTCGTCTGAGGTTTCAGTGCTGAGTTCGTCGCCTTTTCCCACTGGCGATTGCAGACGGCGGTGGTATCGGCGCTTCTCGCGGTGCGGATCGCGCGGGCCTTGTTCCTCATGGTCCTCCGCGTCATCGCTGCTGTTGTCCTCGGCGGTGAAGGGGAGTTGCTGGCCGGTGAGGTCCCACGCGGCTTCGAGGAAGTTGGAATGAAAAAAGAAGTCCTCCATCGCGTGGCTTGCGTGGCCGAAGCGCGTGAGGACTTTTTCGCGTTCGTCCTGGACGTCCGGCGTTCCAGGCTGGCGAGCCCACTTTTGCTCGATCACCGTGAGGAGATCGGAGATATATATGAGTTGCTCTTCCTGGTAATCGTAGATCTTGCGGCCGGCGCCGGTGGTGGGCGGCTGGGAGCACTGGTGGCGCGACCAGGTGGACGGTTTCCGCTCGCCGATGATGTCGTGCCGTGGCCAGGGCGGGAAATCCATGTGCTCGTGAGGATAATACTGGGTGAAGAGATCACCGAACAGCGTCTCCAGCCGCGCCGGTTGGATGGTGGAAGCCTTACGAAACTTTTCGATGGTGCCCGCCAGGCACATTTCGCGAAACCACGCCGCCAGCAGGCCGCCCTGAGGGCCCGGCGTGCCCATCAGGTCGTCCAGGTACCCATCGAAATCTTTCACCACGGCTGCCAGTCCGCGTGTAAGGAAGTTAGTCTTTAAGTCGAAGATGGTCTGCTTGGCGCCCACCATGGCGGTGGGATCGCGGAACTGGGAGAGATCGGTCATCCAGTTCCCCAACTCGAAGTAATACATTTCGTCGTTGGGACGCGCCTCCTTGAGAATCGGGATGACCTGCAGCGCGATTTCTTTGTGGGTCGTCGTATCGCCCATGAACGGGGTTTTACCTCAGTTGTTTGCAAATGTCCAGGGTATAATTCGGCAGGCTGGAGCGAACTTATGGCAGATGACGATGGCCAGATTTACGAGGTGCAGGGCGACGACTGCATTTCCAGCATCGCGAACCAGTTCGGCTTCTTCTGGCGGACCCTATGGTTTCATCCCCAAAACGCGCAGCTTCGCAGTCTGCGCAAGAATCCCAACGTGCTGATGGAAGGCGACAATGTCTTCATTCCAACCAAGGTCCTGAGGCAGGAGTCGCGGCCTGTAGATGCCCAGCACGCCTTCGTACTGCAGGGTATTCCGTCGCGATTCCGCATGTGCGTGCTGCGCAATCTGGAACCTCGGGCGAACGAACGCTACGTGTTGACACTCGACGGCCAGATTTTCGACGGCCAGACGGATGGCGATGGCAAGATCGACATCTTCATTCCGCCGAATGCGCAATCGGGCAAGTTGATAGTGGGGGTTGGAAAGACGCAGCAGGTTTTCACCCTGGACCTGGGACAGATTAATCCAGTGACCACGCCTGCTGGACAGATTCAGCGCCTGCAAAACATGGGGTACGATTGCGGGCTGAAGAAGGAAAAGGGACTGCCTCTGGCGCTGCGGTCGTTTCAGGTGGACAACAATCTTTCTGACACCGGCGAGGCGGACGCGGCAACGCAGGCCAAACTCCTGGAGAAGCACGGCAGCTAGCCCTTGAGAATTCACGATGGATTGCGGTGTGAATTTCATCGAGGTTCGCGGGAATCTTTGCGATCGACGCGCAAATTGCGTCCCAATCGCACCACCACCGGATAAGGCTCCGAATCGCTCCGGAGTCCGACCCAGAGTATGCGGTTGAAACGGGTGGTGTCGGCATGGTCGCTTCGGGTAAAGTCCAACTCGCGGGTCCGTTCGCCCCAATATGCAGCGTCGTGCGCAGATCGTGCAGAGCGCAGATCGTGCAGAGCCTTGATATGCGCCCTTTCGACCAGGGTGTTGGCGGTTATCGCGGGCGGCAGGGGCAGCTGCGTCGTCCACAACACGTCGGGCATGATCGGCGTATATTTCCAGGGCTTGCGTTCGCGCGTAAAGATGTGTGTCATCGGCGGCTGCAACCCGAATACGGCGACGCCGACGTTCCAAGAGCACGAAACTCTGGAGCCGGGAGTGCCGCGCAGACGAGTTGACCCGCGGAGCGTCCATGGCGATGCCTTAATAGATTCAGCCGCCCGTTGCGCGTGGGTGGCCCCGGTAAACAATGCTCGATTGTCTACCGGGAACACTGTCAGCCAGTCGAGTTGGACGGATTTGGTCGAAAACCTGACAACAGTAACTGCATATGATTTCAATATGTTATTGATTTATTCGGATTTGATGGATCCATCTGGCGGAGAGAGGGGGATTCGAACCCCCGGTAGAGCTTTTGACCCTACAACGGTTTAGCAAACCGCCGCCTTCAGCCACTCGGCCATCTCTCCGCGGTTTTCTATCAACAGTTTAGCATGTGCCTTGTCGGCACCTGCTGGCCTATTGCTGGACACGCTCTCCAGCACCTCCACCGTAGCCTGCAAACGCCCCATAGCCTCGATGACTGCCGCATCGAAAGCCTTGATATAGCGTTTTTTAGTGACGTGTGGATGCGCATGGCGCAGAATCCTCTGCACGGTCTTTTCATTGGCCCCCAGCGCGTACAGGTTGGACGCAATCCCGCGACGGAACCCGTGCCACCCGTACCATTGGAGCCCAATGGCTTGGACCGCGGGACGAATCACCCGCTGCGCCAGCTTGTCCATGTCCATCCGTTCACCGTTGCCATGGTGGAACATGACCCCGGTGGAGGGGTGGTGCATGGATGCGCGATACGCATCGAGGATCGTCGCCAGCTTGGGGATCACCGGAACCGGCTGTCTGCTCGCGCGGGTCTTAGGCTTATTGACGAACTCCCGCCACGCCGAGCGATTCACCGACAGCTGCTCCACGGTATAGTCCGGCCATTCCAGCCCTCGCAGCTCGCCCTCGCGCAGCCCGGCCAGGGATGCGGTAGCGACGACTGCTTGGGGAAGCAACGGCAGGACGTTGAGAATCCGAAGAATCTGCGCCAGGTTGTAGGCATACGTTTCACCCGACTCGCGTGCGCTGTTGGGGATCAGTGCTCCCTGTACCGGATTGGCTCCGTCGAACGCACCTTCATTCTTTGCGTGCGTGAAGATCCCACTCAGCACCGACTTAATATGCTGCAGCGAACTCTTCCTCAGATTGTGTTCGCCAGCAATCGCACGAAGCATCCTGCTGGCGTGCACGGTTCTGAACTCGCGCACACGAATCTGACCGACGCGGCCCGACATGTGATTCTCCCAGATCTCCCGGTATCCCTTATGCGTGCTGGCTCGCAGTTCCGTCTGCGCCCACGGCAGGTAAACGGCCTCGACAAACTCCAACAGCGTCATGCACTCGTCGGCGGTGACCTGGCCCGAATTCACCTTCTGCATGAAGGCAATTCGCACCGGTTCAATCTCCGATTTCGTCGGGTAATCCTGCATACTGCCCAGGCGTTTACTTCGCCGCTCGTTTTTGATCGAACCCTCTTGCTGCCGAGGTCGCTCGCGGTAACGCACGAACCACGCACTATGTTCTGGATACAGTTGCCCTTTTTGATAACGAACAGATTTGGTCATTCAGGTCTCCTTCCTGACCGGTTTCTGTTCGCGCCCACCAGCTGGCGATCGAGCCATTCCCGAAGCACACTGCTTCCCCATGGGAAATTGATGTAGCGTCCCAACTTGTAATGAGGAATGGGATCGCTCGTTCTCTTGGGGTTGCTTCGGGACCGTACCCAGCTTTCGGGTACACCAAGCCGTTTTGCCAACTCAGCCGAGTTTATCACCTCAGTTTCAAGTTCAACCCCCTCGACTTCTCGCATGGTTAGAGCGGATCCCATAACCTCATTTCCTCCCGGCGCCTGTGGTATCCGGGCCGGTACGGCCCGGCGAAGTGTGGAAATCTTGTGTCGAATTTGGTTTTCAGTCAAATGGCTGCTGACTGTTACCTCCCCGTGTGGCTGGCGCGAGGGACAAGTGCCTGCAATGGAGGGACACGCGAGGATCGCGACTGATCAATCTGCTCTGTCGAGACACGTCGATATACGAACGGTTGATTTCTCGACGGCGCGTGGGATCTGCTGGCCCAGTCCCACCGGGGTTTCATTGTTGAGCCTGCGGGGAACGGTGGTACAAAGGGATCAGCTAAAGCGCTGTGAGGCGACGGTGATGGATAACGACTTCGACATGGAATCCGATTGGATCACCGAACTGGGAAAGGCGCGCAGCAACGAATCTACGGAGAAAATTCTTGCCTTCGTTCAGGAGCTGGAAAAATCAGCGCCTGAACCCTTTCTGCCTCTGTTGACGGATCTTGCCTTGGCTCCCACTCTGATCGTGCACCTGGTCATCCGCTACGGACCGGAACGAGGGATGGCTGAGGCGCGGGACGCTTTCGAAAGCACCCTGGAACAGATGAAACCAATGCTCGAAAGGATGAAACCTCGCAAAGGACCTCCCCCGCAATGAAGAGATTCATTTTCTTGCTGATCCTACTCGCAGCATTCGGCTTTTCAATAGTGCAACCGGGGTGAGCCGGGCAGTGGTCGACGATACGCGGCAGGCGGGCCTCGGCGTCGCGCGTGCGGCGTTTCCCGCCAGCCGCGAAGCGAGGCCAGCAGGGAGACGTTACGGGGCTTGGCATTCGTCGTTTCGTCGGATCAGGCTTGGGATGGGGCGTGTGATGGACCGGGGAGGGGAACACAACACGCGCTCCATAGCGTGATGCTCAGAGTGGGGCGATCAGCGCATCCGACGTGCAATGGACACAACAGGTGTAGCACGATTCGAGCGAAACCTACGGCACGAAGGTTACTTGACTAGGGTTACCCTATTTGCTCTTCAGCAAAGACAGGCGCCGCCCGCTTGCGCTAGGGTCGCGGGCAACGTAAGCACCTGGGGATAAGAAGTGTCGCGCGGCCGCGGGGTAGAGGCAGGGCGGCTTTCTGGTCCGGGCTCGCAGCGCGAGTGCAGAACCCGGGAATCTCCCTGGTGAGCTCATTGGGCAAATGACTAGAATTGGGTGCCTTTGTCCCTGGCTTCTCAAGGTGAACGTATGCACATTCCAGGGTTGTTGGAGAGAGTGCACCTTTGCGGATTCGACGAGGTGTACTTAGTGACCCGTGTCGACGGCGCGGGACAAGTGGCGGATCTGTTGCCGCTGATTTATGGGTTAAAGCCGCTTCTGTCGGTGCCCTTCCTGGTGGTGGAATCGATACCGGGGTGTGGTCCTCCGCCTTTGGAGGCTCATCTCTTGGGACGGCACTTGACGGGAGAGACATCGGCGCTCGCGCGGTAGGGCGCGGTTTGTTCTGGTGCGCCCGGT
>Ga0206902_10025_pt1 | contig 42623 bp, 34 predicted proteins | sample Alteio_BWOrgHeat_44_FD_153242 | JGI IMG/M metagenome (GOLD analysis project Ga0206902, IMG submission 153242) | Enriched cells from forest soil in Barre Woods Harvard Forest LTER site, Petersham, Massachusetts, United States -... | ecosystem: Environmental > Terrestrial > Soil > Temperate forest >... | reverse complement strand
ATTAGTCCTTGCCAAAGTTCGTTCGTTTGAAGAGTTGCGCGAGGAGGTGCAGTACAAAGAAGTGCTCGCAAAGATGCCGTTAATATCCATCGAGAAGATCGGAGAAAGTGAGCCCATTCCTTTCAAGCCGGAGGGCAAAGCTCCACTTGACGGAATCCGAGCTTTCGGAATGGGGCACGTGATTGCCGGCGCGGCAATTGGTAGAGATCTGGCATTCTATGGTGCTGATGTCCTGAATATCTGGAGGCCGAACAGCACCGAAGTCGAGGCCTTCTTCTGGGACGTTCAGGTTGGCATGCGCTCAACCATTCTGGATTCCTCCAAAGAAGATCGCGCCAAATTCGATGGCTTGCTCAAGGATGCCGACATCTTCTTCGCAAACAAGCGCCCTGGTTATTTGAAATCTCACGGATTGGACGCAGAAGAGTTATGCGCAAAAAAGCCCGGACTGATCCATGCCACAGTCGTCCTTCACGGGGAAAAGGGGCCGTGGTCGAACCGGCCTGGCTTTGATGAGATTGGTGCAACGGTGTCGGGTCTCTTCGCGCTCGAAGGGTCTCTCAGCAGCCCGAAGCAGCCACCTATAGTGCCCATCTGTGACAACGTTGTCGGCTGGCTCGGTACTGTCGGCGTTCTCGCAGCGCTGCGCAGGCGAGACGTGGAGGGAGGAAGCTACAAGGTCGTTGTCTCGCTCACTCGCACTGTGCTCTGGCAACTCTCGCTCGGCATCTTCGACAAAGCCTATGCTCAAACAACGGCTGGCTCCACTGAAGAGCACGCAAATGTCGCTCCGGATCTGTTCACCGCAGAGACGCCGCTCGGCACGTACCAGGGCCTCGACGAGCAGGTCTACCTGCCCAAGTCTCCTGGATCATATCGGACCGTGATCGTTCCGCGGGGATCGAACAAACCTGAGTGGCTGAGTTGATCCGGGTATTCGCATCCGATTTTTGGGCTACCGGTATCTCTGCGCGGCTCGGTTTTGGCAATACCCGGCTCAAACGACCGCCCACAGACAAGAAAGGAAAAGAAGGGGCCGTACGTGGCGCACCCCCGTAGACGAAGTGGCAGAGATGTCCAGAACGCCGGGGCGAGTACAAGTAGCTGTTTAGCCCCATTTAGTGACTGGCGCTCGAGCCACCTTGATTGAACTGGCATTGAATTTCATCTTAAAGAAGAGAGGACATCATGAGTTCCGGAAAGCTCTACATTCTCCAGTACCGACCAGGCGGTGAAATCATCGAGATGGATCCCGATGGCGGCAATCGCCGCACCCTGCTTGGGAATCTTCTCGACAACGTGGACGGGATCATCATCAACAGGACGACCAAGACGTTGTACTGGACAAACATGGGACCGGCGATCGGCCCACGTGAAGGCGAGTTCTTTCAGTCCGATGGCTCAATAGAGTGCATCGGGCTAAGCGGTGCTAATCGTCACAAGTTGGTCGGTCATGGTCTGACCGTGACGCCCAAGCAACTAACCGCCGACTTTGATGCAGGGTTTCTGTATTGGTGTGATCGGGAGGGCATGCGCGTCATGCGCTCGGACCTTGACGGCTCAAACGTGACCGTTCTCGTTCGCAACGGTGTGTTCCCCGCCGATTCGCAGGACGTTATGCGTCACTGCGTCGGCATTGCCGTCGATCCGGTCAACCGCTATATCTATTGGACGCAAAAGGGGCCGCCGGATGGTGGTAAGGGGCGCATCTTCCGAGCCGGACTCGACATTCCGGCCAATCAGCAGCCTGAAAACCGCACTGATATCGAATTGCTGATCGATCACTTGCCTGAGCCGATCGATCTCGAACTCGACAGCAAAAGCAACCTTCTCTACTGGACTGACCGAGGCAACCTCGAGGGCGGCAACTCGCTGAACCGTGCCCATATCGGTACCAAGCAACTCGAGAACCACGAGGTGCTCGCGACTGGACTGCAAGAGGGCATTGGCCTTGCCATCGATCACGCCAATCAGCGTGCGTTTACGACGGAGCTCGGTGGAGAAGTGCGCGTGGCCCCGCTTGAAGCCAAAGCGCAATTCACCGCGATTGCCAAGTTAGGGGTACTAACTGGAATTGCCTACGTTGCGTAAGCGGCGAGGCTCGTCTCTGTTCTTCTAAACCGCTACCTTCGAGCCGGAATGCAATCCGGATGAAGGACGCGTATTGAACATCCAATCGAGGAGAGTATGAAGAATGATCTCAATGTAAGAACAGTCGGTATCGTGGGCTGTGGGCTGATCGGGATGAGCTGGGCGGCTTACTATCTCGCGAAAGGATTTACGGTGCGCGCAACCGATCCCGTGGCGGGTGCCGAGGGGAAAATGCGCGCATATATCGATAGCGCATGGACGCTATTGGAGGAAATGGGTCTTGAGCCAGGCGCCGATAAGAACAACCTGACGTTCTCCACGAATCTGAAGGAGTCGCTGAAAGGCGTGGACTTTGTCCAAGAAAATGGTCCGGAGCGGATCGATCTCAAGCTCAAGCTCTTTAAAGACATTTCTGACGCCGTTGACCCCGAGGTCATCATTGCGAGTAGTTCTTCGGGCATTCCTGTGTCGAATTTCCAGACAGGGGCGACCAACCCGGAGCGTATCGTACTTGGGCATCCTTTCAATCCGCCGCACGTTGTGCCGCTGGTCGAAGTCGTTGGGGGCAATCTAACATCCACTGAGAACGTCACACGTGCGGTGAACTTCTATACACAGATCGGCAAGAAGCCAATCCGCATGAAGAAGGAAATGAAAGGTCACATCGCGAATCGCCTTCAGGCCGCAGTGTTTCGTGAGGTGCTGTACCTCCTGGATCAAGATGCGGCGAGCCTGGCCGACATCGATATCGCTATGGCCCACGGTCCCGGACTGCGATGGGCCATTCTCGGCCAGTTCATGAATGCGAATCTGGGCGGTGGAGACGCTGGCATCAAACATCTCCTCGAGCATCTCGGTCCAGCGATGGAAGGTTGGTGGGCAGATCTCGGTCGCATCGAGCACGTAACGCCGCAAATGGCTGGGAAGGCCGAAGCCGGAATCAACGAGATTCTCAAGATACACACGGCCAGTGACATCGCAGCGGCGCGTGACAATGTCTTGTTGCAGACACTCAAGGCAAAGGTTGCAGACAAAAGGCTGCCATACTGAGTACTCATTTCATTTCACAAGTGAGAAGTCCTTGAGCCAGGCGGGGCCATCGCAGTTCGAACCTGGGGTGCGATGGCCGAAGGAGCAACTGGGGAACGTAAAGCTGTCGCCTTCGGCACTACGCTCTGATCGAACACATTCAAAAGGATCTCACAATGTCTAGAGACGTGGCGGTCATATCGAGAAATGCCGGGTACCTGCAGAACATCTCGATCGGACAACACCAATTCCAAGCCGACGAACCGGTCGAGGAGGGTGGAGGCGATGCCGGCCCAAATCCATACGAACTTCTCCTGGCAGCACTCGGTGCATGCACCAGCATGACTCTTCGTATGTATGCCGGCCGGAAACACTGGCCTTTGGAAGAAACTCGGGTCCGATTGAAGTATGGAAGGATGCATGCCGGGGATTGCATCGACTGTGAAACGAAAGAAGGACTGGTCGATTGGATCGAAAGAGAGATTTTGTTGGTCGGAAATCTGACCGATGAGCAGCGTCAGAGGCTTTTAGAAATAGCGAACAGATGCCCGGTACATCGGACTTTGACATCCGAAATACATATTGCGACCCGTTTAACAGACTTCCATAAAGAATTTCACTTTTACCCCCCGACCTCGCTGCCTGCGAGCACGTCAGAGTAACAGCTGACTCCCAGGAGAAGCTGAGTCTCACGCCGGCGAGGTTGTCTGTTGTTGACACGACACCCGCTTCTAAAAGATCGACTGAAAGGCGTCGTTCCTGGTACGGTTCCCCCTCTCGATCGTGGGCAGACGGTAAAACGGAATCGATGACAATTGCTTTCAGACTCAACACTACTTGCTGCTCTTCGCGATTAATAGAGCAAATACGACAGGCAAATATGCAATCGATGCAAACAACAACCGCCTGGCGTGTCGGTTCGACTTTTCCAAAGCGAGTACAGACCCGTAATAAAGAAATATGGATCCGGCCAATAGAATTTCAATGATGTAACTCGCATCTGCATGTCCGGAAAACGCAGGGAAAAGGGTTAAAGGGATAAGAGCCAGAAGCGGCAGGACGGTCATGTAATTAACAAACGCAGATTGCCGCTCAGCCAGTGGCAATACGCGATAACCGGCTCGTTTGTAGTCATCCCGGTACATCCAGGCGATCGACATGAAGTGAGGGAACTGCCAGAGAAACAGGATACCGAATAGAAGCCATGCTTCAGAACTAAGATGTCCCGTCGCGCCTGCGCAGCCGATCAATGGCGGCATTGCCCCAGGGACCGCCCCCGTGAGCGTACACACCGGAGATTTCCGTTTGAGCGGAGTGTAGATCATGAGATAGAAAGTGAGCGTGAACAGCGCAAGTGCGCTTGCGAGGAGATTCACCGAAGCCGCCAAGAAAACGCTGCCGAATCCGGCCAATGAGACCCCGAGTGCAAGCCCGACCGACGGCTTTAGATGACCTGCAGCGAGCGGACGGCGTGCGGTGCGCCGCATTTGTGCGTCGAAGCGCCGTTCGATGTATTGGTTCAGTGTACCGGTGCCGCTTGCTACGAGAAGTACACCGACGAGCGTGCATGCTAAAAGGGGAAGAGGAAAAGGGCACGGTTGATGTGCCTTACCCAAATAGAAACCAGTGAAGGTCGCGAAAGCAATCAGGAAATTTACTTCCGGTTTGGTGAGTGTCCAGCAGGCCGAGATTGTGGAGTAAAAGGCACGCAGCAAACACGAGTGCCTGGTCGGAGATTTGCACGTTTCTGGGCGGATCCGGGTCTCCATCATCGTCAGAGAAACTCCTTCGGCGTTTGCTGTTCGACCATGAGGCCTCCGTTGATCGGTCTTGAGCGCCGCTCTTTGTGCGATGTCGACAACAGCCGGCCCGAAGATCAACCACATGTACCACGCTATCAGGACTGAATCTGCTATTCGTTGCGCAATCGTCACAACTCCACCTGGATAGCCGCTCCGGAAAATGGCAGTCGGCTGCCAACCCGATCGCGTTCGTGCCAAGTAACAAGGCAACATTTCGGGAGATATTAAAGATCCTGCCGCTGCGGTCCATCGAGCGGGCTATAGAACCCCGTTCTCACCGAACACACATCGGGGCAGCCGCTTGGCCATTCGTATTCGCGCGGCCCAATGAAAAGCTTGACCCCTGTTTCCTCAATGTCAATCCTCATTTCGACTCCGGATGCAAATCGAGGATCGAAAGAACATCATCGTCGATAGCTTAGTGTTCGCCTGCAATCCCATACATGGCCTGGCCTCCATGGCTTCGCTCTTTCGGCTGAGGGGTGGGTGACAATCACACCCATCGCTTAAGAAGTCAGAATGTGTCCCTTTACTCAGCACAGAGCAATGCTAGCGATGGAGCATCCGATAGACAATTACATGTTCTTGTTACTTCCCCAGACGCATTAATTGACGTTGCTTGGTCTCACAGTTGGGAGTCGGTTAATAGGAACATGTGATATTCCCGACGCAGGTTCAGCAGTAGGATCGCCCTTGTGATGAGAGTGTGCAACCAAGAGCAACGGACGCTATGAACCATGTAATGATCTGCCGTTTATCAACGGCAAGAGAGCTCACTTTGAGCACGAAGATACTCCGTCCGTGTGATCAATGGTGGCGGATCATAACCTCTCGAGATTCGTTAGCTCAGCCTGTCCGCAGGGGAGAACCAGATGAGTACCACCCTCTACAATCCCGGTGACGCGCATGCCGCGCCGGTTGGAGCCCTCCGCAAACAGAGTGTTCCGTACGCGGGATCGAAACCCAGCAATTCTCTTGGCTCGAAGCCGTTGTCGAGAGCGAGCCTGCGCGATGCAGATTTCGTAGGTAGTAACGGCGTAGAGTCTGAAGATGATTTGATCACTGCGGCACAAAATGGGGATGAGCACGCTTTTATGTTACTGTGTGGGCGGTATTCTTCCATGGTGAAGATGAGGATACGCAGAATCGTCCGGAATCAGGAGGACGCAGAAGACGCACTTCAGGACACACTGATGCGAGCCTATCTGCACCTGACTTCTTTTCGTCGATCCTGCAAATTCTCAACCTGGCTCACAACTATCGGAGTGAATTCGGCATTGATGATTGTGCGAAAGCGGAGGCTTCGCAGAGAGACCAATACTGACGCGAGCAGTCTGGATACGGGACCGTTGGAACCGCAGGAGCCCGTTGACAGATCGCCAGGACAGGAAGAGCTCTATTCGAAACGACAAGCCATTCTTCTATTGAGACGGGAAGTCGAGAAATTGCACCCTAGTCTGCGCTCGGTTGTCAGCCACTATTACGGTAGTGACTGTTCCTTGGAGGAAACGGCGATTTCGCAAGAGATCTCTTTAGCTGCGGCAAAGTCTCGTCTTATGCGTGGTCGAGTCTGGCTGCGTTCCCGGCTCTCCAAATATGGCTTGTCGAAATCCGATCATTGAGCTCGGCCAGCCGCGGGACGCCCGCCTTTTCAGCCGTGTGAGTGTGGCAACCAAAGTCGCGTGGGGTGCGATTCACTGCCACCGATCGCATCGAGTTGGGTTTCAGAGGACACTCTGGGTGTGTGCTGATGCCTACACCGTAAGCCTCATCCGAGGATATTCCATATTTATGTAGGAACTGCCGTCGGGGTAAACCCATTCTTAAAGATGCGTTTAACGGTTATAATGCCTAGCGTCAAGGGATTTGAAAATGTCGCCTACTCCTCTGTTGCGTGTAAACCGCTTCACCCTGACCGTTGGATCGTCAGCTCATGTTCCCAAGGAGGCGCTCATGGAACCGATGAATGAGCTTGTCTATATCGTGGACGATGAGCCGAGTGTCGGAGAGGCGTTGTCGACGCTGCTTCGGGCTAACGGGAAGCGAGTACAGATCTTCACGTCAGGACAGGATTTTATTGATTTTGCCCGCCGAGATTCATGCGCTTGCCTCATTCTCGATCTCAAAATGCCTGGGTTGAGTGGCCTGGAAGTTCAGAAGATGATTTCGGCAAAGACCTCGATTCCCGTGATCTTCCTGACTGGACGGGGCGACATTCCGTCCACAGTGAATGCGATGAAGGGAGGAGCAGTCGACTTTCTCACCAAACCGGTTGATGAACAAGCGCTACTCGCTTCAGTGGAACGGGCCTTGCGGCAAGATCGCGCGATCCGGCAAGAGGCCGCGGAGCACGCCAAACTGGTCGGGCGGTATGAATCCCTGACGCCGCGCGAACGCGAGATCCTTCCACTTTTAGTGAGAGGTTTACTCAACAAGCAGGCAGCTTTCGACTTAGGGATCACCGAATACACCGTGCAAATCCATCGTGGGCACATTATGCGAAAGATGGAAGCCGACTCGTTTGCGACATTGGTCAAACTCGCGGGCAAGCTCAATCTTGAAACGGTGAGCGCGTCTGACGGGAACACGTAAGGCTGTTTCTTCAAGCTGTGCAGATTGCGCGGGAGTTCTGATGAATGTGCAAGCCAGTACGATCGCGGTTATTGATGACGATCTCCGAGTGCTCGAATCGCTCGTGAATCTATTGCGGTCATTTGGATATAAGGCGCAAAGCTATAAATCTGCAGAGCAATTTCTGGAATCCGGGGCACTCTCCCGAACCAGTTGCATCGTCACTGATGTTGAGATGCCTCAAATGAGCGGTCTGGGCCTTCTGCAATATTTGACAAACAGCAAGAGTACCGTGCCCGTAATCATTATTACGGGAAAGCCTTCGGCACGGACAGAGGCGTTTTATAAAGAGAATGGCGCTCTCGGCTTTTTCAGAAAGCCGGTGGATGGAGATGCGCTTGTGGAACTGATCGGTTCCGTCTGCATGTAGATTGAGCTTGCGCTTCCGGGATCGTCGCCAACCCTGATCTCACTTTAATTGTTGAAGATACGGACCGCACCGCTTTCGAAAGTCGGTCCCCCTCTTCTGGCGTTGTACCATTTTCACCATGGCGAAAGCGACCCCACTTCGATCGTCGGTCAGAGTCGAAGCCATCGCCACATTTTCGACACGTAACCGCGCCGACTGCATAGCGAGAATCTGCCGGAGGGAGTTCTTCGACGGCTGATGCACAGCAGTACCGGCTGTAATCAGATCGTAACGTCAATTCCATGAATATGTATGACGCCAGGGCACGGACCATCGTATCAACCGATTTAATCTGGGCGCATGGCATATCCCCAAATCGGCTCCACACACGCTAGCGGATGCCTTGCCAAAGGACAGGGTAGGGCTCTGGAAATCCGTGGGTGTGCTGAGCAAGCCCTTTTGTGAGGCCGCCCCGAGGTCCCGCGTATTTCGATGAATGAATCGGAACCCAAATCCGATGCCGCAGCGTCTGCGGGCGACCTGCCAGTCGACCGAAGCGGAGCAGGCGATCGCCGAATTGTGGATAGCGTCTCCGGGTACACGCTAAGTGGCGACGTCGATGATCTGTTCCGCTCCAGGGAGTTGCTTCGGGAACGAAAACTACAACTGAATCTCCTGACCGAAACGCTTCCTGCTCTCATATGGAAAGCCGCACCCGATGGCACGATTGTTTACATGAACAAAACAGCAACTGCGTATTGTGGCAGAACCGTTGACGATGTACAGAGAAGTGGCTGGATTGACTTGATCCATCCTGACGATTATGCCGCCGTTTCGGGCCATTGGAACCGTCTCCTGGAAGAAGGGGTCGAGGCGGATATTGTCCTCAGATTCTTGGGAATCGATGGACGGTACAAATGGTTTCATACCATCGCCACCTCTGTTCGTGACGAATCCGGAAAGATCACTGCCCTGCATTCCATCATGCTCGACACTACGGCTCAAAAGAATGCAGAACTAGCCTTACAACAATCTGAGCAGCAGATGCAAAGAATGATGGATACGGTTCCCTCAATGCTGTGGTCGATAGGAACCGATGGTAGTGTGACATTTGTCAATCGGCTGGTACGCGACTATACCGGACTTTCCCTTGATCAGATCCGGGACCGAGGTTGGATTGAGCTTGTACATCCCGAGGAGCAGGAAGAGGTAGCGAGACTATGCCAGCAAGCACTTACCAGCGGTATCCACTGCAAAGCCGAACGCCGAATCCGACGAGCAGATGGAACCTACAGATGGCATCTGACCCGGGCGGAACCCTTCAGAAATGACAACGGGCAAATCGTCCAGTGGTTTGTAGTGGACATAGACATTGACGACCAGAAGCGGGCAGAGGAAAGACTGAGAGCGCTGCGGGCCAGTGTTTCGGACACGTCGAAGACCTCCATAGCCGCAGAAATCTCTGCGTCTATTGCGCACGAGATTAATCAGCCGTTGAGCTCCGTTCTTGTGAACGCGCAGGCATGTGCCCGTTGGCTCAAAGTCGTTCCTCCAAGAATTGAGGAAGCCGTTACGTCTATTGACCGCATTGTGAGGGACGCGCGCTCTGTTGATGCAGTGATGCGCAATGTCCGGTCGTTATTCAAAAGGCAAGCCGCCATCAAGACTCCATGCAATATGGTTGGCTTAATCCAAGATGCGGTTAGCCTTATCAGGGAGGATGTGAACCGCCGCTTGATCCCGATTGATTATGATTTCGAGGGCCCGATCCTCATGGTCCTCGCGGATCGTTTTCAAATCCAGCAGGTCATAATCAATGTTGTTGGAAATGCGATCGAAGCGATGCAGGGCACTGGTCGGCTACCTTCCTTGCGTATTCGAGCTCGGCGAACAGCTGATGACCTGGTGCTCACTGAATTTATCGATAATGGATGTGGACTGCCAGGTCATAGTACGGAAAATGTCTTCGATGCGTTCGTCACCACCAAAAAGGATGGAATGGGTATCGGTCTGTCCATTTCACGTTCGATTGTCGAAGCCCACGGTGGGCAACTTTTTGGGAAGAATAACCCCGTTTTCGGAGCTACCTTCAATCTCTTACTAAGTGGGCCATCGCCAGACATTGCGAGCGAATAAATCCTACGTGCGTCCGCGCTCATAGTGTTCTTCACACTGTCGGCGTCAAACCGGATATCGGGCCAATCCGCTATGCCGGACGCTTCTCTCAACGCTACTAGAAACATGTAATGGCGCCCTCCTCTTGACCGCAGATAGCATGTGCTTGTGTGCGACCTAAAAAGGCGAGCAACATGGGATCACGTGAGCTGGAAAATGCACAAGAGATCGAGAGGGTGGGATCAGGGATCACTGCGGGAGCACCACGGAAGACAGCAGCCATCCCGATCGCCGCGAATTGTCCGTCGGCCGGCGTAATTTGCATTCATAGTCTGATGCCACAACCAGACAAGGAAACCTGGAGGAAGCCGTGCTTGAAACGCATGTTCAAGAATTAAAGAAGCCGAAGGTGCTACCGAAGCCCGACAGCGATTTCTATCGGGTCTTCCAGTTGCTGTCTGAACCCGAACAACAGACGGTCTTGAAGGTTCGTGCATTCATGGAAACCTCCGTCGCCCCAGTCATCAATGATTTCTGGGCGAAGGACTCCTTCCCGTTTGACCTTGTACCCGGATTCCGGGATCTCCACATTGCTGGAGCGGGGTACGAGGGTTATGGGTGCGCGGGCGGCAGCAATCTCTTCGCTTGCTATATTGCCATGGAGATAGCACGAATCGATTGTTCCTTCGCCACTTTCTTTGGTGTGCATAGCGGGCTTGCCATGGGATCAATCTTTCTTTGCGGATCAGAAGAGCAGAAGAAGAAATGGTTGCCGCCGATGGCGCGCCTGGAGAAGATCGGATCCTTTGGTTTAACTGAGCCCCTGGTCGGCTCCGGTGCCGCACGCGGCCTCGAGACAACTGCCCGGCGTGACAGGGACACGTGGATTCTCAATGGTCAGAAAAAGTGGATTGGTAATGCGACCTGGGGAGATCTGACAATCATTTGGGCGAGGGATGTGGCCGACAGTCAGGTGAAGGGCTTCGTCGTCGAGAACAAGAGTCCTGGGTTCAACGTAGAAAAGATTCAACACAAAATGGCTCTACGAGTGGTTCAGAACGGACTGATCACTCTTGACAATTGCGTAGTGCCCGAGGAAAACCGGCTGCAGAACGACACTTCCTTCAGGGATACGGCGCGAGTACTCCGAATGACGCGCGGCTTCGTCGCATGGGAGGCTGTCGGGTGCCAGATGGGAGCGTATGAGAATGCTCTGGCATACGCACAGACTCGCGAGCAGTTTGGAAAACCCATTGCCTCCTTCCAGCTCGTTCAAGATCTCCTGGTGAAGATGATCGGCAACATCACCGCATGCCAATGCATGGTGGTCCGTCTTTCGCAACTGCAGGATCAGGGCAAGCTCGCCGATGAGCACGCATCTCTTGCTAAAGCATTTTGTACCGTCAAAATGCGTGAGACTGTCGGGCATGCGCGAGAGCTTCTTGGAGCGAACGGAATCCTTCTCGACCATAACGTGGGCCGGTTTGTGGCCGATTGCGAGGCAATCTATTCCTACGAGGGCACGCGCGAGATCAATACCCTTATCGTTGGCCGAGCCATTTCGGGTTTCAGCGCATTCGTTTAACTTCCCGTGAGTCTTCAAGTCCGTCATTACCCACGAACAAGATACCGCGATGATATACACCCACTCCATCGGCCGCGCAATGCAATATTTCCCGCACCACACAGCTGTCCTGCGAGATGGCGAGCCAATGACCTTTGTTGAACTGGATACCAGGGTAAGGAGGATCGCCACAGCGCTTCGGCGCCATGGTTTGCAGAGTGGAGAGCGGCTGGCCTTCTTGATGCCAAACGGGGTCGACTACATAGAACTTGTGTATGCATGCAGTCTGCTTGGAGTGATAGCAGTTCCCATCAACACTCGTTATGCCCGTCCAGAAATAGATCGTCTTCTCGAGGATTCACAACCACGAGGTCTCATTCGGCATTCAAAATTTCCTGCTCCGACAGCGCCACCCGATTGGGAACACTTGATTGACCTCGAGACCCTCGACGAGATTGACGAGCAGCCGCATCCAGGAGAGCTTTACGATCCCGATGCCATTCTCGTGCTTCTATATACAAGCGGAACGACAGGACAACCCAAGGGGGCAGCGCTCACACACTCGAACATCTTCTCAAATATCCATGATCTCAACTATTGGCTGGAATACCGGAAGGAGGCTGTTTTTCTTCACGCCTCGCCAATGTTTCACATTGCCGATTTTCCTGCCATGTTTGCGGCTCCTGTGTTCGGCGCGGCACAGACAACTTTACCACGATTCGACCCCGCATCGTTTTGCGAAGCCGTTGAGGCAAGTAGAGTAACGCACACCGTCCTCGTGCCTTCCATGATCAGGATGATTTGTCAATTTGAAGACCTTCATAAGTACAACCTGGAGTCTCTAGATTTAGTGGCCTATGGGGGGGCGCCAATCGCGTCCGCGCTTGTTCGGGAAATTCGGCGTCTGCTGCCAAAAATAAAGCTGCTGCAGGTCTACGGATTGAGCGAGGCCGGTTTTCTGACGGGGTTAACAGATGCTGAGCATGCTAACGAACGACTTCAATCTTGTGGACGCCCTTGCCCCGGCATCGATCTCAAAGTTGTCACGCCCGATGGAAAGCCGGCGATATCTGGTGAAGTGGGCAATCTGGTAGCGCGCGGCCCCGGCATTATGGTGGGCTACTGGCACGACATCGACGAAGACCTTCCGAAAGATGACTCTTCCGTCGTCGAAACCGCAGAGGCATTCACTAACGGGTTCTTTCAAACCGGGGACATCGGTTTGCAGGACAAAGACGGGTACTTCTATATCGTCGATCGTGCAAAAGAGATGATTGTCAGCGGTGGAGAGAATGTCTATTCCGGGGAAGTTGAGGCAGCCATCTACGAGCTGCCGCAGGTGAAAGAGGTCGCAGTGTTCGGCATTCCAGACGAGAAGTGGGGCGAGCTGGTAGCTGCAGCCGTTGTTCTACTACCAGGAACCAACTTGTCTGCAGAGGAACTCACGCTGCACTGCAAGATGCGGATCGCCTCATACAAGGTTCCCCGTTATATCGAGTTCATGACAGAGGAACTCCCCAAGTCCGGGTCGGGCAAGATTCTAAAACGGGTTTTACGGGAGAAATACTGGGTCGGGCAAACCAGACGGGTGTGATGCGTTGGGTCCTCAAGTGATTTCGAAAACCGAGCAGATCGAGAACACTACGACGAGCTTGCCTAAACAGGTTGACGAGCAGATGGAGTAATTGGGAGATCTTATGAGTGCAGGCGAGATTTTCTCAGGACTGAAGGTAGTTGACCTGGCAAGTTTCATCGCGGGTCCCGCGGCAGCGACTATCCTGTCCGACTTCGGCGCGGATGTGATCAAGGTTGAGCCGCCCGAGGGAGAGCTGTGGAGAAGCGGGCATAAGATCCCTCCGCAGCCGCATTCGGAAGAGCCTTATCCCTTTGAATTAGCCAATCGAAACAAACGCGGCGTTGCGCTCAATCTGAAAGCAGCGAGCGCGCTGCAGGTTCTCGAGCGGTTAGCCAAGTGGGCCGACGTGTTCATCGTCAACACGCCGCATGCCGCGCGCAAAAAATTGAAGCTTGAATATGACGATGTCGCGCAGTGGAATCCGGGTCTAATCTATGCGGATCTGACCGGCTTTGGGGAGAAAGGTCCGGACTCCGCTCTTCCGGGGTTCGATCTCACGGCCTTCTGGGCGCGGAGCGGTTTGTTATTCATGACGCGCGATGCTGGAGAACCGCCTACATGGCCCGTGGCTGGGAGCGGCGACAATGCGACTGCTGTCGCCATTTATGGCGCGATCGTCACCGCTCTTTATCGTCGCGAACGCACCGGCAAAGGATCCTACGTCACGACTTCTCTCCTCGCGGCAGGTGTCTGGTCGGCCAGCGTATTTATCCAGGCCGCTCTATGCGGTGCGAGTTTCTATGGGCTGCACGATCGAGCGCACCCAGCAAATGCAGGTTTGAACACGTATCGTTCTTCCGATGGCACCTGGTTCGTTTTGGTAGCTACTCCGGACAAGGTACCCGCGGTTCTAAAAGCACTAGGTCGTGAGGATATCCTGACGGATTCGCGATTCTCAGATCCAGCCAAGCTAGAGCAGAACCGGCCGCAACTGACGGCGGTGCTCGATGAGATTTTTGGTTCGCAGCCAATGTCGCATTGGTATGAGGTCTTTAACGGCGTTCACGTCCCCTTCGGCGCCGTGCGTGAGCCGCAGGAAGTCGTTAATGATCCGCAACTGCGAGCGAATGACATCATCGTACCGCTCGAAGGCGCCGGCGAGAAGCTGACCTCAACAATCAGCAGTCCGATTCAAATGCACGGTATCACTAAGGTACCTGCCAGGCGCGCACCGGGAATCGGCGAGCATAACGATGAAGTGCTAAGGGAACTTGGATTCACAAGTGACGAGATCGCAGGCCTGCGTGCCAGCGGAGCCGCACCACAGGCAGCCCACGCGGAGGTGCCGGCGCACGCTTCAGGGAAAGCCATCTAGCAGAGAGGAGAAAGTGTCATGAGCGCTACAGAAGGATCGATCGATTTCGAAAATATCAAGTATGAGATCAGAGGATCGATCGGTTATATCATCCTGAATCGCCCAAAGGTCATGAACGCGCTCAACCGACGGACAATCGAGGAACTGTACTCTGCGTTCCACGCTGCAAAGGAGGATGGAAAAGTCACAGGCATCATTCTGACTGGCGTTGGAGACAAGGCATTCATTGCCGGCGCCGACATCGCTGAGCTTTCGGCAATCGATGGAGATCAGGCGGGCGAATTCTCCGCGAAGGGCCAGGAAGTGCTCCTGTTTATCGAGACGCTCGGCAAGCCGGTGATCGCCGCGGTGAATGGCTTCGCTCTCGGCGGTGGATGCGAAACTGCGATGGCATGCACCATTCGCGTGGCCGCCGAGCACGCGAAGTTTGGCCAACCGGAGGTCAAACTTGGGATCATCCCCGGATATGGCGGGACGCAGCGGTTGCCGCGGTTAGTCGGTAAGGGCCGCGCTCTGCAACTGATTCTGACGGGCGATCTGATCGGTGCGCACGAGGCCCTCCGTATCGGACTGGTAAATGAAGTGGTCCCCGCAGAGGACCTCTTATCTCGGTGTGAGTGCATTCTCAAACAGATCGCATCCAATGCTCCCCTTGCGGTTCGCCACTCGATTAACGCCGTGAACGAGGGGATGGAGACGGACCTCAGTTCAGGACTGAAGATTGAGGCGAAGTACTTTGCACTTGCTGCCAACACCGAGGACAGGAAAGAAGGCACTTCCGCCTTCGTCCAGAAGCGAGCTCCGCAGTTTCAGGGCATTTGACTGAATAAGTACTCACTCCCGGAAGAAAGGCTTTCGACAAGCGCATTCCCCAACTGACTGGAGCGAAGAATGACAGGAAAGGTTCCCCTGGTTGTGATCGTCGGCGGTGGTTTTGGTGGATTAGCCGCAGCCAAGTCCCTGCGACGAGCTCCTGTTAACATACTGTTGATTGACCGGTCGAATCATCACGTCTTTCAACCACTCCTATACCAGGTAGCGACATCGGTTTTAGCCCCGGGCCAGATTGCCTCTCCGCTGCGCGGTCTTCTGGCCGACCACGAGAATACGTCTGTGATGCTCGGCAATGTGACCGGTATCGACCCGGCCACGCGGCAGGTGATCGTCGACGCCGGAGATAAAAAAGGAGTACGCGTTGCGTATGACTATTTGGTGCTCGCTACGGGGGCGACACACAGCTACTTTGGCCATGATGAGTTCGGACGTTTCGCCCCGGGATTGAAGAGTCTCGCGGACGCTGAATCCTTGCGCAATCACATTCTCAGGGCGTTTGAAGACGCAGAGACTGAGGAGGATCCCGAGCGCCGGAAGGGGTTAATGACGTTCGTCATGGTGGGCGCCGGACCGACTGGCGTAGAGATGGCAAGCGCAATTGCTGTCATGGTCCGGACGACGTTAAGCAAGAACTTCCGTCGAATCGACCCAAAATCTGCGCACGTCATCCTGGTTGACATGGCAAAGCGTCCTCTGGGAACGTTCGCCGAGAGTCTCTCGGAAGCGGCAAAACTTCGTTTAGTGCAACTGGGCGTAGATGTGCGACTCGAGAAGGCAGTTCAAGTGATCGATGGAGAAGGCGTGGTTTTTGGTGATGAGCGGATTCCGAGCAAGACGGTGATATGGACAGCAGGAGTTGCTCCTTCTCCGGCCGGCAAATGGCTTGGATGCGATGTGGATCGCGCAGGTCGTGTCCGCATCGGGCCGGATCTCACGGTTCAGGATCATCCTGAGACATTTGTAATTGGCGACACGGCGTCCCTTGATCAAGATGGGAAGCCGCTCCCTGGAGTCGCGCAGGTCGCCATGCAGCAAGGACGTTACGCCGCAAAATCTATCTTTCGGCAGGTGACCAACAAATCACCGCTTCCCCCTTTTCGCTACTTCGACAAGGGCAACCTTGCTGTAGTCGGTAAGAATTTTGCTGTGCTGCAGAGTGGGCGTTTCAGGATGAGCGGCTTCTTGGCTTGGCTCGTGTGGGCCTTGATCCACATACAGTTTCTGGCTGAGAGCAGTTTGCGGCTCAGTGTCTTCTTTCAGTGGGTCTGGACGTACATCAGTTCAAAGCGGGGTGACCGGTTGATCATTGAACGGCGCGAGAAAGCCTGACGAGGGCACGACTCTCCCACAAATCATTTACTTCTCCTTGAGAGTTCCTCAGCGATGTTTGAATCGAGCTAATGATGCAGTCCCAGTCCGACACGATCTCTGTGGAGTATATTGTGACTGCCGAAGCAGCATCCAGGTTTCAATCACTTGCTATCGTTCGATCGGGTGAACTCAAAAGGAGACTGAACCTAGCTCCAAAATCCGGGTTGTTTTCCGCCCAAAGCCGTCCGTCGTGACCTTCTACGATCGAACGTGAGATGGCGAGCCCGATGCCCATTCCGTTCTTCTTGGTCGTAACGAAAGCGTCGAAGATGTTATCGACGTCATGGACTGACAGACCACATCCGTTGTCGATGAATTCGGTGAGTACCTGATGGTCGGTCGTCTGTCGGACGTGAATCCGCAACAAAGGCGGTCTCTCGCTGACTTGCATCGCTTCGATTGCATTTCCAACCAGGTTCATAATTACCTGTTGGATCTGGAAGCGCTCCACGAGCACCATGAGGACTGGTTCCTGGTAGTCGTACTCAATTGGGATGAACCGACGATTTACATCCTCTTTGATGAGGCTCACGGCATCTTGGACGAGATCCACCATATTGCACGAAGCTTTCAGGATCGGTTGTCTCTTGAACAACGAATAGATATTGCGCATTACTGAGTCTGTCGCCCGCGCATCCCGCACGATGCGCCCAACAGACGTGGCTGCCTCATCGACGTTTGGCGGAGCGAGTCCGAGCCAACGGGAACATGCCTGCGCGTTCGAAAGTATGGATGTCAGGGGTTGATTAATCTCGTGGGCAATTGATGCAGAGATTTCCGTGCCCATCGACGTCCTCGACGTTTGTGACATCTTTGTGCGAAGTTCTTGAAGTCTTTCTTCCGCACTTTTGCGGTCTTCGATGTCCGTTAGAATTCCATACCACTTAAGAATCGTTCCATGCTGATCGCGTAACGGCAAGGCGCGAACCAGAAACCAGCGATAGACTCCGCGTGAGTCGCAATGGCGTGCTTCATTTTCAAATGGGACGCCCGTTTTTAGCGATGCTCGCCATTTAGTCAAATGTGGTTCCAGATCATCAGGGTGCACGGCAAGCGTCCGGCCAAAGCCCAAGATGGCTTTCTCGGCCGATCCGGTAAATTCCATCCAGCGCCGACTGGCGAATTCATGCGACCCGTCGGGCCCGGCAGTGAACGCCATCGCCGGAATCGTTTCTACAACCTCCCGCAGATGCTCTTCTTCTCGTCGCAGATGCTGAATGCGCAATCGATATAGTCCCGCGAGCAGCGCCACGGAAAGTGCAATGCAAAGCGTCCGAAACCACCAGGTAGCCCACCAGGGAGGCAGGACTTCAATACGAAGCTGCGCACCTGGCTCGGTCCACGGGCCACGGCTTGTTGCACCCTGCACGCGAAAAGTGTAAATACCCACCGGCAGAGTCGTGTAACTGGCGAACCGCTGATCGCCGCCTACCTCATTCCAATGTTGATCCAATCCTTCCAGCATATAGCGATAGCGGTTCGTCGCAGGGTTAAAGTAGCTCAGAGCAGAAAACTCGATCGAGAAGATGTTTTGCTTGTGAGAGAGGGTGACTGCATTGGTGAAGTTGATGGTTTTCTCCAACGGCGAGCCAGTTTCGGGGGCCACACCGGTTCCAAAGAGCCTGAAATCGGTCAGAACAATCGGGGGGGTATACATGCTGGCTGTCACTTTGTCCGGGAAAAATGCGGTCGCCCCGCTGAACCCCCCAAAAAACATTTCACCTGTCGAACTCTTGTGGCATGCGCCCCAGCCGGTCAAATCGGGGCCCGGCAGTCCGTCCGCTGTTGAGTAATCCTGGAATGTCTTCCTCTGTGGATCGAATCTCGCGACACCATCGTTTGTGCTCATCCAGAGATCACCGCGGCCATCTTCGAGGATGCAGCTCACTGCGTGTCCAGGGAGGCCATCGCGCTGCGTGTAGGTAGTGAATGTGCCTGTTCTCCGGTCAAGTTTGTTCAGCCCATCCTGGGTACCTACCCACATCGTGCCCATGCGATCAACGTGCACCGAGTTCACGCGGTTGTTGCTCAAAGTGCCGGGACGATTTATGTCGTGCTAATAGACTCTGAGCTGTCCCGTCACTGGATCGAATTGTTGCAGGCCTCTAGAGTCGGTACCAAGCCACAGAATTCCTTCACGGTCTTCGACCATTTCCAGATACGGCAATCGTCCGTGAGATCCCAGCTTATACGAGGTGAAGCCTTCAGTCGCCGGGTTGAAGCGGTTCAGCCCATCCTGCGTGGCGGCCCAGAGTACCCCGTTGTGGTCGATGAGCAGGCGCGATACAAAATCGTCGCTCAAACTGTGGGGATCTGCTGGGTTGTGCCGGTACGTCTTGAAATGTCCTGTCCGCCGGTCGAATCGGAGGAGCCCGTGGCCATACGTGCCAACCCACAGAAAACCTGAAATGTCTTCACAGATGGCGATCACATCCGTATCGGTTTCTGGTGCGCCATTCTGGTAAGCGGTAATGCTTCCGGCTCGGTCAATCCGGTTGAGCGCCTTAGGCGTACCTACCCACATGATTCCTTGGCGATCCTCATAGATCGCACCTACAAACGGGTTCCGAGTATTCAGACCCGCAGGACTGTAAACGTATCTTGTAAACGGCAGAGGGCTAATGCTGAAACGAACTGGACCCATGCTACCCAAGCCGACCCAGATGCTTCCTTCCTGATCCGCGAACAATTCATCAGCATTGTTCTGAGGAATGCTGTCAGGGTCAGAGGGATCATTCCTGTAGCGAATGAATCTCCCATGCTCCCGGTCAAATTTGAGCAAACCGAGGCCGTGCGTTGTGACCCACAGAGTGCCGTTCCTGTCCTCGAGCATTGCTGTCACCCGAGTCACAGTGGTGCCGGTAGGTCCTTCTTTCGGGAACACATAGTGTGTCAGCGTATTGGTGTTTCGGTCCAAGACGGAGAGCGGGTGCGGGGCAACGTGGAAAATCCAGAACACGCCAAACCGGTCCTCGTAGAATCCAAACCCAAATGGAGCGTCCGGTACCGGGATATGTCGATTGACCTTCCCGGTACTACGGTCGAGTTCATCTAGCCACCCCGTAGTCGCGACCCAGAATCTTCCTTCGTTATCTTCACCGCTGTAAACCACATGATTGCTACTGAGGGTTGATGCGTTATTAGGGTCGCGCAAATAGTGGCCAATCTGTCCCGTGGCTGGATCCAAACCGTATAGTCCTTCAGTCGGGGTCGCTAACCACAATGTTCCGTGGGTATCCTGACTAATGTGGGTGACGAATGGAATCGGATACCTTGTAAACTTCCCGGTTACAAGATCGAATTTATTCAGGAATTGATCACAGGCGATCCAGAGGGCGCCCTTGCGATCCTTGAAGAGAGCCTCAACATCCATTCCGCTTAGGCTATTCGGATTTTCTGGATCGTGAACGAAGACCCTAAAATCATAGCCATCGAACCGGTAAAGCCCATATAAGGTGGCGAACCACATAAAGCCCTGATCATCCTGAACAATCCTAGAAATTTTTGTTTGAGATAACCGATTGGTGGAGGACAAACTTTCAAATCGGATATCCGTGCCCTCGATGACGGGCAAAGTAATAGTGCCAGAATCCAGCGGCACCTGCCGCACCCTCTCCGCATAGACACTCCGGTTCTCAGTATTTCCCGCGGTATCTTGGGCTATCGCGCAAAGGGGTGCACACCAAAGCGATAGGAGGGCGCAGGACGCGCCCCAGCGTATCAGAACCGCCGGCAGGAGCGTTTCTTGATAAACAAGACAAATCGGAGCCGTTGTCATTTCCGTCCGAGAATCCACGGTTACCCGTTTGAAGAAATCATACCCTCCTAAAAGGAGTTGAGACGCCCAGGCCGCGGTCCTTAGTGTGATGAGGCAGAGTGAGCCAGGACGATTGCCCCTTGCCACAGATCGGACTTCTACTTAACCGGGTAACCCCTTGCTGGCCTGTTTCCTCCGTGTCGGGGTGAATGGGCCAGGTTCTACTCTTTTTCCGCCACCAGGAGGCAAACACCCGACCAATGCCCATACCCCAGCCCGGTTGGGGGAGTTGCGCTCAAAGGCATCACCCCCACATTCTTTGTTTCGAACGGATAGCGTGCTTCAAGGTAGTTCCGCACCATCTGTGCGCGGGCATAGGACCCGGAAAGCGCATCGGCCGGTAGCGCTGCATCTGAGTATCCTTCAACCACGATCAGGTGCGTGAAAATCGAGTCACCGAATGACATAACGGCACCGTCAATCGCACGCTTGCCATCCTCACTCAGCTCTTCCGAGCCATTGGTTCCTGGTCTGAAGAGGGAATTGGCTCTTAACCAAACACGGGGGTTGTGCGGGCTCGCAAACAATCTGCCATGCCGATAAGCCTTTGGAGACAGTGCGGACAGATTGTAGTAGCCGCGGTGATTGAAAAAACCCTTGAAGAAGAAGTTGTGTTTCAATGCCTCGGTGTCCTCGGCCATGTTTCCGGTTGCGACGTTGATATTGCTCAGGGCCTCGCTGATATTTTGTCCCGCCGTAACGCCATATGCGTCGGGCCCCAGTGCCTGTGACAGACTTTGGTGGACTTGGTCAATTACCGCGTTGGCTTGAGTGGAAACAGAATGAATCTGCGTCATGGTGTCGTCGAGCTTCTCAGGCAATTGGCGTTGCTGGACGTCGGCCACGATGCTGTTCACGCCGGCGGAGGCTTGCTTAAAGTTCGCGGTCGTCGATTGAACATTCGACATGGTTTCGCGGATCTGATCTGCCACCCTTTCGTCTCGAAGGAGCATCCCGGCTGGTCCGCGCCCCTCCTTCAGTCCGAGCAGCAGGTCGTTCGCGTTCCCTACTGCACCGTTTACGCCGTCAAGGGCAATGTTGAGCTTGCCTCCAACCTGCTTAAGGGTTGCGTCCGCGTCATTCATGATACCGAGACCGTGCGTAAGCAGGTCGGACATGGTGACGGGTGGCTGGCTCTGAAGAACGGAGTCGGCAGGCGCAATCGGAGCATTCGGCGATCCCGTGTGAATGGTCAGGAAAGTATTCCCTACCACACCCTCTGTATCCACGGTCACAACCGAGTCAGAACGAATCAGCCCGTGAAACTGCTCGTCAACCTTCATCTGGATTCGAAACCGGCCATTGGGCGATTGAGGTACGATGACCCTAGTCACCTGGCCTGCATCCATTCCGGCGACTTGTACCTTCGAACCCCTGGTAACGCTATCGAGATTGGCGAATTCGGTATATAGCAGCACGTGGCGCGAGAAAGCCTCGTGGCGGCTTCCGACGAGGAAGATACCGAGAGCGAACAATGTCACACCGGCGATGATGAAAACCCCAACAGCTAAATATCGTCTCGACATTGGCTCACTCCGTGATGAGTTTTCGAGCGACTTCGTTTTCGCCCTGGCTAACCTCTTCGACAGACCCGAAGGCAACGAGATTTCCCTTGTCGAGCACGGCTACACGGTCGGCGGTCTTCCGTGCCCCGTGCACATCGTGGGTCACGATGATCAGGGTGGTTCCGTGTTCCGCTTTGCGGCGCAGGAGCAGTTCGTCGATTTCAGCGGCGGTGATGCGATCGAGCCCGCTGCTCGGCTCGTCAGCCAGAAGGATCTTTGGTTCAAGAACTAATGCTCTGGCGAGACCGGCCCTCTTCTTCATTCCTCCCGAAAGTGCTGCTGGATATTTGGCGCCATCGGCTCCTAACCCAACATCGGTGAGGACCCGCCGAACAACGTCGTCGATCTCATCTCCGGATTTCTTGGTCAGCCGGCTAAGGGGCAGAGCCAGATTCTCGTAGAGAGTGAGGGAATCGAAGAGGGCCGCGTCCTGAAAAAGATACCCGAGCTTTTTGCGCATGAAAGATAATCGCTGCTCCCCCATGCCCACAACATTGTCCTGATCAACCCAGACTTCTCCTGAGTCCGGACGCATGAGGGCCATAATCAGCTTGAGGGTGACACTCTTGCCGGTACCACTGCGGCCAAGCAGACACAACGCCTGCCCCTGTCCGATCTGGAATGAGACGTTATTCAGCACGCGTTTTGCGCCGAACGCCTTCATTACGCCCTTGAATTCGACCACGACGCTTTGGTTTACGGTCATATGGCCGTTTCCGGAAAAAGAAAGAAGATGCACTTGATCAACAATACGTCCGCGACAATGATCAGCAGGGACGAAACAACAACACTGTTCGTGGCAGCCTCGCCGACACCTTGCGCCCCCTTATCCGTCGTATAGCCAAAATAGGAAGAGACGGAGCCGATAATGAAACCGAACACAGTAGTTTTGAGCGTAGGCGCAATGAAGTTCGACCACTGGAGATAATCGAAGGCGCGGTTGAGGTAGAGAGCCGGCGCGATGTGAGAGGAGAGCTCTTCTGAGAGAAACCCGCCAAGGAGCCCGGAAAAGTCCATAAATAGTGTCAGAAACGGGAGCGCAATCACGCAGGCCAGAACTCGCGGCACCACGAGGAACTTGAATGAGTCGATCGACAGCGATTCGATGGCGTCGATCTGCTCGGAAGCCCTCATGTTGGCAAGGACGGCGCCGATTCCCGAGCCAACCCGCCCCGCAAGTAGCAGCCCGGCTACCAGAGGGCCAATCTCGACAAAGAACGATACTGCTTGGACGGCAGGTATCATCGCCGTGGCGCCAAACGTCACGAGGGTGTTCCTGGTATGGAGCGTCATGACGGCTCCCAGGGCAAAGCCCGAAACGACAACGAGGGCCAGCGACTTGTTTCCTACTTCTGCGAGTTGACGAGAGAGCTGAACAAACTCGAATGGAGGCTTCAGCCAATCAATGAGAACTCGCAGACTGAAGACCCCGGCTTCTCCAACGTACTCGAACAACCTACTGAGCCATCGCACGCAGTCTCTCCAGTCCGGTCTTCTGATCGATGAGTCGACCGTTTGCCAGGAATCGAGCGGTCAGGTAAATCGCTGGAATGAGGAACACAACAGAGCCGAACACCCACATGAATGCTCCTGCTGCGATCTGGTCCTTCAACGGGTCGAGTCCGAAGGGCCGGTCGACGAGTGCGTAGCTCGGATAGAGCAAGCGGCCCGAAAAACACAGAAATGCTGAGAGGCCTGTGTTGACGAGATCCGATGTCAGCAGATAGGGAATGATCATCCAGGAGTTGAACCGGAGTCGTGACGGCCATGGCTGAAGAATGGGCCACCAAAACAGGACGCTGGTGGCAAAGAAACAGAAATGTTCAAAATTGTGCCAATGTTCCGATGCCAATGCGAATTCGTAGGCTTTCGGAATGTGCCAACCCACATAGGTGAGGTTCATCGCGAGCCATGCAAATGGAAGACGCGAAAACAGCCCCAGGATGCGATGCGCGAATGAGGATCGCAACAGGCGACCACCGATTCCACGCGCGATCAAGCGCGGAAGGCCGCGCAGCATGGGAACAATTGGACAACTCAAGACGATGAGCGGAGGTGCGAGGGACATCAGCACGAAGTGCTGAGCCATGTGCATGAATAGCAATGTCTCGCAGTACGTATCGAGTGGAGAGGACACGGCCACAAAAATGGCAAAAATTCCCGCGAGAAACGACAGAAGCCGCCACCTGGGAATCGTCTGGGGGCGAGTGCGCCTGAGAGCCAACCAACCTCGTACATAGACGAGAGCGGCGACGACAAGGGCGCCCGTGACCAGCGGAGGGATATCCCAATCGCTAACGAGACTCAGCCAAGACGTCTGCAACTGGCCTCCTTCATGGTTTGGGAATAGGTTCTGTCATTGCGGCTTGCCGAGATGCATCCGCGGCGACAGGCTGATTCAGCGGGTGCAGCGTCTCGAGGAACTGAACGAGTGCAGTGGTTTCGGCGGGACTCAGATTCTTGCCGTATGCAGGCATGTTGCCGCCGCCCTGAAGAACCTGGCGGATTAGCTGATCCTCCGTGAGGCGGGTTGCGACGAGATCCAGAGCAGGGCCACGCTGTCCGCCAACGCCTGCAATCGAATGGCAATTGCGGCATTGCTTTGACTGAAAAACAATTGCGCCTTGCCGTTGAAGAGGGCTCGCATCGTGGGTGTACCGGATTGGAACCGGTTGTCCGCCGCTCCATGCGTTCATCTTTGGGCTCCATGGCGTAAAGGTGCCAAGATGCGTGAACACCCCCCAAGCAACGGCGATCGCGGTCAACATAAGGATTGCAACCGGGCGCCGGTGCCAGCTCTTCTCGCCCTCTCCCGCATAGAACGGAAGGGCGACGAGTCCAGCGATTCCAAGAACAGGAACTATTAACAGAAAAGGTGTCTCGAGGCTGGGAGGAAGGAAGGACAAAACGGCATAAAGCCAGAGGAAAAAGAAATCCGGTTTAGGGACTGTCTGAATGATGGTTGGGTCCGGCTGGCCGCCAGGCCCGTAGGGGCCCATTACGGCAGCGCAAACCGCAACGGCCGCAAGAATCGCCGCAGAGAAGAACGCATCCTTCCACACGGCACCCGGCACGAATGGCCGGCCGTCCCTTTTCGTGAGTTTGTGGTATTCGCCGGGGTATGTTGAACGGCGAACAATACGGCCTGGCATCGGCCATTCGTTAATGCCGAGCTTGACGACCATCCAGACATGCAGGCAGGCAAATACCAGCAGAATTCCTGGAATGACGAAGACGTGGAGTGCGAAGAATCTTGAGAGCGTGGCGCCGGCAATGATCGGACCGCCTAACATCATGTGGACCGCAGTACTGCCAACGAACGGCACTCGGCTGGCGATGGAGGCTCCGATACCGAGGCCCCAATACGCGTCCTGGTCGAAGCGCAGCACCTGGCCCGTGAACGCCATCCCCAGCGTCATGAGGAGCAGAAAGACGCCCAGAATCCATGTAAGTTCTCGCGGATACTTATACGCGCCAAAGAGAAAGACCTGCGCCATGTGGATCAAGACCACGGCGACCATGAAGTTCGATCCCCAGCCATGTATCGCCCGCAAGAACCACCCGAGAGTCAGTTGGTGATTCAAGACGTTGAGACTGTTCCACGCCTGACCGGCCGAGGGAACATACACCAACGCAAGCAAGATCCCCGTCACAATCTGCAGCATCAACAGGACGAAGGCCGCGCTGCCGAAGACGTACCACCAACTGGCTGTCTTATTCGGGACCGGGTGAAGCGCCATCTCTTTGATCGGCGCACCAAGTTGAAGACGGCAGTCGAACCAATTGTAAAGAACCTTCAACCCGCGCATGACGATCCTCCGCGGGCGTTCTCGATCTGTACGAGCCTGGCGGTGTTCGAAAGGGTGGGCATCTGGCCTGCATCGATCTGAAGGTTCCCATCCACGATCTTGGTTTCGTATGGGAACAGGCCGCGCTCCGGCGGGCCTGAAGCGCGGCTCCCGTCTGCGTAGTAAGCCCCACCGTGGCAGGGACACATGAACAATTGCGACTGAGGAAACCAGCGGACCGGACATCCCAGGTGAGCACAGTTGATGGCAAATACCTGAAAGTCCTTTTCCGAGATTCGGCGTACCCAACAGGCAACGCCATCCGTTTCGCCATCCCATGCTCGGCTCACCGGGTTCGTGAACTTCGCCAAGCGAGTTTCACCGATCGGAAATGCGTTCACAGACCCTAACGACACCCAGGACTTGTATGCGTCGTCCGGCTTCGCGGGAGAGAGCAGGTACTTGACCACCGGCACTGCGACAGCAACGCCAACAACAGCATTGAAGAGCGCCCCTATCTTGAGTAACAGCCACCGCCGCGACACGGTCAAAGGGTCTGCTGGTGTGAGTTCCTCTTCGTTCTGTTCGACAGGCAATTCCAATTCATTCACAAGTCACCTCTTGATGCTCGCCCCGGGGTACGGCTGGCCCGGGGTGTCGCTTCGCAACGAATGCAGGTATGCGACGATGTCGCTTACGTCCTGATCGGTCAAAGGCTGGCTGGGCCGGACCTGCTTCCAATCTGGATTCCCAAGGTCAGGCCGCCCTGCAATGATGATGGTCCGCAAACTCTGATCGCTCACCAAGGCAAGGTAGCTGGTGTCGGTGACCGTCTGCTTTTCTGTTTGGTGGCAGGACGAACAACTCACCTGAAAGACTTGATGGCCATGGTCAGCCTTGCCGGCGGCGTTGGAGGCATAAGGTGGCATGTCCGTCAGGTTGCGACCGGCGCGAGCCCATCGCGAACGCATGCCGGAAACGAGCACGTCCACCTGCTGCGGAGTGAGAAATCCGCCGGCTGACGCACCAAAAGCCGGCATCTGGGTCCCAGGCATGCCCGATGTGATCCACTGCCTCAGAGATTCATCATCCACCAGGGCCAGGTAATTCGGATTCGCTAGATCGAGAGCGGGCCCCCCAGAGCCGTTTTCGCCATGGCATGCCGAGCAGTTCTGCTTGTAAAGACGATCGAACGATACTACTTCCTCGGGCCGCATGAGTTCTTCCTCGTCGTTCGGTGGCCCAATTCTCTGATGACACCCGGTGGTGCTCATGGCCAGTGTGAGGGAGAAGAACAACAGAATTAGATTGCTCCCGATCTTCATCATTCACCCTCTTTTGGCGACTGGAGCTCTTTAGCTTCGATTCCCATGCGAAGAATGAAGGGCAGGGTCTGATGCGTCCGTATCTTGCCGGACCTTGTCACAACGACTCCCGCAACGATGCCGAAAAGAATCTCTGACAAGGCGAACCAACCCCATGAGATTCTTGCGTTGAACGCAGGATTTGCGAATCCCAGAATCGAATAGATGAAGCCTGTCCACAGAAGCGGCGCTACAATTCCGCCCAGAAGGATGGGTCGCCGCGGCCACATCGGCAACATGGCTCCATAAAGCAGTCCGATCAGTGTGCAGATCGAAGCATGGATGATGGTTGCCGCAATCAGACCGTTCCAGTGAAACGCGGCAATGTCTGCGGTCGTGGCATTGGTCCAGTGCCCTACACCCGCGCCTCCAAGCAGATTGACTGCATACCAAATGCTGTTTTGGGTTAAGTAACCGTAGAGGAGGGCGGGAAAGATCATAACGATTCCCCCGGCTATGCCGCCCCGGAGGCCGGAGATGACGGGATAACTCTCAACGGGGAGGAACGCTCTATGAATATCACTGACCTGGATGTGCGCTACCTGGATTCTCGTGCTCGCCGGCACAAATACTCTAGCCGCGACCGGGACCATTTCATGGTGCTCCTCGGGAAGGACCTGCCTCGCCCATCCCCTTACGCCGCAGCCAACAAGAACAAGACCCGCAATGCCGACTCCCGCACTGGTTACAAGACTCGCGAAGCAAAGCGTAACTCCGAAGGCGAGGATAATCGGCCACGCCGTGCTGGCCGGCATCTCGATGGGCTTTCTTGAGATCTGTTCCGAATTCCGAATATTGGTCAAGATTCACCGCCCGATGAGGTAGACGACTGTAAACACCGCCACCCATACGGCATCTACGAAGTGCCAATAAAGAGCAATTGCGCCAAAGCGTTCACTTTGCCGTGAATCGACCCAGCCGAACAGGGATAAGATGAATGTTGCAGTCAGGAGAAAGAGTCCGACTACTACATGCGTCGCGTGGAGTCCGACGAGAGAGTAAAACGTGGTCCCAAAAAGATTGGTGCTGATGGTCAATCTGTCCTGATAGATCAGCTTCTTCCATTCAAAAGCCGTATCCGTCAGGAAAACTGCGGCGAGGGTGATCGTCGCAGCGAGCCACAAGGTAAAGCCCGCCATGCGTTCCTCTTCGATTGCTTTCTCCGCACGCCAGATCGTAAGACTGCTAGAAAGCAGGCAGATCGTTCCCACGATCGGGACTTCTAATACCTGCCGAGGTGTGGGTCCGGTGAAGTTCTTGCCAATGTAGAAGAGATATGCAACGACAAATATCGCGAAGATTGCACTTTCCCCTGCAATCAATGCCGACATTCCTACCCGGCGCTTGTCGGGTAGATGCCACTCGATGGCGTGCGCTGGATGATTGATCGGGACGGAGCTCATGATTCGTACTCCCAATCCGGGTCGTCGGGGTGCTTCAGGTCCCAAAGCGGCCGGCGGCTATGCACTACGGGCAGTTCCTCGAAGTTATAGACAGGTGGCGGTGATGACGTTGCCCATTCCAGTGTCCAGGCGTCCCAGGGATCGTCGCCGGCGACCTTGCCTCGCCAGTAAGAGACGACGAAGTTGTACGCGAAGATCAGAACTGCGATGCCCTGAATCAGTCCTCCGATCGAGACGACCAGATTAAGAAAACTCCATCCACGATCAGGCTGGTAGGTGTAGATCGACCGGGGCATCCCCAGAAGCCCAAGGAAATGCATCGTGTCAAAAGTGATGTGAAAGCCGATCACGAACAGCCAGAAATGCCACTTGCCAAGCTTCTCGTCCATCAAGCGTCCGGTCGCTTTTGGATACCAGTAGTAGATGGCAGCGAAGATGCAGAATACAATCGCGCCAACCAGCACGTAGTGGAAGTGAGCGATAACGAAGTACGAATTGTGGAGTTGCCAATCCCAGGGAGATACCGAGAGCATGATGCCTGTAAGTCCGGCAACGAGGAACTGGAATAGAAATCCGATGCAAAACAGCATCGGAGTTGTGAAGCGTATTCGACCACCCCATAAAGTGGCGATCCAGTTGAAGATCTTGATCCCGGTCGGGACGCCGACCAACATCGTCGATAACGTGAAGAAGGCGTTCGAAACCGAGGTCATGCCGACGGTGAACATGTGATGCGCCCACACACTGAGACTGACGAACATGATGCATACCGAAGCCGCAACCATTGCGGGGTAGCCGAAGATGGCTTTTCGGCAGAACACCGGGATAATCTCGTTCGCGATTGCGAAGGCCGGAAGTACGAGCACATAGACTTCGGGATGCCCAAATATCCAGAAGAAATGGATCCAGATCAGAGAGGAACCACCGGCTTGCGTGTCAAAAAAATGGCCACCCAAATAGCGATCTATAAGCAGCATGAACTGCGCCGCTGTGAGAGGAGTGATCGTCACCAGTGTCAGCATGCTCACTACGAGAAGCAACCATGTGAACAGAGGCATCCGCATAAGTGTCATGCCTTTGCAGCGCATCGAGATGATCGTCGCAATGATGTTGATCGCGGTACCAAGAGTGCCAAAACCACTGACGATGAGCGCGAGGGCCCAATAATCGGTCGCATGACCAGGAGAAAACGAGCGCGCAGTGAGCGGCGCATACGCAAACCAGCCCACATCCGGGGCGTTTCCCATTCCGTAGAGTCCAGCCCCGCCGAGAAAGCTGTAGTAGAGGAGGAAACCGCCAAACGCGGTGAGCCAAAAACTAAAGGCGTTCAATCTCGGGAACGCCATGTCCCGAGCTCCAATCTGGAGCGGAACTATGTAATTGGCAAATCCAAAGAGGAATGGCATTCCCACTAGGAACACCATTGTGGTGCCGTGCATCGTGAAAAACCGGTTAAAGACCTGTGCGCTCAGGACGCTATTGTGCGGAAAGGCCAATTGAAGACGAATCAACAGAGCTTCGGCGCCCGCAACGAGCAGGAAAAAAGTCGAGTACAAAATGTAGAGAATGCCCAGCCGTTTGTGATCGACGGTCACGACCCATCCGTGAAGCCTCTCGAGGACGGTGCCGCTCTCAGATGCGAAAGCACCCGCTTCGATCACGGAACTGGCTGGAAGTGTGTAATCGCTCATATAAAAATCCTGTGGTCACTTCAACGTCTCGAGGTAAGCAGTAACCTCGTCCAATTGCTGATCGTTCAATTGCATTGCGGGCATTAGTGCTCCGTGTTTGAACGTATCGGGCGCTTGAATCCATTGGCGGAGATTTGCTGGCGTGTTGTCCATTGCGCCGGAGGCCAGCGTCCCCCGGCTTATGAGGTGAGTGAGGTCGGGACCAAACCTTCCCGTTGCCGCTGTTCCGGAAATTGCGTGGCAATTCATGCAGGCCTGGGTCTCGAAAACTCTTCTCCCCGCCGCCACCACAGGGTCCTGTAGTGCCGGTTGCTGTTGATTCTTGATCCACGTGGCAAACTGCTCGGGCGCCTCCACATACACGCGCAGCAACATCAACGCGTGCTGTGAACCGCAGAATTGTGCGCACTGGCCGAGATACAATCCCGGCTTCTGAGGGTCCATCCACATGCTGTTCACATGATTTGGGATCAAATCTGTCTTGCCGGCCAATCGCGGAACCCAGAAGCTGTGGTTGACGTCTGCCGATGTCAGCTTGAGAAATGTTGCCTGGGGCGCTGAGCCGGAGCTCACCGGAATATGCAATTCGTTCGCGGTAACAACCCCGTACTTCGGATATCGAAACTCCCACCAGAACTGGTGCCCGATCACTGTGACGTCGAGGGCCGTCTTGGGCTTTGGTGCGTCCTGAATGGCGAAGATGATGCGCGCCGTGGTGAGGAACAGAACCACCACAATCAATAGCGGAATCACAGTCCACGCCAATTCGATTTGAGTGCTGCCATATATCTGAGCCGGCTCGCCCGCAGGGTCGGTCTTGCGCACGCGAAACCGAAAGAGGGCAATCGCGAGTAACCCGCCGACAACAAAAAATATCCCGCCTGTAACTGCCACTACAAAGATCGACAGATCGAAGATCTGGTGCGCGGATGTAGATGCGGGAGCAAGAGTAGTTGGGCTGCTGTTTTGCCCCAGCGCGGAAGTTGTCCGAAAGAGCCACGCAGAGGCGCCGCACAAGCAAATCAGTCGTCTGATAGGCGCCATTTGCATCTCTAAACCCCTCCTCCACCCCGACGGTTTTGCTGTTGTGGATCCACGGTTGGAGCAGAACCGTCGTCCAGTCCGGCGCCGGGCACGTCTGACAACGTGATAGTAGCAACGCAATGAGCGAGTCGAAATTACATGTTCCTGTTAGCAACTGGCTGGGGAAAAGCACGACGCCCCGATGACCTGAACTCCACTGGCTATTAGCGTCTCCAACTAGCGCGCTCGTAGACCTCACGAAGTTCCGATCGGCACTTCAGCGCGAAATCGTTCAGAGGATCCACGTGTTGCTTTAGAGCCACTGATTGAATTTGGTCGATGGTCATGTTCTTCTCGCCGTAGGTCTCGACCAGCTTTTTGACGAAGGTCTCGGCGGCCTCCAGCACACTGCGAGACGCAAAGAGCCGGATTCGATTGACCAGTGCGTACATGGCCACTATCTCGTCGATGTTTTCGAGGCTTTGTGAGAGCGCCTTTGCGTAGCAAGTTGTTCCCTGGCGTATGAACTCTGAATAGAGTTCCTCGCGTTGAGCGATTTCTCGATTCGTCAACTCGCGCTGCGTCTGGCTTCGTTGGAGTACGAAGTTGCTGAGGACGGGAGTGGAAGCGCCTATGACAGAACCGCTGAGTGCTGCCAGAACGCTCATCAGGGTACTATCCATTGAGATCTACCTGTCTTCCACAGGAGCAAACCGTGCGCCTGAAATCCCCCTTATCGCGGCATCAGGCCGATAGCTCTTTTCAAGTCAGCCTCCGCCAGCGAGAGTGCGCAATTTGCCTCAAAGAGGGATGCAGTTACGCTTGCAAGTTCCTCTTGACTCTGACTTCGGGCGGAACTGAGTGCTGCGTTCTGCTCAAACTGACGATCAGCGAGTCTCGCCGCTTCCGTTCGGATCTTTACGTTTTGTTCCGCAACCGCAATCACCTGTTTGAGTTCATCAATTCTGTCGTAAATGCTTTGTACCTGCACCTCGATCCCGGACTGAAGCTTCTCCACGCCGACTTCTGCAGATCGCACCTCGCTGCGAGCGTCCCGAATCGTGGCTTCGCGGCGCCCACCGTCAAAAACGTCGTAGCTGACCGAAAACCCAAACGTCCCGAAATTATGGACGAGAAATGGCACCCCACTCTGGTAGCTGTAGCGAGAGAGCGCCGTGACATCGGGGATGTACATGTCTTTCGCTGCCGCCAATCCGGCTCGTGCCTTTACCAGAGTCTCCCGGGCTGCTTTGAGATCCTGGTTTTGGTCGAGTGCGATCCGCACCGCCTCGGCACGGGATGGAACGTCGAGCGGAGCCGGAGCTCCTCCGGGGTCGAGATCGATTGCCGTATTAACCGGGAGCCCAAGAGTGTCCGCGAGCTGTCGCCGCAAGTCATTTCCCTGCAGTCGCAAGGTTAAACTCTCCTGCTGCGCTTGCAGAATGCCGGCTTTACTCTGGAGTGCCGATATTTCCAGGGCATTGCCCCGCTCTACGTCGCGGCGGCTCTCTTCATCCTTGAGTTGCGAAGCCTCCACCTGATCCTGCGACGCCTTTGCCTTTTGTTGATTGATCAGAATGTCGTAGTAAAGCTTGCGCACTTGCAGAGCAATCGCATCCTCCGTCTGGTCCAGCTGCGTTTTGGCAAGAAGCACATCCTGCTTTGCCGCAACGTTCGCCTGGCGGATGCGGAACAGCTGGGTGAGAGGCTGCTCCAGGCCCACTCCCCCCGTATACCCGGTAGCAGCGCCTTGATCGATCGTAAGCGACGTCGATGGTACCAGCCCGGTTGACGGAAAGTTCCCGAATGCGCCAGCGGGTATTTCGATGCCTGAGAGCTCCGTCAGATGAAGTACGCTGCCGCTTGCCTTGATTTGGGGTAGGTAGTTGGAGCGCGCCTCGTCTTTCTTGCTTTGCGTCTGCTCGACAGAGAGGGAGCCGAGGCGAACGGAATGGTTCTGCTTCAGTGCAAGGTCGATTGCCTGATCGAGTGTTAACCGCATCGGAGTCGAAGATGATTCCTGCGCTATCGCGCGCGCTGAAACCGTCGTGCTCAGAAGCGGTAGAGACAAGAACACCCAGGCCGCCGAGCGGACCCCCCAACGTGTGATGAATCCCAAGATCAAGGCGTTCCTACCCTTATGGGCCGTGGTACTCATGCGGCCTCCACAGGAGCAGCAACGACCTGTCGATACTGGGTAGGCACCGTGGACATGAAAGCAACCACGACGAGACACGCAACGCAGCATGCAGCCACAAGAAGAAAGCTGTCGGAGATTGCCAGGGTAAAGGATTGCTGCCGGACTTGCAGCCCCAGAACTTCCGCGGCGCGACCGACCGCGGTAGGCCCCGTCGAATGGGATGCAAACGCGTGTCCAAGCCCAAAGAGCCTGTGATCCGTCAAGACATCGCCAAGGTGAACATTCAATCCAAGCATGTTCGAGTGGAATTCCTCTCGAACCGCGATGAAGTGCCCCATAAGGGCGCTCCCCGATTCGCCCCCAAACAACCGGACGGTCTGGAAGAAACCGGCGAACGTCAACACGTCTGCGGGTCGTGTCAATGCCCCAGTGTCTAGAACCTCCAGCACAATCGAGCCAACCATCGAGTTAAAGGCCAGAGCCAAACCGACGGCCATCACGACTTGGGGCAATCCGAAGTTGGGGCCGGCCCACACCGCGGTGACTCGTGCATCGAGCAAACATGCGACTCCTACCAACCCGAAGCCTGCGGTGAGGATCAAACGCGGATCGATTCTGCGCATCAATGCCATTGCGGCAATGCCGAGCACAAACTGGGGAAGTGCCACCCAGATCAGGACCGGCGCTTCCTGCAAAGGAAGAAACCCTCGAACAGAGCCCAGAAAGCTCGGGATACTTACGACCGTAGCCAGCATCACGAAACGAAAGCTGATCAGAACCAGACCCAGAAGTAGCGTGTTTCGTCGGAAGAGGAATTGATGGTTCACGAGAGGATTCGGTAGCAGCAGGTGCCGTATAAACGCCGCGAGTATAAGCAGCACACCTGACGCTGCGAGTCCGATAATGAGTGATGAGTGAAACCAATCCAGTCGTTGTCCCTGATCGAGTGCTATATATAGGAGTGCGGCCCCTAGGCTGGCGTACAAGAAGCCCCTCCAACTCAGAGGGGACTGCTCGGGTTTCGGTTTCGGAAGAGGCTGCCGGGGAATGCCAAAATGGATGAGGACGATCATCACGGGAGTCAGAACAGTCCCGTTCCAGAAAATCCAACGCCACGAGAGGTGCTCGATAAAGAACGACTCCCATGCCTGCGCCATATCCGTCGTGAAGATGATGTCCGTTGCATACATCGCGATCCCCAGCAAGACATAGCGCATGGGAAGGCTCCTTAGCACGAAGGATAGGGTCAGCGGATAGAATGTGCCCGCGCTGAGGCCGGCAAGGATGAGCAACGTGATCACAGCGCCGAGCGAATGACAAAATGGAATCAGAAAACTTACCGCGGTAAAGATCCAAGCGCAAGCCAGAAGTACACGGCGAGGGCCAAGAACTCCTCCCAGATATACGGAAAACGGCCCGATGAACATCATCGAGGCGTTGAACGAAGTATTGATCCAGGACGCTTCATCGATTCCAAGATGCAGCGCCCCGCGGATGTCTGCCAGTCCCACGTTCATCAACCGCCCGGTGCATGTTGCGATCATTGCGCCCAACAGCACTCCGGCCACCCCGAGAAATGGGTGTGTTGTCAGAGTCGGATCGACCTCAGGCGCCTTGGCGTCAGGACTGGTCATTGATCACCGTCCGATCGCGCTCCGGCCTTCCGGGTATGAACGACGACCACTGCTGAGAATCCGGGCCGAAGACGCTTCAGATAGGGCTGCCCTGGGAAAAGCACAATCTTGACGGGCACGCGCTGCACCACCTTCGTGAAATTGCCCGTCGCATTATCCGGCGGAAGAAGCGCGAATTGTGAACCACTTGCGGGAGACAGTTGCTCGACTTTGCCGTGAAACACTCGATCCGGAAACGTGTCGACGCGAACGTCGGCCGAATCGCCAACCAACATGTTGGTCAGTTGAGTCTCTTTGAAATTGGCTTGGACCCAAACGTCGTATTGTACGAGGTCGATCACCTGCGTGCCCGGAGCGACCAACTGACCCGCAAGAACATGGCGCTCTCCAACGGTTCCATCTGTCGGAGCCGTAATACGGGTGTAGGCTACATTGACCTGTGCGACGACGATCGCGGCTGTCTTTGCTTCGATCTCAGCCTTGTAAACATCGTCCTTTATGTTGAGCGCGTCTCGCTGGCGTTTGGCGCCCTCTAGTTGACTCTGACTTGTGGCGAGGGCTCCCTCGGCGCGTGCCAGGTCCGCTCTTCGCGCGTCAAGCAGGCCACGGAGCTGCCCTTCCTGGGCAGTGGCAGCTTCCAACTGTTGGTGAGTTGCGGCCTTCGCATCGAACAATGCTTGCTGTCGGTGCAATTCGGTTACAGCTCTGTCGAGCTCTGGCGAAACCGCGGCGATACCCGCCTTTGCAGCGTGGATTGCGGCCTCTGCCTGTATAATTCCGGCATTTGCCACCGCGATCTGGGAGTCCTGTATCTTCTTGGCTGCCTGATTATCTTCGAGGGCGGCTCTGGAACCAGACAAGGCCGCCTGGGCTTGTTTCAGTATCGCTTGATAGTCGTTGTCCTCAAGCTCGACGAGCGTCTGCCCCGCCTTAACGCTCTGAAAATCGCCAACCCCGACCGTTCGTACAGTCCCGGAGATTCGCGTACTCAAAGGCGTCATGTCGGCCTTCAGGTAGGCATCGTCCGTCTCCTGGTCCGCGCGACTCCCTTGCCAACCGGTCCAGTGCCCGGCGATACCGAAAAGGAGGCCTGCAGCCACGAACAACACGATCAGCGGAATGATCCACGCTGTCTTACCCATGCTTCACGCCTCCCGATCTCGTATCGACCCCGCTCGTCTTCGCTCTGGCTCATTCCACGCCTCCTCAATGCACGCCGAGTACACTGCAGGTAGCCTCTTGAGCGAGGTCATAGATAGAACTCCAAAGACGGGACAGATAGAAGTCGTGTTGATGCAATCCAACCACGAGCAAATCTGCCTTTTGCTCTTCGAGAAAGCGAAGGATTGAATGCACCTCTTTACCCGCTAAAACCGAGCCCTGTGCGTGTACGCCCAGTTCTCGCGCCAAGTTCGCCGCCTTCTGGTGCAGTTCCGCGTGGCTATGCCTTCGCTCCTCCATCATCGCGGCAGGAGCTCCTGGATCAACAGCGGCTGAAAACGAACTATAAGCGGGAAGATCCCCCAGGATAGAAACCGTCGCTAGTTCTGCCCTGAATGAACGAGCAATATCAATCGCCGTGCGTAACGCGCGTTGCGACTCGGGCAGGTCATTCAAAGCGACGACGATCTTGGAGAACATGAGAGCGACTCTGCTCTATCGTATGGAGCGCCTCGAACGATCGCCATTACATGTTTCTATTACGGGGAAATACACCTCGTTGCAATCGAGATTGCGATGCGCACAGCGATCGGTGCGCAGCCGAATCGCCCCGGAAGAGAGGAACTCTCAACATTTACGGTTTCGCGTATGTCGTATCACTTTGATTCATTCGAGAGATTGGTTTTTGTGGGAGCCGCTGGCAAGGTGAAGTGGAAGGTCGCGCCGGGCCCACCGTCGCCGTCGGCCCACATCCGGCCGCCTTGCAATTCAACGATTGACTTACTGATTGCCAGGCCCATGCCGCTGCCTTCCGCCTTCGTCGTAAAGAAGGCGTCGAATATGTGGTTGGCCTTGCCCGGGGGCAGCCCGGGCCCTGTGTCATTTACGGAGATCTCGATCTGACCGTCCGCGCCCAATTGCGACCTAACCGTAAGTACGCCGCCCGCGTCCTTCATCGCTTCGATGGCATTTAGCATCAGGTTCATGAGCACCTGCTGAAGTTGTACCGGGTCTGCTACGGTCATGGGAAGACCGTCTTTCAGATCGGTGCGGATGGATACGCCATTCTCTCTGGCCTTACCTGCCATCATCCCGGCCATTTCGTCGACGACCTCATGGATCGCGACCAACTCCTGTTTGGGAGGGGCCTTCTTGTACAGCGATCGCAGTCGGTTGATGATTTCCGAGGCAAGCGCGCTCGCTTCCACGATTTTCTCGGTCCCCTTGCGGACTTCCCCCAGATCGGGCGGGTCGCGCTGAAGCCATCGCAAAGATGCCTTGGCATGAGCGCCAGTGATCGTGATGGGCTGGGCGAGTTCGTGCGAGATGGAGGCAAGCATTTCTCCCATCGTGCTGACCCGGCTCGCATGGGTAAGATCGGCCTGGAGTTGTTCGGCACGTCTGCGGTCGTCGATGTCCGTTGCCGCGCCATACCATTTCACAATGTTCCCCCGCTTGTCCCGCATCGGCACGGCGCGTATCAGGAACCAGCGATAGACTCCGTCCGATCCGCGGCGCAGCCGCACTTCACAATCCAGCGGTTGGCCAGTCGTCTGCGACGCGAGCCACTGTTGGGTGATGCGCTTGAGATCGTCGGGGTGAATCGTCTTCTCCCATCCTGATGCTGATGTTTCTTCGGGGCTCACCCCTGTGTATTCGATCCAACCCTTGTTCATAAAAGTGCGATTGCCCCTGGGGTCGGCAACGAAAGCCAGGGCCGGCATGGTTTCCACCGCGTCGCGGAATTTCTTCTCCTGCTCCTGCAACTGGCGGACACGCATTTGATAACCGGCCAAGAGCAGCGTGAAGAAGGCGAGCACGTAAAGCCCGCGGAACCAGATCGTCTGGAACCAGGCGGGCGCGATGTTGAAATCCAGACGCGCTCCCTCTTCATTCCAGATTCCGTCGTTATTGCACGCTATAACTTGAAAATGGTACTTGCCGGGACCGAGCCTGGTATAAAAAGCTTCGCGCCGAGTGCCCGCGTCCTTCCAGTCTTTATCCACTTCTTCCAGCCTATACCGAAAACGTACCTTCTCCGGCACAGACAGGCTCAGGGCTGTATAGCCGATTTGGAGGTCGGTTGTTCGCGGGGGCAGGGCCAGATTCGTCAGCGAACCAGATTGTCTGCCATTCGCGCTCACAGACCGAATCAAAACCGGCGGAGGAAGGGTATTGGTGAAAATGTCGGCAGGATCGACCCAGACAATACCGCCTGACGCAGCAAACCAAAGTTTGCCGTCGGTTCCCTGAATCTCATTTTGATTGGTTACGGTACCCGCAAACGTGCCTCGAAGGCCATCGAAGGAGTCGAACATACGATACTTGACACGATAAGAGGGACTGTCCAAGGCTTGCCGTACTTCCGATGCGGGGACTTGAATTACACCACGGCTCTCAGCCATCCACAAGCTTCCGTCGGATGTCTCCTCAACCCGCATAACCGAGCCAAATGCTTCAGCATCTGCAGGGATGATCCGTCGGAAGCGATTTCCGTCGAAGAAAGCCACTCCCTCTTCTCCACCAACCCACGTATGCCGCCCCCGGCCGTTGATTGCTCTTACGCTTCCAACGGGAGAATTTTCACCCGGAAAAATTCTCTGGATGCTCTCATCTTTCAGGAGGATGATTGTGCCCCCCTCGTATCCGAACCATGCGCAGCCCATCCAATCCGTGAAGGCTGTCCTGGGCGACAGCTTTGCGAATTCTGACGCCGTTTCAAGCCGCTGCCATCCTTCATTGTTCCGATAGAACAAGCCTTCTCTTTCTGCACTCAACCACAGCACACCGGAGCCGTCTTCGGTTGCCACGATCCCCGACGCCCTATAAGGATTCGGAAACGACGGCGGTAGCGCAAACCTGGTGTAGTTTCTCGCGTCATAACGATAGACTGCATCATCGCAAACCCACCAAATGGCGCCGGCTGCGTCACGGTACGCATAGGAGGCTTGGCTGGGAAGCGGATGACCACGATTGGGTTGTTCCCCGTGCACCCGGACCATGGATGTCGGGTTTTCTACCCAGACGTCCCCGGCGTCACCGGCAGCCAAAACAACCATCTGGAGCTTGGCCGGTAGAACGACGGGTACCAGGTTCGTTTTGCGGAAGCGATCCAGACCGTTGTCGGTTCCGACCCAGATATTTCCCTCGCGGTCTTGAAGAATGGTGCGGACAAGATCGTCGCTTAATCCATCCTTGGCCGTGAACGACTCGACCGCGGTGCTGAATTCCTTGATCTTGCCCTTCAGTAGCCCGGGAGCCGGAGAACGACGAAGCCCGTCGCCCAGACTGGTGATCCACAGAGCTCCGTCCCTATCAAAAAGAATTTCACGTGAACCGACCTGGACTTCGGTTTCGTCAGGAGCCTGCCGCTTATCGGATAAAGGGATGGGCCGGACGGATCTCGACGTTTCAGCCATCCACAATTTCCCGCTTGCCGCTTGTGTGATTTGCAGTACCTGCCCTACTCGAATACCCGTTGGCTGAAACCTCTTGGCGCCGGACGGGAGAAAGACCAGCGTATCCTCGGTTGAAACCCAAAGGGTTCCCTGACCATCGAGCAAAATTGCACGAGCAGACGTCCCGGGGAAACTCCAATCCTTACCTACTTCCTTCCATCGGCTATCGTCCAGCCGCGCCAGCCCGCTTGCGGTCGCTGCCCAAATCGTCCCTTCCCGATCATGCGCTAAGTTCCAAACCGTTCCCCCGGGCACCCCGTCGCGAGTGGTATAGTTCGTGGCGTTTCCCTTCCTCAGAAGGCTGATCCCTCCGGCTCGAAAGCCGATCCAAAGGTCGCCATTGGAAAGGGCCAAAAGTGACTCGACAGTACCGGCGGGCAATGGGCTGCCCGACTGCGGCTGGTAACGCTCGAAAACGACACCGTCGAATCGATACAGACCGTCGGAACTTCCCAGCCAAAGATACCCATCCGCGGATTGAGCCAACGCTCTAATTACACTTGGCGCACCGTCTTTCGGACCCCATGCGGTGTGCTGAAACTGTCCGATCGTTCGTCCCCACTCTCGCAGCGCAGGCGGCGCTGCTGTTGAATCAGCGCATGTAAGCTGGCCATTCGAGTTCTCTATGTCTCCCGCGCATCGGCTCGGGTTGTAGAGTTCAGTCTTGACCCAATGGCCGAGGATGTTTTGACAGGTGGCCCGCAGGCGTCCGTCGCGCATCTGGATATCGACGCAGCTCCCCTGGTATCTCCCAGGAGGAATGGGCTGGCTCGCTGTATGCGCGAACTGCGCAATCGTCCGATCGCTGTCAAACGCAGCAGCACACGAGCATGCAAGAGCGAGGAAAAGGCGTACCTCCAGCGTCCGGACACGCGAACCGGTCCTCCGAAGTCGTTCTCTACGAAACGCCAATCGCACGCTTGCCATCTCCGATGGTCGCAATGAGTCGAATTAAGCCACAGGTCTGGTGTCGTCGACTCCTGCTTTATCCTAGCGTTCCGGAGCAACAACCTGGACAATTTCGACCGGAACAACGTGCAAGGCATTCAAGCTGACATCGGATTGCACAACGGGCCGTAAGTCATCGAGAGGGCGTCTCAAGGATTCACGTATTTTCCCGCATCCTCAGTCAACCGAACCTTGGTCCCTCGACCCAAGCCTGATCACCCCCTTTTGCCGAAGGACATCTACGCTCGCCAACTCCTGGTTGCGGCTTAGCGAAGGTCTCAGCCGTGGCCAGTATGGTAGCTGGGATAACGCAGAAGGAGTGTACCAAACGGCCGGCTGAGGTCTGGGCGCCGAGTGCTATCCGACTCGATCTCCAACAGTTCTGGCGCGCTGACGTGCGGCAACAGCGCAAAGGGTTAGGCATGTTGCCGCCGCAAGCGCAAGAGCAAGAGAGTGTCTCACGAGCAACGCTCCCAAAGCAGCACCAGTCACCATGCAGACGATTGACAGGATTCGTCTCCGCCATCTTGGGTTAGTGCCTCCGGCCAACGACGAATCTGCCGCCAGTCCGGTGACAGTCAGTGTCAAGACTGTCGTCGTCAAATCTGGAACGGCAAGTTTTCTGACCGTGGCATTTCGGACGCCCATCGCCAGGGCGGTGAGGAGGATAATCGCGTACGTGCGTAATTCCTCTCCGGTCTTTGATCGATAGCCGATCGCTGTGAGGGTGCCCCCTAGCAAGAGTATCGCTTCGAAGGAAAATGCGGTGCTCATCCACCTGCTGCTTGCAATCGGAGCCACCTTCGCGGCAATACGCCCGCCGATAAGGGCACCGATCAGAAATCCAGCGAGCGCAGTCAGTGACCGTGTCAACGAAAGACCAAATGTGCCTGCCGATGCAAAGCCTAGAAGAACAAGATTTCCAGTCATGTTGGCGGTGAAGACGTGGCCGAGGCCGATGTAGCACACGGCATCCACTAGCCCTGTACCGGCTGTGAGCAGGATTAGCAGAGAGACAAGCGTTTCTTCTTGCTCAACGTCGGGTGTCATTTATGGTTAGCCTCATAGGGCGTAGCAACTGCGAAATGATACCGCTCTTTGCTTTCGGCTGAGCGCGCCTCTAGGTCGAAGAGCTAGAATTTATAGCCGGCCCAAAGCGCCCAGTAGTTGAGATTGCGGTCGGGCCGTGTCTCTTTGAGAAAACGGCCCGCGTAGAAGATCCCGTAGTCTCCCTGGAACCATAGGTGACGATTCGCCTGCCAGCGCACCTCGGTGCCTGGTCTGTTTCCAACAAATCGGGCGCGGCTACCATCCGCAGCTCTGATTAGGAATCCGGGCACAGCATAGACGCCGTCGTCCAGGCTCTGCCTCCATTGGAAGATCCAGTCGAAAGACAACGAGACATTGTGCGGAGCGAATGCTTCTACGTGAGGATGAACGTCGATGAAGTTGATAGGCCCCGGACCAGTTGTCGCCAGGACGCCGAAGTAGTTGCCTTTCGGGTAAAGCGGATTGAAAGTGCCCAGCGTGTTTGTCGCTGGATGATCTCCGCTCGAGATGTCTGCCTTCGTGCTGAACCGCGGTTTCAAGGGAATCGTGGGAATCCTATAGCCAGTCTCTGTTGCCACGGTCCAGGCGCGGATGTCCGCCGCTCCGAAGCTGCCAAACTGCCAAAGCGCTTCATCGTCGAAATCCCAGCCGGCGTGTTCGCTCGCGACAGGCCTCGATATCCGCCCGCCGATCGATTGCCGAACTTCATGCGCCGTTCCTCTCTCGAATGTTGCTTTCTTGCGATCCTGGCCTAGGTAGTAAAGATCCAGCAGAGTTTTCTTAGGCATCGAGCGCGTCGCGTATGCGCCCCAGAAGCTGACACTGGAGATTGGCGCGTTGTCGA
>Ga0206902_10022_pt1 | contig 43135 bp, 41 predicted proteins | sample Alteio_BWOrgHeat_44_FD_153242 | JGI IMG/M metagenome (GOLD analysis project Ga0206902, IMG submission 153242) | Enriched cells from forest soil in Barre Woods Harvard Forest LTER site, Petersham, Massachusetts, United States -... | ecosystem: Environmental > Terrestrial > Soil > Temperate forest >... | reverse complement strand
CCTGGGGCTTGTTCTCGGAGGTGCTTTCGAACTCGACGGGATGCACAAACACGCTCGTATGATTTTCATAGCTGCTGAGAATGAGCTCAGAGTGCTTGTCATCCGAAACGCGACTTACTCTGTAGGTGCCTGCGGGGAGTGTCTTACCACCGACCACAAATTCAAAGGGCAGGGTTACGACAATCTCGCCTCGAATCTCCGCTTTGGCAGCTACACCTAGCACCAGAAAGCAAATAATTGCGACCAGAATGCTTGCATACTTGTTTTTCACCATTTCTCCTTTAACGTTTGGGTTCTCGTTGCTGATCCGTGCGGTGTTCTTGATTCCCGCAAAAAAACTTATTAATTCGTTTCAACAATCATCCTCAAAACGCACAGACAGTGAGATGGGCTTGTCGCTCCAAAGTTTCGGAGATTCGATCAGAAGTTGTGAGGATGCCGTGCTGGATCTAAAAGGGGACGTACCTCTGTGGTTTTCAATCCAATCTGAAACTTTTGGGTTGTCTGGGAATCGGATTGGATTGCCATTCCTCGTCGTCGGCGACGGAGCGTTCTCCCCAGAGGAGTGGTCGGTGCGGCAACACAGTGGGAGTTATCACAAATCTTGTCTTGCGAGGAGCATCGAATGTCAGACGCGAAGCTAATAGTCATGTACCCGTTTCCCAAAAATGTTGATGCTTTCGAGAAAATCTATCAGAACGAACATGTACCCCTAGCTGTCGCAAAACTGGGCGGCAAGACCAAGATTGTCGCAACCAAAATACTGGGCTCCCCACAAGGTACCGCTCCGTTCTATCGCATTGCCGAAGTCTATTTTCCGTCCATGCAAGCTCTGGAAGCGTGCGCGGCATCTGAAGGCGGCAAAGAGGCGATCGCGCACGCTGTCAAGATCTCTTCCGGTGGGGCGCCGATTTTCTTGGTGGCCGAGGAAGAGACCTTCACGTTCACAAAAACAGTAAATGCTTAGGGGGAAGACCGATGCATTTAAGACTATCAATTACTGGGCTAGTCGTAATTTCTGTTCTAACGACGATACTCTCGTTCCATTACATCCATGCGGCGACCATACCGGCCGGGCCAAACCGCATTGACACGGCACGCAGTGCCGTGCTGGTCGAACTATTTACGTCCGAGGGGTGTTCGAGCTGTCCTCCTGCCGACGCGCTGTTAGAAAGACTCGACCGATCTCAACCGACGGGCGGCGCGGACCTGATCGTCTTGAGTGAACATGTGGACTACTGGAACGATATCGGATGGAGGGATCCTTACTCTTCGCACGAATACAGCGAGCGGCAAAGTGCTTACGCAGCGCAGTTTGGCCTCCGGAGCATCTACACGCCGCAGATGGTCGTTGACGGACAATTTGAATTTGTGGGCAGCGACGAACGAAGAGCGAAGGAGGCGATTGCGGACGCCACTAAGGCGATGAAGACCCCGGTGAGCCTCTCTTCCAGTCTTAGCGATGAAAAAACGGTATCTCTCCATATAGAAACCGGTCCATTACCTTCGTCGAGCACCGCGGAATCGGCGGGGATTTTCCTCGCGTTAGCGGATGACAGCGACGAATCGCATGTGAGCCGGGGCGAAAACGCCGGAAGAACGCTAAAGCATGTCGCGGTACTGCGTAATCTTATTCGAATCGGAGCAATAGATAAGTCCGGAGGGTTTTCCCGCGACATGAAACTCGATCTCAACGGCAAGAATCCACGGAATCTGAGGATCGCGGTGATCGTCCAAGAGGCGGACGCGGGAAGAGTGTGGGGAGCGGGATTCGCTCGATTTTCGAATTAGCGTCATTACATCTGTTGTGCTTTGAGGTCGCCGTGCGGACGTGCCCCGATAACCAATGAAACCGAATTGGAGCCTAAAATGAGAATTGCGGTTGGCATTCTTTTCTTTATCGGACTCTTTGGCCTTTCGGGTAGGCAAGAAAGCCCGCCTACCAACCAGGGGGTTCCTCCGTCTGTGGGCTTGGAGATCGGTCAACGGGCCCCGACGTTTGCGTTGTCCGATCAATTCGGCCATGAACAGTCCAACGAGACCCTCAAAGGGTCGAAGGGCACTGTCCTTCTTTTTTTCCGCTCGGCTGATTGGTGACCCTTCTGCAAAGCGCAGCTCGTGCAGCTGCAAAACGCAAAACAAAGATTTGAGGCGCAAGGGCTAAAGCTGGCCGCTGTCAGCTACGATAGTCCGGCAATCCTGAAGAATTTCGCCGAGCGGCACAAGATCGAGTTTCCGCTTTTGGGTGACCCTAACTCCCGGGTGATTCGCACTTTCAATGTGCTTAACACACAGGCGAAAGGAATGACCAAAGGAATGGCATATCCCGGATTCTTCTATCTTGACGCAAACGGGATTATTCGCGAAAAGTATTTCACCGCGAAGTACACGGACCGACTTACGGCAAATAATCTCATTTCAAAACTCTTCCCTGAGCTGAGCGCGGAGGTGACTCAGGACATCAAAGCGCCTCATCTCCAGCTTACCCTCGCGCAGTCCGATCGCAGTGTCATACCAGGTGGAAGGGTCAGTCTGATTGCCGAAATCGAGCTTCCGCCGGATGTGCACGTCTATTCTCCCGGAGTGCAAGGGTATAAGCCGATTCAGCTCGCCCTGCAGGGGCTTCCAGGAATCGAGCTCCAGCCTGTCGTTTACCCGAACTCTAAAGTACTGTACCTGGAAGCCATCCAGGAACATGTACCGGTCTTCGAGGGAAAGTTTCGCATCAGCCAGGATCTCACCGTGACGCCATCTCGCATTTCCGACGGTCTGCGATCGGTGTTTTCCAAGGAGAGGACTATCTCCATCACCGGCGATTTGAGGTATCAGGCCTGCGACCAGAGGGTTTGCTATCCGCCCACGTCTGTGCCGGTAACGTGGCAACTGCAGATTCTCCCCCTTGACCTGAAACGATCGCCGAAGGCTATTCAGCACAAATAGCGTTTCGAGCTCTGCAGCAGATTCGATTATTCAGTTCTGAAAGGAGCAGACCGTGAGTAATGTCGTCTATACCTCGAAGTCCCGTATCGAACGCCGACAGGGGCCTCTTCGCATCGCACGTTTGCCAGGCGAGTCCCAGCCGGTGATCTACAGCGTTCATGGGGCCATCGCCGAGCACTACAAAGTGGACCCTGCGAAGTTGAAGGAGTCGCATTCCTCAACCATCGATTACGTAATTTCCGCGACCGCGGGTTGAATGATGGGCACTTTTGGAGGTGCGCTGGAAGCGCGCCAAATCGATGCAAGCAACGGAAAATTGACCGCCGAGGTAAACGGAGAAGTGGAAACCGAGGAGGGTGTTCTCGTCATCCGCCGCATTCACGTGGCGATGCGCCTTGTTGCGCCTGAGGCAGCAAGAGAAACCGTCGAACGCACGCACGGCATTTACGCCATGCGCTGCCCGCTCTACCGGACGTTGCACAAGACGATCCAACTCACTTCGTCTTTCGAGTTAGTGCCTCCGGCAGCCGAGTCTTGACGTTGATGAGGCAAAAAAGAGGAAGGCGTTGGTCGACCTGCGAGAAAAAGAGAGACTCGTATGTCATAGAGAACAAAGGGAGATGTGCGTCCTGTTGGACGGGACTGTGTCTGCGGTGACTGCGGGGCTGCTCGGTGAGTCCCTTACCGAAACCTTTTGACCACCTGGGAATCAGACTTCTTGGAATTGAGTAACTTCGGTAGTCTGGGTCTCGCGAAACAGCATCACACTGATCTGTCGGCGACGATGAGCATGACACAATCGCAATTGCGGACTAACGAAGCGGAGCTCATAAAGAGCGTGTGCGGCGGACAGCGAGAGGCTTTCTATGAATTGCTTCGCCCGTATGAGCGCATGATTTACGCAACCGCGATTTCCGTGGTGAAAAATCCGGCGGACGCGGAGGAGGTGGCGCAAGAGGCCGTTCTGAAAGCCTTCTCTAACCTCTCTGGCTTCCGTGCAGAATCAAAGTTCAGTACCTGGCTTGTGCAAATCACATACAACGAGGCCAGAATGAAACTGAGGAAGGCTCGTCCGCACCTTTACGAGTCGATCGACGACCAACAGGAAGACGACAAAGGAGATTTTTGGCCGAAGGACTATGCCGACTGGCGGCCTATACCTTCCGAACTGCTGGAACAAAAGGAGATACGGCAGGCTGTGCAGGACGCAATCAATTCACTTAACTCGAGTTACCGTGAGGTGCTTCTTCTTAGGGACGTCCAGCATTTGAGCATCAAGGAGACATCGACGGTTCTTGGAATCTCGGAACCCAGTGTAAAAACTCGGCTACATCGAGCGAGGTTGCTGTTGAGAGACAGGCTCGCTCCGGGAATCGACGGTTCCTGGATCAAAGGCCAACCTTATCGGAAGGCCAGGGCATGGTAAAAAGAGAAGGCGGAATGGCGACCATTGAAATCAGTTGCGTTGAAGTCTGGAGTGAAATCTCCAATTACCTCGACGAGGAGATCTCTCCCGAGATGCGCGAGAGAATGGAAGCGCATTTCAAAGCTTGCGCGCACTGCACCGCGGTACTCGACGGCACCCGAAATGTCGTGGGACTGGTCGGGGACGGAAGGGTGTTTCAAATGCCCGACGGGTTCAGCAAACGGCTATACAAGAAGCTTCAGAAGCTTCCGTGAACCCGCGCCCTGGCCGATGAAATCTCCTCCGGCCGGAATGGATCGGCGACGTCCTGGTTATCCATGTACATCCAAAGCTTCCAATCCCCTTCTTTGTTTCTCCGCCAGATATCCACGTAGCGATCTCTACGACGAATCGGTTCGCTGCCGTCCTTCGGCGTCAGCGTTAAATCGTGCCACCCGTAATCGTAGGCAAGATCTCCTTGAAGACGAATCTCAATTACAATCACCCCTAGCTTTGCTGTAAAGCGTTCGAATAGATTCGTCAGTCGATTCTGCAGAGCATCCGATCCGCTTCCGGCAAATTCGCTCGGTTGGCCCTCCGAAAAGTCCACAAGGTCGGGATCCACGATAGCCATTATCCGAGACGTATCCCCACAGTTGAAACCCTCCCGAAATTCCGTCTTGGCGGCATTAATCGCATACGAATCGTCCATTTCTCATCTCCGGCGTCACACGACGATGTGATTCTCACACCTCAGGTCGAGCATTCTAACAGACGTAGCCTCAATGTGATGCTTTGGAGGTTCTGTTGCGCGGGTACCTCGTCTCCTCGGGAGTGACTGGAACCTTTTGGCGAGCTCCGAATCAGATTGGCGAGGGATTTTCGGGTAGTCCACGCACCGGGAATTTCTGAAACGCCGCTCTCCGGGAGTTGTTATGACAGACGTTTCCATCGTGGGCGCAGTGCTTGCCGGGCTAGTGTCATTCCTCTCGCCTTGCGTCTTGCCCCTCGTTCCTGGCTATGTCTCCATGCTTTCCGGCATCGGCATGGAGCAGTTGCGCCAAGAAGAGCCGCCTCGTGCCGGATTGTTTGCCACGTCTTTGGCTTTCGTCGCCGGCTTCTCCTTCGTATTTATCTCGTTCGGCGCTTCGGCGAGCGCCGTCGGACAATTTCTTCGCGAGAATCGGGCGCTCCTGGCACCGGTGGCAGGAGCGCTGATTCTAATGTTTGGCCTGCACCTCGTTGGCTGGTTGGGGAAGTTGAGTCCACGCATCGGCATCGTCGTTGGTGTGTTGCTCGTTAGCCTTGGTCTTGTCTCGGCGTTGGAAGGCGGTCCGCTTTTCGCAGGTTTCCGCACCATTCATTTTTTCTCGTTCGCGCTGATCGGTTTCCTGGGGCCTGTCATGGGGCGCTGGTTGAATCGCGACGTTCGTCTCCACAATAAGAGCACGCATCCCGGTATTTGGAGCGGTTTTCTGCTGGGGTTCGCCTTTGCGTTTGGATGGACGCCGTGCATCGGTCCCATCTTGGCGACCGTGCTTGCTCTTGCCGCCGGGAGCGACACCGTCGCACGTGGGATGTTGCTGCTCGGAGCCTATTCGGCGGGACTGGCCGTGCCATTTCTGCTCACCGCCCTTGGCATCGGCCAGTTTCTGCGATTCTATCAGCGGTTTCGCCGCTATCTTCACGGCGTCGAAATGCTAAGTGGGGGATTACTTCTGCTTGTCGGCGGACTGATTTTCGTCAACAAGCTGACCTGGCTGTCGGGAAAGCTGGGGTTCTTCAATCGATTTTCCCGTTAGCGTGAGCGGCAGAGATTTAGAAGGAGTCTTAGCATGAAACGAATTGAATTAACCGTTGCAGTACTGGCCGCGACGATTTTCCTGGCGTACCTTGCAGGTCACCGCCCACGCGTCTCCGCAGCACGTGGCCAAAAAGGAAGTCAAGCCAGCGCCGCGTCCAGCGTTCCCGATTTTGCGCTAAAGGATCTCGAGGGGCGCGACGAGTCATTCGGCCAACTCAAGGGCAAGGTCGTTCTGGTGAATTTTTGGGCCACGTGGTGCGCACCCTGCAGGATTGAAATTCCGTGGCTAATGGACTTGCAGGAAAAATACGCGCTTCAAGGATTTACCGTTCTGGGCATTGCGATGGACGAAGAGGGCAAGAGTGCTGTTGTTCCCTTCGTGCAAAAGGAACGTTTCAAGCTCGGGACTACGTCTCAATCTATGAACTATCCGATCTTGATCGGCAATGAGGACGCCGCCGAGAAGTTCGGAGGTTTGGTGGGGTTGCCAACGACGGTCCTGATCTCTCAAGACGGCCGACAGGTCAAGCGCATTGATGGATTGTTGAATTACGAACAGATGGACAAAGCCATCAAGTCGCTTCTTGAAACCGGCGTTCGATGAACCGAAGCCTCCGCGGCAGGTCGATTGGACTCTTAAGTGGAGCAATAGCCAGCACAGCGTTGATAGCGACGCTGCACGACGGCCCGTGGAGCTTGCTTTTGGGCAGCGCCATTGGCGTGGCCTATTTCGGTTCTCTGCGGCCGACGCGCCGAGCGTATGCGGACAACCTCATGGCCGGCGGTTCCCTCGGTGTTCCCCTTTGGTGTCTTATCAGTGTAATCGCCGTGCCTTTGCTGTCGCGACAAATGCCGGAGTGGAACGCGGAACAGATGCGCGAGCATTTCCCGGCCTTGGTGGGCTGGGTGGTCTACGGCGCTCTCCTGGGAATCATCAGTCAGGGCCTACAAGACGGCGCCGAATACTTCTTCGGTCCAGAGCCGGCGCCCAAAGCGCCCGCAGTTTCGGTGAGCAAACGTATTGTTATCTTGGGGGGCGGATTTGCCGGCATGCACGCCGCGGAGTGCCTTGAAGAAACATTGCGCGGGGATGCTTCCATCAGCCTCACGCTGGTCAATGAAACAAATGCGCTTCTATTTACTCCGATGCTCGCGGAAGTAGCCGGAAGCAGCCTGGAGCCGAGTCACATCAGCACCCCTTTGCGGAGCACGCTACGCCGTACGGATTTTATTCGAGGTGTGGTCGCGGACGTTGATCTGGAAAAACGTTTGGTAATTTTGCGTCACGATAGCGGGCTGGATGAGGCATCCAGCCGGCGCGAAGTTCCCTACGATCAGTTGGTCTTCGCTCTTGGCTCCATCTCGAACTATTTGGGTATGACGAACATTGAGAAGTTCGCATTTAACTTCAAGAGCCTTCTCGATGCCATCCGGATCCGGAATCACATCATCGAAATGTTCGAACGTGCCGATGTCGAGTCCGATCCGGTTCTTCGCTCTTCGTTGCTTACGTTTGTCATTGCCGGCGGTGGTTTTGCGGGGGTGGAGCTTGCAGGAGCCTTAAACGATTTCGCGCACGGCATTCTGGCGGACTATCCCAGGCTTCGTGCAAACGAGCTAAGTATTGTGCTTGTTCATTCCCGGGATCGAGTCTTGCCGGAACTGAGCGAGTCCTTAGCTCGGTATGCACAAGAGAAAATGCAATTGCGCGGGGTGAGCTTTCGTCTGAATACACGCATCGTGGACGCACGCCCTGGCGTCGTTCGCCTCAGTGAGGGCGAGATTCACACCGAAACTCTTGTTTGGACGGCAGGCACCGCGCCCAGTCCTTTGTTGAAATCACTGCCTCTGGAAAAAGATAAGCGTGGTGCGCTGCTCGTGGATGGCACTCTTGCCGTACCGGGTCGTCCGGGTTTGTGGGCAATCGGCGATTGCGCCGCCGTAACTGACGCGGCCACGGGTCACCTGTGCCCGCCGACCGCTCAGTTTGCGCTGCGGGAAGCTGAAGTTCTTGCGAGCAACATCCAAGCTCAGCTGGACGGCCGATCCCGGCGCAGATTCCATTTCCATTCGCTCGGCGCGCTCTGCGTGGTGGGGCACCAGACAGCCTGTGCTGAATTGAGCGTTCCTTTTACTCGAAGCAGGTGCCTGCGCTTCTCGGGTCTTTTCGCTTGGCTCCTGTGGCGGGGAATCTATCTTGCTAAGTTACCCGGTTTGGAGCGCAAGATTCGGGTGCTCATGGACTGGACCATCGAGCTTTTTTTCCCGCGGGATATCGTTCAAACGATTGATGTGAGGTAAGTTCGCGTTTATGCCAGGAATGCAATCAGCGATGGATGTCGAGTACGAATCGGCGTTTCCGCGTTCGGTTCGGATTGAGCCCGTTCTCGGCTTGATCGTCGGCGCCTCCGGGGGCCTACTCGAGAGTGTTGTCCTGAAGACTTCACTTTTCTCTGGCGGATTGCTTGGTATGACATTTGGCCTCGCCTTCGGTCTGTTTTTCGCCCGTCGCGCCACAAGTCCGGGGTCCGGCCTGATCTGGGGTTTGGGTTCCTCTTTTTTGCTGTGGCTCCTTGTGCCTGCTGGGTTCCTTAATTTTGCAGTTTCTGTAAGAAATCCCGCCCTAATGCTCCAGGATGCCCAGGGACACTTCTCTGAGCTGGTTGGCTATGTACTTTGTCTTGGAATGCCCGTCGGAGTGGGACTCGGTATTCGAGGAGCAATCCGAACGTCCAGACGGAACGCAAGTTTTGCGTGGGGCCGTGCGATAGTAGCTGGTGGTTTCGCAGGCACTCTCGGAGGATTTATTTTCGGTCGCTGGGTGTCTTCCGGTGACTACTTTCCTCTCTTGGCGGGTTTTGACGACCTGGGCTCTCGGGGGATGACCATTTTCATGCATTTTGCCATCGCTCTGTTGATCGGCGTAGCCTTTGGCCTCCTCTTCCAACAGGACGTTCGTAGCTACGGGTCTTGCATGGGATGGGGGCTCGGGTTCGGAATCTTCTGGTGGTTTTTCGGCCCGATGACACTCTTGCGAGTTGCTTCGGGGAAGCCGTTGGATTGGTCGGCGGAGCAAGGAAGCGCGGTGTTCGGCTCCTTAGTCGGACACATCTTGTATGGGTTGATCCTCGGGGTTGCGTACGCCACGATCGACAAGATTTGGATTCGTTTGTTCATCCAGTCCGACCCGCTCAACCGGGAAATCGAAGGTCCCGGCGTGCACATGTTGCGCTCGTTAGGGTGGGGGGCGACGGCAGGACTCATCGGCGGGTTGATTTCGATGCCGGTCATGATTGCCACTGGCATCCTGCCAAAGGTCGCGGGCGCCGACAGTACCGTCGTAGGGTATCGGGCTGTATTCATTCACTTATCGGTGAGTGCGGCGATCGGCATGACCTATGGTCTGCTGTTTCGGGATGAGACCTTAACTCCTGGAAATGCCATCTCCTGGGGGTGGTTATTCGGGCTGATCTGGTGGTATTTGGGCCCCATGACGCTTCTGCCCCTATTGCTGACCGGCGTTTGCGACTGGAGCACGGACGCCGCTTCCGCGTTACTTCCTTCACTTCTCGCACACTTGATCTATGGTGCCGCAACTGCGCTGATGTTTTTTCTGTTTGACCGCCGCTATGCGCGCTCGCTGCTTCTTGACCCCCGGAGCTCAGCGCGGGAGTTGCGCCGTCCGCGACCGGTTGGGACACCTGCGCCTGCACTCTGGCTCTTTGCCCTCAGTCTCGGTGTGCTTCTCCCAATCCTGCTCGGGTAGCTATTTCGCTCGAGATCCGCCCGCTTTTAGAGCCGCATACCATCGGTCGTATTTCGAAACCTTCGTGCCCTTTGCGAATCTCATTTTCGGCATCGCTTTTCTTTGTGAGCTCGACGCGCTCTCGAAATCATATTGTCGGCGCGATGATGAGGTCCAACTGTCTTTACAAGGAGGCTCGGTCCATGAGGAAGTCTAGTGCGGGTCACGAATGTCAAACCACAGAACGATTACTGGAATTGTCGGCGGACGCCCAAATAACAAGACGCAAAATACTTAAAGACTCCCCGGCATTTCACAGATTGACGGGAGCGATAGCCGCTTACGGCAAAGCGCTCGCACTTCTCACCGCACTTCAATGGCGGGAAGAATTCTACACACTAATCGCTCAATATGAATTGGCCGAGCGCGTTGCAGTGGTTAACTGATGGCCCTAAAGCAGGGAAAAGAGTGAGTCGAGGCCCAGAGCACACAATGAATTAAAGGGAGAAACAGAGCTAGCGTCCACGCCTAGGCTTCTCGTCTTGTTTTGCCGCGTGCAGCTCTTTGCCAAACACCTTAGCAGCCCAGTCTGGTATCGTCTGCGCAGTTTTAGTCAATTTGCCACCGATGAAGTGCGCGACTACGCGGAAGCCGCGCCGATGCGCTGTGTTGTCGTACACGAGCAATTCATCAGCAAGTTTGGGAACTTCGGAAAGATTCTTCGTTGACTCCCGATAGGAGTCAATCACGCTCGACACGGGCACGGCTTGTCCACCTCGACTCATGCGCACCAACACCCGGCCCACATTCAAATTTGCGTCTTCCGTAGAGATAAAAAGAACTTTCGTCGAATACCCTGCTCCCTTAGCCTGGTCGAGCAGTTGGGTGTCCACGCGAATATCTTCGACGGCAAAGGAACGCCGCTCCTGCAGAAACGGTTGTTGCTGGTGTCGCAGCGCGGGAACAAGTGTTGGGAATGGCTCTTTCAAGTAGGCTTCATAGAAAGTTGTCTTACCGGCGCCCACTGGTCCCGCGATTATGAACAGTGCTGGCTTTTGCTGGCTCAGGCTGTGATTTCCTCGTGTGCAATTCTGCGCGGATCCTTCCCGAGTGTGGGTTCAAAGCTCGTCTCTAATTTCTCAACAGGGGTGCGCTCTCCATCAGGCGTTACCTTCACTGTCGCTTTCAGGTTCCGATCGTACTCGTAATATGATCCGTTCGGCTCCTCCGCCTCGAAGGGATCGGATTGCATTGCCGAAAGCTGGGCAAGCATTTGATGGAGCTCTCGACGCTCCGCCTCCGACATAGTGTCGTACGAATGCACGGACGAACGCCGTCCCTTGGCTGGTTTTTTGAGTTTGGATTCTCGGCCCTTCGAGTAAAAAGCTAGCAGCGCGCTATTCACGAGCTGATTCATCGAACAATTCCTTTTCTTAGCGACTTGATGAATACGCTTGCGAAGTCGATTCAAGATGACGACTTGCGTTTCTCTCCCGGTTTGTTTCTGTCTGGACTGAAGAGTCACAAGCCCGACCGTATTCAGATCGACCGCCAGAAGCGCATCATTGATCGAAGTAGACAGTTCTCCCATAAATCTCGGTCTGTCCCGCAGGAGTTTGTCGAGGGAACTCAAGAGCCGGACATTGTAGACTCCGAAATGAGTGCTTCGCCGCTTTGGCACGATTCCCTACTGTCATCAGGATGGGGTTGCCACGACTGGAGACAAGCCGCGGCTCATACATACAGATATATACACCACCCTCACGACTCATTCAAGCCGCCCCCTCAATTTCGCAAGAGTGTGCATTTCGAATCGTGAGCTGCAAAATCTGCTCGCCTTGATGCAAAATGCATTCCGAAGCCCGCCCACAGGCGCAAAATCAATGAGTTCGCCGCGCTATTCGCGAATCAAGTCTTGGCGTCGCAAGGTGAGGAGCGATGATCTACTCCGGCGAACTTCTGGCTGTTGCAGAGCGCATTCTCTGGTTTGGAACTCCAGAAGAAGCCTTTGAATTTCCGAAGCGCTTTCTTACCTACGCCATGACATACGCCTCGAACGAGGATAGTGAAATTCTCAGGAAATACTTCACCGACGATGATTTCAAGGCGACACTGGATGACCCCGCACCCGGGATTTTCGACCGAAGCTCCTGGGCCAAATGGAATGAACGTTACAACCGTACTCCCGTCCCGCCGCTTCCGAGGAGAAAGACTCCAGGTGTCGATCCCGCAACCATCCCCGATTTCTTTCCCTCCAAGTTTTGAAACCGGAAATGTAACAACGCCACGTGATCGCTGATATCAGAGGTAGGTGCGAATTGACTTCCACTGCTTCCATCACCGTTTGTTCTTGTCATTCGTGTCCTCCGTTCCACGCACCAACGTTTTCAAACTTCGTGTACCCCGCCAGTGAAAACCAGGCCTGTCTTCCTCCAATCGCCTTAGATTCGCAAATGGGTCCCGCCCTTCAACTGTTTCCACTTTTGCTTGCTGCAGCCCTTGCGATTCAGAAGGTTTATCCTGCGTTCCCCGGGAGCTGGTTGCGGTTGGTTCTCTAGTTTTTCTCGCGCGCCAGACAGTCATGTGAAAAACGTGATAGGTCATCTGCAAGCCTTCGTTTCCCAATGTTTCCCAAATATCTTTAAGACTCTGCCCTGAGTGCAGCGCCGCTTCTATCCCCGGGAGAAGAGATCGAACGAGCGCGGCTTTTCTCTTCGGGGGAGCACCGGCCAGTTTTTCCAGACAGGGGCGGTAATCTTTTTGCATTGACGCTCCTTCTTATCCTGCTGTACATATAGCAGTCTGATGCATTGATATAAAACGCGGAAAGCTTCTAAGTCAACAGAAATCAGCAAAAGTCGGCAGAAATCGACAAATCTCAACGCGGGGCAACACTTCTCAGCAAGAGTCGGCGCAAGTCGACAGAAGTCAACACATTTCAACAGCAGCAAGGTCAGTGTGCATGAAATGCGGGCGAATTACCAGCGACCGACACACGTATTGGAACATAAAGGGTTGTGGCGACGCTGCGCGTCTTTCTACAGGCAAGTTCTTACTTTTCAGCGGGAAGGGATGTGGCGGCTTTTGCTCCAAATGTGGCACAAATGTGCCACCGCAGGTTCTTCCACGTTTCTCGACTCTTCGACAGTCTAAATGGAAGGAAATATATGGCAAAACCCAGAATTGAGCGGAGTTTGTTGTTTCCGAACAAGGAATTCCGAGAGCGAGCGCGGAAAGCGTCGAAGGATCGGGGCTTCCGATCCGAACAGGCATTTATCCTCGCCGCTTGCGAACGCGAGATTCGCAGGGGTGATGACACTGAATCCGTAAACCACTTTGAGGCGCGCATCGCAGCCACACTCACGAACCTGGCGAAGCAGGAGCGACATCTTCAAACACTCGTAGAGGCGCAGGTCGCCATAACGGACGTGCTCCTGAAGTACGTCATTACCTGTGTTGTGGAACCCCCGAAGATGCGCTCCCAGCCGCTCGCATTCGCGCCAGGCTGCGCTACGACAAGCTGATCCGCGCTGCGGCCAAAGAGCTCTCGAACAAAAACAGAGACACTCTGAGGGAGATGGTAGCCGATGGCTGACGAACCGCCACTGTCATCACGGCTGAGATAGTCAAAACACGGCCGAATGGCAATCGGGTGATTCCGCTCCGTAAAAACACTTTCCATGGTGCTATACATATAGTATGGTGAATCAGGTTCAGAAACACGCCATGGACCATATTACCCTCGAATCCGCCACAAACAGGTCAGCCCAATCCACCGAGCCCTTTCTGGATTGCCTCGGAGCCGCGGCAGTATTGGGAGGCGTGCATCCAAAAACGGTCGAGCGCTGGGCGAGACAGGGCCGAATTCCCGCCTATCGTTTTTTCAAACGTTGGAGCTTCCGCGCATCGGAGCTGGAAGTCTGGATGCGTTCTCATGTAAATTCAACTTGCCATCCGTGCCGCTTAAAACAGGAGGAATCGGATGGAACATAAGCGGCGACGGGTTCAGTTTGGTTGGCTTGATTTGAAAAAGAGAAGGAATGGCCCGGAGGTCTGGGTCCTGCGTTATAGGGAAACACTAGCGGACGGCTCAAAGCGTGTGCCAAGTTTGATCGTTGGGTCAATCAAGGATTACCCAACGCTGTCACGGGCACGCACAGCGAGCATGTCCCTGCTGCTTTCAATTAACCGGGAAAGGCCCGAGGGAGTTCCTGTACCGTTCGGCGCAGTGATTGAGCGCTATCTCGCGCAAGAGCTTCCGGAAAGAGACTCGACCGCGTCTCGCTATCAATCCTGGCTCAAGAACTACGTAAAGCCAAAGTGGGCTGAGTGTCTCCTCGACCAGATCAAACCGCTTCTCGTTGAAGACTGGTTGAAGAAACTCTCTCTTGCGCCGAAAAGTAAGTCCCATCTCAAGAATCTGATGCACGTCTTGTTTAACGCCGCGATGCGTTGGGAATTGATTCCGTATCAGCTCAACCCCATGAGCCTCGTGCGAGTGAAGGATGGTTCGAAACGAATGCGGGAGCCAAGAGTTCTCTCGGTAGATGAGTTCCTGCAGATATCGGAGCACATCCCCGAACCGTTTCGAACGATGTGCATTGTTGCAATGTGCATGGGACTTCGGGTTAGCGAAATACTCGGCCTGAAGTGGTGTGACGTCGATTGGGAAGGCATGCGAATAGGCATACGCCAGTCCTATGTTTACGGAAAGCCTGGCGCTGTCAAAACGCCGGCTTCTCAACGATGGATGCCACTTGACCCTTCTCTGGCGAAGAAGCTGCGACAGCATCAATTGCGGTGTGCTTCGCCGGCGAACAAAGAAGACTGGGTCTTTGCAAATCCGAATACAGGAAAGCCGTACTGGCCCGGTAAAGTCCAGGAGAACTGGCTCGTCCCCTCAGCGGAGAAGGTGGGGTTGGGCCGGATCGGCTGGCATACCTTCCGGCACAGTCATTCCTCTCTACTACATGCGCTCGGTGTGGATCTTAAGGTTCAGCAGGAGTTGCTGCGACACGCGGATATTCGTACCACGATGAATATCTACACGCACGCGGTTCCCGCCGCTTTGAGAAAAGCAAACAGCAAAGTGGTTCGTCTGGTGCTGCCAGCGCAAGTAGCGTGAGCTTAATGCTCCCTTAAGCTCCCTCGCAAATCTGCAACTCACTGTTAGAAAAGAAGATGTTGGTAGGGGCGGTGGGGATCGAACCCACGACCTTCGGCTTAAAAGGCCGCTGCTCTACCACTGAGCTACGCCCCTGCGGTCAAGATTTTCCATTGTAGCATGGCGCTCGCGTGCATCCGACCAGGCGCGGTCGTGCTGGAGACCGCGGCGAAAACCGACCACCGCTTGGAGACCTGCCAAGAAACGTCTGTGCGCTTACGACACGAATCTGTCGGAGATTATAGAAGCGGAGCGAAGGGGGCGATGCGTCGGAGAATTAGAATGGTCTGTGCGCGCTAGCCTTGATTCGCGTGCGCTAGGCCAAGCTGAATTTCGCGCTAGGAGGGGCCGCCTTGCGGATCCATGTCGTCTGGACTCGGAGGCTGGGGACCCAACTGGATATGGTCGACATCCGGATCACCGCCGGAGGTGTCGTTTTCGGAGCGCTTATCCAGCTTTCTTTGCGCGCGGCGTGCCGCCTTTTCGCGTGCCTTATCCAGCCGTTTCATCTCCTTCTGGCGTTTTTGAAATGTCGTCGTCATAAAATCTCCTTTAAATAGACGCAATGCTACGCACGCGGATGCTGAGCTTTGAAGCTACCAGCGAGGCTCGCGAGGCTGGCGCGTGGCTTCGCGATAATCTTCGTTGGAAAATTTTTCGCGGCCGCGACCGCCGCCTCCACCACCAGGACGACCGCCGCCTCCGCCAGGGCGAAAACCGCCACCTCCCGAAGCCTTTGGACGCGCCTCATTGACCTTGAGGTTGCGGCCGCCGAGCTCTTTTCCATCCAACGCCGCGATGGCTTTGGCCGCTTCGTCGTCATTGGGCATTTCCACAAATGCGAACCCGCGGGCTCGGCCAGTCTCTCTGTCGGTGACCAGGTGGACGCGCGTCACTTGCCCAAAAGGCTTGAAGAGCTCGCTCAATTCGCTTTCCGTGGTTTGAAAACTCATGTTACCTACAAATAGATTCTTCATTTCCCATCTCCTTGATTCACTATCGCTAGCTCGGGCCTTCGAGAAAGATCCGGAACCGGTCGGAACGTGATGAATGGCGTAGTTTGCGCAGTACTTTGGCTTCGATCTGGCGAATGCGCTCGCGCGTAACGGCAAACGTATGGCCTACTTCCTCGAGAGTGTGATCGGTACCGTCATCGAGGCCAAATCGCATCCTGATGATTTTTTCCTCGCGGGGGGTGAGCGTCTTCAACATCGAGGCCATTTTTTCTTTCAGATTGAGATTGATGGCGGCGTCGGAAGGCGATTCAACATTTTTGTCTTCAATGAAGTCGCCCAGATGCGCCTCGTCTTCTTCTCCGATAGGAGTCTCGAAGGAAAGAGGTTGTTGCGCAATTTTCTTGGTGCGGCGCACCGCGTCCACGGGAATGTCCATACGCTTGGCGATTTCTTCGGAGGTAGGCTCACGGCCAAGCTCCTGCAAGAGTTGCTGGCTGGTGCGCACCTGTTTGTTGATCGATTCAATCATGTGCACCGGGACGCGGATAGTGCGCGCCTGATCGGCGATGGCACGTGTGATTGCCTGGCGAATCCACCATGTGGCGTACGTAGAGAACTTGTAGCCGCGACGCCACTCAAATTTGTCGGTGCCCTTCATCAGGCCAATGTTGCCCTCCTGGATCAGATCCAGGAACTGCAATCCGCGATTGGCATATTTCTTGGCTATGGATACGACGAGGCGGAGGTTTGCCTCCGTCAGCTCCTTCTTTGCCTGGTCGGCTTCCGCTTCGCCACGGCGGATAAGGGCCAGAGTGCGCTTCAAGCTGGCGACACTGACCTCGCTAGTAACGTCAATTTCTTTGAGTTGGGAGCGGCACAAGCGTAATTGCCTGCGTGCTTCGACAGCGGCATCCCCGCGGGAGGCAACGGATCTGCGTTGCAGCTTCGCAGCCTCGCGCTCCAGCGAGTTGAGGCGTTCAACCGTATGCCGCATGATGTCGATCAGGCGTTTTTTCTCTTGTTCCTTGAAGTCGATGGAGCGAACCAATTGGGAGAGTGCAACGCGGGTGCGTGCCACTTGCCCGCGGGCCGCTCGATATGCGCCCTTGTTCGATTTGGGTACGCTCTCTAGGCGAACGGCCTGCTTGAGTCCGAGGGTGTAGAGCTTGTCGATCTTGTCGATGATCCGGACAGTACTACGGGTTCTGGCCAGAAGAATTTCGTCGGTCAGCTCTTCTTCATCAAACTTCACGACTTCTTTAATCCGCCGGTTACCTTGGCGCAGTTCGGCGCCCAGGGCAACGAGCTCTTTCACAACAATTGGAGAGCGGGAAATGGTCTTGAGCACGAGTAGCTGGCCACGCTCGATACGCTTGGCGATGGCAACCTCGCGTTCGCGGGTTAGCAACGAGACCACGCCCATTTCCCGAAGGTACATGCGAACGGGATCATTGGAGGTGTCTGAGCTGCGCGGCGCGAAATGGAACTCGGATTCCTCGCTGCGGGCAGGCTCGTCGCGAGTGATTTCGATGTGCTCAGGGACGGCTAGCGTGGGGTTTGCGGCCTTTGCGGCGGCGGCGTCTTCGTAGATTTCGATACCGTCACGCTCGAAAGTGGAGAAAAGCTTGTCAATCTCTTCCGTGGCCTGTTCCTCGATGGGTAGAAGCTCGATCACTTCGTCATGCAGCAGATAGCCGCGTTCCTTGCCAAGATTGACGAGATTACGTACTTGCTCACTTTTTTCCTGTATCGCCAGCGACAAAGTCCCCCCAAAAGCAGCTGCCACGGTTGGCCGTGCCTTCTTTTTAGAGCCGTACTATCACGGAGCAAATACTGAACGTCTTTTCATAGAGGAAAGGACGGAGTACGGAGCACCTGTATTGTAACAGCTTCGTGCCGGAAGCGTTCAAAATAGCAGCGGGGCCAGCCATAGGCCGCGCGCTGTAACACGCCACCAATGGAGGACGCGGCGCCGAGTACCCGGAGACGCGCCCACCAGCCGATTAACTCTGCAGTTGTGCCTGCAAGACCTCGCCCGGGAGCAGGATCATCCTTGACCGCTCTGCTGAGCGCAAGGAAGCGATTTCCTCTCGAATCCGACTCTTGCGCACGGGCGGGTCGCCACCCAAGGTCATTCTCTCCAACTTTGTTCCGAGCGTGCGCTCCAACTGGAATAGCTCGGATCGCTGGTCTCGCGTGAATAGAGTAGAAGCAACACCGTGTTCGCCGGCGCGTCCGGTGCGGCCAACGCGGTGGATGAAGTTTTCGGCTACTTCAGGCAGGTCATAGTTGATTACGTGAGCGATGTCCTGCACGTGAATTCCGCGCGAAGCTAGATCGGTCGCAACCAAGACGCGGTAGCGTCCCTGTTGAAAGCCGGCTAGCGCTGCCGTGCGCTGCGATTGCGAGCGGTCGCCGTGAATCATCGCGGCCTGGATGCCCTGTTGATTCAAATTGCGAGTGATTCGCTCGGTTCCGCGTTTGGTACGCGAGAAAACCAGACAGCGGCCGGTCTCTTTCGTGAGGAGGTGATGTAACGCGCCCTGTTTTCCGTCGACGGTGACCTCAAAAGCTTGGAGGCGGACATTCTCCGACGGTTTTAGGGTGGACCCGAAGGCCAGCCGCACCGGATTTCGCGTGTACTCTTTCACGAGGCTTGCCATGGCGCCTTCCATGGTTGCGGAAAAGCACATGGTTTGGCGGTCTTTGGGCAGAATCGCAGCGATGCGGCGAATCGCGGGAAGAAATCCCATATCGAGCATGCGATCGGCTTCGTCGAGCACTAGGATCTGCAACTCGCGGAAGTGAATCAGGCGCCGGCCGAGAAAATCTTCGAGCCGACCGGGGGTAGCCACGACCAGGCCTGGACCTTTGCGGATCACGTGTAACTGTTGAGCTTCGGACAAGCCGCCGACAACCAGTGAGGCAGGCGAGAGTTGTTTGCCGCGCAAGGCGTTGTATTGATCCACGACTTGCATCGCGAGTTCGCGCGTGGGAACCAGGACGAGTGCTGCGATCCCGGGCGAAGTACGCTTCAGGAGCTTTTCTAGCACCGGAATCAGGAACGCGAGGGTCTTGCCGGTGCCGGTTTGCGCCGTCGCCAGCACATCTTTGCCTTCCAAAGCGTGCGGGATGGCCGCAGCCTGGACGGGCGTCGGCGTCGAAAAGCGAGCAGACGACAGGCGCTCCTTTACATAAGTTGAAATCGGAAGTTCTGAAAAAATTTGCATTTAGCTTTCTTGCTGGGATAGTTGCGCGCACGCACGAACGTCGAGCGAGCTGGGCGACTAAATAACCAGTCTTAGTTTTAAATTACGCTGAAAACGTACGGAGAAGACTGAGGGCGGGGTTTCTCATGACAGCATCGAACCAGAGGGACCGCACAACACAACCGCGGTATTAAGCGCAAAAACAGTATACCACAGATTGGGTTTGGAGATGCAAGAGTTCACGTAAGTGTGCGATTCACTACGTTCGTACGTAGTTGCTGCTTGGATACGGCGGCGTAGGCATGCGAGACTCTGCCGGGTGAACAAGGTTCTATTCTTCGGCGGAGTGATTCTAGCGGCGAGCGGGCTGGTTTCACCCGCAATCGCATTGCTAATTGGACTCGTTTACGGGATGACTTTGGCGCACCCGTACCAAGTGGAAAGCAGAAACGTGACAAGGTTTTTGCTGCAGGGGTCGGTGGTCGCATTGGGTTTCGGGATGAGTCTTCGCGAAGTCCTTCGGGCGGGGCGTTCCGGTTTTGTCTATACAGCGCTGAGTATCACCGCAGCGATGCTCATTGGATTGGGACTGGGGGCCTTGATTCACGTTGCCAAGAAGCCTTCCTTTCTGATCAGCGCCGGAACCGCAATTTGCGGTGGCAGCGCCATCGCAGCGGTGGGGCCGATTGTCGGCGCGAGTGAAGAGGAAATGGCGGTGTCGCTGGGAGCGGTTTTTATCCTGAATTCGGTCGCGTTGTTTCTGTTTCCGCCGGTCGGCTTCGCGTTGCACTTGACTGAGAGCCAGTTTGGGCTCTGGTCGGCGTTGGCAATTCACGATACAAGTTCCGTAGTCGGTGCGACCGCGAAATACGGTGCGATGGCGCTGGCGATCGGGACCACCATCAAGCTTGCGCGGGCGCTGTGGATTGTTCCCCTCGCGGTCGGGACGGCGGTTGTGTTGAAGCGTAAGGCGCGGGTTCCCTGGCCCTGGTTTATTCTCTTTTTTTGTGTGGCCGCGCTGCTTAACACCCTATTACCGCAATTCAGTTCCGAGTTCGGCGCGCTGAACCATTTAGGGAAGCTCGGTCTGACCGTGACGTTATTTCTGATTGGCGCCAGTCTCAACAGGGAGACGCTGCACACAGTCGGAGTTCGGCCATTGCTGCAGGCGTTGACGCTTTGGATTGTTGTGGGGGCCGGCACGCTCGTGCTTGTGCTGTTTAATTGGATTCGTGTGTAGGAAAGCGCTCCCCGCTGGCGCGGTCAAAGTTCAGTGTCATTGCGGATTCGGCAACGGTCTCGATGGCCTTCTAGTGTTTTTGTGACTCTTATCGTACCGTCAAACGAGTAGCTTGAATCGCGCCGAATCGACAGGATTTCGATGTTCCGGAGCGTCGCCAACCTGGTGCGATTGGGACGTGGATGCAACGCTTCGCGACATATTCTCGTCCAATGAACGTCGCTTTGTGTTCGGTGAGGGTGAATGCTTCGATGCGGAATGGTTTTTGGAGTTGCCTTACTGCTGCTTGCAGGGCTTGCAAGCGCCGGAACTGCTATAGGTCAAGATAAGCCAGACGCTCCCACGCCAAAAGTCCCGCCGTCAGCCTCCCAGACACGACCGGCGAGCGACCAAAATCCGGCTACCTCCTCCGATCCGACCGTACAACCGGACGACAACCCCAAACGAATCCTGGGAATCATCCCTAATTTTCAGACCAAGAACGATCAGCCTGTGGCATACGAGCCGATGTCGGTCAAAGAGAAGTACGTGCTCGCCTGGCACCAGACGGTGGACATCAGCGCGCACTTTGGCAATTTATTTCAGGCGGCCATACAACAGGCGGACAACGGCCAGCCTCATTACGGACAGGGCTGGGGAGCATTCGCGTCGCGATTTGGAGCTGAGGAAGGTGACCAGGCAACGTCGGCATTCTTCATTTTTGGATTTTTGCCGCACGTCTTGCACCAGGATCCACGCTACTTTCGACAGGGAAAGGGTTCGATCTGGTATCGCATTCACTATGCGGCTACGCGCACCGTGATCAGTCGTAAGGATACTGGCGATCCAACGTTCAATACGCCGCAGGTTTTGGGTCAACTATTTCAGCAGAGTATTTCGACTGCGTACTACCCGGCGCAGGACCGGTCAGCAAGCGCGGTTTTCCAAAATTGGGGTACCAACCTCGCGTACAACAGCGCGTACAACGTCTTGAAAGAGTTTTATCCCGATTTTCTGCGCATTGTGTTCCACCGGCACAAAGAACAGTCCGCTGGCGCGCCCTCTAACTAGCTTCTTTTCCTCGATCTCTCGACACATTTTTGCTTCATATCGCTTTACAATCCATGCGAGCTAAATGGCCCTGAAAATGAAAACTTTCAATATTGCCGTCATTGCGGGCGACGGCATCGGTCAGGAAGTTGTTCCCGAAGGCATGCGCGTTCTGGATGCCGCGGGGGAGCGCTTTGGATTCCGATTTGTGTGGCGTGAATTCGATTGGAGTTGCGAGACCTACGCGAAGACAGGACGGATGATGCCCGCGGACGGTCTCGCACAATTGCGACCGTTCGATGCTATTTTCCTGGGCGCGGTAGGGCATCCGACTGTTGCGGACCACATATCGCTTTGGGGACTGCTGATCCCAATACGGCGAGGCTTCCGGCAGTACGTGAACTTGCGGCCAGTGCGGCTTTTGCGCGGCATCGATTCGCCTTTAAAAAATTGGCAACCAGGTCAAATCGACTTTACGATCGTCCGCGAAAATAACGAGGGCGAGTATTCCAATATTGGCGGGCGTCTGTATGAGGGCACTCCCGAAGAGATGGCCGTGCAGCAAACGGTCTTCACGCGCCGCGGCGTCGAACGCGTTCTGCGTTACGCGTTCGAGCTCGCGAGGACACGCAAGAAACATCTCACATCCGCGACTAAATCAAACGGTATCATTTACACGATGCCTTTCTGGGACGAATGCTTTCAGCAAATGGCCGCCGATTATCCGGACATCCGCACCGACCAATTTCATATCGACATATTGTGCGCGCATTTAGTCCGCCACCCGGATTGGTTCGATGTGATTGTGGCCTCGAACCTGTTTGGCGACATTTTGTCGGACTTGGGGCCGGCAGTTGCGGGATCGATTGGTATCGCCCCATCGGCGAATTTGAACCCGGAGAAAGAGTTCCCCTCGATGTTTGAGCCCGTGCATGGATCGGCGCCGGATATCGCGGGGAAGGGACTCGCCAATCCTATCGGGCAAATATGGTCAGGCGCGATGATGTTACGGCATTTGGACGAAGGAGAAGCTGCGGGCGCGATAGAAGATGCGATCGCGAGGGCTCTCATCCGGCCGGAAGTGCGCACTGCGGACATTGGCGGTAATGCGAGAACAAAAGATATGAGCGATGCGATCGTGTCGGCGATAGCTGGCAATACCTAACAGCTCGGGGGAGTCTCGATTCTCAAAACGAGTTGGCGAAGAATTCAGCCCGCAGCCGCCCGGCTGCGAGCGGTTCGCACATAATTCAGAAAGCGATGCGCCAATTCGCGGATTCGTCCTTCTTGCCGCTTCTGCACCGCTTCGCTGGGAATTAGTTCGCGTCCGATGCCCAAGGCAACGGCACCCGCCAAAATGAAGTTTGCCGCTGTCTGCTGATTTACGCCTCCGGCAGCGACTAAAGGGATTTTGGGGAAGGGCCCCTTAAGGGCGCGGATGTAACTGTCACCGCCGATTTGCGCGCACGGAAAAACCTTGACGAAGTCCGATCCGGATTTCCACGCCGTGACGATTTCCGTGGGGGTGAGTGCTCCGGCCATCATCGTCAGATCCTTATTCTTTGCGAACGCCACGATGTCCAGGTCGAGTCCCGGGCAGGTCAGAAAGCGCACGCCAGCATCCATGCAGTGCCGCGCGGTTTCAAGATCCAAGACGGTCCCGGCGCCGACAATCACGTGGGGAAGGTTTTTCACAAGGTGGGAAATAACCTCCAGGGCGCCCGGCACGGTCATGGTGATTTCAACGATGGGAATGCCGCCGCGAGCAACTACTTCAGCAGCGAAAAGGGCGTCTTCCGGGGAGGAAGTACGTACCGCTGGAATGATTCCGATTTCCTGAATCTTGGCGCAGACCTCATGCTTTTCCAAGTGGTTTCCTCGGGAACGGCCGCGGCGACGCAGGTAAGGGTAAATTCATAGACACTGAGCGACCGCCCCCAGATGCACGTTCGGTTCTGTGGATGATATCCTAACAACGTACTAACAAGGCGGATCAAGAACATCGGTGCATAGTTGACTGGCAAGTTTGCAGACAGGTTCGTATGAACGTTAGAGTCCATAAGCGCTTCCTTCGACGCGCTGCGTTCTTCGTAACCGCGGCATTTGCCTGTCTGCTGGCGTCATCCGGGCGTGCTGTGGCCGCGCCCGCCGCCGGTGCGCAAGCCCCTACACATTTCACCATTGCGGATTTTGATGGAGATAGCCGACCCGATCTCGCGAGCGTGCAAGTCGGCCAAGGCGGTTCGCGCGACGCGCACTACTGGATTGCATTTGAATTCAGCGGCGGTTCCGCGCAAACCGTGGGTATAGCGGCGCCCACTGGTGGTTTGCAGATTTCGTCGCGCGACGTGAACGGGGACGACTTTCCCGACGTCATCGTCACGACAGCCTGGACGAATAGGCCGATCGTCATTCTCTTGAATGACGGTTTGGGAAATTTCACCCCGGTCAGCCCCTCTAAATTTAAAGGCGCTTTCGCGACTCCGGACACCAACTGCGCACCGAGATCCGATGAAATAAGGGACGCCAGCGCGCTGCTTTATTCACGGAGCGCTCCCAGTAATTGCCAAGAAGGGAGCAGGTCTTCGTCGCCCAGAAGAATGCGGGGGCTGCTCCTTCGATACTCTTGCGGTCCTTGGATTCTTGCCTCGGTCTCGCCCTTCGTTGGTCGAGCCCCTCCCTCTGTAAAGCTTTGACGCACAATTAACAATTCACCGAATAGTCTGTTTGGCGGCGGCAGCCCCGATACGCAAATCCATCTTTGGATTGGGACCGAGCCGGCCAGGCTCTTACTCTAACTTCACTCAAAGATGTCCCGGTCGGTGACCGGCACCAAGGCACTGGGAGGTTTCATGAAGCGGTTATTGAAGCGCCTGTGGTTCGGGCTCTTTCTTGTCGTGGTTTCAGCGCGAAGCGCCTGGGCGCAAAAAGTGCTGACCTGGCAGGAAGTTCGCGACAGGTTTGAGCATGCGAATCCCTCTCTTCGCGCTGGACAGATCGCTATCGACGAATCGCGAGCACAGGAGATTACGGCCTATCTCCGCCCTAACCCGAACCTGGCTGTGAGCGTCGACGGCATTCAGCTCACGCCCTCTCAGGGGGTGTGGAGGCCGCTGGCCGGCGCAACGATCTCACCGAACCTCAGCTATTTGCACGAACGACGACACAAGCGGGAACTGCGGCTGGAAAGCACGCAGGATGCGACCAAGATCGCGGTTTCCGGGCAAGCGGATCTAGAGAGAACTCTCCTTTTCAACGTGCGGCAAGCGTTCATTCAGACGTTGCAAGAGAAAGCAGTCCTTTCGCTGGCCCGCGAAAATCTCTCGTACTACGACCATGTGCTGGATGTGAATCGTGACCGCTACAAAGCAGGGGCCATAGCTCAAGTCGATTTGGACCGTCTCGAGATTCAGCGGGTTCAGTACGAATCCGATCTTCAAACCGCCGAAGTCAACCTGCGCACCGCAAAGATCCAGCTTCTGGCGCTGCTAAACGATCGCATCCCAGTTGAGCAGTTTGATGTCACGGGCCCCTTTGACTTTTCGGACCAGGTCGTCGCTCTAGATCAAGTTCGGCAGATTGCCCTCGACGGGCGGCCAGACTTGCGGGAAGCTTTGCAGACCGTCGAAAAAGCCAAGACCGATCATCGGCTAGCTGTCGCAAATGGTTCGACGGACCCGACGTTCGCCTCGTGGTGGACGCATAATCCTTCCTTCAACAATCCCTTCGATCACGAAGCACTCGGCGCCAGTGTCAGCGTGCCACTGAGGATTTTTGATCGCAACCAAGGTGAAAAACTGCGCACGCAACTGGACATCGGCCGGAGCGAAAGCCTGACGGAGGCTGCGCGCGCGCAGGTCTTCAGCGATGTCGATTCCGCCCACGCCACGGTGACCAGCACGGTGACTCTTCTTGGGCCTTACAAAGCCCGCTACCTTCAACAGGCGTCGCGCATCCGCGACACCATTTCTTTCTCTTACCAACACGGGTCCGCCTCTCTACTCGATTTCCTGAACGCGCAGGCTGACTACCGCAGCGTTCAGCTCAGTTACCTGAATCTGGTGGCTTCTTACCTGGAAGCGGCCAATCAATTGAATATGGCGGTGGGGCGCGAGGTCCTCCAATGAGGCGCGGTAACTTTGGAACAGGAATGGCGGTTCTGGGTTTGGCGACTTGGTTGGTAGGCTGCGGTGGAAGCAAGGCCGACCCGAAGGCCGAGGCGCCACCCACGCCTGTAGTTGAGCACGAGGAGGACGTGAATGTTTTCCATGTGGAGCATCCCGAACAATTCCCCTTGGTGAGCGCGGTTGAGCACATCTCCACATCGCAATTGGTCGCTACCGGCGCGATCAGTCCGGATATTTCTCGCAGCGTGCCCGTGATTTCGCTGGCGATTGGGCGCGTCGTAGAAGTGCACGCACGGCTTGGCGATACGGTTACGAAAGGTCAGGTCCTGCTGCGCGTGCAAAGCGCGGATATGTCCGCTGCGTTTTCGGACTATCGAAAAGCCGTCGCCGACGAGAAGCTCGCAAAAATACAGTACGAGCGCGCCAAGCTGCTCTACGACAAAGGCGCTATCTCTCTGAACGATTTCCAGACCGCCGAAGATGTCGAGAACAAGGCCCAGGTGGACGTCGAAAACACCACCGAACGCCTGCGCGTGCTGGGCGGTAATCCCGAGCATCCCGCGGCGATCCTCGACATCCGCGCTCCCATTTCGGGCGTCATCACCGATCAGCAAGTCACCAATGCCGCGGGAGTGGCCGGCCTGGGCTCGCCAAATCCCTTCACGATTTCGGATTTATCCAACGTGTGGATTCTTTGCGATGTCTACGAAAACGATTTGGCCAACGTGCATGTGGGTGAAAACGCGGAAGTCCGCTTGAATGCATATCCTGACCAGCTGTTCACCGGACGGATCAGCAATGTGGGCCCGGTTCTCGACCCAAACCTTCGCACCGCCAAGGTGCGCGTCGAGGTGCACAATCCGGGACTGCTGCGCGTGGGAATGTTTGTCACCGCGACATTCCACGGGCAGAAGAAAGAAGTTCGCGCCGCCGTGCCGGCCTCCGCAATTTTGCATTTGCACGATCGCGATTGGGTTTACGTGCCGATTGCCGGCAACAAGTTCCAGCGCACGGAAGTCGTCGCTGGAAACAATTTGCCGGACAAAATGCAGGAAGTCATTTCGGGTCTAAAGCCTGGGCAGCGAGTAGTCAGCGACGCACTCGTGCTGCAGAACACCGTGGAGCAATAGATGAATCCTCTCCACCGCGTCCGCAAGCGACTCTGCTGATGCGAGCACTCATCGATTTCGCGCTGAATAACCGCTTGATGATACTAGCGCTTGCGGTTGTATTGCTTCTCTGGGGCGCCATTTCTTTTCACAACCTTCCTGTGGAAGCGTACCCTGATGTCGCCAACAACTACGTGCAAATCATCACCCAGTGGCCGGGGCGGGCCGCGGAAGAGGTCGAGCAGCAAGTTACCATCCCTATTGAAATTCAGATGAATGGAGTGCCGCACCTTACGCACTTGCGCTCCGTGTCGCTCTTTGGTCTATCCAGTGTGATGCTTATCTTCGACGACGATTCGATTAACGATTGGAACCGCCAGAAAGTCTTGGAACGACTCTCGCAGGTCACCCTGCCAAATGGTTTGCAACCACAAATGGGTACGGACTGGAGTCCGGTCGGTCAGATCTTCTGGTACACGCTCAAGAGTACGAACCCCAAGTACGACCTGATGGAACTGAAGTCGATCGAGGATTGGACGCTCGAAAAGCAATTCAAGTCCGTCCTCAATGTGGTGGACGTTTCCAGTTTCGGAGGTGCCACGCGCGAGTACCAGGTTCGTCTGGATCCCAGCAAGCTGATCGCCTACAACCTGAATATCAGCCAGATTGAGCAGCAGCTGGCCAATAACAACACCAATGCCGGCGGAAGTTTCGTCGAAGCCGGCCTCCAGCAAATCAATGTCCGCTCGGTGGGACTGTTTTCTAACGTGCCCGACATTGAGCAGACAATGATCAAAACACAGAATGGAACGGCGATTCGCGTAAAGGACATCGGCATCATTTCGCAAGGCCCGAAGATTCGTCTAGGACAAATCGGCAAAGCCATTCGACGCGCGGACGGCACCATACTGGATAGTGACGATGCGGTCGAAGGAATCGTCCTATTGCGCAAAGGCGCCAACGCCGATGAAACACTGGTAGCCATTCATGAAAAAGTTAAGGAGCTGAACGAGCACATTCTTCCGCCTGGCGTGAAAATTGTCCCCTTCCTGGACCGCAGCAACTTGGTGCATCTCACCACGCACACGGTGCTCCATAACCTGACCGAAGGCGTGTTGCTCGTTTCCGTAATTCTCTTTTTCTTTCTCGGCAATTTTCGCGGCGCCATCATCGTGGCGCTAACCATTCCTTTTTCTCTGTTGTTTGCATCCATTTGCCTCGATCTGAACAAGATTCCCGCCAATCTCCTCTCTCTCGGTGCCTTGGATTTCGGCATGGTGGTCGATGGCACCGTGGTGATCATCGAAAATATCGTGCGCCATTTTGGCTTGGCCACCAGTGCGCACAAGACTCCGTTGGAGAAAATTCGCGATGCGGTCCAGGAAGTGTTGCGGCCCGTCTTTTACGCACGCGCCATCATCATCGCCGCTTACTTGCCGATTTTCACCTTGCAGAGCGTTGAAGGGCGCCTCTTCAAGCCCATGGCTTGGACCGTTTCCTTCGCGCTGCTTGGCGCATTAGTTTTTTCCATTCTGATCGCGCCGGTGCTGGCTTTGATGCAGTTCAGTCGCGGGATCCGAGAATGGCACAACCCGGTGATGTACTTCTTGCGCGAAAAATACCGGCTCGCTTTGAAGTGGGCCATAGAGCATCGTCTGGTAACCGTCGGAGTTGGCGCCGCGGCTTTTGCCATAGCCGTGTTCCTGATGGTTAGCGGCGTTATCGGCTCGGAATTCCTACCACATCTCGATGAAGGCGCCATCTGGGTGCGGGGAACCCTCGCGCCCAGCACTGGGCCAACCGAGGGTGTCCGCGTCGCCGATCAAGCCCGCGTCCTATTGGCTTCGTTTCCCGAGGTCAAAGTGGTTACCAGTCAGGTGGGGAGGCCCGACGATGGTACGGACACCACGGGCTTCTTCAATACCGAATATTTTGTCGATCTCAAGCCCAAGAACGAGTGGCGTTCCGTATTCAACGAAGACAAAGAGGAACTCATCGCTGCCATGGACCGCGAGCTCAGCAAAATGCCGGGAATCCTCTGGAATTTTTCGCAGCCCATCGCCGACAACATGGAGGAAGCAGTCAGCGGCGTGAAAGGCGAGTTAGCCATCAAACTCTACGGCGAAGATTTGCGCGTACTGGAAGAAAAGGGCGACCAAGTGGTCGGCGTCATGCGCCGCATTGCTGGCGTGGAGGATCTGGGATTGTTCCGTGTGCTGGGGCAGCCCAACCTGAACATTGCGGTCGACCGCCAACAGGCCGCCCGCCATGGCATCAATGCTACCGACGTGCAAGATGCCGTCGAAACCGCGGTTGGCGGAAAGGCAGTCAGCCAGGTGCTTCAGGGCGAGCAGCGATACGACCTGGTGGTTCGCTACCAGGCTCCCTATCGCAATTCCAAGGAGGCCATCGAGAATATCCGTGTAGTGTCTCCGACGGGAGAGCGCGTCGCTCTTGCTCAACTAGCAAGTGTGGAAGTGCGCGACGGCGCGTCCGAAATCTACCGCGAAGAGAATTCCCGCTATGTTGCCCTCAAATACAGCGTGCGCGGCCGCGACCTGGGCAGCGCCGTGGAAGAAGCGATGCAGCGAGTGGGCAACGAAGTAAAGCTGCCGGTCGGCTACCACATTGATTGGGCAGGCGAGTATGAGAGCCAGAAACGCTCGCAGCGGCGCCTGATGATCGTCGTGCCCATCACCATCCTGGTGATTTTCATCGTTCTATACGCGATGTTCGCATCCGCGAAGTGGGCTGGATTGATCCTCGCCAACGTGGCCATCGCTCCGATTGGCGGTCTGCTAGCTCTTCTGATGACCGGCACGCACCTGAGCGTTTCTTCTGGTGTTGGGTTTCTGGCGCTTTTTGGAGTATCGGTGGAAACTGGCGTGATCATGCTGGAGTACATCAATCAGCTGCGCGCCGCGGGTCACACCATCGAGTCAGCCGCTATAGAAGGCGCGGTTCTACGCCTACGTCCTATCATGATGACCATGTTGGTCGCAACTCTGGGGTTGTTGCCCGCCGCTCTGTCTCGCGGCATCGGGTCGGATTCGCAGCGCCCTTTTGCCATCGTGATCGTCGGAGGCCTGATTGGCGCGCTCCTGCTCAGTATATTCTTGCTTCCAGCGCTCTACGTCTGGGTTGCCCGCGATGGTGACCGCTTACCTCAGCCAGAAGCCGAGTTCGGAGAGGCTGGCTAGTCCAAGGCCCGTCCCCGGCAGCCGCTTTGCATTGACAGTCAGCTTTTCGGTGCGAATACTTTTGGTTGAAGATTGCACTAGACTTTTTCAAAGCTCCCCGGCGTTAGGAGCCAAAAATGCCAAACCCCATCGAAATCGAAGTGAACGGCAAGCGCTATCCGGTTCACTTCCATCCGGACACCCCTCTGTTATGCGTCCTCCGCGACGACCTGGGGTTTACGGGCGCGAAATATGGATGTGGTGAGGGCCAATGCGGCTCCTGCACCGTCCTGATCGCCGGCCAGCCGCGCCGCTCCTGCCAAATTTCTGTGAGCGCCGTCGCTGGCAAGCCGGTGACCACCGTTGAGGGTCTTGAGAAAGACGGCCAGCTTCATCCCATACAGCAAGCTTTTATCGATGCAGGTGCCTTTCAGTGCGCTTATTGCACGCCGGGCATGATCATGAGCAGCGTCGGCCTGCTGCGGAGTAATCCAAACGCGAGCACCGACGAAATCAAGCAGTTTTTGCAAGGCAATAGCTGCCGATGCGGCACGCAGCCGCGCATCGTCGAGGCCGTGCGCCAAGCCGCCAAGACAATGCAGGAAGGCGCCCGATGAGCACAATCGTGAGCGGCCCATTGCAAAAGCCCCTTCTCGAGCCGGAACGCTACGAACTCACCTCCGGCTCCATCCACCATTTCGATCTCGCGCGCCGCGAATTCTTCAAGCTTCTCGGTGCCGGCATAACTGTGTTCGCCGTCACGAAAAGTGTAATCGCGCAAGAGACCGGCCCTTCCCACAGCTTTCATCCGCAGGACTTACCTTCCGACATCCGCGCCTGGCTGCACATCGGCGAGGACGGCGTCGTTACCGCCTTCTGCGGCAAAGTGGAAATCGGCCAGAACATTCGCACTTCCCTAGCGCAAACCGTCGCAGACGAATTGCGCGTGCCGTTCGCAAGCGTGCGCATGGTCATGGGCGACACCGCGCTCACTCCGTTCGATGCCGGAACCTTCGGCAGCCGCACCACGCCCAGCATGACTCCGCAACTGCGCCGTGTCGCCTCTGCCGCGCGCGACCTCCTGATCGAAGCCGCCGCTCACGAATGGAACGTTGCTCCCGAGCGCCTCAAAGCAGCGGATGCGAAAGTAACTGACCCTGGCTCAGGTCGCTCCGCCACCTACGCGTCGCTCGCTCGCGGTAAAACGCTCGCGCAAAATCTTCCCGCCGAGGATCCTGTCACTCCTCCGGCGGATTGGACCGTCGCCGGGAAACCTATTCCGAAAATGGACGCACGCGATTTCGTCACCGGCCGCCACCAGTACACACCGGACCTGCGTCCTGCCGGGATGTTACACGGCAAGGTTTTGCGTCCACCCTCTTTCGGCGCAACGCTCACGTCTTATGACGACTCGGCCGCAAAAGCGATGAGTGGAGTCCTTATCGTTCGCGATGGCGATTTCGTCGGTGCCGCTGCTCCCACCGAGCACCAAGCGACCGCTGCCCTCGCCGCCGTTCGCGCACAATGGAAACAAGTCCCGCAAGTCTCCAGCCGCGAAATTTTCGCATACTTGAAAAGCAACGCCGAAAGCAAAGCCGACGACCGCCACCGGCAGCAGAAGGGTTCCGTCGATGAGGTTTTGGCCGGCGCTGCCCATCGTTTCGACGCCACCTACAACGTTGCCTACATCGCTCACGCCCCGCTTGAGCCGCGCGCCGCCGTCGCCGAGTGGTCCGGCGAAAAACTCACTGTCTGGACCGGTTCGCAACGCGCCTTCGGAGTTCGCGGTGAACTCGCCGACACTCTCCGCATTTCCGAGGCAAACGTCCGCGTCATCGTCCCCGACACGGGCTCCGCCTACGGCGGAAAGCACACCGGCGACGCCGCAATTGAGGCGGCTCGTTTGGCACGCGCTGCTAACCACGCCGTTAAAGTCGTCTGGACCCGCGAGGAAGAATTCACCTGGGCCTATTTCCGCCCCGCCGGCGTTATCGAAATCAAAAGCGCCATCACTCTTGAGGGCAAACTCATCGCCTGGGATTTTCATAATTATCATTCCGGTTCTTCCGGAATCGAAACGCCGTACACCGTGCCTAACGTGCGCACCCAGTTTCATTCCGTGCCATTGATTCTGCGCAGCGGCTCCTACCGCGGCCTTGCCGCCACTGCCAACCACTTCGCCCGCGAAACGCACATGGACGCGCTCGCTCATTCCTCGAAAATGGACCCTCTCGAATTTCGTCTCAAGAATCTTGACGACGCTCGCCTCCGCGCCGTCCTGGAAGCTTCGGCAAAGCGGTTTGGCTGGCCGCACGCGAAAGCGGAAGGCCGCGTTTTTGGCATCGCCGCCGGCCACGAGAAGGGAAGTTATGTAGCGACGTGCGCCGAAGTCGCGGTCGACAATAATTCCGGCGTCGTTCGCGTCGTGCGTCTCGTCACCGCCTTCGAGTGCGGCGCCATCGTTAATCCCGACGGCCTCCGCCATCAAGTCATCGGCGCAAACATCCAAGGCCTTGGCGGCGCGCTCTTCGAAGCCATCGAATTCGAAAACGGCCGCATCACCAATCCTCGCTTCTCCCGCTATCGCGTGCCGCGCTTCCGCGACATTCCGGAAATCGAAGCCGTCCTCCTCGATCGCAAAGACATCGCCCCCGCAGGCGCCGGCGAAACGCCCATCATGGCCGTAGCTCCAGCCATCGGCAACGCCATCTTCGACGCCACCGGCCAGCGCCTAAACAATCTCCCTCTCGTTCCGAATGCCCTAAAGAAAACGTAATGTGGAGTGCGGCGGTCTCGCCGGCGCTTTAACGCGTGAATCCTCGCCACACAAATTTTCATTGCGAGTGAGGTTGCGTCACCCTCGGCACCAGTCCACTTTGCTTCATCGCAAATGCTTTTGCCTGCGATTCATCACGGCTAGGTTGATTGACGCAGCTCACTACTGCCCACCATTGACACCCGCTCCCATCCGGCATACCGTTCCGCGCGAATGAGAAGCAAGCTCCTCTTTGCCACCACCATCGCGGTCACAGCGCTCGCCATCGCTGTATCGTTTTTGAAGGTTGAATTCATAGCAAGCATATCGATTGTGAGTGAAGTCCTTCGCTGGCTCGGCGTCGTCCTGATTGCCGCCAGTGCGATCCGTCGTCGCTCCCTGACGTCCTGGATTCTTGTGGGCCTGCTCGCTGGCGCCGAGTTGGGCCACGATTGGCCCAACGTAGCCGTCAACCTTCAATTCTTAGGAATTATCTTCCTCCGTCTGATCCGCGTCATCATCGCGCCACTTCTCTTCGGCACCCTCGTGGTAGGCATTGCGGGCCATGCCGACCTGAAGAAAGTAGGCCGCCTCGGCCTCAAATCCCTCATCTACTTCGAAATCGTTTCCACCATCGCCCTGCTCATCGGTTTCGCCGCCATCAACTTCAGCCGCGCCGGCGAAGGCGTCCATCTTCCGCCCTCCACCGCGACCGAATCGCTCAACGCCACCCCGCATAGCCCCACGCAACTCATCATCGACATCTTCCCCGAAAACATCGCCAAAGCCGTGGCCGAAAACCAGGTTCTGCAGGTCGTTGTCTTCAGCATGCTCTTCGCCATGGCCCTCGCTCTCGTCCCCGAGCCCAAGCGCCGCCCCATGCTCAGCTTTGCCGAAAGCCTTTCCGAAACGATGTTCAAGTTCACGAACATCGTCATGTTCGCCGCACCCATAGGGGTCTTTGGTGCCGTGGCATACACCGTCGGCCACTTAGGACTCGGCGTTCTCCTTCCTCTGCTGAAACTCCTGGCGACAATGTACGTCGCGCTAGTGGTGTTCATCACCTCCGTGCTGTTTCCCATCGCGCTGCTCGCCCGTGTTCCGATAAAGAAATTCCTCAGCGCCGTGGCCGAACCCGTCACCATCGCCTTCGCCACCGCCAGCTCCGAAGCCGCTCTCCCCCGCGCCATGGAACAAATGGAATCTCTCGGCGTACCCCGCGAAACCGTCGCCTTCGTCCTTCCCACCGGCTACAGCTTCAATCTCGATGGCTCCAGCCTCTACCAATCCCTCGCGCTAATCTTTATCGCCCAAGCCGCCGGAATCCATCTCACCGTAGCCCAGCAAGCTATCATGCTCCTCACCCTCCTCATCAGCAGTAAAGGAACCGCCGGCGTAGCCCGCGCCTCCCTGGTTATCGTCCTGGCCGCCGCCACCTCTTTTCATCTCCCCACGGAGCCGCTATTCCTCCTCTTCGCCATCGATCAACTAATGGACATGGGCCGCACCGCCGTAAACGTCCTCGGCAACTGCCTGGCCTGCGTCGTAATCGCTCGCTGGGAAAATGAATTTCCAACCCCCAAAATGGCGTCGTCGCAAGTCTGAAAAGGATAGTTAGCCTCACCTGCGCAGCCTCATGTATAACCGTTCCCAACCGGGGTGTTGCAAGAGAGCCCGGTTTAGAAAAACAGGGAGAGATAGAGATGAAAAAATCACTAATTGTATTGGCAGTCGCGACTTTGGTCATCGTCGTGGCTTTTGTGGGCGTTGCGCAGGCTCAGAAAGGGAAGCAGGTCATCTACGCGTCTTCAGAACGAGGCACATATAAGCCGATGAACGGGGTTTCCATGAATGTCCTCGTGGGCGACCCGGACAAGGGCTCACACGCAACATTTACTAAGTTCGAGCCCGGATTCGACGCAGGTATGCACTCCCACACGAACGATGTTTCCATCGTCGTGATCAAAGGCGCCTACCTATACAAGGATGAATCCGGCGAAAAACGTGTCGGGCCCGGCGAATTCCTCTTCGTTCCAGGTGGACACAAGCACTGGAGCGGCGGCGACAAGACCGAAGGGGCGCTCTTCTACGAGGAAGGTCCCGGCAAGTTCGACCGCGTCGCAGCGAACTAGCGAGACATCTGGAACTATCGCACGTCGCGTACCGTGATTGTATCCGTAAGGACCAAGCGGGCGTCGCACCGCGTCATTGCAGAAGAGAAGCTTGTTGGCTTCCGACGCCCGCTAACCGACTCCTGCCACGTTACTTTCTCCTATCTCGGTTCTCTGCAATTTAGCTCTCCTCAGAAATTACGGTACAATTGAAAGGTTATGCTGTCAGTGAACAACATCTCTATGCGCTTCGGCCCCCGCGTCCTCTTTGAGGACGTCACCTGCACCTTTATGTCCGGCCGCCGCTACGCCGTAACCGGCCCCAATGGTGCCGGCAAATCCACTTTTATGAAAATTCTCACCGGCGAACTCGAGCCCACCAAAGGTTCCATCACCGCGCCAAAGAAGATGGGCGTCCTGCGCCAGGACCAGTTCGCCTTCGACGAGTTTCGTGTTATCGACACGGTTGTAATGGGCAACAAAGTCCTCTGGGACGCCCTGCAAGAACGCGATGCCCTTTACGCCAAGCCCCACGAGCAGCTCACCGATGCGGACGGCATGCGCCTCGGCGAACTCGAGGGCGTCGTCGGCGAAGAGGGCGGCTACACTGCCGAGGCCGACGCCGGCATCCTGCTCGATGGTCTCGGCATAGAAAGCTCGTTGCAAGAGCGCAAAATGGGTGAGCTACAAGGCGGCCAGAAAGTTCGCGTGCTCCTCGCGCAAGCCCTCTTCGGCAATCCCAGCGCCCTGCTTCTCGACGAGCCTACCAACCACCTCGACCTCGATTCCGTACACTGGCTGCAGGATTATCTGCGCGAGTATGAAGGCGTCCTCATCGTCATCTCCCACGACCGCCATTTCCTCAACAGCGTCTGTACGCACACGGCCGACATCGACTACGAAACCATCATCATGTACAACGGCGGCTACGACGACATGGTCGTCGCCAAGACCCACATCCGCGCCCGCATCGAATCGGAAAACGCCCAGCGCGAAAAGAAAATCGCCCAGCTCAACGAATTTATTGCCCGCTTTTCCGCCGGCACCCGCTCCGCGCAAGCCACGTCGCGCAAAAAAGAAGTCGAGCGCCTGCAAACCTCCGAGCTAGCCCGCTCCAACATCCAGCGCCCCTACATTCGTTTCGAAATGAAGCGCGCCTCCGGCCGCCATCCGCTCGAAGTCCGCAGCGTCGAGAAATCCTACGATGGCCTGAAAGTCATCCCGCGCTTTTCCGCCAGCGTCACCCGCGGAGAAAAAATCGCGCTCATGGGCCGCAACGGTACCGGCAAAACCACTCTGCTGAAATCATTGGTCCGCAACGCCACCGGCTACATCGAAGACTCCGACCGCGAGTTTCCCATCGACAGTGGGGCCGTCGTCTGGGGACACGAAGTCGCCGTCGGCTATTTCGCGCAAGACCACGGCGACTCCATCACCAAAGGCATGACCGCCATCGACTGGCTCTGGCAATTCGATCCCAGCGCCAATCAGCAAGAGCTGCGCGGCCTAATGGGCCAAATGCTTTTCAGCGGCGACGACGCCCTCAAACCCACCAAAGCACTTTCCGGTGGCGAATCGGCAAGGCTAATTTTCTGCAAGCTCATGCTACAGAAGCCAAACTTCCTCGTCCTCGACGAGCCCACCAACCACCTCGACCTCGAATCCATCAACGCGCTCAACATTGCGCTCCAAAAATACGATGGCACAGTACTACTGGTCACCCACGACCACGACGTGATCGACGAAGTCGCCACCCGCATCTGGCACTTCAAAAATGGCAAAATCGAAGATTTCAAGGGCCCCTACGAAGAATATCTAGCCTACGCCCAGGAAAAAGCCTCCTGATATGGAGTGCGGCGGTCCAACCGCCGCCTTCAGGTAGTAGTCGGCGCCGCCAAAGCTCAGGTTCAAGCGATGATCTCCGTCCAAACCTTCTCACTGTTACGGCCAGTTTTCTGCCAAACCAACAAATGCTAACCAACCCTCATCATAAGATGACTCTCTTTTGACTTTTTGGTGACACTCCGCTCCCGCCCGCAAACTAATTTGTCTTCTGCCGCGAGCATCGCATCTGCAACCTTGAGCACGCACTGAGTGATGCCCGCGCCCTGGAAACCCGTTCAGTAACTCATCGCGCCACTCATTTTGCGTGCTGACTAAAATCTTGCTCTGGAGGTAAGACGATTTATGCAGTCTCTGTCGAAGTACGCAAAGCTCTCCGCAGCCTTTGCGTTAGCAGCCACCGCTGTTCCCAGCATCACGCCCGCGCAACACTACACGCAAACTAACTTGGTGTCGGACCCCAGCGAATCAGTCGGTAAAGCGCCAGTGCACGATCCCAACTTGCTCAATCCTTGGGGACTCACCCGTTCCCCAAACGGTAGCCCTTGGTGGGTTGGCAACAATAACTCCGGCACCTCGACTCTGTACGCCATCGCCCCACCGCCGCCAACCGCGCCCGCGGGAACCCCTCCAACCGCAATCCCACCAAATGCCTTCCCCGATCCTCATCCCGATTCCAACGGCAACGGGATCAACAGCCCGTTCAATAATTTTGTCATGGTTCCACCTCCGAGCATCGCTCCCGGCACGCAGTCTGCGCCCACCGGCGTCGTCTTCAACGGCAGCTCGGCCGATTTTCAGGTTGCCCCAGGCAAACAAGCCATTTTCCTCTTCTCTACGGAAGACGGCACCATCTCCGGCTGGAATCCCGGCGTGGATGTGACCAATGCGATCCGCAAGGTTGATAACCGCGACAAAGATAACGATGGCCCGGTTTACAAGGGTATGACCTCCGGCGAAATCGATGGCAAGAAAGTCCTCTACGTCACCAACTTCCGCTCCGCACGCGTCGAAGTCTATGACACCAATTTCAAGCGCATGAGACTTGGCGAAGACGCTTTCGACGACGACACCATTCCCCGCGACTTCGCTCCTTTCAACGTCCAGAACATCGGCGGCAGCATTTTCGTTACCTACGCCAAGCAGGATGGCCCGCGCCACGATCCCGTCGGCGGCGACGGCTTCGGCTTCGTCGACATCTTCAGCACCAAGGGCGAGTTCCAGGGTCGTCTCGAACACGGCGATTGGTTCAATGCTCCCTGGGGAGTGGTCTGGACTCCGCGCGACTTTGGCGAGTTCAGCAATACCATCCTGGTTGGCAATTTCCGCAGCGGCTGGATCGCCGCCTTCAACGGCTTCACCAAGAAATTCATCGGCTTTGTCAAGAATTCGGATGATTCGCTGGTGACCATCCCCGGCCTTTGGTCGCTCACCTTCGGTAACAACGGCGGGGCAGGCTCCTCGGAAACCCTGTTCTTCACCGCCGGCGGCGCCGACGAACTGCACGGCCTGTTCGGAACGCTGACGCCCGTGCTCGCCGAACTAGCCGAGGGCGACGAAGAGTAGTTCCCGTCTTCACCATCAAGCGCCAGTCAAATCAGCGCGCAACAACAAGCCCCGACTCTCAGGAGTCGGGGCTTTTTCGTCTCTCGATCTTCGGGTTACCCTTTTCTCCGTCTTCCGTCCGCTCAGATTAGGCACACAAACAACCGCATTGTCGTGTGCCCGCATCTGAAACATTTCATCACTCTAGCTCGTACATTCTTCACGTACTTCGCCACAAAGCTCGGAGGCACTCGATGGGCACCCTAGGCCAGGACATCCGCGTTGCCTTGCGCAACCTACGCAAGAGCCCATCCTTCACCATCATTGCCGCCGTCACCCTCGCTCTTGGCATTGGCGCCTCGACAGCCATTTTTAGCGTCATTGAGAATGTCTTAATGGAGCCGTTCCCCTATACCGATGCCAGCCGCCTCGTCTCCGTCCAAATTCACGATACCGAGCAAAACGGTCCCGGTGGCCGTGGCGGATATTCCGGCCCCGAGTTTCTCGACTATGTCGCCCAGAATCACTCCTTTGACCGCGTCATCGCCAACGCCGGCTTCGACGTCCTTTACCGTTCCGGCGAAGGCACTGAGCGCTTCGACGGCAGCTATATCACCCCCGGGACCTTCGAGTTCCTCGGCATGCCCCCGCTTCTCGGCCGCGTCGCCCAGCCTGCCGATTACGAGCCCAGCGCGCCGCCCGTCTTTGTCATGCGCTACAAAACATGGGTCTCTCGTTTCAGCGCCGATCCCAGCATCATCAACAAAACCTTCGTGCTCAACGGTACGCAGCGCACTCTCGTCGGCATCATGCCGCCACGCTTCGGTTGGGGCGATGCCGACATGTGGATTCCCCAAAAACCCATCCACTCCGCATCCCAGCAACAGAACGGGTTTCCTATGTTCTGGTTCCTTCTCGGTCACCTCAAGCCGGGTGTTTCCATTCGTCAAGCCGAATCCGATCTCACTGTCGTCGCGAAGAATCTCTCCACTATTTATCCCAAGGACTACCCGAAAAAATTTAGCGTGCACATCGAAACGCTCACCGACCTCGTGGTCGGCCAATTCCGCACCACGCTCTACATAGTCCTCGCCGCCGTTGGTCTCCTGCTGTTGATCGGTTGCGGCAACGTCGCCAACCTCCTTCTCGCCCGCGCCACCACTCGCGAAAAAGAGTTCGCCATCCGCGCCGCTCTCGGAGCCGGCCGTTGGCGCATCATCCGTCAACTCCTCGTCGAAAGCTTCCTCCTTGCCGTTAGCGGTGCCATGCTCGGAGCCCTCCTCGCCTGGGGCGGACTCAAAGGTCTCGTGGCCCTGATTCCTCCGCGGATCATTCCCGCCGAAGCGGTTATCCGCCTCAACCTTCCCGTTCTTGCCTTCACCCTTTGCAGCGCCGCGCTCACCGCTATCGTCTTTGGTCTGGCCCCCGCCCTGCAAGTTGTTCGCCGCGATCTCAACGATCCTCTGCGCGACAGCGGCAAAGGTACCTCCGGCGGCTCCGCCCACGGCCGCCTTCGCAACGCCGTCGTCGTGCTCGAAGTCGCCGTCTCTCTCACCCTGCTCGTCGCCGCCGGCCTGCTCATGCGCAGCTTCGTAGCTCTTCGCGACGTGCACCTCGGCCTCCAGCCCGATCACGTTTTCGTCGTTCGCCTTCCTCTCCCAGAAGATCGCTACAAAACTTCCGATCAACTCGCCGGCTTTTTCCGCCCGCTGCTTAACCGTGTCAAAGCCCTCCCCGGCGTCCTCGATGCCACGGAAACCAGCGACCTGCCTCCGTACGGTGGCATTCCATCGGACATCGAAATTCTCGGCAAGACGCACGCGGAAAAATGGAACGCGCCTTTCCAACTCTGCAGCGAGGGCTATTTCCCCGTCCTCAAAATACGGTTCATCGACGGTCGCCCCTTCACCGAATCCGAAGTAGAAGGGAAGCGCAAGCTCGCCATCGTCAACCAGACCTTCGCCCACAAATATCTTGCGGACGAAAATCCCATTGGCCATCGCGTACACATCGCTCAGCTCGAGCAATTTCCAGACAAGCTCGCCGATCCTTGGTTTGAAATTATCGGCGTAGTCGCGGACGTCAAAAATCAAGGCCTGCAAGATCCCGTGACACCCGAAATCTGGGTGCCCTACACCATGACTGGCTCAGGCGCCCGCGGCCTCTTGGTTCGCACCGGCCCCGATCCCATGACCTTGATGAACGCCATCCAGCACGAAATCTGGGCCACCGACAGCAACGTCGCCCTCACCTTCACGGGCACTCTGGAGAGCTTTATCGCGCAGTTCTCCTACGCCGGTCCTCGTTTCGGCTTTCTCCTTATGTCTGTTTTCGGGGGGATCGGCTTGGTGCTGGTAACCATCGGCGTCTATAGTGTCCTGGCGTACACCACCGCCCGCCGCACCCACGAAATTGGCATTCGCATGGCCCTCGGCGCGGAGAAGCACCACGTTCTCCGCCTGGTAATTCGCATGGGTCTGGGATTGGTCGGCGGCGGAATTCTTCTCGGCATTGCCGCCAGCCTTGCCGTAGCCCGCGTAATCGCCACGCAGCTTTGGGGCGTCTCCGCTTACGACCCGGTTACCCTAAGCTCCGTGGCCGCGCTTCTACTCCTCACCGGAATCGTCGCCTGCTGGATTCCAGCGCGTCGCGCCTCACGCGTCGACCCATTAGTGGCTCTTCGCTATGAATAAATTTGTGCCAAGCACTAGGGAACAGTTCGCCTAGCCAAAGCGTTGCCCGAAACGCATCCAGTTTGCGAATTTTGTCCCGCCTTAGTTCGCCGGAACGTGCCGCACCGGAGCAGCCTGCGCTCCCGGACCAGGTTGCGGCACTGGCTTCGGCATCTCCTCCGCCTTGAATCGCGGCACCATCTGGTCCGCCATCGCCAGTGCATACACCGCCGACGCAACCTCCACCGCCCCTTCTCTCACGTCCTCTTCATAAATCCGCTCATACGTATCCAGATTCGTGTGATGCGTAAACGAGCCATAATCAAACGGATCCTGCGCCAATCCGATTCCCGGCAATCCCGCGTTATTAAAGGAAGTGCTGTCCGTCCCTCCCGTCCTTCGGCTGTCGCTCTTCACCGCCCCCATAAATCCCCAATCCGCAAACGGCGTCATCGCCTCGCGAACCATGTCCGCCGCGCCCGCCGGCCCAAACACTCCGGCGCCGCGCGGCTTTCCCGTGCCAGAATCGATGTTGAAATAGGCGTCTAACTTTGCGTACTCCGGCTTCGGGCTTTCAAAGCTCCCAAAATGCTGCTGCACGTAGGCCAGCGAACCGAGCAATCCTTCTTCCTCGCCGCTCCACAGCGCGATGCGAATCGTTCGCCGCGGTTTCACGTGCAGCGTCGCCAAAATCCTCACCGCTTCCAGCATCATCGAGGAACCGATGCCGTTGTCCGTGGCTCCCGTCGCGTCATGCCACGAATCGTAGTGGCCTCCCAGCATCACAATCTCATCCTTCTTGTCCGTGCCCGGAATTTCTCCGATCGCGTTATAGGCCGTCGTCCCTTCCGGATACTCCTTGTTCTGAATATTCACGCGCAGCGTTACCGCCGCCCCATCGCCAAGCAACCGCGCGATTCGTCCATAATCTTCATTGCGCAGCACCAGCGTGGGCACCGCCCTCATCCAGTCGTAGGTGCCGTTTTGTTGCGCGATGATGACTCCGTGCGCTCGTCCCGCGTCGTTGACCCGAACCAACGCGCCGTTGTCCACCAGAAACTGGTCCACCTGCCGCGAAACTTCCGCGCGCGTCAACTGTCCTTCCGGCAGCTTTGGTTGCTCAGGAAAACGGAACGGCTTTGGATTCTGCGCATCGAATCGCGACTTCCATTCGTCTTCCGGACGACGCATCGCCGCCGGGTTCATCTCCTCAGCCACCTCTACGTGCCTTCCCACCAACACGATCGCGCCACCCACCTTGCCCTTCACCGAATTCAAGTACGCATCAAGCTCTTCCTTTGTCGGTTGCTGCGGCTGCTCTGCCTTGGCTTTTGCCGCCATCGGTGGTGCCGCCCATTTCGGTTCCGTCGGTGCAGGCGCGTCTCCAAAAAAATTGAACCCGCCCGTCGGCGGCGCCATTCCGGGCGGCTCCAGTAACACCACTTGCGCGGTCACCACGCCTTTCGTGCTCGGCGTCCACGCCAGCGGCTTCACCATCAGTTGCCCGTGAAACGGCGCAACCGCCTCCGCCACCAGCTCCATATTTTCCCAACCGGGCACCGGCGCAGCGGCGCTCGGTGGCTGAAAAGTCCACGGCTCCAGGTGCGCGTTCGCCAATCCCCACGACGTCATCGTCTTCACCGCCCAGTCGTCCGCCGCCTTCAGGTTCGGGGTGCCCGTTACGCGCGGCCCATACACGTCCGCGATCTCGTGAATGAGCCACATGATTTTCGAGTTGTTCGTCTCCTCCGCCCGAATCTGCGCATACATCTCGGCGACTCCCGGAGCCTGGGCAGGCAGCGGCATCGCCGCCAGCAGCAAACCGCAAAGCACAAATCCAAACAGTTTCGTCACAGTCCCTCCCAGGATTCTTCCGAAGTTTTAAACGAGCGTCCCTGGCCGCACGTCAATATACGCTCCGCCCTCTCCTCAGGCAAACAATCCACGCAAGGAGCGTAGTGTCATTCCGAACGAAGCGGGCCGATTTTCTCTTCCCCCTTCACTTCCTGTGAAGGGGTCGGCCCGCGCAGAGAGGAATCTCTCTTTCCTCTCTGTTCTGGCTCCTCCGCGGTTAGTGCCCTGGAAAATCCCTGTTAATCTAATTAGCCGCGGCAATCTTCACGTCGTCGCGCATATTGCGCCATGGAACCGACCACCCATCGCCCCACGTGGAAAACGCTTTTGGCCTTCGGGATTATTTATTTCGTTTGGGGCTCCACGTTTCTCGCCATTCGCGTCGGAGTCCGTGAAGTTCCGCCCTTGATCCTGGCCGCGATGCGCTTCGGCGTCGCCGGAGCCATTCT
>Ga0206902_10024_pt1 | contig 43794 bp, 36 predicted proteins | sample Alteio_BWOrgHeat_44_FD_153242 | JGI IMG/M metagenome (GOLD analysis project Ga0206902, IMG submission 153242) | Enriched cells from forest soil in Barre Woods Harvard Forest LTER site, Petersham, Massachusetts, United States -... | ecosystem: Environmental > Terrestrial > Soil > Temperate forest >... | reverse complement strand
CCCTGGCCGGACACCTCGGCGTTCAATCAAAGCAACACCGTACGCCTGCCGGACGGTCAGATTGTCGGCTACCGGGCTGCGTCCAATTGATTTTTATTGGTAACCGCAAACCCGGCCATAGACCGCCTCATACTGGGGCACAATCACCTCTGCAGAAAACAACTCGCGAGCCCGTTGCCGGGCGGCCTGTCCCACGGCTTTTCGGCGGGTAGAGTCCTTGATCAATTCGCTCACCTTTGCCGCGAGCGCATCCACATCACCAAACGGCGCCAGCAATCCGGTCTTGCCGTCGGCGATGACCTCCGGGATGCCGCCGACTTGTGTGGCCACGCTCGGGCAGGCAAAACACATCGCCTCCAGAATGCTTAGACAAAAACTTTCCGTTTCCGAGGTATATAACCCCAGGTCAGCCGCTTGGAGATAATCTTCGATGTCCAAGACGTTTTCCCGGACCACCACCTGCCTTTCCAGGCCCAACCGTCGCACCTCGCCCGCGAAAGTTCCAAAATCACCACCCGCCAGGATGACCAGTTTGAAGGCCTCACGTGGACGGATCCGCGCCACCGTTTCCAGCAGCAGATCAATGCGTTTCACCGGCCGGAGATTCGATGAATGCAGAATCATCACTTCGTCCCGCAGGCCTAATTCATGCCGTACCGTTTCTCGTGAACGATGCGGTGACCGCGGTTCAAAGAAATTATGGATCACTTCCATTGGCCCGTCGAACCCGATCACATGTTGCGTTTTCTCTTTCAAAAATGCTGATACCGTCGTCACTGCGTCTGAACGGGTCAACGCATGATGGATCGCTGGTCCATAACCCGGATCACATCCCAGCAACGTCGTGTCCGTGCCATGCAGTGTCGTCACCACCCGGAATTGCTGCTCCGCCGGCAGCATGGAACGCGCCAGCACCGCTGCTGTCGCGTGCGGCACCGCATAATGCACGTGCAGGATATCCAGCTTATGATCACGTCCCACTTCCGCCATTTTCACCGAGAGCGGCAAGGTATAGTCCGGATACTTGAACAATCCGTAATCATTGATCATCACCGGATGAAAAAACGCATTCTCGGGCATCCGGAAAGGGCGTTCGTAACTGATAAAATGGACCTCATGCCCGCGCTGTGCCAGTTTTTCACCTAATGCCGAAGCTAGTATGCCGCTGCCGCCCACCGAGGGATAACAAGTGATGCCAATTTTCAAGGGGCGGACGGAGTTCATGTCAAAATTGCCGTACGCTGCCGCCCGTCTCGTCCAGCGAATCGAAGATCAATGGATCATTGGGAAAGAGCGCCATGGCATATCCGGTTCCCGCCCGTGCACCAGCCAGCCTCGCCCGTGTCAGTTGCAGCTCGATGTAATTCCGCGCCGAAACCTGCGATGCGTGCGCCTCCATCGCCGCTGTCCATGCCGAGACGATTTCCGGTGAGGAAACATCTATCAAAATGGGCGTGATATCCTTGGGCTCCGCTTCCGGCGTCACGGCATAGAAAAACAATTGCCGGATGACATGTGATTTTTTGCCGCGCAATTCTTTTAATCCGCCATAACGAGCCAGCCGTGCTGCATCGCGGATCAGTCCTCCTAGCTTGGCATGGTCCGGATGCTGGTTTTCTACCGTGCTCGGCGCCACGATCACCTCCGGACGTACTTTCCGGATGATTCCTGCCAGTTTGATGGCATGCGCCGCCTTCACTTCCAGATGCCCGTCTCCATCCAGTTCAATAAATTCCACGGTTGCCCCCAGCAACGTCGCCGCTTTCCTGGCCTCAGCTACTCGTTGCTTTGGTGTTCCATGGCTGCCTGATTCCCCGCGCGAGCAGATCACAAAATGCACCTTGCCGCCTGCCTGTGTTTCACGGGCCACAACTCCACCGCATCCAAATTCAATGTCATCAGGATGCGCGCCAAATATGAGCAACGAAGGCCGTTCAGGAGGGCGGGATGTAGGCTTCATCAGATCGGTCGATGGCGTCGCGGTTGATAAATGTTATCTCCGGTGTTTCGTCCGGGCGAAGATAGTCTCTCTCCCCTGCCCCGGCAATGTAATGTGTGCAATGCACCATGGATTGCATCCAGCGCAGACGCGTATCCCGGGTCGGGCTGATCTGTTCCTTGCCGAACGGAACCATTGGCACGGTCAGATAGACATCACCACCCTCATGCAATTTTAAAGCGCCATCCATGGCTCGCGCCCGGACTGTCTCTCCCTCATAGGGAATATCCGCAAAATATTCCGGCACATCGCACGCAGCCCGGCGGAACTGCGCATCACTCGATCGCACCACCCGCACCCCGGCGAGCAGTCCCATCCGATCATATATATCCAGACAAAAGTCAGCCACCGTGGTGCCGGCCGCCTTTTTAAAAATATCAATCAGAGAATGCTCAACGTAGTTCGGTAATTGCAATTCCGTCTTGTTCTGCCAGTCCGCCGGTATCTCCTTTTTGTAAAGCGGTGAAAACTTCCGTTGGATTTTGTTTTTGAATGAAAAATTGAGCACGGCCGGCTCGTCAGTTTTCCGATGACGAAGCACAGTTTTCGTCTCGCGCGGATCATGATCGCTGTCGTGATAGAAGAACACGATCTCACCACCGATTTCATTTTGCAGCCGGCGTGCCGTCAAAACCTTCGCCCACAGAAAACGCTTGGGGAAAAAACCGCACGGCTGTTGCCCAAAGCAGATCACCGGAGAACTCATGCCGGCCTCCCTTTTGACTGGCTGGCGCCATCCAGCGCGACTTGCAAAACCAAACCCAGGATCACACACGCTGCACAGCCGATCAGATTGTACCAGAGATACGAGATGTCCAGCGCCGGAAAAGCGTGGCGCAACAGATACAGCGCAAAGATAACGCTCTGTGAAATCACCGCGGCCCAGAACACCGCCGTCCCGCCAACCTGCTTGAGAAAAAACGCCACCAAAAAAATCCCCAGCACCACCCCGTAAAAAATTGAACCGATGATATTGATGGCCTCGATCAGGTTTTCCGAAAAACCCGCAAACAAGGCAAAGCCGATCGCTATGATTCCCCAAAAAGCGGTGAACCATTTGGCCGCCCGGACGTTCCGTGCTTCATCATGTGCGGCCAAAGGACGAAATTGCCGCCAAAGATCAATCGTTGTCGTGGTGCCCAGGGCATTTAGCTCTCCAGCTTTCGAACCAAGTGCCGCTGCGATCATCACCGCGATGAGCAGTCCGATGACGCCGTGTGGGATCTGTTCCAGAATGAATCCGATGAACACATAGTCCGAATCCTTGGTTTGCGCCCGGGGATCTGCCTTGACCAATGCCGCCCTCGCTTCTTCGCGCAATTTCTCGCTCGCCGCTGCTGCCTCCAGCATGGCAGCGCGGGCTGCCGGTTCAGCAAGGTCTCCGCTATTTCGCGCTGCCAGCCACGCTTCGATCTTTTCGCGCTTGGCTTGGTTAAGCGCATCATTCCGTTCATCAATCGCTCGAAAAGTGGCGCCCTTGCTGCCGGCGGCATGCTGTTGCCATTCCACACGATTGTAAAAAACCGGCGCGGGTTGGAATTGATAGAAAACAAACAACAACGCACCCAGCAACAGGATGAAAAATTGCATCGGAATTTTGAACAGCGCATTGAACATCAATCCGAGCCGTCCTTCTCGCAAGGCCGCGCCGCCGATGTAGCGTTGCACCTGTGATTGATCCGTGCCGAAGTAGGAAAGCGATAGGAAAAGCCCTCCCAGTAGGCCGGTCCAAAGCGTGTAACGTCGCGCCGGATCCGTCGAAAAATCTACTGCCTGCAGTTTGCCCATCGCGCCCGCCACATGCAGCGCCCCGCCCAATCCCAACCCCTGCGGCAGCCTCGCCAGCAAAATCAAAAACGCTGTGATCATTCCCAGAAAGATGATGCCCATCTGCCATTTTTGAGTCAGATTCACCGCTTCACTACCACCGGTCACAGTATAAACGATGACCAGCAACCCGGTGCCGATGATCGTCAGATCCAGCCGCCAGTCCAGCACCGTGGCCAGAATGATGGCCGGCGCATAGATGGTCACACCTGCGGCCAGACCGCGTTGCAAAAGAAAAAGCCCCGCGCCCAGCAATCGCGTCTTGGCGTCAAACCGTTTGCCCAGAAATTCATACGCCGTGTATACACCCAGCTTGCGATAAATCGGCAGAAAAACGGCACAAACTATGATGAGCGCCAGCGGCAGGCCAAAATAATTTTGCACAAAACCAACCCCGCTCTCAAATCCCTGGCCCGGGATGGACAGAAATGTGATGGCGCTCGCCTGCGTGGCCATGACCGAAATGCCGATCGTTCCCCACTTGGTGGTCTTGCTGGCCTTCATGTAAGTGTCCAGGTGGTCGGTATGCCGGGTATGCCAGGCACCGTAGATGGCGATGCCCACCATGGTCACCAGCAGGATGATCCAATCCAGCGAGTTCATGCCAGGCACCGCGAGAAGATCGCCAGCAGCACCACGACCAGCACAAAAAAGGCGAAAACAAAAAGATAAACCCCAACCCAGGTGCTAAATCCCGGAACTCCCGGCGAGGTATCGTCGTCTGGGTGAGGCAACGGCGATTTCATTTTCCAAGCGAAATTAGATTGGCGAACAACCGGTACGCCCCCGGTACTCCTGCCGGCAGTTGCCGGAAAAATACCAGCCCGGTATAGACATAGTACCCCTTGCCCGATTGCGCGATCAGCAGGCTGCCCTTGAGTGGTGATTCACCGGGGTCATTGCAGGCCAGTATTGGAATGAAGTGATCGTCCCATTGGTCCGGAAAATAAATGCCACGCTCCTGTACCCAGCCGTCGAAATCTGCCGCCGTGATTTTGTTTGGAATGTTCAACACCGGATGGTCCGGCGCCAGAAAAGTCATCGCCGCTGTTTCATCTGTCACCCGTTGCCCTGAAAGATGCAGATCGAATGGCGCCATCATCTTTACTTTTAAATTGTCAGGCCGATTGTACTGCGCCACCACCGTGCCACCGCCTTCGACATACGCGAACAACGCCGGCAGATATGGTGCAAGATTCGTCCTCACATTGAAGGCGCGCACGCCGATCACCACCGCATCCAGACCTTGCAATTGATTTGAAGTGATGTCGGTGTCATCTAAAATTTTTACGTCATACCCCATCTGTATCAGGCTCTCCGCTACGCTGTCGCCTGCGCCTGGCAGATAGCCCACGCGATGTCCTCGCGTCGTCAGGTCCAGGCTGACCGCTTTCAAAGCCGCGATCGGCTGCAATAATTGCCGCGGGATATGCGGATAAGCAATTTCCTCCCGTTCATTGCGATATTCCACGCCGCCGATCCCCGCGCAGGCAACAATCTTCGCCGTCGCAGATTGCCCCGGAGCCGTTACCGTGAATTTCAGACGTGCTTTCGCACCGAGGTCGGCCAGTTGAAAACCCTGATTCGCCGGTGCCACTTGCCAGCCCGCTGGCGCTTCCAATCGCAAACTCCCCGAAACTCCCGCACGCCAGGCTGTGACCTCCACCTCCACTACGTTTGATTTTCCTGGCGCGAACAATTCCACCTCCGACGCGAATTTCAACGAAACCGGCGGGATCACATCCAGCTTCTGGCGCATCTCTTTCCCGGTCGGGCCTTTCATGACCTGCACCGGCACATCAGCGATAAGCAGTGATTGTGTTCCCACTTCGAAAACATATTCCACGGGAAATACCGCCGGATTCTCCGGTCGCCCGATCAACGTCGGATCATCCACCCGGAACATTCCCGCTGTTCCTTCTTTCCTCAGCCAGTACGGCTGGGTCAATGGCGTTGCGCCGGGAAGCGTCTCTGTTGAATCCTCGCTGCTGCTGGGACTGTTCGTGTCGAGTTGCACAATGTTTTCAATCCGGCTTCCTGTTGCCGGATACCGCACGGCTGTCCATCGCACCGGCACGTCCGAGCGCAAGGTCACAGCTTGATGCAGGTGCATCGATTCGCCTGGCACCACTTCCGATCTCGAAATGGTCGTGGTCACCTCCAGCCCCAGGCACGCCTGCAAAATCCTGTCCAATTGGGCGTGTTTTTGTTTGATCACCAGGTCGTCTGGTATCACTTCCAATTTTGCGCGCAACGCCAGCAACTCCGGCACGCTTGCCGCCACATCCTCTGGATTGAACTCCGCGATGATCTTGTCCGCCATCGTCCCGATTTCTAGGCCGCCCGGCACACGTCCCCAGGTGGTATCCACGCCGTCCATGATGTCATTGGTTGCTGTGTCGCCGGCGAGAAGCTGAAACGACTCCGCCCGTGAACCGCCTCCACGAAAGTTGTCAAAACCCTGCGTCTTGTGCATGGCCCGGCTGCGGGCAGCCAGTTCACCGAATGAAATCCCCAGCACCGGATCCGTGCCGCTCGTGTCCAGATGCACACTGCTGCTGTCACCCCCGCGACCATTCACCATGATTCGTTTGGGCTGCCATGGGTTAAGCGTGTCCAACTGCTCCGGAAACGCCGTCGGATCGCCCGCCAGCTTGAACGCTTCCAACGCCAGCACCGCCGAGGCCGTGTGATGCCCATGCGTGCCACCGGGAACGGTCGAAAATCGCGTGATCACTACATCCGGTCGGAATTCCCGGATCACCCGTACGATGTCAGACAGCACCTCCTGCTTGTCCCAGATCCTCAACGTCTCCTGGTAATCCTTGGAGAATCCGAAGTCGACGGCCCGCGAGAAAAACTGCTGGCCGCCATCCAGTCGTCGGGCTGCCAGCAACTCCTGCGTCCGCGCCACGCCCAGCTTCTCGCCGAAATCCGGTCCCAGCACATTCTGACCGCCATCCCCGCGCGTGAGCGATAGATACGCTGTCCGGTAATGCCGTCCTCGCGCCAGATAGGCGATCAACGTCGTGTTTTCGTCATCCGGATGGGCTGCCACATACAGCACGCTGCCCATCTCACGAAAATCCCGCAGTTCTTCGAGGATCGCCGCCGGCGAATTCGTTTGCAACCCCGCGCCGGGTGCCGGCAACGCACTCAAAAACGTTGCCACCACCGCAAAACCGCACCCGGCCAGTCGCTTCCACGACCAGCCCTCACGATTTCCAGACCTAAACGCGGAACTCGCCGACGTCATGTACATGGACAATTATTTCTGGACGGTGAACGGCACGGAATACTGGACGTTTTCCCAGCTCAGCTTCAACAACCCGCCACCGCTTTTATTTTTGGATACGGCCATCGTCAGTTGATCCACCGGTGTGTCCAGCGTGTCTTTCTTGAGGTCAACGCGCGCCAGGTCCTGGCTCTCGTCATATTGCGTTCCCCATTGTCCCACCTGCTTGTTCACGATCAGTTTCGCGGTACCGTCTTCCTGCGGCAAAGTGTAGAGCGTATAGGCACCGGCTGGAATGGTCGTGTCGCCCATCATCAACGGCTTTTGCGTGATCAGCAGCGTGGCTTCATCCGCGCCTGTGCGCCAGACCTGGCCGTAAGGCACCAACCCGCCCCAGATCTTCCGCGCTTCACCCGACTTCGGGTCCTTGGTGTAGGGCCGGCCATAGACGATTGTCACCCGGTTGCCGTCTATGACCCCGCCGACCGTTTCGTGAGGGCTGACGCGTTTCTGTTGGGCCATCAATGGCAAAGCGCAGCCGGTGATGGCCGCGACGAGCAGGAGGGATTTCAATGTTTTCATGATCTTGTTGGAGTTATTTGGTTGACGTTTGGTTCCATACAAAAGTTACGACTTCAGTCATCCCGCCGCAAAAGATGGCAGGATATGTTCGTACATGGTCCTTGGAACATGCGCATTGTTTAATCCAGATTCAGGCGGATGTCCATAGGCTTCGGCATCCTGCCGTTTTGTGCTTCCTTCGGCCTGCCTTTGATGCATCATTGGCTGGATTCCAATCACAACACAAACCATCAACAACCATGACCAAATTCATCAAACTTCTTCTCGGCGCCATCCTGTTGGCGGGCATTGTTCTCCCCGCCCTGGCCGACGATAAAAAAGTGGACCCCTCTGGCACCTATGTCTGGACCATTCCCGGTCGCAACGGCGGACCTGACCGCACCAATACGCTCACCTTGAAACTGGATGGCGACAAGCTCACCGGCAAAGTCAGTGCTCCCGGTCGCGGCGGCAAGATCGTGGACACCGACATCAGCGACGCCAAGATGACTGGTTCTGACGTCTCGTTCAACTTGGTGCGCTCCTACAATGGGGATACGTTCACCAACAAATATTCCGGCACCGTTGCCGACGGCGCCATCAAGGGCAAAGCCGAATTCAATCGCAATGGCGATGTTACGACCCACGATTGGACCGCCAGCCTCCAGAAATAATCCACCGCTCTTTCACGCACGCGCGCAGCACATGGTTGCGCGCTTTTTATTTTCCCGCCCGCCGGTTATCCTGCCCTCGTGTTAAGGACGCTGCGCAAAGCCGAATACGCCGAACTGATGATTTTGTTCTTCATCCAGGCGGCGGCCATGGCTATTTGGTTTGTTCCCCTTGGCACCATCCTCGATGCCAGCGGTCTGCACGCCATCAAAGCTTATGCCTACGCTGCCAACGCCCTGGCCGCCTTCATTTCGCCTCTGATTTTTGGCGCCATGGCCGACCGTCATGTCCCACCGGCGCGCGTCTTGCGCTGGCTCGCTTTCGTCACTGCCGTCACTACTGCCATCGCCAGCACCGCTATCAGGCTGCATTGGAATCCCTGGCTCATCCTTCTGATCATCCAGCTTTTCTATCTGTCCTACGCCCCAATGTTCAGCATCTCGACTGCTCTCGTCCTCGCCCGTTTGGAAGATGCCAACAAGGAATTCGGCCCGGTCCGTGCATTGGCCACTCTTGGTTGGATGTGCGGCGCCGTCCTTGTCGGGGTGTTGAGCCTGGATCGTTCGCCGTATGCCGAATATCTCGGCGCCGCCATTTGGTTGCTGTTGGGTCTGTTCACCTATTATCTGCCCACACTCGAAGTTCCGTCCTCGGCCGAACACCTTTCCTGGCACGAACGTCTCGGCTTGGACGCCCTCGCCTTGCTGAAAGATCGCGATACGCGGGTCGTGTTCATCGCCAGCACACTATTCAACATCCCTATTTGCGCCTTTTATCCCTACGCACCAACACATCTGCACGATCTTGGTTTCGTGCACACCAGCGCCTGGATGTGTTTCGCCCAGGCCACCGAACTGGTCGCCATGCTCAGCCTCGCCTGGCTCTTGGCGCATTGGCGCTTGAAATGGATCTTCGCCTGCGGCCTCGTCTTTGGTGTGTTAAGGTTTGCCCTGAGTGCCGTGAATACAAATTACTCTCTGCTGTTCGGTGTTGCCCTGCACGGCGCTTCCTTTGTGCTGGTGTTCATCACCGCCCAGATTTATCTCAACCAGCGCATTGACCCCGCGTGGCGCACTCGCGCGCAGGCTCTGCTTACGCTGATGAACACTGGCGTCGGCAATCTCATTGGCTACCTTGGTGTCGGCTGGTGGTTCGGTGCTTGCACCACGGCCACCCACACCAATTGGACCACTTTCTGGGGCGCATTGTCCGCTTCCGTCGCTCTCGTGCTGGTCTATTTCCTCTGGGCCTATCGCGGCCAATCCTTTCATTTCACCCAAACCGGCAAAGTCATCGCCGCGTCACAAGTTTAACAGATATGAACTGCTCAAGCCACATCACCCTCTCGCGTTGCCTCATACTTTTCATTGGACTGTTGCTGGCCTCGCGAGTTCTGGCCGATGACTCGTCCACCGCTCCGGGCACCCTCGCCTACTATCTCGCCACCAACACCATCGCCCACACCGATGACCGCGATGGCGGCTACAGCCTCATGCTCGAGATCAAGCAGCCCAATTCGACTGCCCTCGACCGTCTCACCAATGCCGTTTGGTCGCAAAGCTTCTGGCTCAAGAACGTTCGGGGCCTCTCCGCCACGCCCATCGGTTTCACCAATTACCTCGGCGGTCAGGGACTGGCCACCATGGTTTCCCCCCGGCATTTTCTGTGCGCCACCCACATGCACCCGGAAGGCTTTACCATGGTTTTTTTGGACACCAACAACATCTCCTATTTCCGCAAAACCCTGGCGCGCCTCGATATCGGCAACGACACCTCCATCGGTATTCTTGACAAGGATCTTCCCCCGTCCGTCGGCTTCCTCCCCGTGCTGCCCTCGAACTACACCAATTACTTGTCGGCCAGTCACCTTGATTTCATTCAAGGCATCGGCATGAATCAGGACATGTGCCTGTTTGGCGAACCTATGATGCTGGGAAATGGAGCCTTCGTTCATTGGGACAGCTCCGTTAACGCCCCTTCCGGTCTGGGCAAGAACTGGAATGTCAAAATTCGCGGTGGCGATTCCTCCAACCCGGCCATGCTCCTGATCGGCGATCAACTGGTTTTAGTATCACACAATTATTATGTTGGCGGCGGTCCCAACTATGCCAATCAAATCCCCGCCATCAACCAGGCCATGCATCAGCTTTCCTCCAAGGTCCACGCCAAAACCGATTATCAGCTCACCGAATTCCCTCTCGACCAGTGGCCCAAAATCCGGCGGTGAAGTCTAACTGGATAAAATCTTGTCGATCAACGCCAGTTCCTCGCCCGAAAAATTCAGGTTCTTCACGGCGCCCACGCAATCATCCACCTGGCTGACCTTGCTCGCTCCGATCAACGCGCTCGTCACCACTTTGTGCCGCAACACCCACGCCAGTGCCATCTGCGCCAGCGTCTGCCCGCGTGATTTTGCCAGTTCATCCAGCTTGCGCGTCCTCCCCAGCACTGCATCCGTGATGTCCGCCGGCCGCAGAAATCTCTGGTCATGACCCGCCCGCGAATCCGCCGGGATGCCCTTGAAATAACGATCCGTCAAAACACCCTTTGCCAGCGGCGAAAATGGGGTGCATCCCACCCCTTCCCGTTCCAGAGTGGCCAGCAGTTCCGGTTCCACCCAACGATCCAGCATGCTGTACCGCGGTTGATGGATTAGACACGGCGCGCCCATTTCCCGAAGCAGCTTCACTGCCTGTGTCGTTTGCGCCGCCGGATAATTCGAGATGCCCGCGTACAGCGCCTTGCCGCTGCGAACCGCGTGTGCCACCGCCCCCATAGTCTCTTCTAGCGGCGTGTCCGGGTCCGGCCGGTGCGAATAGAAGATATCCACATACGGTAACCCCATCCGCTTCAGCGATTGGTCCAGCGACGCCAGCAGGTATTTCCGCGAACCCCATTCGCCGTATGGTCCCGGCCACATGTAATACCCCGCCTTCGTGGTGATGATCAGTTCATCCCGCCACTTCATCAAATCGTCCCGCAGGATGCGCCCAAACGTCTCTTCTGCCGACCCGTCTGGAGGACCATAATTGTTCGCCAGGTCAAAACAGGTGATGCCTACGTCGAACGCCCGCAACGCGATTGCCCGCGCATTCTCATACGAATCCTTTCCGCCGAAGTTGTGCCACAGCCCCAGTGAGATCAACGGCAGCCTCACTCCGGACCGCCCGCAGCGACGATAAAAATCAGGTGATTGATAACGCGAATCGGCTGGTGAATACATAGTCCGCTCAAATTAATCAACAACCCGCCGCACTTCGACAAAATTCCGGATCAACGGCGCTGCCAATTTATCTCCTCATAGCCCCTCATAGTCCCGGCGATCTTTCTAACCCATTGATTTCCAATACTGGTCTTTTAATTTATCCTTCACAAGGGTTCAGAAGGGTTCCGAAGCTCGGCTGTGTGGATCGCACCAATCGCAACACACCTGACTGTCACTTGAGCCATGGTCCCATTCATGTTCTCTAAATAAAATGGAGCCTGGATTTGGTTGGATTTACTTGGATGCCACTGCAATATCAAATACTTGCAGATTGCCAATTCGGCGCACGGTATTAACGGAAAGCAGAATATTGGCGATCATCACCCGTCGTCGCTTCCGGCAAAGTTGGATGCGAGCTGACGCCCACCGCTTTCAATCAAAACCGGCGCGTATATCGTAAATCGCAATTCGTAAATTACGACAATATGTCAAAGAACTGCTGCCGACTTGTCCCGCCATAGCCCTAGCGACGGCGGATCATCGGCGAACCGCCAATGCGGCTCAACCAGGCAAGCTTAACATGAATCCCAAAAAATTGTTTTTGCGCGGGAGAGAAAGAATGCATAAATTTTCGGCCTCCTTTTTTCAATCGTATCTTCTTGTCAACCATCAGCTAAGGACTATCAACCAGCCAAAAGTGCTTAAATTTCAAACAAAACTTTGAAGATTATGCCCCCGTAAGTGCCGTTTTTACTACCGGAGCGCGCGGCCGTCTCGGTCGCAGAAAGATCCTTCGCCGATTGCATACGTGAATTGAAAAGCAATCTCTTTGATGGGTCCAAGAAAGTGGTGCTATCGCATTCGGATTTTATTGCATCTTGAGATGATTTAGACGTGTAGCAGTCGCGCCAGCGTCCTGGAGTGCGGTCCCGCGCCTGCGGGACCGCTTTGTTTGACAGATTTAAACCGGAGGCTTGAATTTGCATCTGCGCTCGCCCAAACATTCACGCGTCACGCATCAATCCACCCTTAATTATGCAACCTGGATAACATTTCCCGTCAGCAGCGCAAATTTTGTCGCGACACCGTCGTAAAATTGTAATTTGGAAAACTTTTTGCGAAAAGTTCTTGCAAGATGCCAACGATTTTGAGAAGAACTACCAACGGTTTTTTACGGTTAGTTCAAGTAGATAAGGAGAAGTTAGACATCCCTCGATAACGAGTTGGTGGCGTAGCCTTGGTTTTATTTTTGCTGGAAGACAAAAATGAAAATGAGATGCGGATCCATTTTGGTGTTTCTGTCAACCGAAGTGAACCTGTGCATGCATTGTGTGCACCTTCACTTTCCGGAGACATCGCGTCGTTTTAGTTCTTCCATTGTTCTGGCGGCATTTCCGCCCATTCAGCCTGGCCGGCAAAAAATCCAGGCCCCGGTACCAGTTTAAACCGTACACCAGTCATACCAATCCAGAAACCCATGAAAAAAATATTGTCGTTAGTATTGTTAACCGCGTTCGCGACCCTGTCTTCGCACGCATTCGTGCTCTTGCAAGACTCGCTGAATTATCCCTATACCAATGGCTGCATTGAAGGTCAGGGACAGTGGTATGCCTATTCGCCAAAAACTCCGGTCCTTGATGCCGGTGTGACGAATAACGTGCTGTACATGAGCGTGTCGAACCAGGATTCGGTGGCCACTCCGACCAATGGGTTTTATACCTCCACCAATGGCTCCATCGTCTATGCCAGCTTTACCCTGAACGTAAGCCAGTTGCCGTCCACAGCGAATGGCGGCTATTTCTTTGAGTTTCAAGATACCTCAAACAATACGGCCTGCCATATCTTCATTGATACCTTGGGCACGTCCGTGCCAGGAACGTACCGGCTGGGTGTGGGCAATTTTGCCACGTCCTTTGCGTCCTCCTCACCACCCAACAATTATCCCATGGATTTGTCCACCGGTTTGACCTACACGGTAGTGTGCGCCTACGACATCGATGGAGGTGCACCTACTGCGGGGGCCACGTTGTGGATCAACCCGTCCACGCAGGATTATCAAAATGTATTGGACGGCTTGAATACGGGACCAGGCACTGGTGTAGGTTTTGCTTTCGGGTCAGATATTGTAACGTACGCGCCAGAGCTGAATATCCATATCTCACAGGTGGCGTTCAGCCCTTTTGTCAACGCCGGCTTCAGCAACATCCTGGTGGGAACAGAATTTACCGACGTCCTGACGACGAACCTGCCGGTATTTGGCGTCCAACCCCAGTCCCAAACCAATTATTCCGCCAATAGCGCAGTGTTTTACTCGGCAGCTTCCGGCGTAGATTTGGAATATCAATGGTATTCCAGCAGCCTCGGCTTGTTGAGCGATGGTCCCAATTATACCGGTTCCACCAGCAATGTGCTGGTGGCGAACAATCTTTCGTCCACTGATAAATACTACGTGGTCGCGACGGATGCCTACGGCAATCAGGTGACCAGCAGCACGGCAACGAACACAGTGATCACCACCCCGACTGCACCCTTCTTCCCGGCGAATGAGGTCGCCGTTAAAGCGACTAATAATTTGTTCACGACTGGCGGATTCACCAACCTGGCATTGGGCACCGGACCATTGTCTTACCAATGGTATTTCGCTCCGACCAACGCACCGGGCACCTATTCACCGCTCGATGGCCAGAACAGCGCCATTCTCAATCTTAATTTCGCGGATTATTCGTTTCAGGGAAATTACTATGTGGTGGCCTCCAACGCCATCAGCGGCGGCAGCATCGCTTTCGGACCTACCAATAGCCAGACGGAACTCGCTCCTTTAAACGCCACCATCCTGCAGTTACATAACTTGGAGATTTCATTGTTGCCCCAAGTTCTTCTGAACAAGAGTGGTACGGTCACAGTCAATAACAACAATGTCATCGTCAGCGGTTATTGTACGAGCTATTTCAATCTGGGCAGCACCTATACCGAATATTTCATCCAGGACACCAACGGTTATGGCATTGAAGTCTTCCTTAACGTCGGCACTACCAACTGTCCCCCCATTGGTTCCTATGTGACGGTCACCGGCCCCGTGGTCATCTATCACACCGGCTTGGAGATCGAGCCTGCGACGGTTACCTCCGTTGTCACCAATCCTGCCCCGGTGATTCCTTTGCCGCCCGTGCTGGCCGATTCCAGTTTCCAGGATTTTGCCACTAACGGGCTCGGAACCAATGCGCTGTTGCATTCATGCGCGCTGGTGACTTTCACCAATGTCTATATTTATGGATATACCAATGGCGTGGGCTTTGGCCTCAATGGATTGCACTCCGGTTTGGGCGGGGTTTTTGCGACCAATACTTACACCGCCTTGTATATCACCGTGGGCGGTCCGTACGCTCCCGGTTTCACCAACGTGATCGAAGACTTCCAGCCCTGCTATTTCACCGGTGCTGCGCCCGGTCCGATCACCACCAACACCTTCTTTGCACAACCAATTCCCACCTATTGCGCACAATTGACCGGTGTTTATCTCGCCTTCGGCGGCCAATCTGAAATCATTCCATCACATCTGGCAGATTATGTCACGAACGCGCCGCTCCCCTTTGCCAGCACGTTGCAACGGACCAATAAAGCGGTCACGGTAAGCTGGCCGGAGCAGCCGGGTTCAACCTACACCGTTTACAGCGCCACCAACCTCGCTGGCCCTTGGACCACCAAGGCTTACGGTCTGAACTACTATCCGACCAACGGTGGTTATGTGGAAAACAACGCGGCCAGCGCTCAGTTCTACAAAGTCACCAGTCCGTGATTGCTCTTTAATGACGACAAAAGAATTAGACAACGTGAATGCACCACGCCGCAAGGCGGGTGCATTCACTCTTATCGAACTGCTCGTAGTCATCGCCATCATCGCCATCCTGGCTGCCATGCTGCTGCCAGCGTTGTCAAAAGCAAAGGAGAAGGCACGGCGGACGAATTGTCTCTCCAATCTGCGGCAATGGGGTCTGGCATTGCAGATGTATGTGACGGACGGTAATGATATATTGTCATGCGACGGCATGTCTTCCCTTCAGCTTCAGGGGGGTGGCACATGGTGCGGGCCTGTGGACCAACCTGGTGGCATGCGTTCGGGCAGACCGGACGATCCGTATGCCTGGTTTACCGTACTGCCGCCTTTTCTATCCAGTCCAACCTTGTCGTATTATGTGAACTCGATGGTGGGCACGCGCGGTTTCAGCGCCGCCAAGGTGACTCAATATATACCATTCCCGGGCGGCAAGGGCCCCATTTGGGAATGCCCCAGTGCTCAGATGTCTTCCTCTACGATCTTGAATATCCTGTCCCCTGCTCAAAATCCACCGAATGATGGGACACCCGGCTGTGCCGGATTTTTTAGTTATGCCATGAATATTGATTTAAAGTACTCACTTCCCAACTTTACCTATCCGGGTATGCCAAAAATGACCTTCTTTAAAAATCCTTCCGCTACCGTATTTATGTTTGATGCGGTGTTTGATCCAGTCTCGGAGGTTGTGAATGGTAACCCGCAATTCAATTCAGTGAATCCCGCCGGTCGGTTTCGCAGCTTCGCCTGGCGGCATTCGCAGGGTGGCGTGATTAATTTTCTCGATGGCCATGACGCCTATTTTAAAACCAGTGCCATTTACGACAAGGTGAACGACACCGAAATGACCAACTCAGATGTGATTTGGAACGCTGCCCGTCGTTAGCCTCTCGGCAATTGAAGAATCCCGCACTGATTTCATCTGCTATTTCTGCAACCTGAAAAACACGTTCCCCACCGGCGGCGTGACCACCACGCTGTTCGTCCCATTCGCGTTATTGATGGTAAAGCCACTTTGCGCCCATGAGCCGGACGCCTTCAGATCGGAGTTCTGCTGAAGAGTATATGTATTGGCCGCTGGTGCCGGCCAGAGCAGCTTCACACTGTTCGGTCCATTCGGAACGATGATCAAATTCGGCACTCCTGACACTTGTACCACTGAAATGATACTCCAGAATCCACCCGTCAGTGAATAATTGCCGCCGGTCATCGCCTTGCTCGCATCCGGCTGGCCAATGGTGCCATTCACCTGATACGTCCCACCCGTGCTCACCCCGCCGCCACCGGCGATCTTGTACCAGTTGATCGTATAACTCTGCGCCAAGCCGAACATCGGCAACGTCAGCAATAAACCAAGAATGAAAACGATTTTTTTCATGCAGCTTTATCTCTCATCCAACTTTACCATACACCTCGCTTCATTCAATCCTATTCAGTGCATTCTGTCATTCTGTCAAAAAACTCACTCCACCCGGCTCGCCAGATCGATCCGCACCGTCGCCATTTCCGCCGCCGCCGTTGATGTCCCTGCTCCATTCCCAGCCACGCCGTCCGGCTGCTGTTGATAATACGCCTCCCACCACGCCATCCGTGTTTCCAGCGTCCAATCTCCCGCCGCCGTGCAGCTCTCCAGCAGTGCCCTCAATTCCCCCACCGATTGCGGGCGCGCCGCCGTGTCCTTTTCCAGGCAACGCAACAGGAGTTGCTCCATTTCTGCACTGATTGGGTTGTCCGTCCGTTGGCTCGGTGCCACTGGTGTCGTCGTCAATTGTTTCTGATGGATTTCTTCCACCGTTGTCGCGTCAAATATGAAATGTTGTGTCAGCAAAAAATATCCCAGCGCGCCCAGCGCATAGATGTCACTGCGCGGGTCCACCTGCCCGTCACGTCGGATCGCCTCCGGCGGCGTGAACCACGGCGTGCCCTCCACCACGTTATGCTTCGCGGTGCCCGTCGGGTCGCCGTTTCCACCGCCGAATTCCCGCACCAGCCCGAAATCCAGCACTTTTACGCAATCCGGAATCCCGCCGCGGTTGCACAGAAAAACGTTCCCCGGCTTGATGTCACGATGGATCAATCCCACCGCATGCGCCTCCGCCAGTGAGTCACAGATCTGCGTCAAAATATGGATCACCCGTCCTTCCGGCTGCGGACCGTACCGGGCCACCAGATCATGCAGGTTCAACCCGCGCAAAAATTCCATCGCGTAATAAAAGATCCCGTCCGGCGAATGGCCGTAATCATACACTTGTATCGTGTTCGGATGCGTCAACTGGCACGTCAACCGCACTTCCTGTTCGAATCGTGCAATCGCCAGCTTGTCCGCCCGGTCCGGCAGCAACAGCTTCACCGCCGTGTCACGCCGCAGCAACGCGTGTCGCGCCCGGTACACCACGCCCATCCCACCCGCGCCGATTTTTTCCTCCAGCGTATATTGGCCGAGCTGTTTCAATTTCAATTCCGCCTCGTTCAACCGCTGTTGCCAGGACAGGTTTGATATCGCGAACATCGCCGTCGCGCACAACAGCAAACACAAGATCAGCAGCACAAACAGCCATTGCAACACATGCAGCGGACGGTATGCCTCGCTCGCATTGATCTGTGTCGCCACGCCAAAACCAAATTGCGGCAGCCAGCATGACGCCCCCACCACCGGCACTCCGCGATAATCCCGCGTCGGCTGCACCTGCACCGTATCTTCGCCATCCACCGCGAACGTTACCAACGTTGTCAGTGATCGCGTGCCTGGCAGCGCCGGCGGCGGAACAAATCCGCGGGTCATATCGCCGCCCGGGTCGGTCAACCGCAGGTTCAACGCCGAACTGGTATTTGTGGAATTCAACAGCCCCAGCGCTTTCAATTGATCGTCGAACCGGCTGTGCGAAATCATCAAGCCCGTCTGGTCAAACGCATACGTTTCGCCCGATGCGCCTGAGCGTGCCACTGAAAGGATGCGTGAAAACTCCTTGTCCGGGTCGATGATCAACGCCAGCGCCCCGCCGATTGTACCGTCTGCATCGCGCACCGGCGCCGCCACCTGCATCAGGCTGAAATCCCCGCGCCGCCGTCCGACGAGCTGCGAAGCATACCGGCTGAAGCGCCGTACCATGTTCGTTCGTCCCAGGTCAAAGGCGCTCCGCGCCAGCCGTCGTTGTTCCAGTAGTTCCGGCTTGAATGGTGTGATGATCACCGGCTTCCCCGTGGCGAAGAGTTGCGCAAACTTGTTCGTGTGTGCGTCGGACACCACCGTGGGCGGCCCGAACTGCCCGCGTTGCGAAGTGGCGATCACCGCGAAATTCGTGTCCACCAGTTCCGCCACCTCATATCCCAGCGAGGCCAGCCGCGGCCGCAGATCGCCGATGAATTGCTGCACCTCCGGCTGCAACTCACGCCGCGACAGCGGATGCGCCTGGAAAATCTGGTTGGCCAGCCCCTCCACTGTTGGGTCCTCCGCCAGTGCCGTCGCCAGCCGCGTCTGATTGGTGCTCCAGATCCCCAGCGCCGTCACGTTCGCGTTCAACGTCGCCGACAACTGCGCCCGCAATTCCCCCTCCAGCGTCATTTGCAACCGGTCATTTCCCCACCACCCGAGCAATGCCACCAGCGCCGCGATGCCCAGCGGCAGTATCCACGCGGTATGTTTGAATCGCCCCATCATGGTTTCACAGACGCTGCCACGTTTTCCCCGGTTTCGCCAATCAATCTGCGCAGTATTTGCGCATAAAGAATCAACGCCCGGCCACTACAAAATGCAGCCGGGCCTGCCAGTTGCCCCGGTCCCCCTCTCTTCCGCGCCGGGCGGAGGAGAGGGTCGGGGAGAGGAGGCACTCATCAAGCTCTCACTACAAAACTTAAAGTTTTAGCTTCTTGAACCGGTTGTTCACTTCCTTGAAATGAAAATCCAGCGAACACAACTTTTCCAGCTCACCCGGCTTGAAATGTTTCGCCACTTCCGGGTCGGCCTTTAACACCTCCAGAAAATCCGCATCGTCGCGCCCCGCGTGTTTCACTTCCCATGTCTTCATGGCATTATCCTGCACCAGCTTGTAGGCCTCTTCGCGCGTCAGTCCCTTCTTGATCAACGCCAGCAACACCGTCTGCGAATTCCACATGCCCAGCGACAGCCCCAGGTTCTTTTTCATGTTTGCCGGATAGACGATGATGCCGTCCATTAGCCGCGTCAGCAGTCCGTACATGTAATCCAGCAATGTACAGGAATCGGGAAAAATGATCCGTTCCACGCTGCTGTGGCTGATATCTCGCTCATGCCAGAGCGCCACGTTTTCCAGCGCCGCTACCGCATTGCCACGCAACACTCGCGCCAAGCCCGTGAGCCGCTCCCACGTGATCGGATTCCGCTTGTGCGGCATCGCGCTGCTGCCTTTCTGCCCTTTCGTGAACGGTTCCTCGGCTTCCAGAACTTCCGTGCGCTGCAGATGCCGGAATTCCACCGCCCACCGTTCCATGCTCGCACCCACCAAGGCCAGGGTCGTCTGAAATTCTGCGTGGATGTCCCGCTGCACCACCTGTGTGGCGATCGGCGCCGGTCGCAGGCCGAGCTTTTTGCAGACATGGGCCTCGATGCGTGGCGAAAGGTGCGCGCTCGTACCTACCGCACCGGAAACCTTGCCCACCGCCACCGCTTCTCTCGCCGTTTCCAGCCTGCGCAATGCGCGTACAAATTCATCGTGCATTAACGCCAGCTTCAAACCGAACGTCGTCGGCTCCGCATGGATGCCATGGCTCCGTCCGATGCACGGCGTGAATTTGTGTTCCCGGGCGCGCTTGGCGATGGCCGGCAGCAACAGCTTCGTGTCCGCGATCAAGATGTCCGCGCTTTGCGTCATCTGCACCGCGTAGCAGGTGTCACCCACATCGCTGCTCGTCAGCCCGAAATGAAACCAGCGGCTCGCCTTGTCATCAATCTTTTCCGCCACCGCCGTCGTGAACCCGATGACATCGTGATTCAACACCTTTTCCAGTTCCTTCTGCCGCGCCACCAACCCGGGCAGGTCCGCGAACCATTTATCGCAACCCGCCTTGATCTTCGCAAAATCCTTCGCCGGCACGACCCCTTCCTTCACCAGGGCTTCGCTGGCCAGCAATTCGATCTGCAGCCAGATTTTAAGTTTATTTTCATCCGTCCAAATCGCCCGCATCTCAGGGCGGGAATAACGTGTAATCATAACCTAAAAATAACGGAATCCATCTTCTGTGAAAATGTTAATCGCCGTTCCTCCATCCGTCCTGAAGTCTCCGCGATTCTCCGCGTTCCTTTACGCCTCTGCGTTTAGACTGGCCTGATCACGCATTACGCTTTTTGACCTGCAACAAAACATTCGCCACCGTCACCAGCACTCCGCCGATCAATAGATGATCTGTCAGCGTCTCATTCGGATAATTGATCCCTCCCCACTGCGAAAACCATCCCGGCAAAAACAACGCCAGTGCACTCGCGCAAACCGGCTCGATGCAATAGATCAATCCCGCCTCTGTCGCTGCCACTTTCTTCTGCCAGTAATTCATGATCAGATAGCCGGCCAGAGAACAGACCAATATCAACACCACCATGAAACATACCGCCGCTGGCGATGCAAAAACCCGCCAGCACGCCTCCACATTCGGCGCCGTCACCATGATCAACGGCCAGCAAAACAGGGACATCATCAAAAACATGGCCACGGAAAATTGGACCGGACGGTTGCCCGCATAACGCGGATGTTCCAGGCACAAGATTTGTCCAGTGAAAGAAAGAGATGCGATGATCGTCTCCAGTTCGCCCCGGCCCAGCTTAAAGGAATGCACATCTAGATTCACCAGCACGGCCATGCCAAGCACCATCAATGTCACGCACAAAAAGATCTTCGGCGACGGCCATTTTCCTATCGTCAATATCAGCCAGAGTGGGATGAAGACGATGTAGCCCTGTGTGAGGAATGCCGAGGTGGACGCCATTGTGTACGATAGTCCGTCCATCTGAAATGCGATCCCGCCGCCGCCAAACAAGGACAGCACCAACCCCTGCTCGAGTTCCCGGCGCGTGAATTTACCGGCACGAAACAACAGCGGCATCATCAGTAACCCGGAAATTCCGAACCGGATCATCACGCCTAGCACCGTGAGAAACCAGGTGTTCACGCCGGGTAACAGCCGTTGCTGTTCCAGTTCCAGCGCTTTCATCACGGGAAAACTCAACGCCCAGCAGGGCGTCGCCAGGATAAGCATCCCGATGGCCTTGGACCGCTCCCGTGAACCACTCATTTCCGGCTTATCTTTTTGCGGGCCGATTCCAATATGCTCCGCTCACGGGCGTTGAGACTTTGGATGCCCTTGTCGGAAATCTTGTCGAGAATACGGTCAACGTCCTCATCCACCGGCGTTTCTCTGTCTTTATGCTCCGCCCGATCGTTGCCCTGAACTTTCTGCCTCCTCCCCGAAAACAGCCGCCCTCCCTCGCCGACATTGAACCAATTTCCGTGAAGATTGCGCCGTATGAAAAGCCACCCCGTCGCCATGCCGCCAAGATGCGCCGCATTGGCCACATCACTCTTAAAAAAGAAACTCGCGACCGCCACCGCGGCTGAAATGATGATCAGCCGTTTTGCTGTCAGTGTCACTGGAATGACAAAGAACACCAGCAGCGTGATGTTGCGTTCCGGAAACATGGCTGCAAACGCAGCCACCACACCAAAAACCCCCGCGGAAGCTCCCACCACCGAGCCGCCGAACATTTGCGGCCAGAACACTTCCATCAATACTTGAAACAGTCCGCCTATGATTCCACTGGAAAAAATCAACGTCAAAAACTTCCGCCCTCCCAGCATGTTCTCCATCTCGTTGCCAAAAAAATAAAGCGCCCACGAGTTGAAAAAGAGATGCAACCACCCCGCATGCATGAACTGGTATGTGATCAGTTGCCAGACATATCCATGGGCCAGGCCGTCCTTGCTTAAGGCAAAATATCCATACCAGGGACGGCTCGCCGGAAAAAATCGAAACGCTATCAATTCCGTGAGCAATACCACGACATAACTTGCGATCAAAATCAACGTCCACGACCACCTGATGCCGCCGAACGATCGACCCCGGAAATCCGGCTCCTTCATGTAATCACGATCTTCTAACATGATAAAATTCTAAACAATTCTAAACCTGCCTCTCAAATTTTCAAACCGCTATTATGCCTTCCGCCGCCACCAGAACATCCGCTCCCGGCCCTCACGGTTTGTATAAGAACGCGGTATCCAGTCCGCCATCAGCTCGAAATAAGGCGAAAACCTTGCGATTTGCTCTTCGCGCGTTGTCGGAAACGGCGGGCCCTCCGGACCGCAATCAATATAGTTCACCGCCAGGAATTGGCCGCCCGGCTTCAGCCAGCGTAGCGTGGCTCGCACGTATTCATCGCGTTCACTGGGTTGGATGGCGCAGAACAGCGTATGTTCAAACAACCAGTCAAATTTCTGCGGTGGTTCATCGCGCAAAAAATCCATCAGTTCATAAGTGGCTTTCAAACCCGCTTCCTCTGTCTTTTGCTTCGCCAGCCGGATGGCGCTCGGCGCCAGATCAAATCCAGACACTTCAAAACCGGCTTTGGCCCATTCCCGTGCATCATGCCCTGTCCCGCAACCCGGCACGCATACCGTCCCCCGCGTTAGCTTGGCATGTTCAGCGATGAAATCCACCAGGCCAGGCGAAGGCGCACCCTTCTCCCATGGCATATCGCCGGTCTGATAACGGTTTTCCCAATATTCAGTGTTCACGATTGCACCAGCCCATCCACCAGTTGGATCACCCGCGACGCGGCTGCCGCCACCTTGGCATCATGCGTGGCGATCACCAGCGCCATCGCCTTCTCTGCCCGCAATGTCTTCAACAGATCCATGATGCCCTCGCCTGTGTGCGAATCCAGATTCCCCGTCGGTTCATCCGCCAGCAACAACACCGGATCGTTGATCAATGCCCGCGCGATGGACACCCGTTGCTGCTCGCCGCCGGAAAGTTCCGATGGCCTGTGATCCTCGCGTGTCGACAATCCCACCCGCCCCAGCAACTCACGCGCTTTCTTTTCCGCCGTCCCTGCCGGGATTCTTGCGATCCGCGCCGTCAGACAGACATTCTCCAGCGCCGTCAATTCCGGCAGCAGATGATACGCCTGAAAGACAAAGCCGACACTGCGGTTGCGATAATCGCCCAGGTCACCCTCCCTCAAACCGGAGATCTGCCGTCCATTAAAGATGATTTCGCCCGCGTTCGGCGTGTCCAGTCCGCCGATCAAATGCAACAACGTACTCTTCCCTGTGCCGGAAGCGCCGCGTAACGCCACAAAATCTCCACGCAAAATCTCCACGTCCACGCCCTTCAACACCTCCAGCGAGCGGCTGCCCATGACGTATGTTTTTCTCAGCCCCTTGGCCGACAGGATGATTTCACTCATAACGCAACGCCTCCACCGGTTTCAATCTTCCGGCCCGCCAGGCCGGCAATAGCCCGCCCAAAAGGCAGATACAGAAGGAAATGATGCAAATGATCGCCACATCGCTCGGTTGGGTCAGCGATGGCAGCCCGCCGAATCCATAGATATCTGCCGGAAAAATATCCATGTGCGTCACCTGACGTATCAGATGCAGGAAATCATTGCGATACCTCAATGCCAGAATGCCGATCCCCAATCCGGCATTCACCCCGATGACCCCGATGACCGCGCTCTGAAAAAGAAAGATCCCCGAGATCTGCCAGCTCGATGCCCCCAGCCCTTTTAACATCCCGATCTCCCGCGTCTTCTGGATCACAAACGTGATTTGCGCGCTCAGGATGCACAATGCTGCCACCAGCACGATGAAGAACAGGATGAAAAACATCATGTCCTTCTCCACCTTCACCGCATCCAACAGATGCGATCCTTCCATCCACGTCGTGACGTCGTAATTGTCACACAGCGTTCGCTCCAATTCATCTTTCACTTCATAAGCCTTATACGGCTCCTTGAGTGTCACCTGCAATCCGTGCACGGAATCGCCCAGGTCATACATGTCTTGCGCATTGTCCAGCGAGGTTATGATGACATGCGCATCGTAATCGTAGTACCCCGTGCTGAAGATCCCTCGTATCTCGTAGTCATCCGGTAGCACCGCCTCGTATTCCTTGCGGTCGTAGGCCGCCTTCATCCGTTTGATTTCATCGGCCGAAAAGATGGACAGGTGGTCGCCGATCTGCAAATGCATGTTATTCGCAAAATCCGTGCCCACTACCATGCCATGCCCGCTTAGGTCGAATTCACCAAAGATCACCTTCTTTGGCAGCTCACTCACCTCTTTTACTTTTTTAGGATCCATCCCGTACAACGCCGGGGTGTCCTGGTACGCCGGTTTGTTTGTCTCCCCCTGCGTCTCCGCCAGCACCGGTCCCGCCACGAACGGTGTTACCCCCACCACGCTTTTGTTTTTAGAGATTTCCTCGGCCACTGCCTCGTAATTGCCCATCGGCGTGCCATATTGCCGCACCGTGATATGCGGCTGAAATCCCAGAATTTGCTGCCGCAGGTCGTGATCAAACCCGCTCATCACACTGATCACAATGATGAGCACCGCCACCCCCAGCGCCACCCCCACGATGGAAACCAGTGTGATGATCGAGACAAAAGTCCGTTTGGGGCGCAGATAACGCAGCGCCAGCAGCAATTCAAACGGCAATTTTGACATCGGCGCAGGCTAAAGGTGTAACAAAACCGTGTCAATTTTTCCCCGGATGCGTGAACGGATTCCCCTTCTCACCGGGCACCGCTCGCCTCAGGAAAAACGGTCCCACACAAACATAGATCAACCCGATGACCACATGCATGCCTGCGGCAAAGAGCAATTTCACCAGGTCAAACACCCCTGCCCCATAAAGCACGATGGCCAGCGTCATCAACATCGCACCGGGCATCAGCATCGCGCCGGAAAGTTTCCAGCTCTGGCGAAAGTTCAACTCACGGTTTGCAAAAAACGCGATCAGCCACACCGGCAAAAAATAGATCGTCGTCAGGAGTGCCCACGTCAGCAGTAATCCAAAAAAAGTCCCGATCGCCGCCAGTCCGAGTATTTCCGGTGCCCACGCACCCCATGCCGGTTGCACGCCCGGACGGCTGAAATAAAACGATTGGTCCGCCGGATAATCCACTTCCGTCATCCCGAACAGCGACAATATCCACACCGAATTCGCCCCGAACTCGAACTGGAATTGCGCCGGCGAACGCAGCGTCCCTGAATGTTTCAGATCCACGCTGAATGCCAGAAAATGTCCTTCCGCCAGCAACTTGGGCGAATCTCCCGCCCAGTTTAATTTTCCCCGGGTGATGTCGCCGCTTTCCGGCAGCTGACTGATGGCACTCACAACCGTCGGGAAAAACCCATTGGACAGCACCCATACCACTGCCACCGTGGCCAGTATGGCAAAAATGGATTGCACCACCAGCAGCCGTTCAAACGAGGCGCGCGCAAACGCCGCCACACCGCGCGGCGTGATCGGTTCCCACGCGAAACTCGATTCAGTGAGCGCGTTCACAAGCAAAAGTCTAACCGCGGATACCGGCAAATAAAATCCCTCATCTGCGGACAGATGAGGGATGAAAGTGAAGTCACGGGCATCAGGCCACCGGCGGTTTTTCCGTGGCCGTCGCCTGGCTCGGCATCGGCGTGTGCATCACCAGCACCGGGTAACGCAGTTTCATCACGTCGTCCACCAGCACCTCCACGTAATACGTCCCCGCCGTCTCCAGCTTCACCGAAGCGAACGGCAGGACATTGATGGCGAAATGCGCCGGCTCGCGCAGTTCAAATTTTACCTCGCCCTTTTGTAGCACCGTCGTCTGGTCCGGCGCGATCAATCGTGTGCTCTCATGAAATTGGCCGATGCCCGCCGTCCACCGGTTAAAGATCATCAACCGTCCGACCATGATGGGCAGTTGCGGAACGCGGATAACGGTGACTACGCCGACGAGGATCAGGTTGCCGTTGGCCTCCTGGCGGACATCTTCGCAGACGAGTGAACATTGCAGATCAGGGAGAATTCGAGTGGCTTGCATAACTTTGGTTGTGGCTGGTTTTAGTTTTGAGATTCTGCGGCACGGACAGTGTTTTGCATCAACATGGCGATCGTCATTGGACCCACCCCGCCCGGGTTCGGCGTGATTTTACCGGCGATCGGCTGAACCTTCGCAAAATCCACATCGCCCACCAGCTTGGTGCCGCTCTTGGCGCTGGCATCGGGCACGCGATTGACCCCCACGTCGATCACCACCGCGCCCGGCTTCACCATGTCCGCCTTCACAAATTCCGCCACGCCCATCGCGGCTACGATGATATCCGCGCGCCGGCAATGCACCTTGATGTCGCGCGTCGCGGAATGACAGATCGTCACCGTGCTGTTCGCGCCTTTGCCCTTCTGGCAAAGCATCGCCGTCATCGGCTTCCCCACAATGTTACCGCGCCCCAAAATCACTGCCTCCGCGCCATTTGTTTCAACACCGGAACGCGCCAGCAATTCCATCACGCCCGCCGGCGTGCAGGGATGAAACCCTGTCGGGTCACCCAGCATCAACTTGCCCACATTCACCGGATGAAATCCATCCACATCCTTTTGTGGCGCCACACTGGAGTAAATGACTGACTCCCGGATTTGTTTGGGCAACGGCGCCTGCACCAGGATGCCGTGCAGTCGCGGATCGGCATTCAGTTTGGCGATCAACTCCAGCAGACTGGCTTCACTTGTCGCCTCGGGCAACACCTTGGTCTCGGAATAGATGCCCAGCTCATTGCAGGTCTTCTCCTTGCGACCGACATATACCTTCGATGCTGGGTCCTCTCCCACCCGCACAAATGCCAGGCCCGGAACAATGCCACGCTGCTTCAACGCCGCGATGCGCACCGCCAGCTCGCCCAGTATCTGCGAAGAGATGAGGCGCCCGTCAATCAGGTTGTTTACCACACCTTGTACCAGGGCTTGGATTTTTTCGATTGGGCTGCCGCGTTCAAAGCCGGCGCATTGCTCGAAAGCACGTAGATCTTCTGCACGCTCAACACCGGCGTGTCTTTCCAGCGTGCGTCCAGGCCTTCTTCACCGGTCACATTGATGTGCAAACCGTTATAGTGCGAAAGATCCAGGTTCGTCGTCGGCGAGAACAGATAGTTGATGGCCACGCCTGAGGACGGGTCATACAGCTCAAAATAGGTCGGCGCCACTACGCTCACTGAGGAACGCACAAAACCTTCGTGCGTCACTATGCGCGGCGGGGGCGGCGGAACATTCGTGTCTTCGATGGTCACGATGTTCGTCTGGAGCACCACCTGCGTCTGCGGATTCAAGGCCGGCGGCGGTGCCACCGTGGCGTCGGGCGTCGTGGTCGAAGCTGCGGCGGCTGCCGTCGCGGCCTCGGCCGGCGTCGTGTTGATCGGCTGGCTTTCGGTCACGGCCACTGGCGTCGGTGTTGGCGCTGCCGCCACTGTCTCGGTCGAAGGCGCGGGATTCGTCGGCATCGTGCCCGAAGCTTCCTGCTTCAGGTACATCGCCGCCACGAACGCATAGGCATTCGTCGGCACTTCGATCTTGCTCCAGTCACCTTTCACTTCGGTCGCATTGACCACTGTGCCGTGTTCGATCACGCCCAGCACGCTGTAATTTTCACCCGGCCCCGCGCGCAGATTCAATTTCTTGGGCGTCACCGTCTTTGAGGTCGCATCCACGAACTGCGAGCGTACCCAGACGCCGCCGCCGCTCGCCGGCAATGTGATCTTGGCCCACTGCGAAGGTTCATCAGTCTTGTGCTTGTCCAGCGTGATCTGGCTCAGCACGTTCACCGCATCGCCCTTCTGCAGATGGCTGATCACTTCGCCCTTCAAGCCGGCCTGGCCGCGGACATTCAGGTTGTTCACGTAAACCTCCGCCGGTCCTGGCACCAGCGCCACCGTGGGCTCGGTGAAAGCGATCTTGTGCTCGGCCGCCTTGGCCATGGACTTTTTCTTGGAATGCTTTTTGGTTGTCGCCGGCGCATTGGTGGCCGGAGCCGGCTCGGCCATCGTTGGCGCTGCCGTGGCCGTGGTTGTCGTCGCCTGGAGATTGGCCGGCGGGGGCACAACCGGCATGTTTGTGGAATCTTGCGCGGTCGCACTCATCGTCGCCGCCACACCTAAAATCAGCCAATAATTCGTTTTCATAAATCCGATGTCAAAGTTTTGATTTCCGCCGCCGTCAACGTCCGCCACTTGCCCATTTTCAACTCGCCCAGCTTGATCTTCCCGATCTGCGTCCGTTCCAGCCGCTTCACCGTCAAATTCTGCGATTCAAACATCCGGCGAACTTCCCGGTTCTTTCCCTCGCCCAGTTCCATTTCCACCACGCTCTTCGCGCGGCTCTTGGAAATGAGATGCGCTGACAACGCCTTCAATTTCTCGCCGCCGTCAAAAATTCCCTGGGTGAATCGTCGGAGCATCTCGGGCGTGACCTCGCCCTCCACCGTCGCAATATACCGCTTGCGTACGCCGTACCGTGGATGCGTCAGTCGCAGGGCGAATTGTCCATCATTGGTTAAAAAAATCAACCCCTCGCTGTTGTAATCCAGCCGCCCCACTGAACTGACGGAACTCCATTCCTTCGGCAGCAGCTCATAGATCGTCCGCCGGCCCAGTTCATCTTTGTGTGAGCAGACAAATTTTACCGGCTTGTGCAGCGCCACGTAAACCTTGCGCTTCTCGCGCACCGGCTTGCCGTCCACCTGCACCCGGTCATGGTCCGGATCCACTTTCGTGCCCAGCAGGCGCACCACATCGCCGTTCACCGAAACCCGTCCCTCCAAAATGAATTGCTCGCCGGCCCGGCGTGATGCCACTCCGGCGTCGGCGAGAAATTTTTGGAGACGTACGCTCAAATCGTTGTTCCGCTGCCACGCAAATCATTGGACCACCGTCTGGTCCAACAGTTCAACGTGCCGGCGAATCACGCTTCCGGCTTCGTCTTGCGGAGACCCGTGATGCGGTCGCCTTCCTTCCATTGACCGCGCTTCTTGAGAAGTTCCGTGCGTTCAAAACGCTTCAGGACATTACGCTTGCCACCCAGGGTGGAAGCCGCGCGCAGACTGCGATGCTGTGACATAAATATATTAAGTTAACGGTTCAGTAAAAACGGATGCGCAGTATGCCAGAAAAACCCTCCCCGGCAATGCGAAATTTCACTACCTCACAGGCTAACCTTCAGCCCGAAGTGTTACCCATGTTCTGAACCTGATCTGTTACCGATGTTCTAACTGCATCGGAAGCAGCAACTCATTGAACTTCAGCCTTTAGTCTTCAGTATTTCTGATTGATGCCGATCATCGGCTTATCCCCGCCTGGCCCCGCGCAGCCCCGCAAACCTACGTAACCCATTGATTTCCAACATCGATCATTCTGCATTATCCCCCTCAACCTTGGATCTTAGACTCATTTATCTGCCAATAGGTGCCAGAACCTGCCAACTTACTCCGCGCTGCGACATCCTGCTACCATCATCGGTTAGATTTAGTTGGATTTACCGCTGCCGATCATCGGCTGGATTATCTGGTTTTCATTGGCTTTTTTACAAATCCCGTAGCAGCAACGTGAGTAGGCTCTGATTTATTTATCCCGCGCTAGGCCGTCAGAGGCCGTTCTAGCCCGTTTCTATATCACTGCCCGATTTACCCATTAAGAGACCTTAAAAGGGTTTAAAACCCTTCCACTCGGCTGGCAAAAATCTGCGCTCACCGGCGAAATCTGCGGACTTCCCCCAGGGCCAAGGGGCCTGAAACCTGGCCCCTTGACCCTGAAACCTGAATACAAGATTTCAAAGATCTGCTGCCGATCATCGGTCGACCGACCTAAATCGGCCTAACACCGCTCATTATAAGTGAAGCACTCGAAGAGTGTTTTTGCGCGGGAGAGAATTAATGCACAAATTTTCACCCTGTTTTTCTTCGTTGCAACCTCCTATCAACTATCAACTAGGAACTATCAACCAGAAAAAAGTACAATATTTTCAAATAAAACTTTGAAGATATTGCACCAAGTCGCCCGGCTTTTGGGCAACTTGTCGGGCCGAAGCTTCAGCGAAGGCGGACCCTGCAAGATCCATTTCAATCACGGCTTCACCAGCGAGTTCAAATACACTTCCAATTCCGTGTAACCGTTTGTGTCGACAGCGTTGGCAACGTTTGCCTGATTCAGCGACAAGCCATGTGCTTTTTTCCAGTCGTCGGGAATACCATCATTAGCTGTGTTCACCGGCGATGCGCCGGAGGCGTAAGGGGGCCAGCCGCCAACGTCGTTTTCATTATTAATGATTTTACCGGTGCCATTTCGCGTGTCAGAAACAACCCGCATATCCACCGGATCCCGTTTCGGCACCGTCGCTCCGGCATTCTTGAGGACCTGTTCAAATGCCTCGGGGGCAGGTTGCGTCTGGACCGGCGGAGCCGGGAAAGGCGATGAAGATTGAAGCGATCGATCGGCGCTCACCCCCAGCCAATTATCCGCACTCCCTTTTGGATGTCCCGGGATGAAATTCCCGCTGACGAACATCGAATCCGGCAAAACCACTTTGGGGTTGTCGATGAAATAACGCTGGGTCGTGGATGCTCCCGGACGCAAGTAATTGTTCACGTAATTCAAGGTTCGCAGATCACCATAGCCACAATACCACCCCCAGTCGTAGATGACATTATTTCGGAAGTCGCATTGCACGGTGATGTCGCCCCAGCGCGGAATGCGGCTGCCCATGTGAGCAAACAGATTGTGATGCCACGTGCTGCGGTTTCCTCCGATGATGCTCGCATAAGCATGTCGCTCCTGGTTGCAGCCTTCCGAGATGATGCACCACTGTACCGTGCAACGGTCACACGATCCCGCGATCGACAGCGTTTCCGGGTTGCCCCAACTGCAGGAACAATGGTCAATGACGACGTTATCGCTGTCCGTCACACGCAAGTTGTCGCCGCGGAAATTGCCCGTGTTATTTCCCGCACGGACTCGCAGGAAACGAAGGATCACATCATGCGTACCCGATATTTCGAAGACCGTCCCGCCGACGTCGGGCGCTTTCCGGATACAGATGCCGTCGCCGGGCGCGGTCTGGCCGGCAATGGTCAGATAAGGTTCATGAATCACCAAACCTTTCGTTTCGATGATTCCTCCGACGCGGAAAATCACGGTTCGCGGGCCGTTGGCTTCCACGGCCGCTCTCAAGCTACCTGAACCTGAATCAAGCAGATTCGTGACGAAGAGAATCTGACCGCCGCGTCCACCCTTGGACCAGGCCCCATACCCTTCCGCACCAGGAAAGGCAGGCGTGTCTCCACCAACCGGCGGTTCCTGCGCATCTTCCTGCTGGTAAAACTGCCGGTAAGCCGACTCCACCACGGCGTGGTCAAATCGAAATTCCTTCGCCGGTTGTCCGGTCGTATACGCAACTACTTTCCCGTCCGCACCGGTTACCCGGGGATCAGTCAGCATGATGTCGCATTTTTTCGATCCGCCTTGATACGTCAGCTTCCATTCATACGTTTTTCCCTCGAATGTCGCACGGACGGCGGCGCCCTCGGGCAGGCCAGTGAACGTGCCCGTGCAAGGATGCGATGCCCCGATCAAAAGAATATCCCCGGCAGGCGGAGCCGCCAGCAAATGTATCTTCAACCGGCATGATCCCAAGCCATCACCTCCTTCGCTTGGAACCGGAAAATTCACACGCCCTTCCGTCTCGCCCCACGCGAAAATAGGCGTCACGCCCTCCGCATCGATATCGAACTCCAGTTCCGTCTCGCTGGGCGGAGGCTCTTTTTCCACACGAAGATAGTTATAAACCCCAATGAGCAAGCCATCCTCGGCGATGACCCCGGACGCCTTCGATCCTACGATGCGCAATGTGCACTTGGAACCGGCGGAAGCTCCCAGTTGGATATTTTTGGTCACCAGCGTGCCGCCATCGATTTCCAAGGTGCCCTCGCCGCGTTGTCCGGGTCCGCCGCCGCCCGAAAGAAAGATTGTCCCCGCGAGCAGCTGACCCGACTTCACCAGGAAGCGACCATTGGAACCGTTGTATTTGCCGATATCAACGGTATCAATCACGGTCAGCGAGGGCCCATCGAGGATAAACGAAGATTGCGAGTTGCCGCCCTCCGCAATGCCCAGATGATTTACCAGCACATCTGCCCCCGCCAACGTCACTTCATCAGGCGCCGCTTTCGTGCCGTTGATGACCACGTCACTCGTACGTGATGGCAGCGCGCCGCCCCAATTGGTGGGATCGCTCCAGTTGCCGTGGCTGCCGATCCATTCGGAAGTTACCGCTGCCTTTAATGTCGCTCCCGCAGCAATAATGGCCACAACTATTGCCGCATAAATTACTTGAAGCTTCCAATTTGATTGGTGGTCCGTGTCCACTGTAAGCGTTTTTTGACCCTGCCGGTGATTATCTTCTCGCCGTGCGGATTGTCGAGCCCATTTGAGGTGCCATGCGCTTCTATCAGTCTTAGGCTATGCATCCAACGCCAAGCCAGCTTCCTTTTCGTCCACTTGGCCAATTTAAACGCCTCACCACGATTGCTTCCGACTAATTGAACCACACTCGCTGGATAAACCAAAAGGCGCCCGCCAGTGCCACCGCGATCGAGCACGCAGGCACTCCGTAGCGAAGAAACTTTTCCTTGGTCCGAAGCTTCCAGACGATGGGCAGCACGATGGCTGCCACCGTGAGCTGGCCCAGTTCCACGCCCAAGTTAAAACCGAACAAAGGCATCAGCACACCGCCCGCCCGCTGCCCTACACCCATTTCACGCAACGCCGTCGCAAAACCAAAGCCGTGGATGAGTCCGAACGAAAACGTCAGCAGCCAGCGTTTGTGCGGATCGCCATGCCGCACCAGATTTTCCAGCCCCACATAAACAATCGTCGCCGCGATCAGGGGTTCGGTGATGTTGGACGAGATATGGACCAGATTGAACGTCGAGATGGCCAGGGTGATCGAGTGGGCGATCGTGAAAGCTGTGATGACCACCAGCGCCGACCGGAAAGTGCGCGTGACCACGAGCAGCGCAAAAAGAAAAAGGAGATGATCATAACCGGTGCCGATATGTTCCACGCCCATCAATATGAATTCCGTAAGAGTATGCGCTGTTTTCTCTGGCGGGGCAGCGGACTTGTCAAGTTGCACTGACACGGTTTCGGCATTCGCGGAGAGCAATCGCTCATCTAGCGTTTTGCCTGCGGCATCAGACAGGGAAAAAAACATCCGGTGACCAAAGGGTAGCAATTCGATGACCTGGAAATTCAATTCCAACTGCCCGGCGTGTTCCGCTGGAAAATCCAGCCGGATGCTGACATTTTTCGCGTCGTCCTGCTGGCAGCCGGTGATTTCAGGCTTTGCGGGCAGGCCGTCGAATTTCACCTCACAATGGCTGGCAACCACTTCCGCCAAACGTTGCTTCCCCGCTGCGAATTCATCGGGTGTCACGACCCCATCATTATTCGCGTCCAGCGGAGCGAGATATCCCGCGTCTCGGATGGCAAAACTGACGGTAAGCTCCAGCCGGTTGTCTTGCAGTCTTCCGTTGGCGCCACTCAAGCCGGGGTCATGCGCCCAGGCTGCCGGCGAGATCAGAAGTAACCAGGCGAAGATGAACCAGTTTCTGTTCATGATTGATTTTGGCGGGCTGCATTTGCAATCGGCGGACGGTGAATTCCGTAAAAAAAAGCGGACGAACATTTAGTCCATCCGCCGTTCTCGTCATTCCAATTTATTGATGCGTATGATTGCGTCCGTTTTGCGGAGTGGACTCATACGGGAACACCTTGTTATAAGCCATGTCATTGGTGTTCACATTGTCGCCGTAGGGACCGTTGATGATCGGCGGGCTGACTCGCAGGTCGCTACTCAAGGCTGTCACGGCGATGTCAATGACGTCATCGCCAAAGCGTCGGCCATTGGGCCAGCCTCCGGGAACCGTGCCGTTGCCAAAACCAGCCTGCACCGTGCTGGTGAGCACATCACCGCCAAAGATCCCCAGATTGCTGAAGCCGGCATCATCGGGATCCGTTATATTATTGGTGCCACCACCAGCCAATTTGCAAGGACCTGTGGAAAGATCCACCTTGATCAGATCCGGGATGAAAATGCCCGCGATGTCGGTGCGATTCGACTCCGGAGCGACGTTGGATTGAAACACCAGGGCATTCAATAGATGGCATAACTGAGGGGTCATCGCATATTTTTCAAACAAGGCGGCGTCATGGGACGGATCGGTTTCGTTGTAGCGGTCCCTGTCGGCGATGCCCACCAATACTTCACAGAAGAGCGGGTTGCCTTGACGGCCGATTTGGACCCAGCCTCCGTTCAATGAGGGAGCACTGGTCTTTTTAGGATTCGTTGGATCATCTCTCAACACCTTCACTGAATGGCGGCTGGTGGTCGCATAAACACCAGCAATCTGCTGTGAACCGCCCAGTTCGCTCAGAGGGATGTTGAACACGATCGCATGCACATTGAAGCCAGCCTGAACATCCTTGCCCGGATTGCGTAATTGCAACAAGTCAAAGATGGCATTGATGTCACCGTAAAAACCATCATCGCGTTGACCACAGAAGGCGACATAATTGGAGCTTAATTCCGTGATGGATTCCTTGGTGTAAGTATCCAGTTGGTCCGCGCTGGCTACGCCATCCAGGGCTGGGTTGTTTCCATCCCCTCCTTGGTTGTAGAGCGGCGTGGCAATACCCTGGTTGTTCGGCGGCACAATGCCGTTGCCTAGCAAGGTCGTCGCCTTTTTGCCTTTCAGCCGGTGATCCACCTTGGTGACCGTGTAGGTCTGCGTGAGATTTTGGGCGGCGTCGCCAACATTTTGGATCACATTCAAATACGATGGCAGGATGGTTGTACTGTTCTTGTTGGTTGTCGCAAACTTGAACTGATAGGAGATCGTCGGTTTGCCCGCCGCCACGTCAGCGCCCAGCGAAACGTGTATCTCGTAGAGGACGTTCGGATCAAAATTATAGATATTGGGTCCGATGCCCGGCTCTTCAAACGGATAAACCGTCAGCGCCGTCGTGAGGTATTGGTTGTTGTTTGTGTCCGCGCTGACGAACGCGTAAACGTCGCACGTGTTCGCCGCCGGATCCAGGGTGATCAATGGCGCATCCATGTGACTGGAGGCCAGTGCTGAACCGGCGAGGCACGTGGCCATCCCGGCTGCCAGGCTTTGCAATATATGTTTTTTAATTTTCATTTTTGTCGGTTGTTTTGGTTTCTTATTTCACTAAGTCCGAATGAGCGATCGTTGGATCATTGGTTGCGTCAGCGACCATCTCGGTATCGCTGTTCGCCGGCAGATCGTCTGCCAGCCGCATGAATTGTTCTCGCTCGGAAGGCAGCAATGTCTCCATGGAACTGGCCGCACGGGTGAACCATTTTTGAGCTTCATCGTCCTGCCCGGCGCGATGGGCGATGACGGCCGCGTGAAAAAATAGCCGCCCATCTTCTGTGCCTTCCGCCAGCGCCAGCTTCATGTGCGGGAGCGCCTCGGCCACACGACCATCGGCGGCCAGCGCCCACGCCAGCGCGTCCTGGGTAAAAACATCCTGCCGCTGATCCATTTCCGCTTCCGCCAGATTCACCGCCGTGGCGGTATCTTTGCCTCGGGTAGCTAGAAACAAGGAAAACGTACGCGGATCATTCACGGCCCCGGAAACTTGCAGGCGGGCTTCCACCTTCGCCGCCTCCGGCTCGCGCCCGGCCGCCCGCAATCCTTCGGCCAGTGCCCATTGATATTCCGGAAGTGGATTGGCCGTGGCAGCCGTTTGCAGGTCATCCACCGCCTCGTCGGCCTTGTCCTCGGCCAGAAGCATGCGGCCGCGCAACAAAAGCGCTGGCGGGTAATTCGACCGAACTAGCAGCGCAGCATCGGCCGTCTGACTCGCTTCATCATTCTTGCCCGACTCTAATTGCAGACGAGCTAGTTGCGTGGTCACCCAGGCGGCCGAATCGGGATCGTTTTGCGTACTGGCCTCTACTGCCGACTGCATCATTTCGGTTGCCCCCTCGGTGTCACCTTTGAGCCAGCGGATATAGGACACACGTGAATACGACTGCAGGTCGGGCCGGAGATCCACCATGCGTTGATAAGCGACCACCGCTTCCTCAAGCCTTCCCTGCTCCATCAGCGAGTCACCCAGCAGGCCAAAATCAAAGGATTGGCCGCGTTCAGCTACCAGCTCACGGGCCAGCGGTTCCGCTTCCTTGAAACGATGCAGGTTCTCGAAGACATAACCGCGTAATAAAAGAGATTCCGGGCACCCTGGTGAATCAGATTCCAGAACGTCTCCACAGGCCGCCGCCTGTTTGTAAAAGCCCGGATCAAAACTGATGCGTGCCTTGGTGATGAACAGCCATCCGAGCCTTTCCACCGCCGCCTTGCGATTCCCGCCTTCGCGGACCTTCGCCTGATACCGGCGGATTTCCTGATCGGTATGGGTGTCACCGTCTTGTGGTAACAATGCCAGGGTGAGCGGATCTACGAGGGACGCTGGTGTTGTCTGGGACGGCGGGGAAGCGGTTTCAGTTGCCGTCTGGGTGGATGCCGGTTTATGCCTGCAACCTGTCAGTGACAGGGCCGCCGCAACGGCCAAAAATGATTTCAGCGTTTTCATTTTCTCCAACTGATACGCCCGGCGGCTGCCCTTGGATGCACGGACTTTCATTTTTTCTGACTTTCGGTTTTACACTCGCCGCCCGCTTCGATAAACCATGCATCCGTTTTTGGACGAACTAAAATCACATTCATAAAATTTCGCATGGCTGAACCCAAAAAGACCACCAAATCAAAACGTGATGAGCAGGCGCAAGTACTCGATTTGTTGCGCGCCGTATTGCCCAAGGTGGCGCCAGACCCTGCCTGGGCCGAGAAGATTTACACGGCCTGCGAAGTCGAACTGCGTTCGAAAAATCGCGCGAACGCGTTCGAGAAATTTTGCGACCGCATCGAACTGCCCGACCTGGAATCGAACACCGTGGAAGAGGTTAAACAACATTTCACCACCCGCTTTGCGGATGCAGATCTGGACATCCAGCCGGATGAAGAAAACAAATCGCTGGCCGTTGACGTTTCGCTGCCGGATGGCACCCAATTCCGCAAAGTGATCCCCGTGCGCCCTGTCGCGCCCGATACCGGCGAAGAGCCGGAAGTCACCTTGAAATATGTCGCCTTTCCCGTGGCCTTGTCCGGCGACAAGGAATTGACCTGGTCACTGGCCAAGCGCGAGAACCTGACCAACGACGAGGCCGCCATGGCCCTCACAAAGATCGAAGATGATTTCTGGGCCTCCAAGACCGGTCAAAAACTGATCCGCGACCGCGTGGAGAAAAGCTTTCCCGAATTCATCGCCCGCGTACCCGCTGGCCTGCTGAACGAACGCGGTTTAAAACGCCATTACAAACTGCCCGAGACCGTCAAAGTGCTTCGTGCCACCGGCAAGCCACGGTGAACGACACCGTCGAAAACCATTTCACAACCAGGTGTGATTTTAAGGCTCCGGTCCCCCTCTCCGCCATTTGATAAAATGGGGGAGAGGGACGGGGAGAGGTGGAGCTTAGTTTTTAAAAGCGCTGATGGTTAATTTGGATTCCTTGACGATACGCCAAGGCGAGGGCGCAGGTCATAAAAATGCAGGCAATTCAATCATGCGATTTGAATATTAATTGTCTTCGCGTCCCTAGCGTCAATTTAAACGCCTCCCCAATCCGCAATCCCTCAACCCAGAAAATCGTTCCGGCCGCCGTAGCAGCCACCACCAATTCCCGCCGTCGTTCCGCCGGAATTTTCGCATTCACAAACAGATCCTGCAGCTTCACCGCCGCTTTCATCCCGATCGGCTGAAAACGATCCCCCGGCCGCCAATGCCGCAACACAAATTTATCGCCCACCTTGTCCGCATCAAACATCTCTTGCCGTGGTTGCCTCTTGGGCACTTGAAATGCTCTTTGCGGTTGAAGCTTCCATTTAAATTTCCTGCCGCCAAACTCCATCAACTCTCCCCTGTCCCTCAGATTCACTTCAAGTTCATCGGCTTTAAACTCATGACTCGCCAGTAATTTGAACTTCAATCTGCCCTTCGCATCACGCGCCACCGTCAGCCCGACATTGATGCTGATCTGCCTGTCCGCCGCCGACCGCAATTGTTCCACCAAATCAAAATCCACCTCCTGCCCGGCATCGGTCAGTTGCAGTTGTAAAGCCCGCCGTTGCACCGCCAGGGGCAGTTCCGCAAATTCACCCTTGCCATGCTTTAGCCACCAACGCGCCATGTCGCTGGTGATTTCCGATTCCGCCCCCACGATCTCCATCAGCCGCAAAACTGTCCTCGCAATTGCTGGTTGATATTTGTTGCGTAACAGCGGAAGCAGTTCGTTGCGGATGCGATTCCGCAGAAAATCGCCGGATTGATTGCTCGCATCCTCATGAAATAACACTCGATGTTCACGCGCGTGCGCCAGCAACTCCGCCTTGATCAAATCCAACAGTGGCCTGATCAGTACAATCCTTTTATCCGCCACCGACGGCGACCGCCATTTCATTCCCGCCAATCCTTCGCCGCCGGCCCCACGCAACAATCGCAAAAAAAACAATTCCACCTGGTCATCGGCATGATGCGCCAGAGCAATGATGCCCGTCTTTGATCGTCTTGCAGTTTGCGCCAGAAATTCATGCCGCAGTTCGCGCGCCGCCATCTCCACCGAAACTTTCTTTCTTGTCGCAAATCCCTTAACATCCGCCCACCCCACTGTCACCGGCAGTTTCATTTTCGCAGCCACTCGCCGGACCAACCGCTCATCCGCATCGCTGGCCCTTCCGCGCAATTGATGATTAAAGTGTGCCACCCGAAGTTTCCACCGGTTTTTCGCCGCCAGCGCCCTAAGAGCGTGCAGCAAAACCATCGAATCCACCCCGCCCGAGACAGCCACCAAGACCTTTGCTCCCGCCGGCAGCAACCGTCGGGAAGCCAGGCTTTGGCCAAGGCATTCCAGGAATTCGCTCATGCGAGCCGTTATGTTATTGGATTCACGCCTAAAACTGAAGCCAAATGGGTACAGGCCCGTCTTGGGTGCTTTGGCTGACTGCTAAGTCAGCCAAAAAGAATTTGCCCCCTTCGCAACTCCGTTTTAACGTCGTTCTGTGTCAGTAAAGTTCACCATTCTCGGCAGCGGTTCCTCCGGCAATTGCGCCTATATCGAAACCGATGGCGCCCGTGTTCTCGTGGATGCCGGCTTCTCGCCGCGCCAGATCCGCCAGCGCCTCGCCTCCATTGGCCGTACCCCGGAAAATCTTTCCGCCATCCTTATCACCCACGAACATTCCGACCATATCAGCGGTCTGCTCGGTATCGCCGACAAATTTCACATCCCCGTCTATTGCAATCGCGCCACCCAGGACGCCACCATCTGGACCTTCAAGCAGAAATGGAGCAAGAAAACCAATCTCGCCCTCGAATCCGCGGATGTCTGGCATTCCCGGATCGACTGGCACATCTTCAACACTGGCGACACCTTTAAACTCGCCGATGTCTCCATCGAAACCTTTTCCATCCCGCACGATGCCCAGGATCCCGTCGGCTATCTCATTCGCACTGCCGCCGGCAATTTCGGTTTCGCCACCGACCTCGGCCACGTCACCAAACTGGTGCTCGACCGTATCCGCCCCGCCAACGTCCTTGTGCTCGAATCCAATCACGACGTGAAGATGCTGCAAGACTGTCCCCGCCGTGCCTGGAGCCTCAAGCAACGTATCCTCGGCCGTCACGGCCATCTGTCCAACGTCGCCGCCGCCGAAGCCGCCGCCCAGATCATGTCCGCCGAACTGCGCCACCTCTACCTGGCCCACCTCAGCCGCGAGTGCAACAAACCCGAGCTCGCCGAGGAAGTCATGTCCGAACAACTCCACCACATTGGCGCCACCCACGTCACCATGCAAATCGCCCGCCAGGATACGCCTTGCGCCACGTTGGAATTGTAATCCACCGGACCGCTGGTCTGTTACTAGCAGTAATGTGAAATTCTCAACTGCCTTCGCGCCGATTAGCACGATTCGCGAAAACCTTTTTCCCCCCAATGCCGCGCTTGGAAAAGAGCGGTAAAGTGCAGCATCATAAAGAATGGAACCATAAAAGCTGGAATGAGCACCAGGGGCAGGCGAGCCATTGGACTTGTGCTGACGTCTCCGATGAGCCTGGTGATTCCACTGAAAGCGCCTGAACATAAGGTCCCCATTGACAAAGCCACCACGAAATCAACGATCCCAAAAATATTCCACATCACAAACTGCCGGTCGGTGGCAAATAACGGACGCTTGATCAACTTGAGCACCATCCAAGGCGCGGTGAAGCCGATCGCCATGTCCCCAAGCCCGGCGGGCAAGGCAAACAATGCTGGCAAAATGCCGTAACTATAAAGAGTGAGGAAACCCAGGCCAGCCCATCGCCATCCCTGGATTGCCGCCACCAGCCGTATGTCGGCGCCAAGGATAAAGCTCCGGAACGCACCCCACCCAAAATACGCTGAAAAGAACACTGTCATAGGAATCGCAACGCCCAGGAAGATCGGCAGCGGCGGCGAACCTGCGCTTCCAACGAAGGCCTCCTGAGAGCCAAGAAATATAACCAGCCCGAGCCATAATCCCAGTGCGGCAAAAACGGCTGGTCTTGCGCTTGAATACCTCTGTTCATGAATGCTTCCCATGGTTTCATCTTTCGTGTTCATACGTTTTTCGTTCACTTTGGCTCGCTAATTACACACATTTTCTTGCGGTGGCCGGAACCATCCGGCGCTGGCAATGGAGAAATTCAACTCTTGCGCGAGTTTGACACAATACTTTTATAATGCAAGTAAATAACTTGTTATTTGCAAGCAATTATTAATGCCGCGATTCGATGTGCACTGATTGGCATAAAACCCTTTTGCCTCAAATCCGTGTTTATCTGCATTCATCTATGGTCTAAAATTTTCGCGTGTTCCGTATCCAAACCATCTCCTCCTTCGACCCGCCCGAACTCGCGCCCTACCGCACCCTGCGCCGCTCCGCCGAACACGCTGCGCAAGGCATTTTCGTGGCCGAAGGCGATAAAGTCGTCCAACGCCTGCTCGAAAGTCCTTTCCTCGTCGAATCCGTCGTCCTCCCCGAAGCTCGCCTGCCCGAATTTCAAAAGCTCCTCGCCCAACGCGCCGAAGACATTGCCGTCTATCTCGCTGACAAAAAATTCCTCGAATCTCTCGTTGGCTTTCAGATGTTCCAGGGAGTTCTCGCCATTGGAAAAATTCCCGTCAAACCCACGCTCGACGATCTGCTCAAACAAAGCCAGCCGCCAAGGCTGTTCGCTGCTGTGGATGGTCTGACCAATGCCGAAAATATCGGTTTACTCGTGCGCAATTGCGTCGCCTTCGGCGTTCAAGCCCTCATCGTCGGCGAAACCTGCTCCAGTCCCTGGCTTCGCCGCTCCGTCCGCAACTCCATGGGCACTATCTTTAAGATACCCATCCTTGAAGGAGAGTCGCTGATTAAAACCCTCCGCAATCTCCGCTCTCACAGCATCCGCTGTATCGCTGCCCATCCCCACACTGACAAAAAAACCGTGACCCAGGCCGATTTTACCGGCGATTGCTGCATCGTCTTCGGCAGCGAAGGTTATGGCATCTCCGAAACGGTCCTCGCCGCCTGCGACGAAGCCGTCCTCATCCCCATGGCCAACGAAGTGGATTCCCTTAATGTCAGCGCCGCTGCGGCTGTCTTCCTCTACGAAGCTTCGCGCCAACGGAATTTCCGTGTTTAATCTATTATCAATCTGTGGCTAATTATGCGCGATGCCTAACCACGCCACGCTGAACCTGCTGCCTGCTCCCCGCTCGCTAAAGCTTTTACGCGGCACGTTCTCCCTCCCAAAGCATCGCCCGCTTGACTGCATCAAAGTTGTCCGTACTCAATCAGGACCGTCTCATCCTGAAAGTTATTCGTTGGTCATAGACAAAAACGGCATCACGATCTCCTTTCGTGAACATGCCGGTCTACGCGCCGCCACTGCCACCTTTCGTCAGCTTCTGCGCGAATATCACCGCCGCCTGCCTTGTCTTAAAATCATCGACTGGCCGGATTTCTCCCGACGTGGTCTCATGCTCGACATCTCCCGCGGTCGCGTCCCAAAGATCGAAACGCTCCTCGACCTCGCTGAACGTCTTTCCGACCTCAAGATCAATGAGCTTCAGCTCTATACCGAGCACACATTCGCTTATAAAAAATACAAATCTGTCTGGCAAAGTTGGGGCGCTCTCACTGGCGAGGAAATCCGGCAACTTGACACCCGCTGCCGCGAACTCGGCATTGATCTCGTGCCCAACCAGAATTCCTTCGGGCATCTCCGTTATTTTCTAGCCGATCCGCGCCTGAAAAAACTCGCCGAGATTTCCATGCCTTATGAGGCCGAAACCAAAGACTTTCTCCGTCGCCCCACGACACTGGCTCCTAACCACCCTGGCACGCTGCCCTTTGTCCGCGACCTTTACAATGAACTGCTGCCGAATTTTACCAGCCGGTTTTTTAACATCGGCGCCGATGAAACCTGGGACCTCGGCAAAGGGCAGAGCAAAAAACTTTGCGATACCAAAGGCAAAGGCCGCGTCTATTTGGACTTTCTCAAAAAGCTTCAGCGTGAAGTCACCAGCCGAAAGAAACAGATGATGTTCTGGGGTGACATCATCCTCAAATATCCCGCCCTCATCCGTCAACTTCCAAGCCACCTCATCGCCCTGAACTGGGGCTACGAGGCGGACCATCCCTTCGCCCACGAAACCACGCAATTCGCCAAGGCCAAAATGCCTTTCTATGTCTGTCCGGGTACTTCCACATGGCAAACCTTGATTGGCAAGCATGACAATGCCTTTGCCAATCTTCGCGCCGCCGCCCGGGCCGGCAAAAAATCCAGCGCTCTCGGCTATCTCATCACGGATTGGGGCGACGGTGGCCATCCACAGCCCCTGGCCGTGAGCTGGCCGCTCTTCGCTGCTGGCGCCGCGCTCGCCTGGAACGCCAAAGCCTTGGACGACAAAGTACTCCTCGCCGTCCTGAGCCGCGATATTTATGAAGACTCATCCGACAGGATCGCTGCCGCCGCGTACCGTCTCGGTTTCGCGCACCTGAAACTGGGCGTCAAAGCCCCGAATGAAACTCCACTGGGCACTGTCATCGCTGCGCCCAAGCCCGAAGACCGCGAACTCTTTTGCCGTAACGGGCTCAAATGGTTTGCCAAAATCCCGCGCCGGAGAATTCTCGCAGCTCTAAAAGAAATCAAAAAGCAACGCACCCTCTTGAGCCGCGCCAAACCGCAAGGCTCATCAGGCAGGGTTTTGCTGTATGAACTGAACCTTGCCGCCCGCATGGCCGAGCAATCCTG
>Ga0206902_10021_pt1 | contig 45683 bp, 35 predicted proteins | sample Alteio_BWOrgHeat_44_FD_153242 | JGI IMG/M metagenome (GOLD analysis project Ga0206902, IMG submission 153242) | Enriched cells from forest soil in Barre Woods Harvard Forest LTER site, Petersham, Massachusetts, United States -... | ecosystem: Environmental > Terrestrial > Soil > Temperate forest >... | reverse complement strand
AAAAAAGGATGTAAGACAAGCAACTGCGCGCAGGGAACGGAATCGTTATTACGGCAAGACAATGCGCAATGCAATCCGCGATCTGAAAACGATAAAGGCAAAAAAAGAAGCAGGGGAAAAATTTCCTGAAGTTGCTTCGCAGATTGACAAGCTGGCAAAAAAAGGGATAATTCATAAGAATAAAGCTGCAAACCTTAAAAGCAAGCTGGCAAAAAAAGTAAACGCTTTGGCAAAATAATTTTTAGTTATACCCGTAAAAAAGGCATTCTTTGCGGAATGCCTTTTTTTATTTTGGGGTGAGCCAGGCCAAGATTAATTTGGGGTAATGCCAACCTGGTCTTTAGATTTGCAGTTAAGATTTACCTTGCGAAGCTCCTTGGACAGCCCAAGAAGGTGCCTGATTCAAATATAAAAGGGTGGCAATGAATTAATTGCCATTGTAGCTCCGAAAAGATAAACTCCTTTGCCCAAAACTACTATCCATATGCTGCGACTCATTCTGCTGCTCTTTGTAATCACCGCTTTCCAGGCGGGCAAGGCCCAGGTTACTCCTTTTGAAAAATCAGGGGGCAAAGAGACGGCAACCTATTTTGAATGCGTTTCTTATTATAAACAAGTAGCCAAAACCTCCCCGAAAATCTCGATCAGAACCATGGGGATGAGCGATGCAGGTTATCCATTTGATGTCGTTTTATTTTCAAACGATGGCAAATTTGTTCCGGATTCCTGGCACAATCAAAATAAAATCGTAATCCTCATTAACAATGGCATTCACCCGGGGGAACCCGATGGGGTAGATGCCTGCATGATGCTTGTGCGCGATTTGAGTGCAGGAAAAATCAAAATGCCTGACAACGTTGCCCTGGCCATCATTCCTCTCTATAACATTGGTGGCGCGCTTAACCGGAATTCATTTTCCCGGGTCAACCAAAATGGCCCCGAAAGTTATGGGTTTCGCGGAAACGCGCAGAATCTTGACCTTAACCGTGATTTTACAAAATCCGATTCAAGGAACGCCAAATCATTCGCCCAGATTTTTCACTGGCTTAATCCGGACATACAAGTTGACAATCACGTCAGTGATGGAGCGGACTACCGCCATGTGATGACGTTAATCACCACGCAATGGAACAAGTTGGGCGGCGGCCTTGGAAAATTCTTGCACGATGTTTTTGACCCGGCGTTGTACAGATCCATGGATAAAAGCGGATGGGCAATGATTCCCTATGTCAATTTTGAAGAAGGTAACCCCGAAAAAGGTTGGGATGCATTTTATGAAACACCACGATATTCGAGTGGTTACGCTGCTTTATTCAATACCATTTCATACATACCCGAAACACACATGCTGAAACCCTTTAAGGAGCGCGTATTGTCAACCTATGCACTGATGGAATCAATGATCCAACAGTCATCGATATTCGCAAAAGAGATAATTCAACTGAGAAAAGAGAACATAGCCGGCGACATGAACAAAAATGAATTTGTGCTGGGATGGAAGCCAGATATGACAAAATATGACACTATTTTATTTAAGGGTTATGAAACGGGGTATAAAGCCAGCGATGTTACAGGGATGCAGCGATTATACTACGATCATTCAAAGCCTTTTGAAAAAGAGGTTAAATTTTTTGATTATTTCACCGCTGATAAAATGATTACTGCGCCTAAAGCCTATGTCATTCCGCAGGGCTGGCATGATGTAATTGATTTATTAAAATTGAATCGGGTGCAAATGCAGCAATTAAAAAATGATACAGATCTTGTTGTCGAGGCTTATCATATTGATGACTACAAGTCGTTGCCGCGTGCCTATGAAAAACATCACAAAAACAGTGACGTGAAAGTGTCTGCAACCAGACAGACAATTCATTTCCTGAAAGGCGATTATCTCATAACGACCCATCAGGAGGCAAAGCGATTTCTGGTTGAAATGCTAGAACCAACAGGTGACGATTCTTACTTCGCGTGGAATTTTTTTGATGCGGTGCTGCAGGAGAAGGAGGGCTACAGCGATTACCGATGGGAAGATGTAGCTGGCACCTATTTGCAATCGAACGCGGATTTGAGAAATAAATTGGAGGAAAAGAAAAGACTGGATTCAAATTTTTCAAAAAACAGCCAGGCCCAACTTAATTTTGTGTACAAGAATTCACCATGGTACGAACCGGCTCACTTGCGTTACCCGGTGTATCGGTTGTTATAAGTTAGTTAACTTCGTAGCAATATTTACGGTAAGCGTTAAAAATTATTAATATAGTAACAATTTTTTTGATCAACCCTGTCAAAAAGCTTTTATGAATAAGAATGTTTTTCGTCTCCTTTTACTTTTTGCTATTATTTTATCGGCATCATGCTCTACCAGTTATGCCGTAAGAGAAAAACCGGCGGAAGTTATTTATTTGAGGCCGGCACCTCCCGGACCTGACTACGTGTGGGTAAGTGGCGATTGGATTTGGGCCGGGAAAAAATATGAGTGGCATGAAGGACATTATGAACTTCGCAGGCCAGGATCCCGGTGGTTTGAAGGTCATTGGACTCCATTGCATGGCGGCTGGGCATGGGTCCCGGGGCGCTGGAGAAGATATTAATCCTTTTAGAAGATTTCAATAAATAACATAGGCAGGAGATAACAGATTATTTCCTGCCTATGTGTGCATCCTTATGGTATAACCCTTATAATCCCCGCCCCGTTGTAAGAATGATATTCACCGTTATACATCGCATCTGCGCTCACGGGTCCCATCCTGTAAACCCCGGGGGAAACTGCCCGAACCGCATAATAATAAGTTTGTTTATCCTCATAGGCGTTTACAAACAGATTGATGCGGTCATCACGAACATCCATCGCTGCGGGTGTTGATTCATTTTTTATCCAATCCATTCCGGAAATTTCTTTTGTTCGCGGGTTTTCAATTTCAAATCCTGCCGGTAACATATCCGTGATGACAATATTTTCAAGATTACTACTGTATGATTTTTCCAAAGTGATCTGCACGATAATCAATTCATTTTGTTTAAAGGTGTTTCCATTGATAATTCGGCCGTTCCTGTCAAAAAAACGTTTGCGTACTTTGAGGTAATTATCCTCTTCTTTATAAGTCCCTGTCGCACTAATCCCTTCAGTTTCCCAATAGTAATAAAGTTTGCCATTCCCCTTCGTCATTATAGTGATATCATTCCCTTTCAGTTGCTGATTTGTCAAACGCAGATCATTTCCGTTTGCATGGGCGACCGTTTTCCCGTTCACATTGATTGCGGCAGTAACGGTAGCTTTTGCTGCTGCGCGGCTAATTTTTCCGAGGGCCAGAAAACTAAATGCCACTTCCTGGGTGGAGTACCAATAGCGCTCTTTCAGTTTGGCAGAAACATGTTTTGCCATTGTTCCGATTTGGGGGTTATCAGGATCTGCGTCAATTAAAACGTCCAGCGCAAGTGACTCATCCCTGATGTCAGAATAAAAACTCCCTCCCGATTGTGCGACGGATTCTTCTCCCGCAAACTGAGTTGGCAGAAATTGCCTGAAACTATTTTTATCGCCCGCTAACGCATAAGCCGCCGACAGCAAATATTTGCAATCAAGGCTCAACAACTGCGCGTTGGATTTATAGTAATTCATGGCGCTGATATTTGGCTTTCCGGCAAGCGCCAGCACGTACAAACCGTAAACGACTTCCTTGGGGACGATCTTTTTGTTCATCGTCCGGTTATAGTAATAAGTTATGGTCTCCTTTTTTTTCAAGCGATTATTGATATAACTCAGCATCGTTTCCGTCAGATTCTTGTCCACATCGAATCCGGCCTTTTGCGCCTCTAGTAAAAAATGGGCGGCATACACGGTGGCCCACCAGTTTTCAGTATCCTCATTATCCCACAAAGTCACCGCGCCATTATACAACTGACGCATTTTTATTTTGCGAATAGCCTCCTGAATATTAAAATTGGCAGTAGCTTTCGAAGATTTGTTTAAATGAAGCATATCTGCCATGTCGCCAAAATATAATTGCGGAAATGCGATTGAAACCGTTTGTTCAGTACAACCGTAAGGATATTCGACCAGCCATCCAAAATATTTTGAGAGTTCAATGATCGGTGACTTGCTAATCACCAGCTCATCGCTTATGCTGGACGGAATTAAATCCACGATAGGGAGCTGGACCTGCTCCGAGCTTCCGCCATTGATGGAACCATTGCCTGTAATTTTTAAAAGGCCGGCGCTTGGCCGAACACTGATTTCTGTTTCATCGGTAAATTTTTCATTCATGCTATTGACGTCCACCATAACTTTTCCCGTACCAATAACAGGCTGCGCTAAAATGCGAAAAACTAGACGGCCTTCGCTGTTAGCTGCAAGATTTATGGATTGCTGGGTGCTTCCTACAGAGATCAGCGCGCCGCTGACCCTGATTTGTGCATTTGCCGTGACAGACTTTGCTGTAGTATTGGTGACGGTTACTGGTACAGCAACGGTATCTTTTGGGCTTAAAAACCGGGGCAAAGCCGTACTTAATACCAGGGGATCGGCAACTGTCATTTTCTGTTCCTGCGAACCGAAGTTTTCGTTTTTATAGGAAACAGCCATTAACCTTATTTCACCCGAGAACGGCGGAACGTCAAATTCAAATTCCGCTTCTCCTTTGCTGTCAGCCGGTTTAATTCCGCTCCAGTAAGACATGATTTTGAATCGCTTTGCCGGCATCGGGTTTACTCTTTTTTTCATATCACTTTCTTTATCTCCTCCTGTACTGCTCAATACAGATTTTATTTCAGGAAATAACAGGGGATACAGGTCATAGGCTTCCACGTCGAGTGCGCGCTTTGCATAAAAATAATCATAGGGATCCGGCGTTTCAAAATCGGAAACCTGCAATACTCCGTTGTCAACAGCTGCCAGTGTGATCATCCCGTTAGGCTCTCCTCTTACGGTTACTTTCTGGTGCGTTTTCGAGCGCACCTTTTGCTGGGCTATTATTTGCACCGCGGTTCTCCTTGATTTTGCTTCCACTTTTATACTCTCAAAACCATGTGCCACGGTGAGCGGAATGTCAGAAATATCGTGCGGCTTTATCAGCGTAGCCGTAATAAATACATTCGGCAATTCATCTTCAGTTAGCGGCAATTCAATGGAAGCACTGCGTTTATCGACATTCACATACTGATAGGATATCACCTTGTCGGTTTCCATCGTCACCAGCATACGGCCGCTGAAAGGCGTTTTGAAAAGTAATTTTATTTTATCACCAGCATAGTAAGACGATTTGTCCGGCTGAATGTCCACCTTCCCTTCATTGCTGACTTCGAATGAAGAATTTTCTCCTCCCCAGGAGCCATAGCTGTAAAAACTCTTGCTGACATAGCTGTTGCTGCCAGTAAAATATACACGCAACTCATATTCACCCGGGGAGCGGGGAACAAACGAAAATTTTGTTGCTTCACCGCCTACGGTGACGATGCTCGTCGATATCAGTTTGTCTTCCTGCTGGGATTCATAACGAAAATAACTACCGTTTTTTATCAGCACCGTTCTGTATTCGTGTTTTATCATGTCGACTTTTGCATTTTGTGCATCCAACAATTTTTCATTCTTATCCAGGGCAATCAATCCGAATGACACATTTTGCTGCAGGGGATAATACCAGTACCCGTCATCAGCGATTCCGAAAAAAGCATTTTGGGTAAATATATCAGTGGATACATTTCTGCTCACGGGGCGGCCCGTTTCATCGAAAACAGTGGCATAAAAACTCGCCTGCAAAACGCCGATATTCTTGTATACGTCCTTCACATTAAATTCTTCTGATGCATCACCATCAGCATTGGTTTTCCCTTCCCGGTCTATTTTATCAAAAAAGGAATTTTGATTAGCCAGGCTAAAACTGTAATTAATGTACTTTTTTGAATAGAATGATTTCTGTTTTATTTGAATTTCACATTCATAGTTCCGATTTGCCGCAGGAGGTCCAAAAAAATTAACAGCATGAATCTTCAAACGGGACGTGTCGCCGGGCTGCAGGAAAGCTTTATTCAGGGTAGCCGTCACTTTGATCCTGTCCGGTACAAATTCTTCCACCCTGAAGGGTTGGGTGGCCAGCAAGATATCATTGGAAGTATACACTTCCAGGGAATAGCTGCCGGTGATCGCTGCAACAGAGAGATCAATACTACCTTCGAGCGACCCCTGTTCGTTGAGGTTTTTTCTGAAAGTTTTCAATTCCTTTCCGTCCGGGAGAAGAAATTTCAATTTAACGGGAATTTCCCCGGGTGATTTCCATGTTTTATCGCGCAATACAACTGAAAAGTTTATTTTTTCTCCAGGGCGGTAAATATCCCTTTCTTCATAAATAAAAGCATCAAGACCAGTCGTATTGATTCGCTTGCCGCCGACTTCAAACCTGGAAGTATTTACTTTGGTAGCATTAAAAGGAAGGTAATTGAAATCTTCGGCAGTTTTGGCAATAATCATTGCGGGGGCAAAACCGGCAAATTCCTTCCGGGCATACAGAATTTCTGCCACACCATCCGCATTGGTTGCCCCTGTCCCCAAGAGCTGGTTATTGGCCCCATAAGCAACCACATTGACCCCTTCAATGGCTTTGGCAGTTTGAATTGAGTTGGCGAACACAAAAATTTTTTCTTTCCCTTCTTTGGCAATCAACCCGATATCAGACAGGGACACAAATCGGCTGTCGCGTACCCAATAGTCCTGGGATGAGCGAATCGCGATGTGGTAAATGCCTTTAATATCGGGTATTTTGTCTTCAAGTTTAAAATGGTAGAGCCGGCTGTTTCCATATTTCGGCAAAGTCCGTGTATCTATGTCCTGCTGATAAATAACATCGCCGACGGTTGCATCGCTGCTGTTGTCGTCGTATTCATAACTGTTGTCCCCGGTGCCTTCACGGGGTTCATAACCATAACGCTGCGCTACAAGAAGGTTATTCTCATAGATTTTAGATATAATAATCTTGACCTTCGCCACATTGAAAATCCTTACCTCAATATTTTTTTCGCCTTTCCGTGAAAGGTAAACACCCTTTTTGTTTTCTAGACTGATAGAAGGTTCTAGTTGGCCAAACGCAATATTTCCATCATAGGAGTCCTTTAAAACTCCCCCGATTTTACCCCTTAATCCTTTGGCGATGGCAAGGGTGTAACTTTTCTCCACGTCAAAATTATCACTATGAATCAGAAAGCCATCATCTGCTGTTTCAACACTAAATTTCACCTTTGGGGTTACCGTGATGTAGTGGGAAAGTTCAGCAGCAATAACTTGCTGGCTGGTGCTTATTTTAATGGTGCCGGTTACACCGTCATGTTCTGTCGTAACATCGTTTACGCGCAAGACAAAAGGCGACGGAATTACAGTGCGAGTTTCCGTTTTAGCCTGTGTTCCATTCACGCCCCCTTCAGGGGTCAATCCTTGATCAATGCTTATTTTAGTATCGTAATCTTCATCCTGCATTTTCAGGGTGAGTAAGCGCAGGGAAATTTTATCAGCTGCCGATAAGGTCTGCAAGGTGAAATTCGCAGGTTGTCCATTAATCATAATTTTCAATTTGTCCTTCAAGGAATTCGGATTGACAGGATAATTGAAAAACAAATCAAGTTGCGGCAAAGCGTTGTTGCTGTTTTCGTCCTGCAACACCCAGCCCACATGGATGTTGTCTAATTTGAGGTCAGGGGTGTGAAACGAAATGTTATCAGCATTGCTCACTTTTCCGTATTGCGAATACTGGAGGATAATGCTTTGAATCGTCGCTTTGAAAGTAGTTGCCGGCGTCAACGGTTTTGAAGGGGAAAATACCAGCTCGTCATTATGCTCCCAGCGAAATTTCCCTGGAATTTTCGGATCAAAGGAAATATATTCCGTAGAATCCCATTGGTTCAGCAGGGAATCCTTAACCAAAGCCTTTGAAAAACGAAACGTAAGATTCCCCAATGGAGGAACTTCGTCTTTCGCGCTGGTGTATTCTAAACTAACAGTGGTATGATTGCAGGAAATCAAAAAAATAATCCCGAAAACGATCGGGATTTGCAAATAAAATTTAATACGCATATAAGGGTCAAGGTTGAAGAGTGATGTATGTTGTGTAAAACTGATGGTAAAATACGAAAAGCAAGTAAATGCCGGGCCGCTTTCTTGCAGCAAGATTAGAAAACCGGAAATTAGCGTTGAGAAGCTACGGAGGATGACCCGAAGAGTCCATATAGTTGGAAAAAATTGACGATAGAAAATTACATAAACAGCAAACAGTTTGGCAAATTATACAAGATAAGAATTTGTTAATTGATGAAAAGCCGCTTCCATAAAGGGTTTCAGGAGTAGTACATTTATTAAATAGAAATGCAACAAAAGAAAATTCACATAAAATTTTTAATTAAGAGTTTATTAATAACCGGGGCTAGTATCCTTTTTCTATTGCTGGTGCTGAATTGGATTTTCCCCTTGCCGGACAAAATCGAGTATTCGACAATCATCACAGATGATACAGGAGAGGTTATCCATGCCTTCCTGACCAAAGATCAGCAATGGCGTATGAAAACCGAACTGAGCGAAATTTCCCCGCTGCTTCGCAAGACAATTATTGAAAAAGAAGACAAATATTTTTACAATCATTATGGCATCAATCCAATTGCCTTATTTAAATCTTTTATCAAAAATGTTTTCAGAATGAAAAGGACCTCCGGGGCTTCGACGATCACCATGCAGGTCGCTCGAGCCCTGGAACCAAAAAAAAGAACATACATCAATAAATTTGTGGAAATGTTTCGTGCGGTCCAGCTGGAAACCAAGTACAGCAAAGACCAAATCCTTCAAATGTATCTTAACCTAGTACCCTACGGAAGTAATATTGAAGGAGTAAAATCAGCGTCTATTTTTTATTTTAAGAAAAATCCCGATCACCTTTCCCTGGCTGAAATAACCGCCTTATCCGTCATTCCCAATCGGCCCTCGTCACTTGTCATAGGAAAAAATAATCCTCAGATTATGATTGAAAGAAATAAATGGTTGCGCAAATTTGCTGCAGACCGTGTATTTACGCAGAAAGAAATCCAGGATGCACTCAATGAGCCCCTGACGGCAACAAGAGAAAACATACCTTCCTTTGTACCGCATCTTGCCTACAAGCTTAAAAAGCAAGGAGGCGATATTATCAGAACAAACATTCAGCTGAACAGGCAACTTAAAGTTGAGAAACTGGTCAAAGACTATTCTCAAAACCTTGCCTTGAAAAATATCCGCAACGCCGCAGTTATCGTCATCGATAATAATACCCACGCCGTGGTGGTCTATGTTGGATCTTCAGATTTTAAAGATACCTCTGACGGCGGTCAGGTTAATGGAGCCTCTGCGCTGCGTGAACCAGGGAGCACCCTGAAGCCTTTGTTGTATGGTCTTTGTATTGACCAGGGGCTGCTTACCCCTAAAATGGTGATCAGCGATGTCGCCATTAATTATGATGGTTATGCTCCTGAAAATTATGATAAGAAATTCAACGGTTATGTAACGATGGAATATGCACTAGAACATTCTTTGAATGTGCCTGCGGTAAAAAGCCTGAAAATGCTGGGGAAAGATAAACTGATACAAAGACTGGCAATGTGCCATTTTGAGCAAATCAAAAAGGATCAAAGCAAACTGGGCCTGTCTATGATACTAGGCGGATGCGGAGCAACCTTGGAAGAACTGACTGGTTTGTATTCTGTTTTTGCAAACGACGGCATTTTTATTAGTCCGTGCTATGAGCAATCAGGTGCTGTGCAAAAGAAAATAAAAGTCCTCAGCCCGGCCGCTACTTTTATGATCAATGAGACACTCTCGAAAGTGAATCGTCCTGATTTTCCTTTGAACTGGGAGAGTACGGTACATATGCCAAAAATTGCCTGGAAGACAGGGACCTCTTACGGGAGACGCGATGCCTGGAGCATCGGGTACAACAGGCATTATACCGTGGGTATATGGATTGGTAATTTTTCCGCACTGGGCGTTCCTGAATTAAGCGGCGCGAACGTAGCTACCCCCCTGCTTTTCAAGATTTTTAATACCATAGATTATGATGCTAACGAAGAATGGTTCCAACAACCAAAAGATTGCGACACACGAATTGTCTGCTCCGAAACAGGAATGATTCCTGATGAACATTGCACAAACCTGGTCACCGATTATTTTATTCCCATGATCTCACCGGGAAAAAAATGTGACAATATGCAGGAAGTGATTGTATCTGCCGATGAGAAGATATCCTATTGTAAAGCATGCATGCCGGAAAATGGATACAAGAAAAAACTAATCAAAATCATTCCACCAGAAATGCAGGAGTTTTTTGAAGAAAACAAAATCGCCTATGAAAAAATCCCGCCGCACAATCCGGATTGTGAAAAGATATTCAAAGAAGGGGCACCCCTGGTGACCTCTCCGTCAAATGGTAACGAGTATCTTATCAATAAAACAAGCCCGGAGCCCTTACAGCTGAGTTGCAATACCGGAAACGATGTAAGTAAAGTTTATTGGTATATCAATAATAAATTTTACAAATCAGGGGAAGCAAGGTCGAAACAATTTTTTATTCCGCAGGAGGGCCCCACAAAAATCTCCTGTACCGACGATAAAGGCAGGAACAGAGACATATGGATTAAGGTAAGATATGTAAATTTATAAAAGTCAAGGTCAAATACTCACTGAATTCCTTTTCTTTTAACTCTGGTGCATTCCTTATTCTTTATTCACACTTCCGACGCCGCTCACATTCTGGGTTACATCGCTGGCGTTGCCTTTATAATTTACACTTCCGGCACCGCTTACATGGGCATCTAATTTTACACTGGCATAAATTTCCGCACTGCCTACTCCTGAGATTTCGACCTTCGTATTTTCTGATAATAAATCATAACAATGGGCACTGCCAGCGCCGCTGATTTCCATAATAACGTCTTTCGTCTGCCCTTTTAAATACAACGACCCCACACCGGAGATATCTGTTGTAAGTTTCGGGGCGTCAATTTCCATTTTAATGTCGCCCGCACCGCTGAGTCCAATTTCCAGGTCTTCCGTGCTTGTTATCTTGTTTTCGCTGATGATGTCGCCGGCACCTGACAGGCTAATGCTTCTGAACGAAGGTGAACTTACATATACTTTTAATCCATCTTCGCTGTCCAGATTATAACCTTCCCGGTTTCTAATAATCAGTTCATCGCCATTCTGTTCCACCTCAATATAGGGAAGGAGATTTTCATCACCTTCTATTCTTACGGGCTTGATATCGCCTTGCGAAACGTACACGTTGATAGAGGCGGAGACCTGGAGGCTTTTGAATGAAGAAATATTGTGGTCCTGTGTTTTTACAATGCCGTTCCCGCGCACCCGTTTCCCCATAATTAAATGACATGATCCAAGCACCAGAGGAACCATGGCCATTATCAATAAATATTTTCTCATATCTGATGGTTTTAATCAGCAAAAATTGGCTTTTTATTCCGTATCAAAAAACCGTTCTTTCCTCAGACGACAATTTGGCTCTGCAGGTTACCAATTGACAGGAAATAATGCCATCTGCACCATGTCCGATTTAGATTGGAATATTCTCAATGATTTTTTGTTGAGGATTTGACCGTGTCAATCGGTCGTGGCCGATTCTGTATTTCGGGTCGAAAGGGCATTGGTGTCCAGATTTCTTCCTTGGCAAAAAAGAGTAAAATGGATTGAAATTCAAAGCGGTTTCATCATTCATGTTCTGTATATTTGATTTCGCTCAACCAGGACAGCATGCAAAGATACTTTTCCAGCGTATTGATCGGTATAGCCATACTTATTGGCAATCCAGTTACTGCACAATTAATGGATTCCATTGTGATAAAAGACATTGCGCGCGACAAGACGGCGCCTGCCGGGTTTAAAGAGCTTTTTATCCCGTCCGGAAAATCCCTAATGGCCGGTTTTATTTACCTGGCGAACGGCCCTCAAAAGCATCCTACTTTATTGTTATTGCATGGTTACCCTGGCAATGAGCGTAACCTCGACATGGCTCAAATAGTAAGGGCGCATGGCTGGAATGTAATATATTTTGATTATCGCGGTTCCTGGGGAAGCCAGGGAAAATTCAGTTTTGCAAACTGCGTGGAAGACGTAAAGAATGTTGTGTCTTTTTGCAAGGTAATGTGTGATTCCCTGCGCATTGACACTTCGAATATTGTCCTATTTGGCCACAGCATGGGAGGATGGATTTGCCTGAAAGCTTTATCGCAGCTCCCAGGCATAAAAAAAGGGTTTGCCTTGTCAACCTGGGATATTGGAGGCAGCATGAAAAACATAAAAACAGAAGAACAAATGATGAAAGCGGCAAAAAGCGGTGGGGAATATTTTGTGCTGAACACCCCACTAAAAGATATTTTTCTTCCTGTATTGAACAATCGTTCGTTTTACGATTTGAGAAACGATGCATCCGCTCTCTCCGGGAAAGAAATCATTATGCTTGATGAACACCACGCCAACAAAGAACTGGCAGGGGTTATCCAAAATACCAACAAATCTTATTTTGATTACGAGACATGGGACACAGATCACCCTTTTACGAATAAGCGGGTAGCGCTTGCAAAAAAAGTCCTCGCCTTTTTGGATAAATAGTTTCCCGGAACCGGCAAATGCCAGGTTGCAGAATCTGTACGACGAGGAATCAAACAGGCGCGTTAATGAAAACCGGGAAACTCAAAAACGGTAAACTGCCAACTGTTTTTTATATTTGCACGACTTATGGCGGAAAAAATTCTTGTTCTTGATTTCGGCTCGCAGTACACCCAGCTCATTGCGCGCGCCGTTCGCGAAGTCAATGTTTACTGCGAAATTATTCCTTACCACAAAAAAATTGAGTTTGACGATTCACTGAAAGGAATAATCCTTTCGGGATCGCCTTTTTCGGTGAACGATGCGAACGCACCGCAGGCAAATATCCGTGAATTAAACGCGCACGTGCCCGTGCTGGGAATTTGCTACGGGGCTCAGCTTGCTGCAAAACAATATGGAGGCAGCGTTGCCAACAGCAACAAACGCGAATACGGTCGGGCCTTGCTTCACAAGGAACGTGACGACCTATTGCTGCACGATGTTATTGAATTATCGCAGGTTTGGATGAGTCATGCGGACACGATCCTGCAATTGCCGGAAGGTTTCGATGTCCTTGCCACAACGGAAACAATCCCCTATGCGGCATTCAAAAAAAGCGATTATCATTTTCCTTTATACTGTCTGCAGTTTCACCCGGAAGTATATCATTCCATTGAAGGAAAAAAAATACTAAAGAATTTCCTGGTCGACATTTGCCATTGCTCGCAAAACTGGACTCCAGCGCATTTCATCAGCGACACCGTAGAACGTTTAAAAAAACAAATCGGCAAGCGCAAAGTGATCATGGCACTAAGCGGCGGCGTGGATTCTACCGTGGCAGCCACCTTAATTCATAGGGCAATCGGAAAAAGATTGTTCGGTGTTTTCGTTGACAACGGCGTGTTGCGCAAAGGCGAATACGAACAAGTGCTTGAAACCTATTCGACAATCGGGCTGAACGTAAAAGGGATTGATGCGAAAAAGCTTTTTTATAAAAAACTAAAAGACAAAACCGATCCTGAAGAGAAGCGTAAGGTTATTGGAAAATCATTTATCAAAATATTTCAGAAAGAAGCCAAAAAAGTGGAAGGCATCGAATTACTCGGTCAAGGGACAATTTATCCTGACGTGATTGAAAGTGTTTCAGTACACGGTCCTTCGGTAACCATTAAATCCCACCATAATGTAGGAGGTCTCCCAAAAAAAATGCATCTTGATTTGGTAGAACCCTTACGGTATTTATTTAAGGATGAAGTGCGCCGGGTAGGTCATGAACTGGGGATACCCAATGAAATGTTGCAGCGCCACCCTTTTCCGGGTCCCGGCCTTGCCATCAGAATTTTGGGGGAAGTGAATGAAGAAAGGGTTCATTTACTACAGCAGGCAGATCACCTTTTCATAAAAGCGTTAAAAGATCATCAGCTGTATTCAACGGTTTGGCAAGCCGGTGCTATTTTATTGCCGGTTAAAAGTGTTGGCGTGATGGGGGATGAAAGAACTTATGAATTTACAGTCGCTTTGCGAGCTGTAACTTCCGTTGACGGTATGACCGCCGACTGGGCACACCTTCCTTATGATTTTCTGGCCAATATTTCCAGTGAAATCATAAATAACGTAAAAGGAATAAACAGGGTCGTTTACGATATCAGCAGCAAGCCTCCTGCGACCATCGAGTGGGAATAAGGAATGGTGCTAACAGGCTATTGAAGTTCGAGTTCATCCGTTTTCCAAAGACTGGGTTCGCATTTACCAATAACCGAAATCATGAAAAAGCATTTTCTGAATATTTTTCTTATCGTATTCCTGACAAGTGCGCGTGTTTATTCTCAGGACTCCGCGGCCAATCAAATCCATCACATTGCTGTATTTATTCCGCTATACCTTGATTCAGTATTTGATGCCGACAATCATTATCTGTATGAAGGAGAATCATTTCCGAAGTTCACCAGCAGCGGGCTGGAATTTTATGAAGGGGCCCAATTGGCTCTGGACACCCTCCAATCGCAAAACGCGCAGCTGGACGTTCACATTTATGATACGCGTGCCAAGCATACTTCTGTTTCGCAAGTCCTGCAAGACAAAGATTTTGAAAATACCGAGCTTATCATTGGTTATGTAAATCCCAATGAATCCAGGATACTTGCAAACGCTGCCCTGCAAAGACATATTCCCTTTATCAATATAAATTTACCCAATAGTTCCGGTATCACGGCTAACCCAGATTTGGTTTTGCTCAATTCCACTGTAAAAACCCATTGCGAAGCCATCTATAAATTTTTACAGAGAAATTACGCGACAACGCCTATAACTTATTTTTATAATAAAAATGCCATGTCAAATGATTTAAAGAATTATTTCATAGGCGTTGAAAAAAATACCGCGTCTGTCCCATTGCATCTGCAATATGTTTTATTGAATGAGCCTGTTGGTCAGAAGCAATTGCTCACTTATCTGGACAGTTCGCGACAAAATGTTTTTATTGCCGGAAGCCTTAACGAAAACTTTTCCAGAAACCTTTGTGCACAGTTGGCTTCGGCTGGCAAAGAATATTCGGTTACCATATTTGGCATGCCAACTTGGGATAACATTGACTTCACGCCTCCGGAATATAACGGCCTCGAAATTTTTTACAGCACTCCTTTTTATAGCAATCCTAAAGACACACTGGTTAAATACATTCAGCAGTATTTTAAAACGAAATTTTATTCCCGGCCTAGCGATATGGTTTTTCGAGGCTATGAAACCATTTACCGCTGGTCAAAATTGTTGATTCAATATGGGAGTGACCTCGAGAAACATATCAGCGAAAAAAAATATAACGTTTTCAATGATTTCGACATTGAACCGGTTTATCTGAACAAACAAGCCGCAACGCTTGATTATTTTGAAAATAAAAAACTACATTTCATAAAAAAAACAGGCGGAAATATTTCTGCTGTTTATTGAAAAAAAGGTAGTCCGGATCTTGGCTACACAACACCTGATAAAGGAATTTTATCCGACTCATCACTTCAACGAAGGGCTCCAACTGCCAGGCAACTTCTCCTTTGCGAGCAATCCCTAAAGCATGTCGCGCCCATGATATGCAATTTTCGATATGCAGGACAAAAATCACCTGGTATACTGCTCTCAAATTTTAAAATTTTCACATTATTAGTCGTAATTTTATCGGTCTATGAAGAAACTATTTGTGTTGTCCGGTTTTGGGTTGGTCTGTCTCGCTTTCACTACGGTCCTGCGTCATTTCAGCATTGAAGATCCGGTTGCAATTCCTGCTAGTCCGCAACGCAGCGGTGACTTAGAAAAAGGATACCAGTATCTCATTACAGGGGATTATGTAAAGAGCGGAATTCCCATAAACTATTTTAAGCTTGCCTACGGAAAAAGCAATAGCAGTTTTTTGAGGCGCGAAAAACTCAATGCAGACATAAGCTACGAATATACTGCCGTGAAGGCTCCAAACGGCGAAATCATCGTCGCTCCAAATTGCCTCCAGTGCCACGCGCAGGTTTTTGAAAACAAACTGATCATCGGACTAGGTAACACGTCAATGGATTTTACGGGCGGCCAGAAACTCAATCCGAAAAATTTTTCCGTCGCAGAAAATTTCCTACAAAAGGCAGATCCAAAAAAATATGAAGCCGCCGAACCGTTTTTCAGGGTTGCCAAGGCAATAAGTGCCCAACTATATACGCAGGTCCGTGGCGTGAATGCAGCAGACAGGCTCGCTGCACTGCTTGCCTCTCACCGAGACCCTCGCAACTTCAAATGGAATGACAAGCAATTGATGGCCATCCCCGATGAAGTCATCCCTTCTGACGTTCCTGCGTGGTGGTTGTTGAAAAAAAAGCACGGCATGTTTTATAATGGATTTGGCAGAGGTGATTTTGGTAAGTTTTTGATGGCCTCGAACCTATTAACAGTAAACGATACGGCAGAATCCGCAGAAGTGGATAAACATTTTAATGATGTGCTGAGCTATTTAAACTCACTGCAACCGCCAAAATATCCTTACCCGATCAATAAGCAACTGGCAAAACAAGGTGATGTCCTATTCATAAAAAATTGCGCCAAATGTCATGGCAACATCGATGACTATCCCAATTTATTAATTCCGGAATCGTCGATAAAAACGGATTCTTTCTTGTATAAAAGCAATTATCAGAATCCCCAGTTTGTTGAATGGTTCAACAGCAGCTGGTTTGCCCAAGGAGATCATCCGGCAAAACTCCAGCCCTTTAATGGCTACATCGCCCCCCCTCTCGACGGGATTTGGATTACCGCCCCATATTTTCACAATGGTTCGGTGCCCACCCTGGAAGCGGTATTAAACAGCAGGCTGAGACCAAAATATTGGTCGAGAAATTTTGACAACCCTGAATACGATTATGAAAGAATTGGCTGGAAATATGAGGTTGCCGAAAAACCAGGCGGTACAACCGTTTACAACACCACTTTGCGCGGCTACGGGAACTATGGGCATTATTATGGTGACAATCTAACGGAGAAGGAAAGAAAAGCGATTATTGAGTATTTGAAAACCCTGTAATTGCTTTTTTAATTGCATTCGTGTCGGATTTGCTAGTATTTAACTTTTTTTCGTTGTCCCTCTTTGATTTTTAATCGACTATCCGCTTAAAATCTTAAGCATGATTTTTTAAATTATTTCCATTGACCCTGCATCAAACGATAGGTTACAAAATTATTCATCAGTGGTTCCAATCAAAAGGCAGGGTGCCATTTTCCTTTCAGGAAGAAACATGGCAGCATATTATTGATGGAAAGTCAGGTTTGGTAAATGCCCCGACGGGTTGCGGAAAAACATTTTCGGTTTTCTTGGGATCGATTATCCGGTTTATCAATCACCATCCTGAAAATTATAAAAGCAAGTCAAAAAATGGATTACAGCTGTTATGGATCACCCCGCTTCGAGCCTTGGGAAAAGACATTGCCAGGGCCATGGAAGAAGTCGTTACCGAAATGGGGATGAAATGGAAAATTGGAATCCGGAATGGCGATACCGAAGTCAGTGAACGGCAGAAACAAATGAGACAAATGCCCGAAGTACTCATCATTACTCCTGAAAGTTTACACTTGCTGCTGGCACAGAAAAATTATGCCGGCGTCTTCCAGTTTTTGAAAATTGTAGCCATAGATGAATGGCATGAATTGCTGGGAAGCAAACGGGGCGTTCAGGTAGAGCTGGCTATTTACAGGATGGTAAACATCAACGGTTGGCAGCCCTCAGAAGCTGGCCAGAAAGGGGTGGTCCAGCCGGAAGGGAGCAGGCAGGTAAGTTTGTGGGGCATATCTGCGACCATCGGCAATTTGGAAGAAGCCAAGGATGTGCTTCTGTCTTCTATAAAAAATATCGGTGTTATCGTAAAAGCCAACATTAAAAAAAACATTCAGATCGAATCCATCATACCTGATGAAATTGAAAATTACCCTTGGTCCGGGCACCTGGGCTTACGGTTAATCCATAAAGTTATTCCCATCATTCATCAAAGCCGGACGACACTTATTTTCATCAATACCCGCGGAATGAGTGAAACCTGGTATCAATTATTGTTGGCTACGTCCCCCGACCTGGCCGGAGTTCTCGCCTTGCATCACGGATCCATTGACATGGACCTGCGTGTTTGGGTTGAAGAAGCCCTGCACGCAGGCAAACTGAAAGCGGTGGTGGCCACGGCCAGTTTAGACCTCGGGGTTGATTTCCGCCCCGTGGAAACCGTTATACAAGTAGGATCTCCGAAGGGTGTGGCAAGGTTTTTACAGCGTGCCGGAAGGAGCGGTCACCAGCCAGGAGAAATAAGCAAAATCTATTTTCTTCCCACCCATTCGCTTGAACTTGTGGAAGCGGCTGCGCTGAAAGCCGCTATGGAAATCAATTTTATAGAAAGCAGGCAGCCCATGGTATTGTGTTTTGATGTACTCATCCAATACCTTTCAACACTTGCCATATCGGATGGCTTTTACCCTGATGAAATTTTTAAAGAAATAAAATCCACGCACTGTTATCAGGAAATGACGGAAGCTGAGTGGCAGAAAATCCTGTATTTTATTTCAGAGGGCGGCGTTGCCTTACAGCAATATGATGAATTCAAAAAAATTGAAATCATTGATGGCCTTTATAAAATAAACAACAGGCGTGTCGCCATGCGGCATCGTTTGCACATCGGCACAATCGTAAGCGATTCCATGATGAAAGTAAAGTTCATCAGTGGTGGTTATGTTGGAGTCATTGAAGAATATTTCATTTCAAGGCTACAGCCTGGGGATGTTTTTACTCTTGCCGGGCGAAAGCTTGAATTTGTAATGATAAAAGACATGACAGCGTTGGTCAGGAAATCAAATGCAAAAAAATCAATTGTGCCCAGCTGGCAGGGCGGCCGCATGCCACTTTCCGCAAATTTAGGCATTATGCTAAGACGAAAACTGAATGAAGCCTCATTCGCATTGGAGCCAACGGGCATCCAACATAAGAAAAGAGAAATTGAACTGGAGGTGCTAAAACCTCTTTTTGAATTGCAACAATCGCTTTCGCACGTCCCCAAAGAAAATGAACTGCTGTTGGAGCACATTGAAACTAAGGATGGTTTCCACCTTTTTGCCTATCCCTTCGAAGGGAGGCTGGTGCATGAAGCAATGGCTGCATTGCTTGCTTATCGAATCAGCAAAATCGTTCCCATCACTTTTTCATTTGCCATGAATGATTATGGTTTTGAACTGCTGAGCGATCAACCAATTCCTGTTGACGATGTCAACGCATATGAGTTACTTTCACCGCTTAACCTTACCTCGGATATTCAGAGAAGTGTGAACAGTGCAGAAATGGCGAGGAGGAAATTTCGGGACATTGCAGTCATCGGGGGCTTGATTTTCCAGGGTTACCCCGGGGAATATAAAAAGCAAAGACACCTGCAATCTTCAGCGTCACTGCTCTTCAATGTATTTGCAGAATATGATAAAGATAATTTATTGTTAAGGCAGGCGTATCATGAAGTTATGGAGCAGCAAATGGAAGAAGAAAGGTTGCGGAACATGCTCGAAAGAATTCAGGCCGGGAAAATTGTCATCAGGTTCCCGCAAAAACTGACACCTTTTTGTTTTCCATTGAAAGTTGACAGCATGAGGGAAAATTTTTCTTCTGAACAATTGGAAGACAGGGTGAAAAAAATGCAAATGCAGTTGAAATAAAAAAACGAGGAACAAAACAAAAATCAGCATTTGATTGTTTGCAATTCTTATATAAAAAAGGAGATCACGTCCGGGTTTCTGCCAATTACCATTTACTTTTGACTTCATGCACAGTCCGCTTTCACATAAAATCCAAAAACAACAGCTGTGGCTCTCTGCGGAACGATGCATTTTTTGGGAAGAAGAGAAGTCGCTGATAATTTCCGATCTTCATTTTGGCAAAACGGGTCATTTCCGAAAATCGGGGATTGCAGTGCCGCAGTCTGTTTATAAAGAAGATCTGCAAAGGTTCGTTATGCAGATTCAATACTTTCAACCCTCCAAAATCATCGTCGTCGGAGATTTTTTTCACAGTAAGGCGAACAAGGAGCTGGAGCTTTTTCAAAAATGGCGAGAATCATTTTCTCACATAAGCATACATCTTGTAAAAGGCAATCATGATATACTCGAAACGACCTGGTATGCTCAATGCAATATCATGCTGAGCGCCCGAGAAATGAGCGTGAGTAGTTTTACTTTCATCCATGATATTTCAGTCAGTGAAAGTCTTTCGCAAAATAACAGCACGTGCACGTCCTCAAACTACTTTTTCTCTGGTCACATTCATCCCGCAATAAGGTTAAGTGGGGCGGGGAAACAGTCATTATGCTTTCCTTGTTTTTATTTTGCTAAGGAATATGCCGTTTTACCAGCGTTCGGAGGATTTACTGGTGTTGCATTGATCGAACCGGAGCGGGATGAAAACGTTTTTGCCATTGTTAAGAACAAGCTGGTGCAACTGCAATAAGTAAATTTTGGAAAACCACCAGGCAGGTTTGAAATCAGCAGTGCTCCTTCCACCACCACCAATTGAGTTTTTCTTTTTCCGGTTTCGGCGTTTCGGCAAAATACACTGCACAGCGAAAAACATACAATAGGCAACGATCCTGAATGACTCCTGCCTGTTGGTTAGAGAGCTTATATAATTTCTCTGGATTCTTCCTGCGCAAGTCCCCTATTTTTCTTATACCAATATTGTACAAATCGTATGCGATCGATTTCCCTACCCCGGGAATGGTTCGGAGTTCCATCAAAGCAATTTCCTTTTCAGAAAAATCCTTGGTCAGTAAGGAAGTCGATAATTTCATAAAAAGCGAGTCTATGTGAATTGCGGAAAAACAAGGGATTCCAAAAATATGCCGTAGAAGCGGTGAGCAGGAAAATCAATTCATTTTTTTCTTCATCACGCTAACCTGCTCCTGGAGGTTACTGACCAGATTTGCCAGCTGATTGACGTCCCATCGTTGCTGGGTATTGGCCTTGCTGATGATCATTTGCGCCTTCCATAATTCAATGACATCTTCCGTATTGACGTTATACGGTTGATAAGCCGTGTTATCGCTGATCAGGGTCAGTTTATTTTTCAGTTTGTTATTTTTCATGACTCTTTTGTAAACGATTCCTTCATTGCGGGACACCAGGACATAAGTTTGGTTGCTTTTTACATCTTCGGCATCATCGACTTTTTCACCAACAATCACCGAACCGCTGGGAGTAGGTAACATGGAATCACCGACAATCTCAAAAGCTCGGTAATTACCCGGCGCCAGCATGGGCAACGTAAAGGTGTTCAGCTCATCTAAAAATTCCGGGTCACCGTACCCTGCAAGATAGCCCGCCGCAGCTTTTACCGGCACCAGGGGAATATCGTTGGACGCTGCCGCCAGTTTCATAGCGCGGCGCTTTGCCAGATAGCCACCTGCATTTTTTGATTCATTCAAATCCTTTCGCAACAATTCATCCAGGGTCAACTTAAAAATATTGCCGACAATTTCCAGTACCTCAATCCGCGGGTCAGCACGCTCTTCCTCATAGGCGCCCAGAAGGGAACGCTTTATCTTTAGCTTCGTGGCAAATTCTTCCTGCGTCCATCCGCGCAGTTTACGAAGGTATTTTAGATTTTTACACGCAATTGACATAACTAATAAATTTAGATTAAAATTACTAATATTTTTGACAATCAAAAATTTTCTTTTATTTTTTGCCCTTGAGAACGAGCTTCTGTTTTCCTGAGTGAGCGATGATTTCGTGCAATGCCGTGATGATTGGTTTAATTTTTCTTGTTTTATCATTGCGGGCCGAAACGTAAGTTTTTAATCTACCTTTAGGGTATTATTCAGCCATTAAAACCAGTGCATGAAAACAATTTTCGTACTACCAATAATTACTATTTTATTATTTTCTATTTGGTCCTGCAAAAAAAGCAGCAGCAAGCCGGCCGGAACAAGCTATTTTATCAGCGCCATGGTTGGAGGATCCGCCAAAACATTCAACGTTTCTGCTCTCGCCGCAGATACCACCTTGAGCGGTGGATCAACGGGAATTGTAATTATCGGACTCTCCGATTCAACAGGGAGCCCAGCAGCCTTTGATTTGACAATTTCAAATAGTCCCGGCCTAAAACCAATTACAACAGGGACCTATACAGACACTTCGACATCGTACACACTGAATTCTGATTATTATAGCAATTACTACGCAACCATGTCTTTTAATGCTGGGACGGGCTTCGCATCCATTGCGAGTGGCGCAGGCATATCGATTACCAATCATTTAAAAGTAGTTATCACTTCTCTATCGAGCACTGAAATTAAAGGGACTTTCAGCGGAGATTATTATTTTGACGGTGACCCATCAGCGTCAGCTACCACGATAACCAATGGCAGTTTTTATTTAAAATTTAGGTAGCAAAATTTAGGGAAAAGGAAAATCGGCAACTTAAGCGGCATGTTTTTTTAGCGGGGTTGTAGTAGCCATCGCCACTAAATTGCTTGGCTTCCATTGGTTATCATCGCGGGATTTTTCTACAAAAGAAAAAGAAAGTTAGGTTTCAACCGTAGGTTTCATAAAGAATGCTGTCCCTAGAAAGTTCTTTCTTACCTTCATTTTCATATTTAAAATCTTAATATGGAGCAGCAAACCAATCAGATAATCCACCAGGTCATCAATTTTTGGGCGGATCGCAATAAAGCGATAACTCTGTTTTTTAATAAATATGACGAAGCGGTTTATTACGAAGAAGTAGCCCCCGGAAGAAGCCGCGCGGTCTACCTGCTAGGCCACCTTATTGCGATAAGCGATGCCTTATTGCCGATGTTCGACCTGGGAGAAAGGCTTTATCCGGAGCTTGATGGAATTTTTGTTACTGCTGCGGACAAATCAGTCCCGGTAATTCCCCCATTAGCGGATTTAAAAAAATACTGGGAAAAAATAAACGAAACACTGGCTGAACATTTTACCAAGATGACCGATGCAACCTGGATGGACAGGCACATGTCTATCTCCGCGGAGGATTTTAAGAAAGAGCCGATGAGGAATAAGCTAAATGTATTGATCAACAGGACAAACCATCAAAGTTATCATTTGGGTCAACTTGTTCTTTTACCCACATGATCACATTTCTCCAAAACCGGAATCGGGGGTTTTGCCGTGTTCGGCTGTTGCGTTCAAGGGCAAAATAGAGGGCGCAACTTTTTGTTTGTTCATCGCAAAATAGTTAAAATGATACACCCATTCGTCGAGAAAATGTCGATTCCCCTCCTATAGACAAAGGACAACCATAAACTAAAAACTTCCTTAACTTTGCTGCCCTGTCATTTTGGCTTACAAGGCTTTGTAGCACTTTTTTTGACAAGCATAATAATTACGGATCAGTAATTTTATAACAAACGAAATCATGAACATATTTTCGAAAATTTTCGGCGCTAATAAATCGGAAAAGGATATCAAGCTGATTATGCCGCTGGTGGGTGAAATCAACGCCTTTTTTGCTTCCTATCAATCATTATCCAATGACGAGTTAAGGGCAAAAACAGGTGAATTTAAACAACGCATCAAGGACTATCTTTTACCCATCGACACTCAAATTGCCGACCTCAATAAAAAAGCTGAAGAACTTCCGTTCAGCGACCTCACCGGTAAGGATATGATTTACAACGAAGTGGATGAACTAAAAAAGGCCCGAGATAAAGAAATTGAAAAAATATTAAAGCAAATATTGCCCGAAGCCTTTGCCGTGGTGAAAGAAACGGCCAGGCGTTTTAAAGAAAACAAAGAAGTAATTGCCACCGCTACCCAAATGGATCGTGACCTGAGCATAAAAAAAGAGCATATCACGATCGAGGGAGAAACTTCCATTTTCAAAAACAGCTGGACAGCTGCAGGTGGCCTAATCACCTGGAACATGGTCCATTATGATGTTCAGCTCATAGGGGGTACCGTATTGCATGAGGGCAAAATTGCTGAAATGGCCACGGGAGAGGGTAAAACGCTCGTGTCTACGTTACCGGCATATCTCAATGCGCTTACCGGCGAAGGCGTCCACATAGTCACTGTGAATGATTATCTCGCCCGGCGAGATGCGGAATGGAATGGTACCATTTTCGAATGGCTGGGGGTAACGGTTGATTGCATTGACAAGCATGAACCAAATACCGAAGCGCGCCGCAAGGCCTATTTCGCCGACATTACCTATGGTACCAATAATGAATTTGGGTTTGATTATTTGCGTGACAATATGGTCCATTCCCCTGATGAAATGGTCCAGCGCAAGCACCATTTTGCCATGGTGGATGAAGTGGACAGTGTACTGATTGATGATGCAAGAACGCCGTTAATCATTTCAGGACCGGTTCCCAAAGGCGATGACCAGCAATATCACATTCTGAAGGGACGGGTTGAAAGACTGATTGACGCGCAGAAAAAAGTGGTGAACACTTTTTTGAATGAGGCCAAGAAAAAAATTGCAGACGGCAATGACGATCCCAAAGATGGGGGCTTGGCATTGATGCGTGCATTCCGAGGGTTGCCCAAAAACGGCGCGCTAATTAAATTTTTAAGTGAGCCTGGGATTAGGGTAAAGTTGCAAAAATCAGAAAATCATTATCTCGCTGAACAGTCAAAGCAGATGCCCATTGTCGACGCTGAATTATTTTTTCATATTGACGAAAAAAATAACCAGGTGGATTTGACGGACAAGGGTATTCAAATGATAACGCGTGAAGGCGAAGACCCGGATTTTTTTGTTATCCCTGATATCGGCGTAAAGCTATCTGATATTGAAAAAAGCGATCTCAAGCCTGAAGAAAAGTTACAACGCAAAGAGGTTTTGCTGAATGATTATGCCATCAAAGCGGATCGCATTCACACCGTTCAGCAATTATTAAAGGCTTATACCCTGTTTGATAAAGATGTGGAATATGTTGTGATGGACGCTCAGGTAAAAATAGTTGATGAACAAACCGGTCGTATTCTTGATGGCCGGCGGTACAGTGATGGATTGCACCAGGCCATTGAAGCGAAAGAAAATGTAAAAATTGAAGCAGCCACACAGACGTACGCCACGGTGACCTTACAGAATTATTTCCGCATGTATCACAAGCTCGCGGGCATGACCGGCACTGCGGAAACCGAAGCTGCCGAGCTATGGGATATTTATAAGTTGGATGTTGTTACTGTTCCGACAAACGTCCCCGCGATTCGTAAAGACAACCAGGATTTGGTTTATAAAACCAAACGCGAAAAATATAAGTCAGTCATTGATGAAATTGAAAAGCTCCGTTCGCAAGGCCGTCCTTCACTGGTAGGGACTACTTCCGTGGAAGTGAGCGAACTGCTGAGCAAAATGCTTGGTGTAAAAAAGATACCTCATAATGTATTGAATGCAAAACAGCATGCCAGGGAAGCGCAGGTTGTTGCCGAAGCGGGGTTGGCCGGCGCGGTGACTATAGCCACCAACATGGCCGGTCGTGGTACTGACATTAAACTCGGGCCCGGCGTCAAAGAAGCCGGCGGTTTGGCGATTATCGGCACGGAGCGACACGAGAGTCGCCGTGTGGATCGGCAGTTGAGGGGCCGATCTGCGCGACAGGGAGACCCGGGAACTACACAATTTTATGTTTCCCTGGAAGACGATCTGATGCGCATGTTCGGTAGTGAGCGTATAGCCTCCCTGATGGATAAAATGGGGTACAAAGAGGGTGAAATGATCCAACACAGCATGGTCACAAAGAGTATTGAGCGGGCGCAGAAAAAAGTTGAGGAAAATAATTTTGGGATCAGGAAACGGTTGCTGGAGTATGACGATGTGATGAATAAACAACGCAATGTGGTTTACAAAAAGAGAAACCATGCCTTGTTTGGGGATCGGCTGGCCCTTGATTTGGATAATGCGTTTTATATCGTTGCAGAAAGCCTCGTAAACTCTTTTAAAGAACAGGATGATTATGAAGGGTTCAAACTCGCTTCCATCGTGAATTTCAGCGTTGACAGCACCATAAGCAAAGAGGAATTTTTACAAGGTGACGGCGCACAGCTTTCTGAAAAATTATATACAGAAGCGACACAGAATTATGAACACAAAATGGATGAACTCAGTAAGAAATCAGTCCCCGTTTTTAAAAATATATTATTGACCCAGGGAAGACATATAGAAAATGTTGTTGTCCCCTTTACCGATGGAAAGAAATCCATCAATGTGCTGGCGAATCTGCAAAAGACATTGGATACGCAGGGCCGGGAGTTGATGAATGCTGTGGAAAGACAAATAACGCTGGGTATTATTGACGACACGTGGAAAGAACATTTGCGTGCTATGGACGATTTAAAACAAAGTGTGCAGACCGCTTATCTGGAACAGAAAGACCCCCTGGTAATATACAAAATGGAAGCATTCGAACTGTTCCGGAATATGGACAGTGAAATGAACCGGGAAATTGTGAGCTTCCTTTGTCACTCCGCGATTCCTATTGAAGAGAACAACGCACCGATACGTGAAGGAAGGGAACAGAAAACGGATATGAGCAAGATGAAGGTTCGCAAAGATGAAATGGTTGCTGCAGGGACGAATGATACAATTGTTGACGAAGGCAGAGACTATTATGAACCAACAGAACCTGTTAAACGGGAGCCTGTTAAAGTGGGCCCAAAAATCGGCCGAAACGATCCATGTCCTTGCGGGAGCGGGAAAAAATATAAAAATTGTCATGGAAAAGACGCTGCCTGATACAAGCGCGCGTTAATGATAACGCGCAGCGGATGGCCCACGGGATAAGCAGAAAGACCCGTTCCTCCTCCCGACCAAGCCAACCTCGAAGTACAAAGCATCCCTGGCCAGATTAGTTTTTCCTTCGGGAAAATGATCGCACCATTTTGATAAAATGCCTTGCTGGACAACGAGCAACAGGAGATTCTTGAAATGTAACCGGGCGGTTCAGCTATGAGGCAGGCTGGGTTTTCGGCACCGGAAAGTCTTCCTGTACAGAACGTTTTTTCCCGGGATGAGAACATAATATCATGGTCAGCGTTTAATCATCTTTCCTCCCAATACTGCTTTCATGACCGTATCATAAAGGCTTTGGCTGATGGTCACCCTGATGTTCCCGAGATTTAATTCGTTTCCTTCAATACTTTTGATTTTGGTCATGTTGACAATCGTTGATTTATGTATTTTCAGGAACATATTTTCAGGAAGCTGCTCTCCAATGCCTTTGATGGTTAAATACGCAATATGCTTTTTATTGTCCGTGTGCAGTACGACATAGTTCAGCATGGCTTCCACATAGATCAATTCATTGTATAAAATTTTTTCAATCCTTCCGTCGCACTTAACAAAAAAGTAATCCATTGCTACCGTTCCAGGCGCGCTTCCCTTTCCTTTTTTAAGTTCATCATATTCTTTTGCTTTTATACACGCTTTCAAAAACCTTTCATAAGAAAAAGGCTTTACGAGGTAATCCAGCACATCCAGTTCAAAACCCTCAATGGCATATTCGGTATACGCAGTAGTCAGTATGGTGAGGGGCAAGTCCTTCGAGGAACGGAGAAATTCAATGCCGCTCATCTTCGGCATATTGATGTCTAGAAAAAGCAAATCAGCCTTATTGTTTTGTAGCAGCGTTTCGGCTTTCAGCGGATTTTCGGCTTTGCCGATCAGATGCAAAAAACTGGTGTCTTCAATATATTCCTCCAACAATTTCCTTGCTGCAGGTTCGTCATCAATAACAATACAATTCAGTTTCATGTACTTTGTATATGGTGCTATTAAGAATATTTCATCCCTTCGCCAACCCGAACGGTTGGTATTTTTACTGCTTCGATTCTTTCTTTCCGGGGTAATAATGATTTTTTTGCTCAGTCATCGGCAAGAAGATTTTTAAAACCACTTCATAGAAATCATTATCATCATGAATGGCCAATTCATGTTTTCCTGGATAAAGAAGCGCCAGCCTGCGTCTGGCGTTGGAAATCCCGATTCCCCGGTGTTCCATACCCTGCTTACCGTTCGCCTCTTTGGTATTGTATGATGTAAACAGCAACACATCGTCCTGCTTCTGAACCAAGATTCGTACAGCGCTTTCTTTCTCGTTCCCGCCCCCGACATATTTGAATGCGTTTTCAATGAAAGCAATGAACAACAGCGGAGCGATCGTGAAACCTTTGACATTTTCATTGATGCAAAGGTTTACACTCAGGCTCTCCTCCTTACGCGCTTTTTGCAAGGCGACATAATTTTTTACATAGTTCATTTCTTTCTCTATATCAATGGAATTGCTGCTGCAATCGTATAGCTGATAGCGGAGCATGTCTGAAAAAGTGAGCAGCATATTTCTTGCTACGGCATTGTGCTTATCAATATGTCCGTAAATAAGATTGATGGAATTAAATAAAAAATGGGGGTTGAACTGGGCGTTTAAGAAATCAAGTTCTGCTTTTTCTTTTTCCTTTGCCATTTCGTCGATATGCTTTTGCAGTCGAAAACGGTCGATCAATATTTTGGCAGCCACAATGCAAACGACCCAAATAAAAATATTAACCAGAGAATTTAAGAACAATTCTGTAAAACCAGGTTGTACTTTCCCCGAAAGAAAATAGTGTTCATTAAGAAATGTCGCTAACGGTGCTCTCAGTAAAGCGGCGATGGCAATGCCGCCAAGCATACTGAGAATAAAACCGGCATATTTTTTTTGATATAAGTAATTCGGGATGGTGAAATATACATTGAAATAATAATTTGCCGCAATGAAAATCAGATAACAGAATTCAACTGTCGCGGTCCGGGAAAACGAAAAAACTCTTTTCTGGAAAACCATAATCCAAAAAAAATACAGCGCTGCCCACCAAATTACATGCTGCCATCCTTTATTTTCTGTTATTTTCATATTAAATCAATCCATCCAAAAATACTAAAGCGTTCCGCTTCTGACCAATAATTTATACCAAGTAAGTAAAAAACTTGATTAACTAACTTCTCAGGATAATCAAGAAGTTTACCCGCTTCATGTAAATGGTTTTCCCTAATCGGATACTCTTCTTTCTTTTGCTTTGAGAGCATTTTTTTATCATCTAAAAAAAGGAACATGAAAAAAGCAATTGACTGGTTTAGCAATCCTCCTGTTTCCGGGCATGCAAACATTGTCATTCTCCGCCTTATGGCCGGAGGCGTATTTTTTTGGGAAGGCATGTTAAAATTTGTATATACGAACCAGGGAATAGGCAGGTTTACAAGACTTGGTTTTCCTATGCCTGAACTGACAGCAAATTTTGTAGCCACTACAGAAATCATTGGTGGACTGTGCCTGCTATTTGGTTTATTCACCCGATTCACTGCTTTTTGGTTTGTCGTGGAGATGATAGTCGCAATACTCTCCACCAAAATATCGCTTTTTTTGGGCACGAGCCCTTTGCCCCTTCCTCCGGCACCACCGAAGGCGGGAATCTGGGCTGTACTTCATGAAATCCGTTCAGACTATGCGCAATTATTGGTTTGTTTTTTCCTCTTGTTGGAAGGGCCAGGCAGAAAATCATTTGACGCCGCCATCAAATCGAGAAATTAAAAATAGGCCTGTCAAGTGGTTCCTGATCGCCGCATCGCGATGTCCTGGCAGTTCCACCCAAGAAGGGAAGAAGATAGCGCAGAAATAAATACAGAAAACCACCAATTAATTTTGCTTTTTTAGAACAATGAGAAAGAATTATTTTGGTGTTCAATTTGTATTATGCCTGAACACGAGATATCCAAACATACCAAAGCAGTTTATAAAGTGTGGACCGATCCCCACTTGCGTTTGAAAGACAAGATTGCCGAAATTGCCATTGAAATTGCCATTATTGTTTTCGCAATCACCTTATCTCTCATGGTCGAACGCTGGCGTGAAAAAGTGCATGAACATGAAATAGAAAAAGATTTTCTGACTGATTTAAAAACTGACCTCAGCAGTGATTTAGCGCAGGAACTTGATGACAGCACTTCTTATCGCATCATGTTAAACGGCTGGAATTATTTTTATGTCTGCGGCGTCAGTGGGAAAATTGTGGATAAGGACAGCCTTAGAAAATACTCTGGCAAACTTACAAACACAACAACCTTTATTGCAAACGGCAGTCGCTTTGAAGGTTTGAAAAGTAGCGGACAATTGTCGGTGATCGAAAACAAAAAACTGCTGAATTTAATTTTGGATTTGTATCAGTTCAAGATAAAAGGATTAAACCTCACCACTGATGCCATAAATTACACTAAGCAGCATTATGTAATTCCATTTATTCTCGAAAAACTCGTGCAGCGAAAGGACGGAACCACAAACCTGGCAGAGTTGTTTTTTCTACCCCAAATGCAAAATTATCTGCAGGCGGGCCACGCAGCGGTTGAAGCATTAGACAGGTATCATGAAATCATGGAGCAAAGCCGTCAGATCATTGCAATGGTTGATGAACAATATTCTGGAAAGTAATGACGGCGCGTTAGGCAGTGCCCAACATTTATAAGAAATTGACGATTCCGATGCGAAGCAGTGTAGAAATAAAGAAAATTGTTCTGGATAAGGCTGCAAGCGATCCAAGAATCAGAGCTGTTTTATTGAATGGTTCGAGGGCAAATCCAAACATTGAAGAAGATATATTTCAGGATTTTGATGTTGTCTATTTTGTTACAGAGATGGAAAGCTTTTTACTCGACCCTCAGTGGATAGAAATCTTCGGGGATAGAATTATCATGCAATTGCCCGATGACATGGTTATTTGCGATGAAAAGAAAAATTCTGCTTATCACTATCTGATGTTATTTGATGATCGCAACAGGATCGACCTGACTTTATTTCCTCTGGATAAACTAAATTCTGAATATTCCCGGGACAGTCTTACGGTTTTACTTCTAGACAAAGACAATTTATTTCCGGACCCCACGCCCCCGAACGAAAAGGATTATTTAATCAATAAGCCTACAGCAAAGGAATTTGGGGACTGCTGCAATGAATTCTGGTGGGTTTGTACATATGTCGCCAAGGGATTGTGGAGAAAAGAAATTACCTATGCAAAGGATATGCTTGAAAACCCTGTAAGAAAAATGTTTTTTAAAATGATTGAATGGAAAATCGGGGTGGAGAATGATTTTATGGTTTCCTTCGGCAAGAGCGGAAAAAATATGAAAAAGTATCTTTCCCCAGGACAGTTTGAAAAAATACTTTTAACCTACCCCGACCATAAGCCGGAACATATCCGGGAGTCCTTATTCCTGATGACTTCGTTATTCGGCGCCTATGCTAAGGAAATATCATTTTCATTGCGTTTCAGTTATGATGAGGACGAAGAAAAAAAGGTGACGGAATACCTTAAAAAAATCCTCCTGGGATGAGGCATTGCCTCAGGCAGAAAGTATTAAGGTTGCTAAATGCTTCGAAATGGCCATTCAATCCAACTCCGCACAAGTAAATCCTTTGCTGGTTAGCGTCTTTATCACTTGCAGTGAAATATTATTATATCCTTCAATCCGAAGTACTTTATCATTATCCTTCAGATCAAAATTTATTTTACCCCCGGGGGAATAATGAAGCAACTCATCAACAATGCTTTTCGCCTGATGGTCTTTTTTTACATTTGTTTTGAATACCTCAACCATTTCGTTATCAGTTTATAATGGGGAGAATAATGTTTATAGCTCAGGGCTTATAATAATTGAACATCCATTGGTGATCAAATTTATCCATCACCACACCGAAAGTGGCGCCCCAAAAAGATTTTTGCAAAGGGTCGACTATTTTTCCTCCGGCTGAAAATTTTTGGAAATAGGATTGAATTTGCTCTTCGCTGTCACAGTTTACGCAAAGTGAAATGGTATTGCCATTGATCAGTTTTTCCCGGCGCATGTCAGAACCCATGACCAGCACCGCCCCTTGCAGGGTGATGGACGAGTGCATGACCTGGTCCTGCATGGTTGCAGGCACTTTGTCTGCTACAGGACTGTCTTTAACCAACTGGATGGTTAGGTCTCCCCCGAGACAGTCTTTGTAAAAATTCATCACCTCGCTGCAATTGCCTTCAAAACTTAAATAAGGATTAATCTGTGCCATGTTTTGTATTTTTAGCTATGAATAATAAATGGGATCAATTTTTTAAAGGATCCAATGTCACCATACACCGGACGTCCTTGTCATTGAAATAAATTTCGACGCAATATCCTTTCTTGTCAACGCGCGGATCCGCAAGCAGTCGTCTGAATGATTCTCCCATAGCAGGAATATTTTTCATAAAATCGGGTATTATTACGCTGAGGTATTCTCCCTGTCTTATGGTGAATTCTTCACACCGTAATTTGTCGGCTTCACCATGTTCGATTTCAGTTACCCCTGCTTTATAGAGAATATTCCCTTCTTTTCCCATCCATGAGATTCCGTAAAAGGTCCTATTTTCTTTTGAAGGAATTTTCCGGTGCAATGTCTCAAACGCCCCCATTACGCCATCAGGAAAAGAGGTAGCTGCAACGCACAGAATCTTAATTTCTCTGGTCAGACGGAATACTTCAGTTGTCATAATTGCCTGTTTGTTATGGTGCAAACTTACTGTCAATACTCCACTTATTAACTGTGCAAAAACGACAATCTAACGGGTTGTTTATGACATCGCATTTCTCTAATTTTATCTTATGAAACACATTACGATCCTGGTTCCTGAAACAGCAATCCCCGCGTGTATCATTGACCCCAGATACATGTTCACCGCGGTAAATAATTTCTTAAAAAAAGACAATAAGCCTCCGCAGTTCAAAGTGCAGCTTGCCGGGCTTTCAAAGAAAATAGAATTGAACGATGGATCAGTATCTATAAATACCGATGCGCATATTCGCGATATAAAAAAAACGGACCTCATCATAATTCCCGCAATAAGCGGAGACGTAAAAAGTGCCCTTGCCCTGAACAAGGATTTTGTCCCCTGGATTGTTCAACAATATAAAAGCGGTGCTGAGGTTGCAAGCCTGTGTATCGGGGCTTTCATGCTTGCAGAAACCGGATTGTTGAACGGAAAAATTTGTTCAACCCATTGGCTATATACAGATTTATTCAGGACCATGTATCCTCAGGTTAATGTAGCTGACGACAAAATCATTACCATTCAGAATGGTTTGTACACCAGCGGGGGAGCAACCTCTTACTGGAATTTACTGTTGTATTTGGTTGAAAAATATACCGACAGGGAAATGGCCATAATGGCCTCAAAGTTTTTCCTCTTGGATATCAGCCGCAACACACAGTCTCCCTTTATAATGTTCCGAGGGCAAAAAGAACATGATGATTGTGAAATCTTAAAGGCCCAGGAATTCATTGAACTCCATTATCAGGACAAAATCACCATTGACTTATTGAGTGGTAAATTTGGAATGGTTAGAAGGACATTTGAACGCAGGTTCAAGAAAGCTACCAGCAACACCGTCATCGAATACATGCAGCGGGTAAAAACGGAAGCTGCAAAAAAAGAGCTCGAACAGGGGCGGAAAACGGTGAATGAAGTAATGTATGACATCGGCTATAACGATGCAAAAGCGTTCAGGGATGTATTCAAGAAAATCACAGGCATGTCACCGATTGATTACAGGAATAAATACCAAAAAATTGCATTTGCCTGAACCAGGCAGTGCCCAAGCGCCCGATGGCCATCAGTCCCTGACTATCCGGTCTGATTTCCGCATTCGTGTCATCCGCTAATCCATTGACTCTATTTCAAGCCATATTTTGTCAAGTAGCGCTGATAGAGCTGCGTCTGCTTATTTTCAAGACTGACCTCCCGGCCCTGTATAAATGCGTTGGTAATTATACTGGTGCGCATGTCCAAGATATCACCCGTTGCGATGACAATGTTTGCATCTTTTCCTGCTTCGATAGAGCCGGTGCGATCGTCAATGCCTAAAATTTTTGCCGCATTCAGGGTGATGGCCTGGAGTGCCTGCTCCTTGGTCAGTCCGAACGCTGCCGCAGTTCCTGCGTTGAACATCAGATTCCGAAATCGACTTTCTTCATGTTCATCATTCAGCGCAAACAATACCCCGGCTTTTTGCAGCTGAGCAGGAGTCTTGTAGGGCTGATCGACGTCATCATCCTCCATTGCAGGCAACGAGTGCTCTTCATGCAATATGACCGATATATTGTTTTGCTTTAAAAGGTCGGCGATCAAAAAACTTTCGCTGCCACCGACAATAACCACATCAAAACCAAATTCCTTTACAAAATCAATCGCTACAAGCATTTGTTTTACCTGGTCTCCATGAACAAATAATTTTTGCTTCTTGTCATATAATCCTTTCACTGCTTCAAATTTCAGATTTGTTTCTGCGTGGGTCGTTTCCTGTAAGTAGGCCTTTGCCTGCCTGAAAAAATTCTTTATCTCATCTATTTTCTCCAGGGCTGCTTTGGTAGGATCGGCTTCGGGTTGCGCCGCTCTGCCACCAAATCTTCTCGGTCTGATAATAAATGTCGGCATGTTTACATGAATTCCATTCTCCATTTTGTATGCAGCATCTTCCCAGTTCCATGCGTCTAGTTGTACCACCGAGGATGAACCGCTGATCGTCCCTCCCTGAGGAGTAACTCCTGCCAATAAAATCCCGTTTGCGCGCAAGGTTCCTATTATTTTTGAATCTGTGTTGTAAGCCACGATAGATCGGATGCTCGGGTTAAAGTCCCCCAACTCCTGGAAATCATTCGATCCACGAACGCTTTCTGCGATCTCTTTTAAGCCTAAATCCGTCACCGGCAGGATTAAGCCGGGATATACTTGTTTTCCTTTTGCATCTATAGTTTTCGAATCGCCTTGTACAACCGCAACATTCTGTCCAACCTGAACAATTTTACCGTTTTCAATTTCGATGGTCGCATTTTCAATGACCTGACCGTTTCCCACATGGATATTTGCGTTGATAATGAATAATTTACCCGCATATGGCTTGGCAGGATATACGTCATCCTGCGCGGCAACAAAGAGGACAATAAATAAAGTGAATATGGAGAAGAATATCTTTTTCATTGATTGAATTTTTTATTTGTTTGAATTTATGCTGGCATCCCCGTCATCTCCGCTTTCATCAATGGTGATCAATCCGTTGTGATCGCCGTGATCCCCGCAATTCATTAGCACTTCAAAACTTGGCGAACCCGGTTGCATGGGCGAACCTGATTTTTTTTCAGCAAGCATTTTTTGAATTAAGCGGTTCCGTTCGAAGGCAATACTTTTTCGGAGCATCTCATCGTGTTCTATGTCGTAATAAATTGTACCGTCTATGATATCCGTTAACGGTTTCGCGTATATGCTTAACGGGTTATCACTCCACAAGACAAGGTCGGCGTCCTTTCCGACTTTAATACTTCCTGTTTTGTCGCTGACGTGCAAGGCTTTTGCCGGGTTAATGGTAACCATTTTCCAGGCATCGTCTTCGCTCATCCCGCCGTATTTCACACTCTTGGCCGCCTCCTGGTTAAGCCTTCTTGCCATTTCTGCATCATCCGAATTGATGCAAACATTCAAACCAACTTTTTGCATGATCGTAGCATTGTATGCCATTGCATCCTGCACTTCGGTCTTATATGCCCACCAGTCGGAAAATGTGGAAGCATTGGCCCCATGGGCTTTCATCTTATCGGCTACTTTATAACCCTCCAGGATGTGCGTAAAGGTGTTTACCCTGAATCCGAATTTTTCGGCTACCCTCATCAAGGCTGTTATTTCGCTTTGCACATAGGAATGACAAGTAATAAATCTTTTCTTGTTTAGAATTTCCACGAGGGCATCCAGTTGAAGATCTCTTCTCACGATTGCTGACGTTGCTCCTTTTTTCTTGTTATTCATTTCTGCCAATTGCATCGTGTGTTCATAATCCCTGGCACGACTGAACGCATCCATCATCACTTCTTCAACACCCATCCGCGTATCAGGAAACCGATTGTTATTTTGCGAGGTAGTCCGTTTTACATTTTCACCCAAAGCAAATTTGATAAACGGGTCCCAGTTTTTGAATTTCAATCCCTCATCATCAACACCCCAGCGCAACTTGATTAATTGCGTTTGCCCGCCAATGCTGTTTGCAGAGCCGTGAAGAATGTGTGCGGAGGTTACCCCGCCGGAGAGTTCCCGGTAAATGCTGATGTCCTCGGGGTTAAGGTTATCCCCAATCCGCACTTCAGAGGTCACCGAGTGTGCTCCTTCATTGATGGAACTCGCAGCAATGTGAGAATGCTCGTCAATGATGCCTGCGGTAAGGAATTTTCCGGTCCCGTCAATCACTTTCGCGGTAGGGTCTGACAAATTTTTTCCGATTTGGGCTATCTTTCCGTTTTTCACCAAAACGTCCGTATTGTCCAACCTGGCTTCCTGTTCGCTGGTCCATACCGATGCATTTTTTATCAGAATATTTTCGGGCTTGGGTAATTCATCCCAGCCATAGCCATCAAAGGGATAGACGACTTTGCCAACATGCGGAGGCATTTTTTTTCGGGAACTATCCACCGACGCTGGGGTAGTTCTCAAATATTTAGCGGACCATGTAATCCTGTTTCCAGCTGAATCTTCGCCATTCCCATTCCATGAATTTCCATTGGCGACACCGCTCAGTAGGAATAATGCACCACTTCTTGCACCACCGGGTCTTCCGCGCGGTGGGGAAGGGCTTTGAGCCGCTGTGCTGTCACGATGCTGCTTCCGGGCGGCTGGCACAAGCGAAAAACTCAAGCGGATCAATTTACCGTCATAGCTGAACTGGGCCGCAAGGGTATCTTTTCCAATCAGACTGGCGCTGCTATTGCTTTTTACTTCCAGCGTATAGTCAGTCGAGCCATTGGGAGCATTTATGGTTAAATTATAAATTCCCTTAGTCTCGTTCCACTGGTCCTCTTTTACGGCATATTTCTTCCCTTGTATCCAGTTTTGAACAATAACTGTTTTCTCATCAAAAACGCGGCCGGTTGTTATAATAAAATTGGCCAGTTTGCCTGATTCAAGGCTTCCCACCTTATCATAAACATTTAATAAAGTGGCAGGTGTTTTGGTGAGCGCTTCGAGAGCCCTTGTTTCGCTCAATCCATAGTCCAGCGCCTTGCGAAGGTTGCTGGTAAAATCCTTTACATCACGCAGGTCAGCCGTAGTGAGGCAGAAAGTTATATTTTCCTTTTCAAATGCGGCAGGATTGGTAGGAGCCAGTTCCCAATGTTTCATGTCCGCCAGGGAAACAAAACGAGCGTCATTGGGATCCTCTACGTCCATGGCGAGCGGATAATTCAGCGACAGGATAAAAGCCGCCTTTGTTGCTGCAATATCTTCAATGCGCTGGTATTCATTCCCGCCTCCTTTAATGATATATTGTACGCCGAATTCATCGCCAATTCTGTCTGCACGCAAATCATTCCATTTGTCATTTGCTTCAATGATCTGTGGCAATTTCTGGTTCTCATTCCAAGCCTGCAAACTGAGATTTAAGCCTTCTTTGGCTGGCTGGCTTTTATACCATTGGCCATCGAGATAGGTTTGGCGCAGCAACGCAATAATGCCCATCATCGAACTCGGATAACTTTGCGTGGAACTTCCCTTATTCAAGGCGTAATGCGCGGATGCCCTTTCCTTGATCATTACCATGTTTTCTTTGTCATTGGCCAGTGTGACCAGAGCACCTGTCCCGCGGGCTATGCCATCCTTTTCATGCGTCAACACCGTGCCAAAGCCGAGATCACGCAAAGCTTTCGCCTTGGCTTCGTCAACCACAAATATTTTTGACGCGTCTGTTTCCGGTTTGATTGCCTGGTTCCAGCCGAAGGGACCTTTTACGCTGGAATTCATTTGAGTGGGCGCCCGAAAATCAAATCCATTGCGCTGACGGTCTGGAATAGCAACTCCGTAATCGCTGTACATGTCAATAAAGGAAGGATAAATGTACTTTCCCTGGCAGTCTATGACTACAGCATCTTTGGGAACGTCAACACTGCCCACGCCTGCAATTTTTCCTTCCCGGATCACCAGGGTCGCGTTGGTCAACGTTGTATGGGCATCCTTTATAATGGTTGCATTAATAAATGCGAAAACATTATTACGCGGATCTGCGACATCATTTGCCGGAAATGTTGTTTGCGCAATGATTAAATGGGAGGACATTAAAAACAAAAAAAAGAATAGGGAAAATTTAACCCTCTGGTTTCGCCGAAAAATTCTCATATGCATTAGTTTAATTGTTGGTAACGAATTCCGAATTTAGGTAAATGAACTAATTTCGATAGTATAATTTTATTAACGGCAAGAAATTTAGATGAATATCTGTTCGTATATTGATCACACCTTATTGAAGCCCGCAGCCACTGTCGCAGAAATTCATAAGTTGTGCGAAGAAGCAATTCAATATGAATTCGCCGCAGTTTGCATCCCGCCTCCTTTTATCAAAGTAGCAAAAGAACTCACGCTGGAATCCCCGGTTAAAACAGCAACGGTCATTGGGTTTCCGTTTGGCTACTCCGCCATTGAAGCAAAAGTTGCTGAAATTGTCCTGGCCATTGTCGACGGCGCTGACGAACTGGATGTGGTGATAAACATCACCGCTTTGAAAAACAACGACTGGCAGTTCCTAGGTGATGAAATTAATTCCATTCTTCCAATCGTTCACAATAGACAAAAAATTATTAAAGTAATAATAGAAAGCGGGATTCTGACTGACGAAGAAATTATAAAATGCTGTTTTTTGTATGGTGCTGCGGGAGTTAATTACCTGAAGACCTCCACGGGGTATGCCGATAAAGGCGCAAGTATTCATGCGGTGGGACTGATGAAAAAAAATTTACCCGAAGGTGTTAAAATAAAAGCTTCCGGCGGAATCAGAACGTTCGAATTCGCGAAACAATTAATTGAAGCTGGGGCAAGCAGGCTCGGCTGCAGCGCCAGCGTAGCGATCGTAAATTCCATGGGAAGAAAAAATGTCTCCGGGAACATGTATTAAAAAAATATTTTTATGAAAAGAATTTTGGTCCTGTTCTTGTTTTTCCTTGCGAATAAATTGATTGGGCAAAGCCATTCAGTTTTGGTGCACAAGGACGTGCGCATCGATTCGCTGATAAGCAAACAAATTCAAATCAATGATGAAACGACAAAAGACAGTCGCCGGAACTTACCCGGCTTTCGCATACTTGTAATAACTTCAAACGACAGGAGTAAGGTATTCAATGCAAAAGCAGAAGTGTATCAGGATTATCCGGAGTTACAACCGTATATTATGTACCAGGCGCCGAATTACAAACTGAAAGTCGGCAATTTCAAGACGCAGGAAGAAGCACAGGTGTATTTAGACAAGCTTATTAAAATATATACTACCGGCATTTATATTGTTCACGATGTGATTGAAGTGAAACCCGACTGATGCCTGGCGGGAGTGATTCATTAAACAAATCATTGTTTCATTTTCATTTGGCATTATCATTAAACCTTCAATTATCAATTATTAATTAATTTGCGGCACATGCTAAAGGAAAGAATCAGACAACTCGCCAAAGAATTCTCGCCCGAGTTTATAGAAGTGCGGCACCATCTTCATGCTCATCCCGAATTAAGTTATAAAGAATTTGAAACCTCAAAATTTGTTCAGCAACAATTAACATCCTTCGGAATCCCGTTTGAAATAAAAGCAACTACCGGCGTGATCGGAGTCATCGAGGGCAAAAACCCCTCTAAAAAAATAATTGCACTGCGCGCCGATATGGACGCATTGCCCATTAGGGAAGAAAATAACGTTCCCTACAAATCGCAGCATGATGGTGTCATGCACGCATGCGGCCATGACGTGCATACTTCTATATTACTCGGGGCATCAAAAATTCTCAGCGAATTGAAAAATGAATTTGAAGGAACGATAAAATTAATTTTTCAACCGGGGGAAGAAAGAAATCCGGGTGGAGCAAGTTTGCTGATAAAGGAAGGAGTTCTTGAAAATCCAAGGCCTCAGGCTATATTTGGTTTACACGTACATCCGGGGTTAGCAGTGGGTACATTAAGCTTTCGCAGCGGCGTGGTCATGGCCAGCGCCGATGAGATATTTATCACGGTTAGAGGCAAAGGCGGACACGCAGCGGCACCGCATACGACCGTTGACACCATTTTGGTGGCGTCGCATCTGGTTGTCGCCCTCCAGCAAATTATCAGCCGCAACCGGAACCCCTTTTCCCCTTCGGTGTTGTCCATCTCATCCTTTCAGGGGGGATACACCACCAACGTAATACCCAGCGAAGTCAAGCTGATGGGCACATTTCGGGCCATGGATGAAGAATGGCGCTATAAAGCGCATGAACTCATTCGGCGAGAAGCAACAGGATTGGTGGAAAGCATGGGCGCGGAAATCGATCTCCTAATTGACGTGGGATACCCGGTGGTACTGAACAATGAAAAATTAAATACCCTCGCCGTCGAACAGGCACGAATTTTTGTGGGTAAAGAGAATGTCATGGAAACAGAAATGCGGATGGGCGCGGAAGACTTCGGATATTACACCCACCTGATACCGGGTTGTTTTTATCGTCTTGGCGTCATGAACACGGAAAAAGGAATTACCGCGGGAGTACACACCCCAACCTTCAATATTGACGAATCTGCCATTGAAACAGGAATGGGTATGATGGCATTCCTCGGAACCTCTGTCAATCCCTGATGGGTGACGCCAGTTACACCACACGAAGAATTTCACCGACAAAAGCCTTTTCTTCACCGCCTCTTTACCAAAGGTCACCTAAACACATTTTTGCAGGCATTTTATTAATAATAGTTTTGAGTCGTCAACCACCAATAAAGCAAATTATTATATGGACGAAAATGATAAAAAATATTCCCAAAGGCCAAATCGCAGAGTATGGCCCGGGCTCTTGATTGTGGTTGCCGGCATTTTACTGCTTGGCAGAGAACTGGATGCAGGTGTTCCCGACTGGATTTTTACCTGGCCAACATTGCTTATCGGCATTGGGATCGTAGTCGGCTTTCAAAGCCAGTTCAGAAATTTCGCATGGCTCCTTTTGATCATAGCCGGTGTATTTTCACTCATTGAGAAGCAAATGCCTGAACTAAAACTCCACCGGTATTTGAATCCCGTGTTGTTAATTCTGCTTGGCCTGTTTTTTATTTTCAGACGACACAACGGACGGTGGACGCAGCAAAGGAACGAATGGAGGAATCATTGGCGGAGCAGTTGGCAAAATGCCCAGGCAGGAACTTCCGTCAATACGGATAGTGGTGAATTCATTGACAGCACGTCTATTTTCGGCAGCGTTAAAAAAATAGTGCTTTCAAAAAATTTCAAGGGTGGCGACATCACCTGTATTATGGGGGGCGCTGAAATCGATTTAAGTCAGGCGGATTTGCAAGGGCCGGTCGTCATGGACATTACTCAAATGTTCGGTGGAACCAAACTGGTCATTCCCGGGAACTGGAATGTGAAAACAAATGTTACTTCGATTTTCGCAGGCGTCGAAGACAAAAGAACTATACAGGTGGCCAATCCCGATGAAAATAAAACCTTGGTACTAGATGGAACCTCCATTTTCGGAGGAATAGAAATAACCAGCTATCCGACGAAAATGTGACGACAAAAGACAGCGCACGCTACTCAAAAGCCGCCATTAAAGTTCTCCTATTTTTCAACCGGAAAGGGCATATCCCGAGAGGTGCTGGAAAAAGAAGGGCATTCACCATAAACTAATAAAAAATACTTTATGCAATGGTATTTGGCAAAACTGATTTATAGAATTATTTGCGGAGACGGAGACCACACTGCACAGTTTGACGAGCAGCTCAGGCTGATTAATGCAGATGATACGCTCCATGCCTTTCAAAAAGCAAGAAAACTTGGAGAACAGGAAGAGGATAATTTTCTAAATGCGACGGAAAAACCCGTTCACTGGAAATTCATTGATGTCGCAGAATTGCACAAACTTGACGAACTCATTGATGGCGCAGAGATGTATTCAAAAATACGCGAAGAGGACGATGCAGATATTTATATTCGCATCACTCATTTAAAAGCCGCCCATTTACTCGAGAACACCGCCCTGAAAACTTTTCATTTAAACTAAACACGCATTGAGTCAACTGACTACTTTCAACCTGAAAATAAAAACCACATTTGCCTTGTGGTGGATCGCATGGGCGCTCGTTCAATACATCGTTTTGACAAATTATGGGGTGACAAATGTTGAAGCTGCTGTTGACAGCACCATCAGTAACCTGTTACTGGCAGGAAGCTGCCTACTCATCGGTCATAACATGAGGTATTACTTGCCTGGAAAGGAGAAATACTGGTACGTGCTGGTGATAAGCTTCGCGTTAAGCTGCGTGTGGTTATTTATTGTCAGAATCGTGCTATGGACGATTTTTAAGACAGATTCCACCTATGTTTCCATGCTGGGTCATTCGGCCCTTATACGCTTTGGCATTGCCTTGCTGATGATGGAAATGGTAACTGCCATGAGTTTATTGTGGTACTCCCAGAAGGAACAAAAGAGTATTGAAGAGAGAAAAAATGAGGCCGAGAAACTGACCAAAGAAGCGGAATTGTTCAAATTAAGACAACAATTACAGCCTCACTTCTTATTCAACAGCCTCAATTCCATCAACGCACTGATTGCCACGCAACCTGAACAGGCAAGAAGAATGATTCAGCAACTTTCTGATTTTCTGCGCGGGACAATAAAGAAAGAAGAACAGCAGTGGGTAAAGCTGTCCGAAGAATTGCAATACCTGAGATTGTACCTGGACATTGAAAAAGTGCGGTTTGGCCATCGTTTGTCCGACGAAATAAGATCTGATGAGGCTTCCGATGACATGAAACTTCCGCCCATGCTGCTGCAGCCAATCGTTGAAAACGCCATTAAATTCGGGCTATACGATACCATTGATGATATCGTGATTCGCATTTATGCCCACCTGAATAATGATTACCTGGAAGTAATGGTTGAAAATCCTTTTGATCCGGAAACATCCGTGCCAAAACAAGGTACGGGATTTGGATTGAGTTCAGTTAAACGCAGGTTGTTTTTATTATTCGCAAGAAATGACCTGTTGCAAACAAGAATTGAAAATAATTTATTCATTACGGTTGTTAAAATTCCTCAATTCACCGCATGATGTTCGCCGCATGCCAAATACTTACAGGGTTGCTGAAGGTTTCATCATGCTAAAAAAATAAAAATGAAAGTATTAATAATAGACGACGAACCGCTCGCAAGAATGATTGTAAAAGAATACCTGGAACCCCATCCACACATTGAAATCGTACAGGAATGCAATGATGGGTTTGAAGGTTTAAAAGCCATACAGCAACATCAGCCTGATTTAATTTTCCTTGACATACAGATGCCAAAAATAAACGGCTTTGAAATGCTCGAACTCGTGGAGCAGCCACCTGCGGTCATTTTCACCACAGCGTTTGATGAATATGCTATCAAAGCGTTTGAAAGCCATGCGGTGGATTATTTACTCAAACCATTCAGCAAAGACAGATTTGATAAGGCCATTGAAAAATGGGAGGAATCAAGTCATTCAACGGTTGCCAAAACAAATACAAAATCGTTGTTGGAATCCGTTTCAAATTCTCCATCACAAAGTAACCGGATAGTTGTAAAGCTTGGGGGGAAAATAAAAATTATTCCTGTTGACGAAATTTTTTACCTGGAAGCTGCTGACGATTATGTAAAGGTTTTTACGAAAGAAGGTTCTTTTCTGAAAAATAAAACAATGAATTTTTTTGAACAAACCCTCGATGGGGAGCATTTTGTACGCACCCACCGGTCATATATCATCAATGTCCAGCTGATCACGCGCATTGAACCCTATGAAAAAGACAGCCATTTGGCCATTCTTAAATCCGGTGCCCAGGTTCCGGTGAGTAAAACGGGTTATGGGAAATTAAAACTGGTGCTTGGATTATGAATGCATGAAAAAAGCATTCGAATGAAAGGTTTTGGAAATCATCTTCCCAATGACATTTACTCCTGCGTGGAAATGTTGATAAGGTATTTTGGCAATTGCCCGCTGGATAAATTTTCTTCTTTGGATGTGGTAATCAGCACACGGTTGGCAGGTATCTGCTTTTGCGATAAATAATCGATGACGGACTGATTTCTTCTGGAGATAATGCTATTTATCACATTACGGGCTTTTTCCCTTCCGATAACCTGTAAGCATTTTTCCTGAATGGACATAAATGACGCAGAAGGCAATTTGCTGTCAACAAATTTATTGAACAACGAATCCTTATTATTTATGTTATCAATAGTCATTTGCTTTTGAACGCTGTCAGTGTTGAGGTATAGTTTTTTTGTTTCCGATAAGGCATAGGCCTCCTGTTCATCCTGCAGGTTATCAATCCAGACCAGCTGCAGCTTCAATTCTGGTTTTTGAGCAAGAATTCTTGCAAGATTGTCCAAGGTCTTTTGTTGATTTTGAAGGACAGTATCCTGCAGTAAATCAAAATCTACCTCCTTGTAATCCGCTTCTTTACCCCCGAAAATATTTGCAAAAAGACGAAATGGGGCAGTCGCAGCCTTCACAATAATATTTTTTAAAACCTGCCATATTATTTTCCCCCATTTGAATTTCGGATCATCAAGACTGCCGGAAACTGGAATATCAAGCTTGATATTTCCATGAACATCTTTGAGTAATGCGACCGCCAAACGTATGGGCAGGTTCATGGCTGTTTTATTTTTGACTTTTCTGCCGGCCTCGATTTTTTCGATCGTCATCGTGTTCTTGCTGGTCAGTCTACGCTTTACTATTGTTGTTGTATTTGTGTAAAAAGCAATACCGTTCAAAAAAGGCGTTGCTACATAATATTTGGAATAGGGATTGAAATCAGTTACGAGCATATTGGTTACCGCGCAAACAATATTCATATCCTGGAAATTTGCGGGACTGACGCTGATCTCTCCTTTCATGATTCCCGAGTTGTTTAACCGAGAATTCATTTCAATGGTTATTAGGCTGTTGTTGCTGCTGATTTTGTTGCTCAACATGTTGAGTGAATCGAAATCATATTGAAATTTATCCTGAAGGGTATAGTCCGTAAAAATGAAATGGCCTCCTTCAATGATAAACCGGTTAGCGTTGTAATTGCTCGCAACATAATTCTTTATGATGCTTTGGACATAGTCAGCCATCATGATAAAAAGATTAGCGTAAGCCGTTTTTGAGGTATCCTGCGCATTGCTCACGGGACTAGTCATCATTCGTTGAAAATTATAACCATCATCATACATCGATAATTTTAAATAGGGCCTTGTGATGGTGACGGATTGGAAATTATAAAGATTTGTTCTGGTGTTGATGGAATCAATTTTTATTTCCATTCTATCTGTTGCAGCGAGTTTTTCTTCTGTATTGTCGACAAGAGAAAATTTTTCGGCGCTTACGACCCCGCTCGCAGCAATCTCTTGCGGCCTTTGGGTGTTGCCGTTAAGAAGTAAAGATGCATTGAGCAATCCGCCAAGCGATTTTATTTTCAGATAATCGTGCAGGTATGGATACAGGAGATTGATGTTGAATTCTTTCAAATCAAGCAGCACCGAGTACAAAAAGG
>Ga0206902_10020_pt1 | contig 46671 bp, 50 predicted proteins | sample Alteio_BWOrgHeat_44_FD_153242 | JGI IMG/M metagenome (GOLD analysis project Ga0206902, IMG submission 153242) | Enriched cells from forest soil in Barre Woods Harvard Forest LTER site, Petersham, Massachusetts, United States -... | ecosystem: Environmental > Terrestrial > Soil > Temperate forest >... | reverse complement strand
TCCACTATGTATAGTTGCTCTTCAAAACACGCCATGCTCAACTTTTCGCATCCCGTGTCTTGATCCACGGGGTCCATTTAATAGATGCCGGCCAAGCCGCGGTAATACGCGAGTTTGCACAAGTTGAGCATCGTGTGAAAATGTTAATATATTACAAAATTCCAGCTAAACTATCAGCAAGAGTCTTTTCTAACACACGCAGCTCAGCAACAGATCGAGTTAGTTTTTGATTGCATTCCACCTCTATGCCGGTATACATATGATCAGCATATTGTTTACGTAGTGCGGTGGTATGTCCATCGCTGATGCCAAGATATGGGTAATTTAGGCGCGTGTGGTAGTGTGATTTTAATTGTTTTTGTAAATTGCGTGCAAAATTTTTTTCAGTTGCACGTGATGGATCATATAGTAAACCGAGATCTGCATTACGTACGATGCCGTGGAAAATAGGGGTGAAGCTGTGAATAGATAAGTGTAGTACATATTTGCCACTTGCGATTGCTGTGTTAATTTTTTGCGCTACTTGTGTACGAAATGGTAGATAATAGGTAGCAATTATCTGTTGTTTATCTGCCATAGATAATTTGTGGGTAATTTCTGAAAAACACGCGCTTGTTAAACTACGGTTGCAGTCAATTAATAGGCGGGTAGCAGCAGCGCTGATGAGATCACAATGCAGCATGGAACTTAAAAAATTTGCTATACTATCAGCACCAAAATCAATTGCTCTGTGCGTCTTTAAAATTTCTTGGTGCTTATTAAATAAATATAAATACTCATTCGGAATAGTATCTACTGCATGCTCACAGCTTAAAATTAAATATGTGTTATTTTGCATATTGCTGATTCTGCACGAGACAGTTGCTTAGATCTCGATAAATTTTAAGTAGAGTATTATGGTCGTATTGCCCATGGCATGCGTGTAATAAGCGCTCACTTAAATTGCCATATTTTAATATATATTCTAAAGCAATTTGACTATCTAGATCTAAATTAGGGCTAACTTGTGCAATGAGATAACTCCACGCATCGTGGATAGTGTGTACATGTTTAGGTAGGTACAATTGTTGTTTAATGTCATTATCTATAGTAACTTTGAGCCCATGTTTGATGGTTTGCTCATATAGTGCTTTTAAACGTTCAGTTGCTATAGGATTTGTTAATATTTGCAGATCCTCATTTATCCAATAGGTCAATATTGCATGCACAGCTTTGGCAATTGCTATATCTGCTTTGACACATTCTTGTGTGTCTAGAATACGAATTTCAATAGCATGGTGATTAAATTTAGGAATTGCAGCTCGTGAATTTAGCCATTCGTATTGCAAAATTCCTTCATCATCAAATGGACGTATGTCGTTATACATCGGCGTTAAAATGCTCTCTTTATAATGTTCTATGGAATCAATGAATTCCGGTATAATTTGGCCGCTGATTGATGGAATTTTGGCTTGGTTAGCTGCATAAAAGGTGAGCCGTGAATCCAGAAATCCTGTAGGCTTACTATCAATAAATGGAGTGCTTGCCGCTAATGCTGGTAGCAATGGTAAAATTAGGCGAATAGTGTTATGGAGTTTGACAAACTCAGCATCATCGGCATATGGTAAATTCACATGCATGCTTTGCAAATTAGCCCAGCCATGCCCTTCGCAGTTAAATATTTTATCGAATTGTTTATATATCTCTCTATTGCCATGTGGCCAGCGTTTTGTTTCTTGGTATGGATCCATCCAAGGATGTGCGCCAGTAGGTAATAATTGTACTTGATGTTGGGTTAATATTGGTTGTAGCTGCTCTATTGTACTCTGAAATTGTTTAACTAGTGGCGCGTTTGGTACTTGCGGCGAGGCATTTTTAAATTCTAGTACATGCATTACTAATTCATTACTAATGGCAATATCACCTAATGTTATTTCATCAACCACAGTGCCTGCCAGAGCACTGAGTATTATGTCGCTACACGGGCTAATATTTAAAGTATTAGTGTCAACTAGCATGTATTCTATTTCAATACCTACCACTGATAGTAGAGGGTATTTAGACATAGCCATGTTTCCTACGAATGCGTTGTAGAAACACAGCCATAATTTGTTGATAGATGGAGCTGCCTAAAACATTATCTTCCATGCCCGCATCAATATTGGGGTTATCATTCACCTCTATTACGTAATGTTTATCTTCATAACTTTTTATGTCTACTCCATACAGGCCATCACCGATTAAACGGGTTATTTTTAATGCTGTTTTAACCACCGCTTCTGGTACTTCAGGCAATGCTACCGCTGAACAACAGCCTTCTATGTCTTTTATAGAGCCCCAATTGTAAATTTGCCAATGATCCTTCGCCATATAATATTTACATGCATATAATGGTTTGTTATCTAATATGCCAATACGCCAGTCAAATTCAGTGGGGATAAATTTTTGGATCAAGACTAAATCTGATGTTTTAAAAAATTGCTGTAAAGATTTTTGTAATAATTTTTCATCGCTGATTTTAATGACGCCATGCGAAAAAGAGCCATCTGGTTTTTTTAAAATACAAGGAAATTGTATGGGTGGTAATTGCGTATCATACTTACTAATAAATATGGTATCAGGAGTTAAGATTTGATGGCTTGTTAAAAGCTCAGCTAAGTATACTTTATTAGAACATTTGACTATAGAGTGTGGATCATCAATGACTACTAAATTTTCTTGGGCTGCTCGTCGCGCCACTTGATAAGTGTAGTGGTTAATATTCGTAGTAGCGCGAATAAATAATGCATCATACTCAGCGATAGATTTGGCATCATTTTTATCAATTAAGTCAACATTCAACCCAGCTTCTTCGCCAGCATTGACGAAGCACTCTAGTGCTTTTTTATTAGATGGTGCATTAGGTTCGCTTGGATCTATGAGAATTGCTAGATCATGATAGCGAGTTTTTTTGCGCCATTGATGAAAGCGTTTTTTTGCAAAATAACTATTTGCTGCTGTATGTATGAATTCTTGGTGTTGTACTGGAATTTCAGCGAAAGACAGGGGGGTCAGTGTTTTAATTACCCATTCTTTTTTCTTCTCGAATGTAAAGCGGATGAGTGGTAATGGAAAGAAACTATGCAGCTTCTTAGCGAGTATTTCGTATCGTTTAGCTATATTTTGCCCAAAATATAAGCTTAAAACAAAAGTATTACCTTTAATCTCATGTAAACTATGTTGCATTTCTTCAGTAATATCGTGTGAAATTTGTTTGGATAAACAGGTATTTAATACGTCCTGAATACTTAAGACTGATGGGATAGTTTTATGATCGCGGGCTTCTGCTAATAGTGATACATAATAGCCAATATTCTGATAATTATAAGATTTGCATAAATTAATCACGCGCATTGACTTACTTTGATGGTAAATATCTTTAGATAAATAGTCAGTAGCCTCAACTATTGGAGCAAGCGCGTTTAAAAATTCCCAATTGCTCTGGTCATCCGTAACTATAATTGTCTGCATGCATGGCTCTTCTCAGGTTGAATAATAATTAAATTCCCATCATCAGTCATCACTCCTAACATAATGGCATTGATGAGACGGCGCACACTAACTTTATAATAGTTGCTGTTGGATATAGGGTTTTTACGATGTGAGTCAGCTACAATGACATGTCGTTTTTTCTCATCATAGCCACAGAGTACAACAAAATGGCCACAGGGAGTGCCTTGAATATCATCATCCAGTGCTTGTCCAGTTTGAGTATAGATTTCGCGTGGCGCATTATATAAATATGTGGCACTTAAACCAGTGATAATTGGAATTTGTTGCGCAAAATATTGTTTTAGTAAATTAGTATCTATTGTACAAAATCTTATGGCACCACCGCTCTTTAAATAATTAATGTAAGCGTGACTGCTTTCTATAATGCTTATGGAATCTTTGTGTTGTAATTGTAATGTTAGTTTATCTATGATGTCAGTATTTGGTGTATGGTCTTTTTTAAACCATGATGGGTCGAATACATTAATATTATTAATATAAATTGTGGCACTAAAGTCATATTTTAAAGCATGTGTACCTAAGAATGGCGCCAATGTACCGCCAGAATTTAAACGCTCTACTTCTTGGATGACTGTTGCGAGTGGTACTTTTATCCCATAGTAGTCATATACAGCATGCAAGGATGTTGGCCCACAGGTTTCATCATCTGGTTGATCATGTATAGTTATATTTAGCATGCCGTGGATCTATTTGCGTGTACGTATTAAACATCTATACTATTTAACTTAGAACGATAATGGGAGTTTGTCAATTGATAGATGATGTAAGCGTGATTAATGCGTTGGAAATTTACGGATTACGTAAAATTTATGACAATGGAGTGGAGGCATTAAAGGGTATTGACTTGACGGTCAAAACAGGAGATTTTTTTGCATTATTGGGTGTGAATGGGGCTGGCAAGTCTACTACCATTGGTGCGATAACAACATTAATTACCAAAACTTCTGGGACCATTAATATTAATGGTTATAATTTAGATAAACAGACAGCAGCAGCTAAATGTTGTTTAGGGCTGGTGCCACAAGAAATGAATTTAGGTATATTTGAAACCTGTGAGCAGATCCTATTAAACCAGGCTGGTTATTATGGCATGCGACGTCGTGATGCACGTGCTCGCGCAGAGCAATTATTGCAGGAACTCGGTTTATGGGAGAAGCGGCATACTATTGTGCGTCACTTATCTGGTGGCATGAAACGGCGCTTGATGATAGCTAGAGCTTTAATTCATAATCCGCAAGTTTTATTATTAGATGAGCCTACCGCTGGGGTCGATGTAGAAATTCGGCGGCTGGTTTGGAACTTTTTAATTCGTGCAAATCTGCAAGGCATTACTATAATTTTGACTACACATTACTTAGAAGAGGCGGAATCTTTATGTAAAAATATCGCCATTATTCATCAAGGATTATTGATTGAAAATACTTCCATGCATGCTTTATTACAAGCTTTACGTTATCAAACTTTTATTTTTAATACAGTAGATCCTATAGTAACATTTCCAGAAGGGTTGCCATTTCACGGTAAATATATTGATAATCATACTTTTGAGTTGCGCATTGATAGAGATGATTCACTGAATGATGTATTTGCGGCATTAAGTGCACAAGGGATCTGCATTCATAGTTTACGTAATAAAACCAACCGATTAGAGGAATTATTTATGGATCGTGTGCATAATGGGCATTAAACAACAATGGATTGCCTTGTATACGGTAGCACGCCGTGAGTTGGTACGTATGTTTCGGATTGCGAGCCAAGTTTTTTTACCACCTGTCATCACAACGTTGTTATATTTTCTTATTTTTGGGCGTGTTGTTGGTGACAGACTTGGTATTGTAAACTCTGTGCCTTATGCCACATTTATTGCACCTGGATTAATTATGATGTCAGTGATTATTAATTCTTATGCTAATGTATCGACATCCCTGTTTAGTGTACGCTTTCAAAAAAATATTGAAGAAATGTTAGTGAGCCCTATGCATGATAGTGTACTATTATGGGGTTTTATTATTGGCGGAATAGTGCGTGGTATTGGGGTGGCGTTATTAGTTTTTATAGTTGCAGCTTTTTTTATAACATTTCATTATGACCATATTTTCTTATCATTATTGGTAATAGTTGCAGTATCAGCCGTATTTTCATTGGCAGGGTTTATTAATGGAATGTTGGCACGTAATTTTGATGAGGTAGCATTAATACCAACGTTTGTATTAACACCACTGACTTATTTAGGCGGAGTATTTTATGCGGTCAGTATGTTACCACAGATGTGGCAACAAGTGTCGTATTTTAACCCAATTTTCTATATGGTGAGTGCACTACGTTATGCTATGCTTGATGATGCTGAAGTGTCGATATACTTGTCTATGTCTGTTACTTTAGCGTTATTAATTATATTTCTTGGACTCTCCATGTGGTTGCTGAGACGCGGGACTGGATTGCGAGATTAGGGCACCATGAGAAGGTATTTATGAACAATTATCTATTGACACAAAATTTAGGGAGTCTTGATCAGAAAGACAGCATTGCAAGTTTAGAAGCAGGTAAAGTGCTATTTTTTCCAGATCATTATTTTTCTGCTATAGACCAATCCTTAATGTCCGCAACAATTTTAGATGGGCACCATAAAAATGTAAGTTATGATTATAAAAGCAAGAAGTTAGGTGGTTATCAAAAAGATCACAATAGTTTATATGAGCGTTTAGAACCTTTTATGCGCGCTTATGCTTTGTTTGCGCACGCATTAATTAATAGTGCCTTACCATCTTATGTCCCACATTTACAATGGGGCAGAACCAGTTTTAGACCAGCACAAATCAGTGGCCGTGCTAGTTCAAAGAGAAAAGATGATACGCGCTTACATGTGGACTCCTTTTCGGCATCTCCAGTCAATGGCTTAAGGATATTACGTGTATTTTGTAATATTAATCCGCATAATGAACCACGAGTTTGGAATTTAGGCGAGCCATTCTCTGACGTTCTGGCACGCTTTGCAGCAAAACTTCCACCATACAGGAAATTGTGGGCAATATTCTTAAATCTTGTGCAATCAACCAAAACGCTACGCTCACCTTATGATCATTATATGTTAAATTTACATGACAGCATGAAATTGGATGATCACTATCAAGCACAAGTAGAAAAAATGCAAATTGCTTTTCCAGCACAAAGTAGTTGGATAGTCTTTACCGATCTAGTATCTCATGCAGCGCTCAGTGGGCAATATTTATTAGAGCAAACTTTCTATTTGCCAGTGGATAAAATGGCTAAACCAGAACTTTCGCCATTGCATCACTTACAACACAGTAGCCTTACTTTGCGCATCCCCATGGCTTGACCACTGGATCTAATGGCATTAAGTTAAGACTACGTCATTGCGAACCGCAGGTGAAGCAATCCAGGAGTTCAGCGCACGGGACTCTGGATTGCTTCACCTTCGGTGCGCAATGACGGCAATAAAAGCGTAACTTAGCGCCACTAACTACGGTAATGCGCGAGTTTGAAAAAGTTGGGAATCGCGTTAATCTTATTTCTTCCTAAACCCTAAAGATTTTAAGCGATCTGCAATAAGTGGATGTGTAGAAAATATAGTTTGTAGTGATTTAACTGGATCTAGATCTGATGGATCGAATAAATATGCAGCGTGGCGCACGCCCTCATGTGCTGTTTTACCGTACTCGTTGATGTATTGTGGAGCATTGGCTGCATGATCCTCACTAATTTTTAGCAATGCACGTGCTATCGGTTCATTATCACGCATCAGTTCTACCGATCCAGCATCAGCCATGTATTCACGAGTACGGCTTAAAAATAATACTAATATTAGTGTTATGAGTGGCAGTACGTAACGTAAGATAATAATCACCATCAGTAGTCGATTATCTCCCTTGCGGTCGTCACGGCCAAATATAGCTGTATAAAACAGCACATCTATAACCATGAGTAATAGGTTACTTAATACTGATGCCATGAGAGTGAGTTTAATATCATGATGACGAATATGGCTTAATTCATGAGCCATCACTGCTTGCATTTCATCGCGGTCCAGCTTTTCCATAAGCCCGCGGGTAATAGCAACCATAGCGGATTTTTCACTATAGCCACTGGCAAAAGCATTCATATAATTAGCTTCAATTATGTATACTTTGGGCATATATTGTAGACTTGCTGCTACTTTCATTTCTTCGATGACATTATATAACTGTTTTTCTTGTAAATTTTGTGCCGTCTCTGGGGTGATTTCATGATATTCCGTGCCTAGCAGCATGAGCCTGTCATAAAATACGAAGGTAATTAATAGTGATATTGTAGCTAGCCCTAACATTAACAGTGTGGCAATAGGCATGATGCGCAATGTTATTAGCAGATATAAACATTGGCTAATAGGTACTCTGTGGTAGGCAGTCATAGATTGTAAGATAAAAATATCTACTAACAGCCCAACACATATGTAAATAGCAAAAAATAATGCTATTACAAATTTAGTGTTGCGCTCATTACGTCGCAGTTGGTCACGCCAGTTGCCAACTGATCCATGATAGTCACTTAACGAAGCCATCTTTATAATTTCACAGTATATGCTTCTTTAGCTGCAATTTGGCCTTCTGGCAATGACCAATATTCATACATTTTATCTAGCTTGCCGGAGAAGAAGCCCACCACCATAGACTCAAAGAAAGATTTTTCCTTGGCATAATAGCGCTCAAGACTGTCGTTATATGCTTGCTTTGCATAAGCAAGTTTATTTTCAGTACTGACTATTTCCTCTTGTAGTTGTAATACATTTTGATTAGCTTTTAGATCGGGATATTGTTCAAATACTACATTTAAATTAGAAGCAATTTGTGAGATCCCATTTTCTGCAGCAATCCGTGCTTTTTCATCACCAGAGGCTTGCGCAGTTTTGGCCTGATTGCGCAATGCTACTACATCTTTTAAAGTAGTCTGCTCATAATCCATATATTTTTTTACGGTTTCGATGAGTGACTCAAATACTTTATAACGTCTGTCAAGTTGAATATCAATTTGGCGTTGATTATTATTGATAGCTTCAATTAACGCAATAAGCCGATTATAAATGCCGATTGCCCATACACAGACAAGTACTGCCAAGATTAATATAGTGAACATAAAGGTTTTCATAGTTAGTTCCTTAGTTGCATAAGTAGAACGCTTAGGTTGCTAATGCGCTTGTATACTACTAAAGATAGAATTGCTATGGTTATTTGTCAATTATTTTATTTAGTTGATGAAACATCATGTGTAAGTGATGAAATTTCATTCTTCTTGTAAAAGATATTTGATTAATTTATTATATGGTCTGATATTTCTTTATATATTCTTGAGGATAAATTATGTCAATAAGAGAGCGCATATCATTTTTTAATGGTGCTGCTACAACCCACAAAAATACCGCAGTTTCACTTTTAAAACAGCAAAGTACGGTATCATTTTTACCATATCACTCATGGGGATATCACCGTGTATCCATTATTTACCCGCTATGTCACGTAACCAAAATCATCGTGAGTGCTGCGAGAATTTTACATGGTGGTTTGTTATTGTTAGGTGCTGTATTTGATGATCCAACAGCATCCATCCCACAAGTTATAAGTGGGATGATTAACGAATTTGTAACCATGCTTTTAAATGTCACAAATGTTATCGTATCAACAGTGTTGTTAATCACACGCACATTGGCGACATTATACAACTTAGAGTATCTTTCTGACACCATTTGCACTGATGTGGCAGAGCAACAAGTAGAGTTGTGTGAGCTTGAGAAGGTCCTTATGATGGAACTTGATGAAGATATGTCGTACGCTCTTATTGAATGCGATATTGCTGAGAACACAATGAGTTTATTAGCATAATTTGCTAGTGGCTTAGATTTGATGCAGCGTAGCGTAATCAAGAGGTTAAGAGGTTGAAGGTATTAAATTAGCAGTTAATGCTTCAATCTTAAATTAGCAATTACATCCCCAAGACTGATTTTAACGCCTGTCCAGTATATGAATGTTGACATGCAGCCACTTGCTCTGGCGTACCACATGCGATTATTTGCCCACCTTGGTTACCACCTTCTGGACCTAAGTCGATTATCCAATCTGCAGTTTTAATTACATCTAGGTTATGTTCTATTATGATAATAGTATTGCCATGTTCGCGTAGGCGGACTAATACGTTTAATAGTTGTTTAGTATCATGAAAGTGTAAGCCAGTCGTTGGTTCATCTAAAATGTATAGGGTATTGCCAGTGTCGCGTTTGGAAAGTTCGCGTGCTAGTTTTATGCGTTGTGCTTCACCGCCAGAGAGAGTAGTAGCGCTTTGGCCTAAGCGTATATAGGCAAGCCCGACATCTATAAGAGTTTGTAATTTGCGTGCTAGTACTGGTATTGCTTGAAAAAATACGTGTGCTTCTTCAATGGTCATGCTTAAAATTTCATGGATATTTTTGCCCTTATATTGGATTTCTAGTGTTTCACGGTTATAACGCTTACCTTGACAGATATCGCAGGCTACATATAGATTAGGCAGGAAGTGCATTTCTATTTTAATCATGCCATCACCTTCACATGCTTCACAGCGCCCACCACGTACATTAAAGCTGAAGCGACCTTGGACGTAGCCTCTGGCACGTGATTCAGGAGTATTGGAAAATAACTCGCGAATTGGGGTGAGTATGCCTGTGTATGTGGCGGGATTTGAGCGTGGTGTGCGGCCAATAGGGCTTTGATCTATATCAATTACATTATCGCAGAGTTCTAGGCCAGTAATTTTTTGTAACTCTCCTAGTGGCTGTATAGATGCACGGTTTAATTGTGTGCAAGCTAATGGATAGAGTGTATCGTTGATAAGGCTGGATTTACCTGATCCAGATACGCCAGTTATACAAGTGATAATGCCTAATGGGATTTGTACGGAGATGTTGTGTAAGTTATTACACGTGATACCAATTAAATGAATTATACGTTTTTTATCGATTTTATGGCGCGTTTTAGGTATGGGGATGGTTTGTGTACCAGCTAGATATTGACCAGTCAATGATTTAGCATTAGCAATAATTTCTTGTGGAGTACCACATGCCACTATTTCACCACCATGAACGCCCGCACCTGGGCCTATATCTAATACATAATCAGCGCTACGAATTGCCTCTTCATCGTGCTCAACTACGATAACAGTATTGCCTAAGTCACGTAGGTGAAATAGTGTTTTTAAGAGTCTGTCATTATCACGATGATGTAGTCCAATAGATGGCTCATCTAAAATATACATCACGCCGACTAAGCCTGATCCAATTTGGCTTGCCAGGCGAATGCGTTGCGCTTCACCGCCAGATAATGTTTCTGCGCGTCTATCTAGGGATAAATAATTTAAGCCAACGTTAATTAGAAAGCTTAAGCGATCAATAATTTCTTTGGTAATTTTATTGGCAATTTCACCACGTTGCCCAGGTAAAGCAAGGTTTGTGAAAAAAGCTTGAGTGTCTTCTATGGAATAGGCCGTAATATTGGGTAGATTATGGTCAGCAATAAACACATGACGTGCGCTAGCTTGTAATCTTGTCCCAGCACATGCAGGGCAGGGTTTTGCTGCAGATCCTGACTCACTGCCATCAAGAGTAATGGATTGCTCTATACCTAATCCATCACACATGCTACATGCTCCCATTGGGCTATTAAATGAAAATAGACGTGGTTCAAGTTCACGCAGACTATATCCACATTCGGTACAGGCAAATTTAGAGGAAAAAACAGTTTCTGCGAATTCTCCCGCCATGGGAGAGATTATAACCAGGCCATCGCTTAAATTTAATGCATTTTCCAACGATTCACTAAGTCTGGTTGCAAGATCGGATCTAATTTTAAATCTATCAATGACGACTTCAATAGTGTGTTTTTGTTTAGGCGTCAAGCTGGGTAGATTATCTAGTTCGTAGATTTCGCCATCAATTCGTGCTCGCACATAACCTTTGGTTTGTAGGTGCTTAAATAATTGGACATGATCACCTTTGCGTTCACGGATGACTGGCGCCAAAATCATAGCTTTACTGTCTAGTGGTAAAGCTAGCACTTGATCAACCATTTGGCTAATGGTTTGTGCGTGTAATGTCACCTTATGTGCTGGGCAGCGCGGCTCGCCGACGCGTGCAAATAATAGGCGTAAATAGTCATAGATTTCGGTAATGGTGCCGACGGTGGAGCGCGGATTATGTGAAGTAGCTTTTTGTTCGATAGAGATTGCTGGCGACAATCCATCGATGCTATCAACATCCGGTTTTTCCATCATGGATAAAAATTGGCGCGCATAGGCGGAGAGTGATTCTACATAACGTCGTTGCCCTTCAGCATATAAAGTATCAAAGGCGAGCGATGATTTACCAGATCCTGATAGACCAGTGATAACGGTAAGTTTATCGCGCGGGATATCGATATTAATATTTTTTAAATTATGGGTTCTAGCCCCACGAACTTTGATAATATTTTGCATTGGTCACTGCACTCCGCACCGCTGCCTGGCTATACTTTTTGATCTGAGGAGCTATTGTAGTAGGTTGTTGTAAAATACACAACGAATATGGGAGAGTTTATTTCATAGTTGATCGAATATACAAATTAATATACTATCTCGCTTGTTATTTAAATGTTGGAGATCAAAATGAATAGATCGCAAATAATCAATAACCTTCGCAATAAAATAGTTCAACCTATTGTCACTGTATATCCATATGCGATCCGATCACGAGTTATGTCTATATTTGAAAAAATCATTCCTCTGTTCTCGGACATGTTGCTCAAGTATAAACAATACAATCCAGCAGTAGGAGTACCAGTTAATCTTGTTTCATGGGGTATTACTATTGCTTTAGTCACTGCCGTAGTATTATCCGTAATCCCTATTGTAGCTATTGGAATACCAATACTTATCGCCTCAGTAATCAACATATTTATTCTAGGGTTTCTAACACGTGGTCATTATGGCAAACTACTAGAACAAAAGCTTGATTATCAATCAGAGGCTGATTTTTTCAATCCATTTAAAATAAATTTAGCGCTTTTATGGCAGGGAGCACTGAACCAACTATTCGATAAAACGTGGCCTATGTGCAGTTCAGGCAAAAAATCGGAAGAAATAAGGGGGGTGATGGTGCGCTCCGTATTTTCTATCTTGAGTCTGCCTTTTCTATTAATTGCAACAACCTTTACAGCGGTGCAATGGACAATGTTAACAATATTCTGTCTCGTCAATATCACTGCTGCATCTGTCAAAGCAGCTTCACTGCTGTTATTAAACCTCCCTCTGTATATCAAAGACGCTTGCGCTGCAGGGATTGATTGGATCCATAGTTTACGGAATCCGGCAGATGTGCCGCCGCCTCCTGGTCCGATGGCTGTGGAGTTGCAAGGTTTTGAGGAGAAGTTTAGCCCAGCACAGCCAAATGCAATAAGAAATTTTGATGCACTTTTTCCTGCAGGGCCTTCTTCTGTGCCCACGGTTCCCAATGCCCCTGTGGACAGTGCTAAAATTGCAGTAAACCATCAATTGGGTCACGGGCAATAGAAATTTGTATAACAGTGTATTATAGTGTATAAAAAATTATAGACTATAGGCACGGGAGTATTATGATGGCTATTGCAATTAGGTTATCAGAAGCACTAGAGAACAGTTGCATCAGATTGAATTTGATGCAGACAAGGCTAGTGTAAAGTGGACGCGTAAACCCGACGATCTGGCCTCAGCATTAACCAAGATTGATGTAGATAGAAATCAAGTGTTTGAACGTCGATTGACTCAGTTCGTTGGGCTTAAGTTGGCAGCTACCACATCCCGTTTCTTTCAGTCATATGTGTACCATATTATTGATGATCATCCATCGACTTCAGCGAGAACTGAAGCGTTGCGCAGATTTGAAGTATTCTAGTGTCGCTTACAATACCACCATTGCCGTATATGGTATAGCGCGCCCCACTAACCTTTATACTGCGTTGCAAGTTCGCATGCCTTCGGTCATGTACTTGATGTACACTCCCTCGACACACTCACTTGCGCCTTGTCTAAAGCTTAGTGGTGCGCGCTATAGTGTTTAATTACCTCTGCGCCACGGCCAACCCCTTCAATATGGTAAGTGCTGCATATAATTGGTAGTCTGCATGTAATAATTTTGCTTCATCTGTTGAGGAGGCTTTGGTTTTTAGGCTTTGTTTATCATCAGTTTTATTTAATAAATGTCCGCTTAAATCAGCTTCAGAAAAATTTAAACTATCATCTTTTTTGGTGTTTGGTACGGCCATTTCTTCTACTACTATATCAGGAGTAATACCTTTTGCTTGAATGGATGTGCCTGAAGGAGTGTAATAGAGAGCAGTAGTGAGTTTTATACCGCTTTTGGCATCTAGTGGTAAGACTGTTTGCACTGAGCCTTTGCCAAAACTTCTTGTGCCTAATATAACTGCACGTTTGTTGTCTTTTAAGGCACCAGCAACAATTTCAGCTGCAGAGGCAGAGCCGTTATTAATTAATACTACCATTGGAGCTTTATGTAAAATATCTGCCGATTTTGATAATGCAGTAAATTTTGAACCAGGTAGGCGGCCCTCTGTATATACTATAAGCTCTGGTTTATTATTTTTGTCCTTGCCAAGAAATGCATCAGATACTTGAATAGCTGAATCTAATAAGCCGCCAGGATTATTACGTAAATCTAGGACCAAGCCTTGTAAGTTGCCGTGCGCTTCTTGTTTTAATTTAGTGATAGCCTTCTCCATGTCTATGCCTGTTAACGCTTGAAACTGGGTTAAACGCACGTAACCATATTTGTTATCTAGTAATTTACTATGTACGCTTTGAATGAGAATTTTTTCTCGTGCGAGAGTAAATTTTAGCGGTTTGTTTACATCTTTACGTAATATAGTTAAATCTACGGTACTACCAGGTTTGCCGCGCATTAAATTGACAGCTTCTTTTAGATCGATTCCTTGCACGGATTTATTGTTTAATTTTATGATATAATCACCAGCTTTTATACCAGCTTTAAAGGCTGGAGTATCAACTAGTGGAGTGATGACTCTTACTACACCATTTTCCATAGTTACTTCAATACCTAAGCCACCAAACTCACCATTAGTTACAGTTTGTAATTCATTAAATTCTGTTTCATCTAGATAGCCTGAATGTGGATCTAAGCCACTTAACATGCCACGGATAGCATTATCAAATAGTTCTTTATCATTCACAGGTTTGACATAATATTTTTTGATTTGCCCAATAGCATTGGAGAAACGTTGTACATCTTCCATGGGAATGCGCTGATTGGGATCTTGTTCTTGTTCTAATTCTTGATCTGACCAGACGTGGAATGGGAAGAGTAAAACAGCCGTCATAGTAGTGATTTGCGCTCCGTGCGCCAATTGCTTGGTGAACATTTATTTCTCCTAAATAGCCCCTTCATTTTTCCCTTCTCACCATGTGGGGAGAAGGGGCCCGTAGAGCTTGTCCCCGCGAAGGCGCGGGAGCGGATGAGGGATCTTAGCTTATGAGAGCTACTCTGTAGCTAACTTGCGTTTAAGCTAGCCACTCAAGTGGAGGAACTGCTTTTCCCCGGTCTCTTATTTCAAAGTATAGACTGTTTTTCTTACAACCACCGGTATGTCCAACAATAGCAATTTGTTCGCCTTCCTTTACTAAGTCACCTTTGCGTTTAAAGAGAGATTGATTGTGTGCATATAGGCTCATAAAGTTCGCGCCATGATCTATAATGATTAACAGGCCATAGCCTTTGAGCCAGTCACTAAATACAATCGTACCAGGGTATATGGATTTTACTAATGCTCCTTCTTCGGCAAAAAAAGTAATGCCTTGTTGTATTCTTTCAACTTGGATTTGGTTGCTATCCACAGGTCTATTAAGCTTTCTGCGCATCTTAGCGAAGGAAAGCGGTGTTTGAGTGCTGCTTGTAATATTGAGAGTGCGTAGCAACTCTGATAAAGCAATTTTATTTTGTTCATACTCTTTTAATGCATCTTTTTTGCTTAAAATGGTTTTTTGTAAAGACTGTAGGATCGCGGCATTATTGATTTTTGCTGTACTTAACTGTTCTTGATTGTTCCTTAAATCTAAGGTTAGCTTTTCTTGTTCTGTAATCGCTTGTTGTAATTGCGTCTGTTTCTCGTCTAGCATATTTTTTGTTTGATTGAGGTTATTAATCAGCTCTGTTCTAGATTTGATTATATATTGATATAAAGTAAATAATTTATTAATTTCATGCGGGCTATTTTGGTCAAGTAATAGTTTGAGCGGTTGATATTCGCCAATTTTGTAACCAGCAATGAGATGTTTGCTAAGTAGAAGTTGTTGTTTGGTTTGAGTTGTAGTGAGCGTGTCTATACTAGTTTTTAGCTGTGCTAATTGCTGTTGTTTGGCTTGTATATTTTGGGTAATGAGGTTTAATTTGCGCACGTTACTACTGATTTCTTTTTCTGTAGTTGCTAGTACTTTTTGTAATTGTGAGCGATTGTTGTTAGCTTGTATTAAAGATTGTTGCACGATGTGCATGTCTTTTTCTAGGCGTTGTAATTTGTTCTTGGCTTGGAAGATAGTAACTTGTTCTGCGTGGATATGTTGTGATAGGCAGAGTAAGAGTATAGTAATAATTATAGGCAACTTCGAGGCCATAGACATTATATATGTACCAAAAGTGACGTACCAGTCATCTCTGCTGGCGGTGAGATCCCAAGTAATGTTAAAATTGTCGGTGCAATGTCTATTAAATTTCCGGAAGTTTTACTGATGTGCCACTTACTATCTCCGATATAAATAAATGGTACGAGGTTGCAGGTGTGTGCTGTATGTGCTTGCTGGGTGGTATTATCATATAGGCATTCAGCATTGCCATGATCAGCGGTAATTAGTAATTGCCCATGGGCTTTGCTTATAGCATGATTGATCTTATACAATGCATTATCAATACATTCAATCGCGCGTATTGTAGCTTGAAAATTTCCCGTGTGTCCTACCATATCAGCATTAGCATAGTTACAGATAATGACATCATAAAGTTTTTTTTCAATAGTATCTATTAAAGCGTCGGTTATTGCTGTTGCACTCATTTCTGGCTGTAAATCATAAGTACTGACGCGTGGAGAAGGGATTAATTTACGAGTTTCTTGTGGAAATGGTGTTTCTACCCCGCCATTGAAAAAAAATGTAACATGTGGATATTTCTCTGTTTCAGCTAAACGTAATTGACTTAAATTGTGTTTAGCTAGTACAGCGCCTAAAGTATTATTTAAGGATAATGGTGGGAAGGCTGGGGTAGTGGGTAAGTAGTCGGCATACTCTGTCATGCTGATAAAATTCGCCAGTTGTGGTATGGTGTTACGCGCAAAGCCGGTGAATGACTGTGCCAAAAAGGCTTCTGTGAGCTGTCTTGCACGGTCTGAGCGAAAATTAAAAAATAATATGCTGTCACCGTCTTGTATTGTATGTATAGCACCAATTGTAGTCGGTGGGATAAATTCATCGCTAATATTTTGTTGATAATATGCAGCTACTGCAACTTGCGCTGTATGAAAGTTGTGTTGGGCTACGCCTTCTGTTAATAAGCGATACACAGGTTCGATGCGTTCCCAATGTTTATCACGATCCATAGCATAATAGCGCCCAGTAATTGAGCATATGGTAGCTATGTGTTGTTTAGCCAAGTGCGCTTGTAATTTTTCGAGACTTTCTAAGGCACTGCGTGGCGGGGTATCGCGCCCGTCTAGGAACAAGTGTAAATAAACGGAGCTAAATTGCTCATTTGCACACAAGTCCAGTAATGCGAGTAGGTGATCTTCATGGCTATGTACTCCGCCTGTAGATAAGAGACCAATAATGTGTAGAGCTTTTTTAGTTTGTTGTAGGCGTGTAATAGTTGTCTTAAATACAGGATTTCTGGCAAAATCACCACTTTGTATAGCATCGTGAATACGAGTATAATCTTGCTGAATTATACGTCCGGCAGCTATGTGCATATGTCCAACTTCAGAGTTTCCCATTTGCGCATTGGGCAGGCCAACGTATTGCCCAGATGCATTGAGCAGGCTATGGGGGCGCGTTTCCCACCAGGTGTTCCATTGCGGTGTGGAGGCAGCAGCAATTGCGTTATTTGTTTTTGTTAGGCTATAACCCCAGCCATCTAAGATAATTAGTACTAGGGGTGTGCGCGTTGACATATTGGTTAGACTCCAAATTATTGGGGGTGCTACCGGAATTTCGGTAGTGCCATATTTTGTTTACTATACCATTTTTAGTAACGTGCACGAAATAACTTCCATAACTAGGTACAGTTAATATTTCTTTAGCTATGGAAGTTATTTTGTGAACGTTACTTGTGTGAGGAACTGTTGTGATGGATGAAAAATTACCGAAACATGTCGCTATAATTATGGATGGTAATGGTAGGTGGGCATTACAGAGAGGATTATCTCGTGTTGAAGGTCATCTTGCAGGTGTTGAGGCTGCAAAACTTGTTGTGCGTGCGTGTTTAGAAAAACATATTGAAGTTTTGAGTTTATTTGCATTTAGTTGTGAAAATTGGTTGCGCCCTAAAAGTGAAGTTGATTTTCTCATGAATCTTTTTATTCGTGCATTAGAAAGCGAAATAGCTGCTTTGCATTCACATGGAGTGAAGTTGCGGTTTATTGGTGATTGTAGTTTATTACCTACGGATTTACATACTGAGATAGAAAAAGCTGAGGTTTTGACGGCTCATAATGATAAATTACTATTAAATGTGTGTGTAAATTACAGTGGACGGTGGGATATTGTGCAGGCAACAAAAACTCTGTGTACACAAGTAGTAAATGGTACATTAGCTATAGAAGCAATTGATGAGGCCACGTTTGCTGGTGCTTTAGGAACTGCAGAAGTTTTAGATCCAGACCTATTGATTCGTACCAGTGGTGAATGGAGAATCAGTAACTTTTTCTTATGGCAATTTGCATATACAGAGTTATATTTTTCTGAAGTTTTATGGCCAGATTTTGCAAAAGATGAATTTGACCGTGCTTTAAAGAGTTTTAGTATACGCGAGCGTCGGTATGGGCAGATCTCAGAACAATTAGGGGGCTCTGCGTGACGATACAATTTACCTTCGAATGTACACCAACATGTCCCCGCGAAGGCGTGGGATTCCTTAACTTAAGAGCAGTAATGCACATATATTTAGGCCAATCATATGTTTAGACAGAGGCTTTTGACAGCGATTGTGTTAGTCTTATGTGTCTTGTTCTTATTGTATGTAAATAATGTTTGGTTGTTTAGTTTGGTTATATTGTTTTTAGTTGGCATGAGTGGGTATGAATGGTTACAATTGATTCCGTTAACAGGACGCTCACAACAGCTAGCTTTTATTTTTGTCTTGCTGTCTTGTTGCGTAGCTAGTTTATTTTGGCCATGGTTATGGATTAGTGTGGGCATAGTTCTCTGGGTTGGGATTATTATTGCGGTTGTGGTATATCCTGCAGGGCAAATATACTGGGGCCGACAAATTTTTATTGGCATAGCTTGTTGGTTATTGATACCATTGTTTGTTTGCACTTTAGTCTTGCTGTATCAGCATGATAGTGGCTCTGCATACATATTATATGTTTTATGCTTTGTATGGGCAGCAGATACAGGAGCCTATTTAATAGGCAAAGTGTTGGGCAAACATAAATTAATTCCTGCGGTGAGTCCTGGTAAAACGCTAGAGGGCGCTATAGGTGGTTTAAGCTGCGCATTAATAGTAGCGTGTGTTGGCGTGATTTATTTTCATCCTTTACATAAAATTTGGTGGTTTGGACTTGCGGTGTGTACATTTACTATGTCTATAATTGGCGATTTATTTTTTAGTATGTTAAAACGCCGTAATCACGTGAAAGATTCGGGGAATTTATTGCCTGGACACGGCGGTGTTTTAGATCGTATAGATAGTTGGCTTGTTGCTGTACCAATATTTTATTGTGGATTGTATTGTATGATGTAATAGCTTTGCTTGGGCGTTGTTACTATATACATGTTAATGCCATGCTCAATTTTTTGAATTCCCGTGGATTGACCACGGGTCCATTGAATAGCGCGTATTAATGGATACCGCAGTCAAGCCGCGGTAATGCGCGAGTTTGAAAAAGTTGAGGATCACGTATGTTATATCTAGGAACTGATACATGCTAGCGATGACAGGGTATTTTTTATTGGCATTATTTTTGCTGACTATTGCGCATGAATATGGTCATTTTTTATTGGCACGATTAACTAATGTTAAAGTGTTGCGCTTTTCATTTGGCTTTGGACCGGTATTAGCACGCATACAAGGTAAACGTGGTACAGAATATACGTGGTCACTTATTCCATTGGGCGGTTATGTGAAAATGCTAGATGAAGCGGATGGGGACGTTACTGCTGCGGAGCGGCATTTGGCGTTTAATCGTAAGTCTATTTTCGTGCGCGGAGCCGTGGTGTTTGCAGGGCCTGCGTTTAGTATTGTATTTGCTTTTATCCTGTTGTGGCTAGTGTCGGTAATCGGCAGACCAGTTATTCCAACGATTCCACCAGTTGTAGGCGAGGTTTTAGCAGATTCGCCTGCACAACTGGCTGGCATTGTAGCTCACGATCGTATTTTGTCGATTGCGCATAATCAGGTAACTGACTGGATGGACGTTGTGGAGTTTGTTAAATCTCATCCCAATCAAGACGTTACAGTGCAGCTTATGCGCAATAATAAGCTGCGTGAGAAAAAGATTCATATTGGAAAAATATTAGATAATGGTAAAATGCTAGGGTATTTTGGTGTACGTTCAAAACATGTAGAATGGCCTGCAGATGGGCGGGTACAGCGAGAAAATCCTATACGCGCGCTGCATGTTGCTTTTAATCAAACAGTGGCATTAACTGGAGCAACATTTGCTTTGTGTGGGCGTTTAGTATCAGGACAATTATCTTGGCAGATTGTGAGTGGTCCTGTAGGGATTGCTCAAGGAGCTAGAGATGCTGGACGTGATGGCATAGTGTATTACTTATCTTTTTTAGCATTAGTAAGTATTAGCGTAGGGGTGTTAAATTTATTACCTATTCCTATGTTAGATGGCGGGCATTTGTTATATTTTCTAATCGAAATAGTTACACGCAAACCGCTGTCTGAACGGAGCAAGAATATAAGTGCGAGTGTGGGTATTGTGATGTTGGTAATGTTAATGGTAGTTGGGCTTGGTAATGATGTTGTGCGGTTGCAGCATGGTTTAGGATCGTGAGAGAAATAACTTCCAATTCTTTGATGCAAGAATGGGAAGTTATTTCTCTCATAATCCTTAAGATGTTTCTCTCTTGTGGTGGTTTTAAATTATGAAAAAAATTAATAAAAAATTGATAGCTACGTTTTGTTGTTCAGCAGCTTTAGCCTTTTCCACACCAGGCCAGGCAGAGAGTGGTTTTGTCGTGCGTGATATTAAAATCACTGGATTGCAGCGGGTTAGTACAGGGACTGTATTAAATTATCTGCCTGTCCAAGTTGGAGAAGAAGTTGGTCCTGATTCAACACCACAGATTATACGTGCACTATATAATACCGGATTTTTTCAATCAGTGACTCTATCTAGGCAGGGTAATACTCTGATTGTACAGGTGGTCGAGCGCTCTACCATAGGCTCTGTGAATGTTGTTGGCAATGGTGAGATCCCAAGCGATAAAATGAAAGACATACTGAAAGAGCTTGGCTTGGTCAAGGGCCAAGTATTTCAACGTTCAGCTTTGGAACGACTGGAAAAAGAATTAAAACAAGCATATAATGCTCGCGGCAAATATAATGCGCGTATTGAGTCAAACATTACCACACTGACTGATAATCGCGTAGGAATTAGCGTGACTATATCGGAAGGCCGTGTGTCACGTATTAGAAAAATTAAAATTGTAGGTAATCATGATTTTACCTCCAGTGAATTATTGCCTGAGTTGTCACTCTCTACTAGCAATTTGTTTACTTACTTCACCAAAAAAGATCAATACTCAAAAGTGGCCATGGATACCTCACTTGAAGCATTACGCTCTTTCTATTTAGACCGCGGCTATTTAAAATTTAATATTATATCTTCGCAAGTATTATTGGCGCCAGATAAGAAAGATGTGTTTATCACTATTAATATTGAGGAAGGGCCGCAATATAAATTTGCAGGTTTTGCCGTCGTCGGCAAAACAGTGATCCCTAATCAGAAACTTGCATCATTGATACATATTCAGGCTGGCAGTGTATTCTCAAGGAAAAAAGTCACAGAAAGTATTTCCGACTTAAGCCTGGCATTAGGTGACGAAGGTTTTGGTTTTCCAGCGATTAATGCCGATCCGCGTATTGATGAAGTAAATAAAACCGTATTTATTACATTTGTAATTGAACCAGGTAGACATGTTTATGTGCGGCGTATTAATTTAAGTGGTAATACTAAAACTGCAGATTATGTCTTGAGAAATGCTCTTAAGCAAAATGAAGGAGCTTTATTATCATTGCATAATATTAAAGAATCTGAACGGCAGTTACGTTTCAGGAACTATCTGAAAAATATTAATATAAAAACTACTCCAGTACCTGATACTAATAATCAAGTAGATTTAGATGTGCAAGTTGAAGAAGCATCTTCCGCTGAAGCGAACGCATCGATTGGTTATGGTACTAATGGACCACAATTTAATGCAGCCTTTAATCAGTATAACTTTATGGGTACTGGTAGGACTGTAGGGCTGTCTTTTAATGCTAATTACTGGAGTCAGGATTACTCTTTTCATTACTATAATCCGTTTTATACTAATACAGGAGTAGGGCGCGGGCTGAATTTTTATTATCAAAATGTTAATCCACAACATTTAGATGTTGTAACATATCGTTCCGAACGTGCTGGTGTGGACATGGGTTATAATATTCCTTTAAATGATAAAAGTAGTTTGCAACTAGGGTATGGATATCAGGGCTTAAATATTAAATCTGCAGGTTATGTTCAGCAAGTCCAGAATTTTGTCAGTCAGTATGGTAATACTTTCAATCAAATACGCTTAAGCACTGGTTGGAATAGAAATGGTTATGACCAAATGCCATATCCTACTACTGGTGTAAACCAACAAGCAACTTTATTGTTGGCATTGCCAGCAACTTCTAAGTCGTTTAGTTATTATAAAGCGTCATATCAAACACGCTTGTATCAGCCTTTAGTACGAGGATTTATTTTTACTGCACTCGGTAATGTTGGGTTTGGTAATCAGTTTGATGGTGTAGGCTTGCCATTTTATGAAAACTACTTTGCTGGTGGTATTGCGCAGCCAGGTCAAGTGCGCGGTTATGATAGTTATTCGTTAGGGCCACAAGATAGCGCAGGTAATGCTATGGGAGCAAATTTTTTAGTTAATGGTAGTGTAGGTGTGATTTTGCCTTATCCGCTCAGCAGAGACGTAGTGCGTACCACATTATTTACAGATGCCGGGAATGTGTATTCGTATGGCGCCCCAGTGTCTTTAGGTGGCACTGATTCTGGTCCGATTCGCTATTCAGCTGGAGTATCGGTGGAATGGCGCTCACCATTTGGCCCGTTAGCATTTAGTTTAGCTAAGGCTTTGAATAAGCAACCGTTAGATCGAGAGCAATGGTTCCAGTTTAGTGTGTCATCTGGATTTTAGGGACAGTGAAAAGGGCGACCGCCAGTCGCCCCTCAACCGTCAATTAATTTTTCATGTATAGGTCCTATGAATTGCTCGCAAGCTATGATTTGGTATGATACTATTTGTATGTTGTACATTAGGTGATTTTGTTAGTGTTGATCTTATTTTTTAAATGTGTGGAGTGATATTATGAAGCGAGTTTGTAGTTTGTTCACAGTATTGATGTTCACGTTAGTATCTGTGAATGTTTTTGCCGATGGTGTGAAAATTGGTGTTGTTGATTTGCAAAAAATTATGCAGGCATCTACACAGATGAAAGCAATTCAAGAAAAATTAGAAAAAGAATTTAAGCCACGACGTGATAAGTTGGTAGCTATGGAAGATGGCTTAAAAAAGGATATGGAGAAATTTAAACGTGATGCATCAGTCTTAAGTCAAACACAAAAAAAAGACCTGGAAAAAAAGATTGTTACCACACAACAACAATTTGAACGTGAAGGGCAGCAATATCAACAGGAGTTAAGCACAGCGCACAATGAAGCTATGGAAGAGTTCTATACTAAGATTCGTGCGGCGATTGCTAAAGTAGCTGCTGCAGATCAATATGACATAGTATTGCAAAAAGATGCTGCGCCATTTAGTGCAGATAAATTAGATGTCACCACAAAAGTAATTCAAGAAATTAAGTAGATATGCATTTCTTGTAGCCCGTTATGAGAGGGAGCCGCTGCATACGGGCTACTTCTCATACGACCTATACAATCTTTATTGATTTGCAAAAATACGCAACTCAACCTATTTTAGTGGTTTTAAGATTTACACGTATGGACTTGCTATGATTGACTCTATTGATATTAATAAAATTGTGGAGATGATCCCACATAGGTACCCTTTTCTTCTTGTTGATAAAGTATTGGACTATCGTGAGTTTGAATATATAGTGGCTATTAAAAATGTCACTATTAACGAGCCATATTTTGCTGGTCATTTCCCAGGGAATCCTATTATGCCCGGTGTGTTGATAGTAGAGTCTCTGGCGCAGACAGGCGGTATATTATTGAGTTTATCGCAGACTGTGAAAGAGGGGTATGAGTTTTTATATTTTTTTGCAGGTATTGATAATGTGCGCTTTAAGCAAGTGGTTTTGCCTGGTGATCAATTACGTCTAGAAATAAAAGTTACTGGCCATAAGCGCGAATTTTGGCGCACTCATGGTGACGCGTATGTTGATGATAAGTTAGTCTGTTCTGCAGATTTGATGTGTGCCGCTAAGGAAGTGAAACGTGATTATTAGTGAGCATGCGATTATTCATGAGTCAGCTAAAATTGCTCCAGGGGTGTCTATTGGCCCTGGTACGGTTATTGGCGCTGATGTAGAAATTGGAGCAGGGACTTGGGTTGGACCACATGTGGTAATCCAAGGACCGACTGTTATTGGCGAATATAACAAAATTTTTCAATTTGCCTCAATTGGTGATGCACCACAAGATATCACTTATAACGACGAGCCAACACGCTTAGAAATTGGTAATAATAATATTTTTCGAGAATTTGCTACAGTCAGTCGCGGTACAGTAAAGGGTGGCGGTCTTACTAAGATTGGTAATGGTAATTTCTTGATGGCATATACTCATGTTGGGCATGATAGTTTGGTAGGGAATCATGTGATCATGGTTAACCATGCAGCCTTATCTGGTCATGTGATTGTGCATGATTATGTAAATCTTGGTGCGTATGCAGCAGTGCATCAATTTTGTCATGTTGGTGCGTATGCTTTTATTGCGCGGGCCACGTATATTACTAAAGATGTTTTACCATATGTGATGATTGCTGGCAATGATACTTCGGCATGCGGAGTGAATACCGTTGGCTTGCGTCGCGGTGGATTTTCTGCCGATACTATTAATATTGTGCGCCGTGCTTATAAAATTATTTTTAGAAAAGGCTTAACTGTGCAAGAGGCAGTGGCTGAATTAGAGATATTACAAAGTTCTTGTCCAGAACTTCTCCCAATGATCGATGCATTACGTAAATCTACCAGGGGGATTGTGAGATAATGTTAGATCCACAATTATTACGCCAGCATGCTAAGGATGTTGCCAGGCAGTTACGCACGCGCGGTTTTCAGTTTGATGCAGATGCGTTTTTACAGTTAGAAGAGCAGCGCAAGTCATTACAAATAGCAGCACAAAAGTTACAGCAGGAGCGTAATGAACGCTCTAGTGAGCTTGGGTTAGCCAAAATGCGTGGTGAAGATATTAGCGCGCACAAACAAGAGTTAGCACAATTAGGCGATGACTTAGCTCTGCAAAAATCACAGTTGGATAGTGTGCTAGAAAAAATTACAGCAATTAGTTATACCTTGCCTAATTTACCACATTCTTCTGCGCCAATTGGCACTTCAGAAGCTGATAATGTTGAATTACGCCATCATGGCACACCTAGAAAGTTTGATTTTGTCCCACAAGCGCATGATGATTTAGGTCAAGCTTTAGGGCAAATGGATTTTGGCTTGGCTGCAAAAATTACTGGTAGCCGCTTTGTGGTGATGAAGGCGCAGTTGGCTAAATTACATCGCGCTTTGATTCAGTTTATGCTTAACACACATACTAATGAGCATGGCTATGAAGAGGTATATGTGCCTTATATCGTGAATGCGGATAGTTTATATGGCACTGGACAATTACCTAAATTTGCGGCTGATTTATTTAAGTTGGCAGGGGACAGTGACTATTATTTAACCTCCACGGCAGAAATTCCAGTTACTAATATCGTACGCGATACTATTGTGGCAGATCAGCTCTTACCAATACGTTATGTATGTCACTCGCCTTGTTTCCGTAGTGAGGCAGGATCGTATGGGCGTGATACTAAGGGTATGATTCGGCAACATCAATTTGAGAAGGTAGAGCTAGTGTGGATTACGACGCCAGAAGAGTCATATGCCGCATTAGAGAGTTTAACACATCATGCAGAAGTGATTTTACAAAAGTTAAATTTGCCATATCGCGTAGTTACGTTATGTACCGCTGATTTAGGTGGTAGTGCTGCTAAAACTTATGATTTAGAAGTTTGGCTGCCTAGTCAAAACATGTACCGAGAAATTTCATCATGTAGCAATATGGAGTCTTACCAAGCACGGCGTATGCAAGCACGTTATCGTACTGCTACCAACGACATACAGTTGTTACACACTCTAAATGGCTCAGGCTTGGCTGTTGGTAGGACATTAGTAGCTATTATGGAAAATTATCAAGATAAGCAAGGGAACATCGAAATCCCTGAGGTATTGCGTGAGTATATGGGTGGATTAGAGGCTATCCCATCCAAATAAGTTAAAAATCAATACTAAGAGTAGCCCAGTGCGGAACTGATATAGCGCGTCCGACTAAGATTTAGACAAGGCGCAAGTGAATGAGGCGAGGAAGTGTACATGAAGTACATGACCGAAGCCGATTGAACTTGCAACGCTGTATAAATCTTAGTGGGGCGTGCTATAGTTATTATGTTTTTTTAAATACGCTAGTCACATCCGTGTCGCTCGGCGGACGCCATTCATGGCGTCCAACGATTTAAAAAAGCATAATAACCTAAGCTATCAGTTCTATATAGAGCTGTGCGGTATTTAGCGGTATTTATTTTTAACTTATTTTGATGAGACATTCATGAGTATATGTATGGGCACGTAGTAACAAATTGAGTAGAAAAATGCATGATTCTTCAATAGACATTACCATTTGTCCACATTGTTATCCTGAGAAAATTAATCATACACAAGAAAAATTCAACAGCTTCGTTCTGGCGTATATTAATAGACCGCTTGCACGCATATTTAAGTTCTTGACCTTTAATAAAAATATTTATTTTACAGATAGATATCTTGTAGCCACTATTATTTTATTAAGAAAATTTAATAAGCTGCATCTACAACAAGACATAAAAGCTGAGCAAACTACTACTAGATTACAGTTATTATGGAGTGAAGCACAAAAAAGAGGATTAGATTTATATAGCTTTTCTATGTATAACCGTCAATTATTGAGTTTTTTACTGAAATACAAAGGCAGAAATTATTATTTTCATTATTCTCCAACGACTTTGTTACATAAACATCTGAAACGATACAAAGATCCAACGATCTATGATGATAAAGCGCAATTTAAAAAGATCATGCTGCTCAATGACTTCCCACATCCTGAAGGGAGAGCGTTCTTTTCTAAAAGAAAAGCTTTTCTTTACGGAAAAAACCTTGGGTATCCATTAGTAGTAAAGCCAGCCGCCTCAACATTTAGTCATCATGTTAGCTTACAAATTAATGATCTACACACTCTAAAGCGGGCAATTGATATTGCAAAGCTCATTGATTGCAGAATCATAGTAGAAAGATTTATTGATGGTGATGTACATAGGATGATGTTTATAGATAATAAGCTCATTGTTTGCTCAAAAAGAACACGAGCTTGTGTCATAGGTGATGGCTACTCGACCATTGACATGCTGATAGACAAATTTAATAGTAATCCACTGCGAGGAAAAACTAATCAGGTAGGGTTTGCGCTATATCAAATCGCTAAAGATGCACATTTGCAGACTTATTTATCGACCCACGGTATGCACTTAAATTTTGTAGTAGAAGAGGGGAGAAAAATATATTTATCAGATAAAAGTAATTGTAGTAATGGCGCTCTAGTCATTAACGTTACTGAGGAGGTTTGCGCTGAAAATATAGAGCTTTTTCGTAAACTACATAATGCACTTCAAATAGGGGTCAGTGCAATTGATTTGATTTGTACAGATGTTTCTAAACCCTGGTATTCTCAACCTTTTGCGTTTCTTGAAAATAATAGCTTTCCTGCCATAGAACCTCAATATTATCCGTCAACTGGCAAGCCTGTGGATGTAGCAAAAGATATTTGGGATTTGGTTTTGTATAACCTTAACTCTTTCCGCAATGCCCGTCGAAATATATGATAGTCAACTTCCAATGCGTGCCTAGTACTATAATGAAACTGTCGTTTGGATATGCGCATTTCTTGAGTAATTTTTTTGCTTAAGTTTTTTGGGCGCTGTAGTTTGCCACTAATTATTTGTGCGGCAATTTTGGCTTGATAATCTGCTAATGGCCAAATGGAGCCTTGCGGTTGAAAGAGGCCAATAAAATATAGTGTATCAAAGTTAGGATGCATCATTTTTAAATAGAGTGGAATGTGGCGCGATGTGCTGAAATCAATTAATGCTGAGTCAAAAAATGGGAAACTAATTTTGTATCCTGTTGCATAAATAATTGTATCAAACTCATCATGACTGCCGTCTGTAAATTCAACTATTGCACCAGTTATATTTTTAATGCCATGGCGTGGCAAAACTTTGCCGTGTCTTATAAAATACAATAATTCGGAATTAATTGTTGGGTGTTGCGCGAGTGCTTTAGTAGTTGGTTCTTGTAAGTGATATTTGCCATAACGGCCTTGTATAAGACGAATGATCTTAGACGCAATAGACTGTCTAACCCAAAATGGCAACCATTTAAGCCTGGCAAATATTATATCAGTAGGCTTACCTAAGATAAATTTGGGAAAGATTGCTTGCCCTTGACGCATACTAATACAAACTTTTTTAGCGCAGCGTGAAACTTCTACTGCTACATCGCAGGCAGAATTGCCGGCGCCCACTACTAAAACATTTTTATCTTTAAATGGGGTTGCAGATTTATACTGATGTGCATGCAAAATTTCCCCATTAAATTTGCTTCCGTAGTTTGGTTGTAATGGATCCCAATGATGACCATTGGCAACGAATAAATAATCGAAAATAGTGGTGTGTTCTATATTATCGATGTCACAATAAGTGACTTCCCATTGTGTGGTCGCAAGTAAATTGGCACGTATTATTGTAGTATTAAATTTAATAAATTTTTTAATCGCAAAATGTGTCGCATAATCATTAAAATAGGCTAATAATTGCTGATGTGATGGATAATCTGGATAATTCCATGGCAGAAGGAAATCTTCAAATTGGGATAATCCCCTAGAACTAATGCTATGAGTAGTTTCATATACACTGGAATGGTTATTTGCCCAGTCAAAGATCCAATTACCACCTAACTGGCTGTTGCTTTCAAATACGGTAATTTGTGTGATCCCGCATTGTAACAGGTTTTTAGCAGTTGTTAGACCACATGGGCCGGCACCAATAACACAAACATTAGGCTGTTTTAGAGTCATGATTTATTACATCCATGATTTTTTGTACCATAAGTTCTTGTGTGTTAGAGTGTTTATCAATAGTAAAATGATTCATATATGACGTTTTAAATTTTTCTGATACATTGACATTCTCAATGTGGGTGAATTCAGGATCATCTGCTCTTAGTTTTAGTCCGCTTAGCATGGGGACTATGCCTGGTTTATACAAATTGTATGCATATTTTACATTCACTGGCACTGTTATTGGTGATACTGCATCTACAGTGAGTAAGAACTCTACAGGAATATGTGCTCGTTCTAAGTTGCGCGCTACTTTAATTTGCTCATTCGCACCTAGAGAGTGACCAACTAAAATAATTGGCTCATGTTTGCGCTCGGTTTGGTACTGTTTGATGATGTAAGCACTAACATTGTTGGTTTTATACCAAATACTGCCATGTGTTTGTACTTGGTAGTCGGTTTCTAATGTATTTTCTAAGCGATTCATGCCTAAGCTAAATAAGCCACCTAGTCCGCGCATTACATAAACTTGACCGGTGCGATATGGCGCATTACCCCTTGCAATGTGACGCGCTTTTGCGGCACGATCACTTGGAGCGAGATCTAAGCAACCTGTTAGACCTATGCTGATTAGTATTATCTTGATAATTCGACTGCTTGCTTGCATATTTTTCCTCGCTGTTATAGTAATTAGAGCCTGTTTAAAGTCTCATTATGCCGGCCATAAATCGTCGATTTCCTGCGATTTGTTGTTCATTTACTTTCTGACTCGGCATAACGAGACTTAAATAGGCTCTTACATATTTAATTCTTGTATTTTAGGCTGCAGTGAAATAATAGCTGCGTCATCTATAGCATCTATAGGTATTACATTCGCCCCAGTTACTTCTTCTGTTCCTTGCTGTATGTGGTGTAATACATGCATAGCACGTTGTTTATTAAAGGCGCCGTGCCAAGTGGCCATGATTATAGTGGCTATTGCATTACCAATAACATTGGTTATAGCACGGCCATCGGACATAAAACGATCGATACCTAGCACTAACACGACTCCACCTACAGGGATAGCATGCATGGCGGCAAGTGAACTTGCTAACACTACAAAGCCGCTACCACTAATACCAGCCGCACCTTTAGAGCTTAAAATCATTATGCCAAGTAAAGTTAATTGCTGTAAAGTAGTTAAGTCCGTATGTGTTGCTTGCGCGATAAATAATGCTGCAAGTGTTAAATAAATTGCAGTCCCTGCAAGATTAAATGAATATCCAACAGGTAATATTAATCCCACTATAGATCTATCACAGCCTAAATTGGTTAATTTTTCCATGAGTATTGGTAATACAGTTTCTGATGATGATGTCCCTAAGACGATAAGCAGCTCAGTTCTAAGATAGCGCATAAGCAATAATGGATTAATGCGACAATACCACCATAGTATGGTACATAAAACTGCAGTAATAAAAAAGAAACATGTAGCATAGTAAATCAGTACAAAACCTAGCATGTTTAATAGTGACGATGCGCCATATTGGCCAATACACAAGGCCATAGCTGAAAAAGCAGCTATTGGTGACAAGTGCATTACTATATGGATCATTTTAAAAAAAATGTTCGCTAATATTTGCGTCGCTTGTAAAATCGGTTTTGCAGGTTCGCCAACCATCATTAGGCCAGCTGCAAATAAGAGTGCTATGAAAAGTATGGGTAAAATTTCACCATTAACGAATGCTCCTATAAATGAGGATGGAATAATATCGAGAATAAAATTATGTGATTGAGCAGATCCGGAAGCCGCATTTAAATATTGTGCAGCTACATCATTACTTAAACTATTGGCACTTATCATCATGCCGGATCCAGGTTGGGTAATATTTGCAACTAGTAATCCTAGAGCCAATGCTAATGTAGTGGTAAGAATAAAATATGCAAGAGCCGTACCACCTATTTTGCCTACTTGTTTCATATCTTGCATAGCAGCTATACCAGATACCAGTGATAAAAATATAATGGGGGCAATTAACATTTTAATTAATTTTATGAAGACATCAGCGCCTGGCTTAAGTGTGATGGCTATTGTAGGAAACAAGATGCCAAAAATAACGCCGGCTAGTATACCTAAGAAGACCTGCACATAGAGTTTTTTTAAGTGATACATGGTAGATACGGTCTCCTGAATAGTTGGACAGTAATTTTAGTTTTGTATTATACTTTGTCTAGTTTCACCGCGTAAAGTATAATTTGAGGTATTGCATATGTATAGTATGAGTACATTTCCTAAAACTAGGCTTAGTCGCTTAAGACAGTCTATGAATATGAGGAGTTTAGTGCAGGAGACGCGCTTAAATATTGAACAATTAATTTTACCATTATTTATCAAACATGGTTGTGACCTAAAACATCCAATTGCGAGTATGCCAGGGCATTTTCAATGGAGTGTTGATAGAATACATGAAATCATTGAAGAGATTTGGAGCCTTGGTATACGGCGTGTGATATTGTTTGGAGTGCCAGAGGTTAAAGATCCATTGGGTTCTGATTCATATGCAGATGACGGCATTATCCAATTAGCTATCGCACGGATTAAAGATCTTGTACCAGATATGTTGGTAATTTCTGATGTGTGTTTATGTGAATATACCGATCATGGGCATTGTGGTGCCATTAATGACGTAAGTACGGTACGTGAGGTTATATTAGATAATCAACACACTTTGGAATTGTTAGCGGCGCAAGTAGTGAGTCATGCACGAGCTGGTGTTGATGTGGTAGCTCCTAGTGGCAATATAGATGGCATGGTGGGGGCTATTCGTAAAGCATTAGATGCGGCAGGGTATGAGCACTTACCAATTTTAAGTTACGCAGTTAAATATGCTTCTTCTTTCTATGGTCCTTTTAGGCAGGCTGCAGAAGGTGCTCCACGTTTTGGCGATCGCCGTACTTATCAAATGGATTATGCCAATGCACGAGAAGCATTACATGAGTGTGCGCTAGATGTGAGTGAAGGTGCTGATTTCTTAATGGTTAAACCCGCGCATACATATCTAGATATAATTTATCGTGTCAAAGAGGCCTTTCCATATATGCCATTAGGCGCTTATCATCCTAGTGGTGAATATGCTATGTTAAAAGCTGCAGCTGAAAAAGGGTGGGTTAATGAGCAACAAGCTGTAATGGAAGTATTAACCGGTATATTACGTGCTGGTGCTGATTTTATTATTACTTATTATGCGCAAGATGTTGTTAAGTGGTTGCGTTCATAGCAAAAACAATTGAACGTATGGTCATTCACCATACCAGTAGCTTGCATAAATGCGTAACAAATAGTACTACCAGTAAATTTAAATCCGCGTTTTTTTAAATCTTTGGCCATAGCATCTGAGGTAACAGTGGTAGCTGGTACTTGTTTAATGTTTTCCCAATGATTTTGTATGGGTTGGCCATTTACAAAGCTCCAAATATATCGCGAGAAGTCACCTGGGTTGGTTCTGATTTTTAAAAACGCATTGGCATTTATAATAATAGCGTGAATTTTTAAACGATTGCGAATAATTCCTGCATTATCCATTAATTCTGTAATTTTATTTTGATCATATTTAGCAATTATTTCAGCATCAAAATTATCAAAACAAGCGCGATAATTATCACGTTTTTTTAAAATAGTGAGCCAGTTTAATCCAGCCTGCATGCCTTCTAACATTAAAAACTCAAATAATAAGCGTTCATCGTAAATGGGGCTCCCCCATTCGTGATCATGGTAATGAATATATAATGGATTGTCATTAACCCATGCGCAGCGGTTTTTAGTCATTTTGTAATTGAGATTTGTAAAGTTAATCTATTAAAAAAAGATACCACATCGTATCATATCCGCTGTAACCTTGCATATGGTCGAATCTTACGGTCCTTGTTATAATACTGAAAAAAACAGTTGCAATCTATTACTAATGCCTATAATCCCATGAGCTGGTTATCATAACACTGTAGCATTAAAGGATGACCATAATAACTATCATATGATGTGGAGGGTGAAATGACTAGTTTAGCAGAGAAATTAATAGCTCAAGGTAGGGCTAGAGGTGAGGCTATAGGCGAGGCTAGAGGCGAGGCTAAGGTCATAGCAATTGCGCAGCGTATGTTAGATGAAGGGTCTGATTTGCCATTTATTGTTAAAGTAACTGGCCTGTCATTGCAGAAAATTAAAGACTTGCAGAATGCAAAGAAATCGTAGGTGTTAATAACATCGGCATTGGCGCACATTATAACATCTTCTTTGCGATAATTCTGGTAGCATATTTTTGATGATGATTAATTTGCTCGATCAGTGCTTCATGCTGGTTCCATATAATAGAAAAAAGCTCTGCACTGTATTTTTGCTCAATACATTCTTGGTGGTGGGAGAGATTTTTTAGTAATTTATTAGCGTATTCTATAAATAATTTGCTATCGTCACGAAATGCAATATCACAGAACCCAGTATTAGTTAATACTTGTCGATAAGATTCTTTTGTTTCACAAACTAAAGGCAGGGAACTATCCGTTGTGGCTTGTGGAAAAATCCAATCTGCAATAACAAATAAGCCAGCAGATTTTAGCACCTGATTAACTTGATAAAACAATGTGCTTTTATCAGCGACATGATTTAATACACCTTTACTATAAACCAGATCAAATGTTTGAGAATGAAAAGGCAATTTACCATTAGTATCATAAGTCTTGAATTCTAATAAATGAGCAATTTCTTTAGGGGCATGACTTTTTGCATGTTCTGCCATCCAAGGATGAACTTCAATTCCAGAAATTATCATTTGATAGTTTTTTACTAGATAAAATGCCACACCACCTAGGCCAAATCCTAGATCTAGAGCTTTTAATCCTCTGATATCAAGCCCTGACAGCATGTTATCTATCGCAGTGGTATTACCTAAAGAAATTAAATTTTTTCCATAAATGGTATTAAAAAGAGTGATATTTTCAGGACGGTATGGATCTGCTGTGGTGGAAATGGGTAAGTGCTGGTTATGTTCCATTTAGCAGTTCCAGACTAAGCCCATGCCACCAGTTATGATATGGTAAGATTCAAAACGGGATATCGTCATCTAACTCATCAAAAGTGCCACCTTGTGTAGCCGTTTCCGCTGTTGGTTGCGCTTTTGCTTGCGGCGCAGCAGAAGTAGTAGTATATGCTTGTGATGAATCTTCGTAGGCAGACAGCGGTGGTTGTGGTTGGAAACCTGAAGCAGCGCCTTTGCTATCTAATAGTTGCACATCTGATGCTACTATTTCAGTAGAGTAACGATCTTGACCTTGCGCGTCTTGCCACTTGCGAGTGCGTAGGCTGCCTTCTACATAAACTTTAGCGCCTTTGCGTGCATATTCACCTACTATTTCACCAAGACGGCTGAAACAAACAACACGATGCCATTCAGTACGCTCTTGTTTTTCACCGGTTTGTTTATCTTTCCATGCTTCACTAGTAGCAATTGCTAAATTTGCTACTGCATTACCATTTGGTAAGTAGCGCACTTCAGGATCTGAGCCAAGATTGCCAACTAAAATAACTTTATTAACCCCACGGGCCATATCGATCTCCATTTATTGAATTGCATTATTGGCGTAATTATACTTAATTTTTTTATGGAAAGCGATAACTTAACTTGGGCTCATGCTATTTAATTGTATCTCTTATGTAGCGTTAGTATCATACGGTCTACAATTCACAGCATTACGCAAAGACACCGCTAACCATAAGCATGCTATTGCTGCATTCAGTATAAAAACCCCTGCACTATTAACGTGCGCATATACTAAGCCAGCTAACGCACCACCTGCAAACATTCCTAAAAATTGACAGCTGGAATAAATACCCATTGCAGTGCCTTTGCGATCTGCGGTTGCTTGTTTGGAAATTAATGATGGTAGGCTCGCTTCTAAAATATTAAATGCTATAAAATACGCAAACACCAACACACAGATAAACATCCATGAAGTATTGGTAAAACTCAAGATAAATTCTGTGGCTAATGTCGTGATGATACACGCAATAAATAATTGGTGTGCGCGGTGTTTTTTCTCAGCTATGGTAATTAATGGCAGCATAATAATAAATGTTAATAGCATAATAGGTAGATAAAAATACCAAGATTCTGTTAAACGGCCTATAGCTATTTGCTGCTGTAATAAGCGTGGTAATACATAAAATGTTGCGGTGAGTATGGCATGTTGACAAAAAATGCCCATATTCAGGCTCATTAACTGCTTATCATACAGTACATCTTTAAAATTGGAGCGCTTGCTTATAGCAGTGTGTGTTGTTGGGTTCTGTGGTGTTGGCACCATAGTATATAATATGATGAGCCCGAATAGTGCAAGCACAAAAGTGAGATAAAAAATTCCTGATAAACCAAATGAATGGGTAATAATTGGGCTAATAATAAGACTTAAATTAAAAGATAAGCCTATGGTTATCCCGATGATGGCCATGGCTTTCGTGCGATCTGCTATAGTAGTTAGGTCGGCAACTAACGCTATGAGTACACTGCCAATTGCGCCGGTTCCTTGTAGTATTCTTGCGATAATCATACCGCTGATTGATTGTGTTAATGCACCTAATAAACTGCCACAAGCAAATAATATGAGTCCTATGGTAATGATTGGTTTGCGCCCAAAGCGATCTGATAACATGCCAAATGGTATTTGTAATAAGCCTTGGCTTAAGCCATAGCTACCAAGTGCTAATCCAATGAGGCTGTAATTTGCTCCTTTGAGTTGCGTGGCATAGATGGTAAATACTGGTATGAGCATGAACAAACCAAGTAGACGAAAGGAAAAGAGTATTGCGATAGGAAATACGTTAGTTAACCACGAAGATTTTGGTGCATTCAATTTATTTATACTGCCAAAATGGCGTCCCCAAGGGGATTCGAACCCCTGTTACCGCCGTGAAAGGGCGATGTCCTAGGCCTCTAGACGATGGGGACCTGGAACTTGATTTATGGAGCTAGGCGGGATCGAACCGCCGACCTCTTGCATGCCATGCAAGCGCTCTCCCAGCTGAGCTATAACCCCTAGAAACTGAGCATGAATTCTAACTCGCAAGGCTTTACTGTGTCAAGATTTTTTTAATCGTCGATTAAAAGAGTGGATTTTTATGGCGAATGGAGCCTTGATTACGCTACGTTGTATCAAGGCTCCATCTATCACATATCAAATTAATCGCTACCATTTTTTTAGGGTTAAAGATTATTTCTGCGAGTTGTTGTAGACTACAGTTAAGATGATACATGGAAGCAATTATGGGAGGTTGCGAGTGTTAGTAGAGTATCTTAAACTCCAGATTCATGCAGAACTCAAATTACTTGGACAGCAGACATGAGATTTTTTGCATGTCTGCTGTTATCAGTCCAATTATTAGGAGGATGGATGTACACAACTATAGTGACTGCGAATATTACTTTGATCGCCGATCCGAAAGTTTTAAGTATTCCTATAACAAATACTGATGAGCCTTTGGTGAATTTAACAGAACAAACAGAGATAGCCTATGGCCCATCTCCAGAAATTCCCAATAACACTGAGTATACATATTTACGTAAGTCAGTATATGAAAAATTTCGTAATGCGCAACTACTGCTACCAAAAGGACTACATTTTTGTTTATATGAAGGGTACCGTAGTATAGCGTTGCAAAAAATGATTTTTGATAAACAATATGCGAATGTCAAAACAAGGCATCCCGACTGGACCGTGGCGCAGTTGTTTGCTGAAACCACGAAATTAGTTTCGCCGGTAATTAATGCAGATGGTTCACATAATATACCACCACACTCAACTGGCGGGGCATTGGATGTGTATTTATTAGATGATAGTGGAAAAGCCGTGGACATGGGCATACATCCCAAAGATTGGATGCAAGATGTGGACGGAGTGTTATCACTAACTGCATCAGAAATGATTTCAGCTACTGCGAAGATGAATCGTAGTATTATGTCACATGCATTAACAACTGTAGGGTTTGTGAATTACCCAACAGAATATTGGCATTGGTCATATGGTGATAGGTATTGGGCATATATGACTCACCATCCACATACATTGTATGGTCAATATAAGATGTAGGTTACGCTTTGCCAGGCCTACGTATCTTTTTCAAACTCATGCATTACCTCTGGCTTGACCGCGGTACCATTAATACGCGCTATTCAATGGACCACGTAGTCAAGCCACGGGGATGCGCAAAGTTGAGTATGGCATTATTAATTGCAGTTTACGAACTGCAGTTAATTATTTTTTATTAGTAGCAGGTGGCGCTGTAGGCACTGTTGCATGACTACCAGCAGCAGCCTTTACATTTTGTTGTACTTGGTCAATTTCTTTTTGTAAACTCTCTTGTAATTGTTTCAGTTCTGCTTGTGAGTTTGCGGCAGCTTTTTGAATTTGGCTTTGTAATGTATTTTGCATAGTTTTGATTTGTGTTTGTATTTGCGTGTTTAGCTGCTTTAGTTGTTGCTGTTGTGTTGCTTGTAGTTGTTGTAATTGTACTTGAATTTGACTATTTAACATTTGTATTTGTTGTGAATCATCAGCAGTGACGGTTACGGCATAGCATAGGCTAAGCAGTGTGATAATCTTTTTCATAATATTGTCCTTATAATAGTATTAGTAAATTTACTACGTAAATAAAATCCTCTGGGTAACGTTAATATTTTATCTCCTGTGGCAGAATAACCATAACATAATGATTTGCTACTTGCAGCTTTTGGCCTGACTTGTAGATATTGACCGATATGTGCACTAATTTCATGTAGCATGCCAGTGCTAATCATTGTAGTCAACTCCAACCAATCTGTCGCTAAAATGGCTTCCTCTTGTATACTAGGAGACCACAGAATAGCCTGGCCAATGCGACGGCAGTTAAATGGTAGACTCTTATCTGCCTCAATCGGGATCCACAGTACTTGTTTTAGTTTGGCATAACAAGTAGAGGTTTGCCAAGTTTCTTGATGAATCGTCAGTAAAGGAATGCTAGTGACAAAGGTAGATTCTGCTGGCTTACCGGAGCTATCAATTGGTAGGGTTTTTAATTCCACGTTTAAGTCTATAAAGTCTGGCGCAGCTTTATTACCTGCAGTGGCGCCTAATGCTAATTCAACGGCCATCCCAGCCCATCCTTTACGCTGCAATGGGTTATTGGGAATATGGACGCCAAGTGCATTAGCTAATTGCGCCAAAGTTAAACCTTCGATATTACGACAACGGTCTAATAGTTGTGCAATATTATTGCTCATGTCGTTATTTTGGCTATGACAGCCACGCCTCCCAATGTCATCCCATCTATTTTATACATTGAATCTTCAGTTCTTTTAATTGTGCAGCACTAATTATACTAGGCGCATTAGTTAATAAACATGATGCCGATTGTGTTTTCGGAAATGCTATTACATCACGAATAGAAGTAGAGCCAGTTAATAACATCGCGAGACGGTCTATCCCTAAAGCAATGCCACCATGAGGTGGACAACCGTATTTGAGGGCATCTAATAAGAACCCAAATTTGTCTTCTGCCTCTACTTGGTTAATACCTAGGAGGTCAAATACGGTTTGTTGTAATGTTGCTTGATGAATGCGTATAGATCCACCGCCTATTTCATAGCCATTAATCACAATATCATAAGCTTTTGCCAGAGATGTTGCTGGATTGGCTGCTAGTTTCTTGGCATCTAGATCTTGCGGTGAGGTAAATGGATGATGCATTGCGCCTAGTGTGTGGGTTGTATTGTCAAACTCAAACATTGGCCAGTCTACAATCCACACCAGACGCCATCCTGCTTCTATAAGGTTACAATCTTGTCCTAATTTAGTGCGTAGTGCGCCCATAGATTCGTTAACAATGGTGGCATTTCCTGCGCCAAAGAAGATGATATCGCCAGTTTGTGCATTCACACAGGTGAGAATGTTCTCGATTATTTCTTCATTAAGAAATTTAATAATTGGTGATTGTAGGCCAGCGATACCCGCTTGCCTATCATTGACTTTTATATACGCAAGTCCCTTTGCGCCATACAGCCCAACAAATTGCCCATAATCATCTAAGGCTTTACGGCTTAGTGTTGTACATCCATTGGGCAACTTTAAGGCAACAACGCGTCCTTGCTCATCAGATGCTGCAGCAGCAAAGATGCTAAAATTGCAATCGCGCACATATATATCAACATCAATAAGTTCTAATGGATTACGTAAATCAGGTTTATCACTACCAAAACGGCGTATTGCTTCAGCATAGCTTAAACGTGGCAAGGTATTTGGTAGTTCTACGTTAAGTAATTCTAGAAAAATTGTTTTTAACAATCCTTCAATTAAGTTTAAAATTACTGATTCATCAATAAATGACATTTCAATATCAAGTTGCGTGAATTCAGGCTGTCTGTCGGCACGTAAGTCTTCATCACGAAAACAACGTACAATTTGATAATATTTATCAAAGCCTGAGACCATTAATAATTGCTTAAATAGTTGTGGTGATTGTGGGAGGGCGTAAAATGCACCAGGATGTACGCGGGATGGCACTAAATAATCGCGTGCTCCTTCTGGAGTTGCTTTGGTTAACATAGGAGTTTCTAACTCTATAAAACCTTGTGTATTAAGATGTTCACGTATACAGCGATTTAATTTGTGCCGCATAATTAATTTATTTTGCATCTCAGGACGGCGTAAGTCTAAATAACGATAACGGTAACGTACATCTTCATTAATTGCATGATGTTCATCTGGTAAGAAAGGCGGAGTATGTGCAGTATTTAAAATCTCCAATGCTGTGCCTAAGATCTCCACCTGACCTGTGAGCATATTATGGTTTATCATACCTTTTGGGCGTGCTCGTATTGTACCTGTTACACGGATTACGTATTCATAGCGTAATGTTTCTGCAATTTTAAAAATTTCTTCTGGTTCTGGTTCATAAACTACTTGAACTAATCCTGAGCTATCACGTATGTCGAGAAAAATTACCCCACCATGATCACGGCGATAATGTACCCATCCACAGATAGTGGTCTCAGAGCCTATTAGGCTGGCGTCGATTTCGGCACAATGATGTAAGCGCATAAAAATTGCTCCTTATAAAGAGGTTGCGTTGGTAAGTGGTGCAGATGGTTGCATTACGCCTAGTGATATAATGAGTTTGAAAGCTTCATCAATAGTCATGTTTAATTCAATTGTATCTGATTTTGGTACCATCATTAAAAAACCTGCAGTGGGATTTGGTGTTGCAGGGATAAAAATTAAGACGTGCTCTATATCAAGCTGCGGGTTAAGATCAGACTTTGCAATGCCAGTTTGAAAAGCAACAGACCACATACCTTTACGTGGATATTCAACTAATAAGACTTGGCGGAATGCTTGGCCATTGCTAGTAAATATAGTTTGAATAATTTGTTTAGTAGTACTATAAATAGAGCGTACTAGCGGGATCCTATCTAATATCGACTCACTCCAACTAACTAAGCGTTGTCCTAAGAAATTTGTGGCAATAATACCAGTTGCCAGCAATAACAAAAATGATAGGAGTACGCCCAGCCCTGGTAATTGCATACCAATTAATTGCTCCGGTTGATAAGCTTTTGGTAAGAGCGCTATAGTTTGATCTAGGAGCTCGACAATGAAACGTATTACGGCAAAAGTCACAAGTATTGGGAGCCATACCCCAAGGCCTGCGAATAAGTAGCTGCGGATTGATTTACTTGTCACTGGATTCTCCTGTTGTAGTATTCTTGGTTGAAGTAGTAGCATTCTCAGAGGCTGGAGCGTTCTCTGTCTTGGTTGCTGTATCGCTTGCTACTGGTTTTTTTGTTTTGTCATTATTTTTAAAATCAGTCGCGTACCAGCCAGTACCTTTCAGTTGAAACGCAGCGGCAGATATTAAACGTCTGGCGGTATTATTCGCACATACGGGGCACAATGTTATTGGTGCTTCATTAATTTTTTGTAATTGATCAAATGTGTGGCCACATTTATCACACATATATTCATAAATCGGCATATCAACCTCTAATTATACTGTAAGTTATCTAAAAAACAATAAAATTCTCTTTATAGAGATGGTAAAGGTACAGGAATTTTGCTAGCGTATCAATTACCCTTCATGTACAATTAAATTTGGCTTTACAGCTAGGGGTATATTTTGGTATCAATGTATTTGGCTGTTGTTACTTGGCGTTGGTTCTTAATTGCAAGTATATTGGGAGGTACGACAGGTGATGATTGTTAAATATGTTGTGATTTAAGGAACTGTGCAGGAATAACTTACACAGCTTCTAACTTAGGATAAGGAAGTTACAATGAATGTTACTGATACACAAGCTACAGTTGGCGTTACTCAGCAAGAACAAGGTCTGCAAGATCTAGTTTATCGTAAGGTGACGGAACATCTAGCGGGAAGGAAAGGCACATCTATTAATGATTTGTACGATATGATTCTTACTGAGGTAGAACCACCATTGTTACAGGCAGTAATGGAAAAACGCCGAGGCAACCAGTTGCAAGCTGCTAAAATGTTGGGCATAAGCCGCGGCACTATTAGAAAAAAATTGCAACGTTATTTTGGTACCAAGTATTTTCGTTTGACTGACGATTAGCTTGGGTATTGGAAGGGAGACATGAAGTTTTTTCATTTCTTCCTTCCAAGTAATTTTAGTGCTGTGTCCAAAAAATATCTTACATTATTAATTCTCCAAGGCAATCACATATAATTTTTTAAACCCATATAATCACCATTAGTTAGGTAGTTTGCATCTAATCTAGCCATCAATAGTCACAATTTATCGCAGATTTAGATACGATTGCTCTGTTAATTATCCGATTTTAGTTGATGATATCGTCATATCGTGGTATAAGGTATTGCTGATATCTTCATTGAAGATACATTAATACACACGTTTCGACACATACATTTGGGTCTTAAAGTTTATGTTACATAAATTTCTTAAGTAATGTATGGGGAGCGTGGAAGCCTAACCCTGGAGAGTATAAATAATGAATGTAAGTATGCGTGATTTACTGCAAGCTGGTGCTCATTTTGGGCATCGCACTCGTTTTTGGGAACCGAAAATGGCACCATATATTTTTGGTTCACGTAATAAAATTCATATTATTAACCTTGAAAAGACCGTCCCGATGATGAAGGACGCGCTTAATTATGTTAGTCGTTTATCAGCGAATAAATCTAAAATTTTATTTGTTGGTACTAAACGTGCTGCACAAGAGGCAATTCGTGACCATGCTAAGCGTTGTGGCATGCCTTACGTTGATCATCGTTGGTTGGGAGGAATGTTGACGAATTACAAGACAGTTAGACAGTCTGTATTTCGCTTAAAAGAATTACAAAAAATGTATGATGCTGGTGCATTTAATAACATGATCAAAAAAGAAGGCTTGATGTTGACCCGCGAATTGGAAAAGCTAGAACGTAGTCTTGGCGGTATTCAAGATATGGTTGGTTTGCCAGATGCACTATTTGTTGTGGATGTTGGTTTTGAGAGAATTGCGGTACAAGAAGCTGCTAGATTAAAAATACCAGTTATTGGTATTGTAGATACTAATAATAGTCCAGATGGTATTGATTATATTATTCCTGGTAATGACGATTCTATGCGCGCTATTAATATCTATGTGGGCGCTGTAGCTGATACTATTCTTGACGCGCGACATAGTAATACAGTGGGCAGGATAGCAGAAGCAGAATTCCTTGAAAAAGCTGGCGAGAAAGAGCCGCAATCTAAGAAAGAAGCTGCACCTAAAGCTGAGAAAGTTAAATCTGAGGAAGCTAAAGCTGAACAAAGGCCTCAAGCTGCTAAAAAAGAAGCGCAACCTAAAGCCGAAAAAGCTAAAGTTGATAAAGTGAAAGTCGAGCCTAAAGATGCACATGAACCTCACCCTACTAAAAAAGCAGCCCAACCTAAAGTAGAAAAAGCTAAAGTTGGGAAAGTTAAAGACAAGCAAACTAAACCTCAACCTACAAGTGAGGAGGAGTAGTAGCATGACAGTCAGTGCATCTAAGGTTATGGAGCTGCGTGGAAGAACAGGCGCGGGCATGATGGAATGTAAGAAATTTTTAGTCGCTTGTGATGGTGATATAGAGCAAGCAATTTTAGAAATGCGTAAAGCAGGGCAAGCTAAGGCCGATAAAAAGGCGGATCGTATAGCTGCTGAAGGAATTATTGTGGTAGCAAAATCCATTCAGCAACGAATGGCAGTCATTCTTGAAGTTAACTGCGAAACTGATTTTGTAGCGCGTGATGAAAACTTCTTAAATTTTGCCAATCAAGTTGCAAATACAGCATTAGCTACAGGTACTGTAGAGGTAGCAGATTTATTACAACAATGTTTAGTGGATACTACACAAACCGTTGAACAAGCTAGGCAAGAGTTAGTGACTAAAATTGGTGAAAATATTAAAGTACGGCGTATGCTGCAAGTACAGTGTGATGGCGTGATTGGTACTTATTTGCATGGCACACGCATAGGTGTATTGGTCGCAATGACTGGTGGTGATGAGGCAGTTGCTAAAGATGTTGCTATGCATATCGCTGCTAGTCGACCACTTGTTGTCAGTAGTTCTCAAGTGCCTGCAGAGGCTATTGCTATTGAGCGTGAAGTTTTCAGCTCACAAGCACGTGAGAGTGGTAAACCACAAGAAATTATTGACAAAATGATTGATGGTAGAATGAGTAAATTTGTCGATGAAGTTAGTTTATTAGGCCAAACTTTTGTCAAAGATCAAAACATGAAAGTAGGACAATATCTAAAATCTAAAAATGCTACTGTGCTTAATTTTATTCGCTTTGAAGTTGGGGAAGGCATTGAGAAAAAAGCAGATAATTTTGTAGCAGAAGTTATGGCACAAGTTCGTGATAGTAATGAATAACGAGTTAAAATATAAGCGTATTTTACTTAAATATAGCGGTGAAGCTTTGCTTGGCCGTGTGACTTTTGGTATTGATCCAGCAGTACTTGATGCGATGGCGGCTGATGTTGCAGTGTTGATTCGTATGGGAGTGCAAGTTGGTCTTGTTGTTGGTGGCGGTAATTTATTTCGTGGTAAGGCGCTGTTTGCCGCAGGCGTAGGGCGTGTGACTGGTGATCACATGGGCATGCTTGCAACCGTTATGAATGCATTGGCATTACGGGATGCACTGGAACGTATTGATTTACCAGCACGCCTTATGTCAGCTATCCCTATGCTAGGAGTGGTAGATGCTTACCATCGCCGCAAAGCTATAACGCATTTACGTAATGGTCAAGTGGTGATCTTTGCCGCTGGTACCGGTAATCCATTTTTTACCACTGATACAGCGGCATGTTTGCGCGCTATAGAAATTGATGCAGATATAGTTTTGAAAGCGACTAAGGTAAATGGAGTATATTCAGAAGATCCATTGAAAAATCCACAAGCTAAACGGTATAATTTTTTAACTTATCATGAGGTATTAACGCAAGGATTAGAGGTAATGGATTCCACAGCTATTTGTTTATGCCAAGAGCATGGTATGCCATTACAGGTTTTTGATATGTCTGAGCCAGACGCTTTGGTTAAAATTGTGCAAGGAGAACAAGTAGGAACAATTATAGGAGCAACACGTGATAAATAACACTACACATGATATTGAAAAAAGAATGAGCAAGGCTATAGAAGTATTGCGTAATGAAATGGGAAAAATTAGGACTGGTAGAGCATTGCCAAGTTTACTGGACCATGTGCAAGTAGATTATTATGGTAGTATGATGCCAATCAATCAGGTTGCTAGTATTACTAGTAGTGATGCACGGACATTGATGGTGACTCCATGGGAAAAAAATATGCTATCCGTTATCGAAAAAGCTATTTTGACTTCCGATCTCGGCTTAAACCCAGCAAGCACTGGTGGTGCTATTCGAGTACCTATGCCTCCTTTGACAGAAGATCGTCGTAAGGAGCTAATTCGTGTGGTGCGCACCGAAGCAGAGCAAAGTCGTGTTGCTATTCGAAATACTCGTCGTGATGCTAATAATCAATTAAAGGATGCGGTAAAAGATAAATTAATTTCTGAAGATGAGGAACGCCGCGCTGTAGAGTTGATTCAAAAAATTACTGATAAATATATTATTGAAGTAGATGCAGTGTTACATGAGAAAGAGAAAGATTTATTAGAAGTTTGATGTAGAACGTAAGTAGCCCTATATGATACGTAGCCACATTGCCATTAGTTAAGGTGCGTCAGCGAGCGCAGCGAAGCACCAGGAATGCACTCCGTACTCTCTGGATTGCTTCGCTGCGCTCGCAATGACGTACCTTAACTTAAAGGCATATACTGCTATATCTATAACTTTTAGTAACCATAGTAGTGGTGGTTACGGTAGTAACCATGATGATAGTAACCATTACCATAGTAGCCACGATGATAATAACCATTATGGTAATAATAGTTATTACGCCCAATTTGGTTACCAATTAGTGCACCAGCACCAGCACCTATTGCAGTACCTATTGCATTACCGCCGCTAACTACATATCCAACACCAGCTCCAGCGGCGCCTCCTACGGAAGTGCCTACTTCGGTAGAAGTACATCCACTTAGAGATAATGCAATTAGTCCAGTATACATAGTATTCGATATTATTTTGTTCATAATTTCATCCCCTGAAATATTAGTGGTTCATTTACAATAATAGTACAAAAAACAAATAAGTCGAGTTTTGTATCAGCATAATTATTATTTTATTCCGAGCTGTGACCATTGGGGTATATCTTTATACATAAGTCTGCAACTCTTGTGCTAAGAGGGGTCTTGGTTGAATAGAGCAAGCAAATCGCTTCGATTGGTGATCGCAATTTTTTTTCGGTAGTGGTTCTTTGCGCTGTAATTTTTCAATAATATCATCAATGAACTCTCGCTTTTTCCCTTGCCTTGTTACTTTTTTTAAGTCTTTTTTAAACTTGGTACTTGGAGCAAGTTTTAATAGGTTAGCCATTGTCTACTTCATTCCACAAATCTTGCATAGAATCATACGTTTTTACTTTGCCTGAATCTAGCTCTTTCATGGCAGCTATGGTTTCTTCATTAGGTAATTTAAGCTCAAAAGGTATGCCTCTAACATAGACGATTTGCGCGTAAAATGCATTAATTGCCTGAGATGTATTTAATCCTAATTTATGTAATATTTCTTCCGCATCATGTTTTAATGTTTGATCAATTCTAGCGTGGATTGATGCTACTCTACTCATAATAAACTCCAATTTGTTTTT